>Ga0206952_10290_pt1 | contig 10890 bp, 9 predicted proteins | sample Alteio_BWOrgHeat_39_FD_152966 | JGI IMG/M metagenome (GOLD analysis project Ga0206952, IMG submission 152966) | Enriched cells from forest soil in Barre Woods Harvard Forest LTER site, Petersham, Massachusetts, United States -... | ecosystem: Environmental > Terrestrial > Soil > Temperate forest >... | reverse complement strand
GCGCTGAAAAAAATATTAAAAAAAGAATACGAGCTAATAATTCTTGACGTACAAATGCCTGGCATGGATGGCTATGAAGTGGCAGAAAATATTACAGGTTATAGCAAATCAAAAGATATTCCTATACTGTTTCTATCTGCAGTAAATATTGATAAACGTTTTATTACGAAGGGTTACTCTTCGGGCGCTGTTGATTATATAACCAAGCCATTCGACCCTGAATTGCTTTTATTAAAAATAAAAACCTTTGCGAGGCTTTACAGGCAAACAAAAGAACTTAATGATATTAAACTTAACCTTGAAAAAAAAGTAGAGGAAAGAACTGCTGAATTAAAAAAGGCCAATAAAGAACTGGAAACCAGCAATGCAGAATTGCAGCAATATGCATTTATAGCTTCGCATGATTTGCAGGAACCGTTGCGTAAAATAATTACATTCAGCCAGATTGTAAAAGAGCGCTTTGTAAGCAATAAAAGTGAAGCAGTGCAATACATGAAACGCATTATTGCTTCATCTGAAAGAATGAGAACGCTGATAAACGATCTGCTGAATTATTCAAAGCTTTCCGCTGCGCTTGAGTTTGTTAATTTTCCGCTTAACTCCATTATACAGGAAACGATAACTGACCTGGAGCTTTCTATAAAAGAAAAAGAAGCAAAACTGGATGTAGTGCAACTTCCTTCCATTGAAATAATGCCTGACCAAATGCGGCAGGTTTTTCAAAACCTCATCAGCAATGCACTTAAATTTTCAAGGCCAAATATGCATCCTGAAATAAGAATATGGAGTGATTTTACTGCGGAAAAATCAGCTAATAGCAAACCTGTTGAAAAAGGTGATTATTGCCGCATCTATATTTCAGATAATGGCATTGGCTTTAATGAACAATATCTTGAAAAAATTTTTACCATGTTTCAGCGGCTGCATGGCAGAGCCGAGTACGAAGGCACAGGCATTGGATTAAGCATTGTAAAAAAAATAATAGAAATGCATGACGGCGCAGTTACTGCTTCAAGCAGGGAAGGCGAAGGCGCGGTTTTCATTATAACTTTACCCGTAAAACATATAGCAAAACCTGTTGCCGTTCTTTAATAAAAACATATTTATGAATTCTTCTTTTAAACGAAACCTGCTTATTTTATACGGGCTTTCTTTTTTATTACTTATAGTAAGTGCCATAGCTTCTTACAGCAGTATCAATAATTTATTGAACAGCCAGAAATTAGTTAATCATACCAACCTTGTCAAAAACAATCTTGAAAGCATAATTTCTGTTTTAAAAGATGCAGAAACCGGCCAGCGTGGTTTATATGTAAATCGAATGAATTAACGGCTTAATTACTTATTTTCAATTAGCATCAGCATACGATAAACGTAGTTGATGTATCGCTTAAAACACGTAAAGATTTTTCAAGATTTACATGCACATTTTTTGAAATAGAAGACAGGATATTTTTCAGCTCCTTTATATTGCTGGGCTTTGTTATAAAACAAATAGCGCCTTTTTGCATAGCTTCTTCAATATCTTTCGATTGAGAGGATGTGGTGTACATAATTACCGGTATATGCTGCAACTGTTCATCTTTTTTTAAGGCAGTAAGGCATTCTTTGCCACCCATGCGCGGCATATTCAAATCTAAAAAAATAATATCCGGCAGGCTATTGCTTTGCGCTTTTAAAGCGGTTAAAGCCTCGTTTCCATCTGCAGCAGATATAAAATCTATTGCAGGGTTTACTTCATTTAATACTTCCTTAAAAATCAAAGTATCATCTGTATCATCGTCTACCAGAAAAAAACGAATAATCTTTCCCATGTTGAATTTTTAAATAAATAAAGCCCGTATTGCCAATGCAGAATGTTTCAGCAATATGGCAAGCGCTGCAAATATTGTTCAAAATTTTATCTCATGCTGAAAAACCCGGCTTTTTTAAACAATTATTACTGATAATATAGCATTTATATTTATTTAACTGCCGGGTGGTTTGCTGCTTAATTTTTAAAACTATGATGCAACTGTGGATGTTATTCCCTGTAAAATAGTTTTCCATATAAGATAAAAGAAAGAACGGTGCACGTCACGCTTAAAATACCCTTTTGTTTTTTTTGACGTATTTGATTTATTAATTACAAATGTATTTGCCACGAAACTAATAAAACCTCTATGCTTTAATTTACCTGAATCATCTTGCTTAAGCGCCGTTATTTTAAGATCATCATACACAAAAAATACAGTACTGTTTGCATTATTATTATTACCGCTTACATGCGTGCTCAGTTTTTTTATTGAAAGGCTGTTTATCTCAAACATGCCTAAAACAGTGGTTGCGGGGTTTAAAGCTGTTCCATCCATTGGTCCAAGGTCTGCATCAACACTAAAATCGCCGTTTTTTGTTTTAGTAAGATCAAATGCAAATGTTGCATTTATGTCTGCTTTCTCCATTAAATGACCATGTGCTTTTACAAGCATTATTTTATTTGCAGCTATTCTTTCTTTTATATTGGTAACATTGGTGATTGTGCCATCTATATTATTAAATATTACAACTCCGACTTTTTGTGTTTTCGGATTTAATTCTTTGTAATTAAAAGTAAAATTTTTAATGTTGATCGTATCAACCTGCGCAGGTAAATCAAGTTTCATAATCAACTGATGCGGATAGTTGCCAACTTTCGATTTTGATGATAAGGGAATATTCCTGTCTACATAAACTTCCATACTTCCGTTTACAAGCAATACACTTGTTGCTGAAAAGCCTTCGCCTGAAATAAGATGATACCAGTCTACATTATTAAAAGAAGCGCTATCAAATTTTATATCATACCGGTCTTTATAAAATGTAAGCTTTTTACTGAACTCCTGTTTATTATATCTTGGCGTTATTGCAAGGCCTGTTGCATTAAGCGTTTTTTGTGCAGCATGTAATATAATTGAGTCTGCTTTTACAAAATATAAACTATCTGATGTGCGAAAAGAATAATTGGGCAAATAAATAGCTGCGTGTTTTGCATATAGAAATCTTGTAGTATCAAATTGTGTGAGTGAGTCAATTTCAATATCATCAAACTTCATCGAAATATTTTTGAAATTGGTGATCTTTTCTTTGCCTTGAATATTGTGATAAATAAAATTCATATTGGTTATAGAAAGATCTTTCAATTGAAAATGCCCAAGGCTTTTCTGAATGCGTGAGTATAAAGTACTGGTATCTTTTTGCGGCTGAACATTTTTATTTACCGGGTGATAAATTTCGACGGTAGGGTTTTTAAGGTTTATAACACTCAGGTCAATATTTTTTTTATTTAAAAGGTCGGTTATATCAAGGCCATCAATATCCAAATCTGAAAGTGAAATTTTATACACATCTGCAGGCGCAATACCTTGTTCATTCAAAACCTTTAACCTCGCTGAATCAATCAACAATTCAGCATTGTGCACTTTTATTTTTGAATCAACTATATCAACATCTATTTTATCGATGTTTAGTACATATAAGCCATTAGATGCATCTTTTACAAGTGCCTGTAATTTGGCTTTAATCAAAGGTTCAAAATCTTTGCTTTTGCGAAATTTTAAATAAAGAAAAACACCTGCTATTAGTAAAATGAAAACTAAAAATACTATCCTGAGTTTTTTCACGTATATGTATTTATGAAACTACACAGTTGGAGAACAATTATTGAACCACTTATAACAGCTACATCAGCAATTCATTTATCTGCCTTTAAAATTTGGCTTACGCTTTTCAAGAAAAGCATTTGCTCCTTCTTTCACGTCTTCTGTTGCAAAACATTCACCAAATTTTTTTATTTCAAAATCATAACCTTGCTGTGTATGATCGAAGTTGTTGATTACTTCAATAACTTTTGCAATGGCCAGCGGCGCTTTTGTATGAATGGTTTGCAGGATCTCTTTTGTTTCGTCTAACAATTTATTTTGAGACACAACTTTGTTTGCTATTCCATATTGCTCTGCATCTTTTGCATTAATCATTTCACCTGTCATAATAAATTGCATTGCCCTGTTCCTTCCAACCAACTGAGTTAAACGTTGCGTACCGCCATAGCCCGGAATCAATCCTAAATTCACTTCGGGTTGTCCAAATTTTGCATTATCGCTTGCTATAATAAAATGACAGGCCAGCGCTAATTCACAACCACCTCCTAAAGCAAAACCATTTACTGCAGCAACAATTGGTTTTGGCGAGTTTTCAATTTTATCAAACACGGCTTGCTGTCCTTTTTTAGCCAAAGCTTCGCCTGAGTTTTTCTCAAGCGTTAAAAATTCGCTGATATCTGCACCGGCAACAAAAGCTTTTTCTCCGGCGCCTGTAATGATAGCTGATTTTATTTCATCATTATTATATACTTCATCAATTGCTGCGCTTATTTCTTCAATAACCGTTTTATTAAGCGCATTTAATTTTTCAGGACGATTAATTGTGATAATGAAAATGTTATTTTCTAACGATGTAACCAATGTTTGATAAGTCATAATTTTAATTTAAAAACTTCTGTTTTCTTTTACCCATTGTTTAATATAAGAAGCAATATCACTTGTATTAGCACCGGGGGAAAACAATTTTCCTACGCCAATTTCATTCAATTCTTTCATATCATCTTCAGGTATTATTCCACCGCCGGTAACCAACACATCATCCATTTGTTTTTCTTTTATCAATTGCATAATTTTTGGAAAAACCGTCATGTGTGCGCCACTTAAAATACTTATGCCGATTGCATCCACATCTTCCTGCAAGGCAGCATTTACAACCATTTCAGGTGTTTGCCGCAAGCCCGTATAAATTACTTCCATACCTGCATCACGTAATGATGTGGCAATAATTTTTGCGCCCCGGTCATGACCATCTAAACCAACTTTTGCAACAAGAACTCTCACCGGCCGATTTAATTTTTCATTCATGCAATTGTTTTATCAAATCAAAATTAAGCAATCGTTTTTACCGCATAGAAACATAAACACATAGTTCAATATAGAATTTTGAAACCAGGATTATGATTTAATGGCAATGATAATTTCCGCGCCCAATGGTTCTATAGCCGCTTCAAAAAAATGCGTGAGCATGCCTTCTTCATTAATAAGATACTTACAAAAATTCCACGTGGGCGCTTCATTAAGCCAGCCATTTTCTTCTTTATTGCTTAGCCATTCAAATATTTTATTTTGATCTGCATTTTTTATTACAACAGATTTTTTTGCAAGTGGAAATGTAACGCCATAATTTATTTTACAGAATTGTGCTATTTCTTCATCATTTCCTTTTTCCTGTTCCTTAAAATTGTTTGATGGAAAACCAATCAGTTCAAGCTTATCTGCATGTTCTTCAAACAATCTTTCAAGACCTTCATATTGATTGGTATAACCGCAGCTTGATGCTGTGTTTACAATAAGTATCTTTTTGTTTTTAAAAGCTGCTAACGTTTCAATTTCCCCATTATTCAATTCAAATGGAATATCATAAACAGAAGTCTTAGGTTTTATATTATTCCTGTTTTCTAAAACCTTTGCATTTATATTTTTTACTTCGCTCGTTTTAATAACAAGCGGATAAAAAAATTTAAGGAGTTTTTGTTTTATGGTCATATATAAATAACAATTAAGTTTATTATGTTTGATTACTTATTAGTTGTGGTGAAATGGAAACCAAGTGATGCCATGAAAATATGCAGTACAAGTGTTGCGATCCCGGATCAAGTCTTGGGACAGGTGCAGAAACGATGCCATGAAATCATCAAGCTCGTAACAAAAAATAATTTCTTAGTCCTCCTCGTTCATCAATTCTTTTTTATATGCCATTATAAAAACAGCGCCAAGATTTTTGAAGGGCGGAACATAATCATCAAAATATTCTTTATGAGATACCTGGTTGCCAATTGTCTTCCATAATGCTGGCCAGTTAAGGTCTTTGCCCTGCCTTAATTGCTCAACTATAATGTTGATCATTGGCCCATTTATAGTTCCGCTTCCTGTTTGCCTTGAAGAAATGATTTGCGCGGTGGGGCAAATAGATAATACTTTATTTAAACTTTGATAACCGCCGCAACTGCCAAGCAGAACGAGCTGTGCAGAATTATCCAACTGCTCTAAAGTTGAGTTGAGATAATAACTATGCCCGCGATGAATAACCATTGAAGGATCAAGATCATTGGTTTGAAGATACTCGCAAAGTGCTGACTGCGCTTCTTCATCTTTTGAAGTTTCATCATCAAGCGGCCTGTTTGAATATATCTTTACAGGAACACCTTTTGTTGATGATACAACCGCCCATTTATCATTGGAAGTTATTTTCCAATTGGCATTGCTGAAATTGCTTATAAAAGAATTGAAAATATTGTTGCCGTCTTTATCGCCATAAAAAAACTGCTGTATAATTATTTTACCGCTATCGTTGCGCATAGATTTATTTGGCATAAAATATACCGGCGGAATACCAAGGGTTGCAGCAACATCAATATGATTTGAACTATCTATTGAAAGGAACAAGGTGTTTAAAATGTTATAAATGTCTGCTGCTTTTTTATTACCTGATTGTTTGGCTTGCTGCAAATTATACTGCACCTGGTTTAAAATAAGCTCGTGTATTGCTTTATCATCAATGCTTGCATACGAATCCGCCACATCAACTGCATCTTCAAGCGTTGGAGATTTCTCCAGCCCGTTTACAAAAGCTTTCATCAATACTTCTGCGTTGCCTCTGTCCATACGCTTTAAAAAATCATCCAGCGTATTATAATTGGCAGCCATTTTTATCCATTTTCTAAAATGATCAAACCGCACACGCATCAATAAGCTGTCGCCGCCTTTTGTTGTTTTCATTTGTTTCCAGATAAACGGGTAAACGCCATGCGTATAACTGCTTGTATAAATTTCATCTTCCGTCATTACACCGAGATAATACAATTCTTCAGGAGAAAGATTTTCAATTTTCTTAAAGCGGATATTATCGGGTGATTCATGCAAACCATTAATAACATTTACATACACTTCTTTGGCTTTATCGGCAAGTTTGGTTTGTAACGCCGTCATGGAAAGCGGCGTATCGCGCCGGCGAACCCTGTCAGCATAATCAATTTCTGTTTTCACCAATAAAGAATAATATTTCGCATCATCGCGCAACGCTGTTTCCACATCATCAAAACTTATTTTGTGTGTATAGAGGTTATCTAAAAAAGGAAAGAACATACGCCCCTGGCTCATTTTAGAAACATGCACAATAAGCTGCACAAGGCTATCGGGGTTATTATTAATGCGCTCTGCGAATTTATTGGAAGCTGCTGCATACGTGTACAGATCATCAGGCCGTTGGCGTGCTGCTACCACAACCAAACTATCAGCAAAAGAGATATCAGGATGCTGGCTGAGAACCCTCATCATGCGTTCCGGATGATCGTTGCAAACTTTCAGCAGTAAAAAATCTTTGGATTGATTAATGCCTTCATTATCATTAAAGCTGTAAGAATTTACCAGAATATCGCCTGCATCATAAGAATGTGTTTGTATTTCAGGAAAGATGGATTCTTTTTTTTGATCCAGCTCCATGCAATTTTTAAACCCGGTAACCACTTCTATAATAACCGGTGATTTTATGGTTTGATAGCGAAAGCCGATCAGAAATTTCTGCAGGCATTCATTTAAGCCGCGCAGGTAGCGGATTTTATCATTATTATCTGTTAGTTTGCTTTCTTCAATTAAATCCTGTAAGGCATCAACCTGGTTGGTAACCACATCATTTATGCGGTCATTCAATGCATCATTATCGGCAGGCCTGAACATATTATCCGGTGTGCCATCATACTTTTCAATCTGCTTTTGCGTGCTGTCAATCTTTTCATGAAAATAAAGCCGCACCAATGGTATGTTGGCTTTGTTGGATGATTGCGCCTGAGTAAAAATTATTATACCTTGAATAAAAATTATAAAGAGAAAAAGTTTTTTCATCTGCCCAAAAATTAGTTTTTACATTTCAAATTACAACAAGCAGCAGGTTATGAACTTAGAGTAATAGTTAAACATTGCAAATTTACACTAATATTATGCCATACCCCTTAACAATAAGATAATATATGTAAACATGCAGATGTGACTGCTCAGGTTAATTTTGTGTAAACTCTGTGTTAATGAATGCAAAAGAAAAAATTATACTAATCGCTGATGATGAGCCGGATATAGTTGAGATAATTTCTTATAATCTTTTAAAAGAAGGTTATACGGTTTATACAGCAAAGGATGGAAATGACGCGCTTGACAAAGCAAGGCTTACCCATCCGCACTTATTTATATTGGATGTTTTAATGCCTTACAAAAACGGTGTTGAGGTTTGTAAAATTTTACGTTCCCAGCCTAAATTTAAAGACGCACTTATAATTATTCTTACTGCCTTAAGCGATGAAGGTTCGCACATTAAGGGCCTTGATTCAGGAGCAGATGATTTTATTACAAAACCTATAAGTCCGAAAGTTTTAATAAGCCGGGTAAATGCTTTGTTCAGGCGTACAGAAAAAGAAAAAACTGATATAATTACAGCCGGCAATATTGTGATTGATGCATCAAAATATACAGTGAGTGTAAATAGTGAGCCTGTAACGCTTGCTAAAAAAGAATTTGAATTGCTTCATTTGCTTGCAGCAAAACCGGGAAGGGTTTTTTTGCGTAATGAAATTTTAGAACAGGTTTGGGGCAATGAAGTGATTGTTGGCGACAGAACAATAGATGTGCATATCAGGAAAGTTCGCCAAAAGCTTGGCGTGAATTGTATAAGCACTTTAAAAGGTGTAGGCTACAAATTTGCCCTCACCCCCGATTCCTCTCCACAGGTAGAGAGGAATGCTTGACTTTAAACAGTCATTATATATTAAGGGGCGGGAAGTCTTTATATTTTGAATGTTGCATTAACTGTTTGGCTTAATTTACCGCATAAAACTTTTTATTATTTTTTGGTAAGAAGCCACAGTTCCTTGCGGCATCGCGGTTGTGCCCGTACCAAAATTGTATTGATTCGGGATCGCATTACTTCAACTGCTTTACAATATTTAACTACGGTTCTAATTATCCAATGCTTACAAATTTCCCAATTTCCCAATTCCGAAATTTACAATCGTCAATTCAATTTAATTTTATAACCAATAAAATCATTGAATGTTCAAAACAAAAAATCTCTCTCCTGATAAACTTTCTTTTTTTACTGCGCTGTGTTTATCCATTCCAATAAGTATTGCATTTTATTTTACCAGCTTCAGATGGATAGATTCGCTTATTGCACTCGTACTCATATTTACGCTCTCATTTTTTTTGATCCGATATGTATTTAATGAATTTATTTACCGGAAAATAAAAGTTATTTATAAATACATCTATCAAACCAAAGCCAACCGCAGGGAAGAGATGTATTACAAATATGTTTTACCGGCAAAGAGTATTGAAGATGTACATGAGGATGTAGAAAAATGGGCCGAACAGCAAAGGGCTGTTATTGATGATCTGAAAAACAATGAACGTTACCGTCGTGAATTTTTACAAAATTTATCGCATGAAATAAAAACACCAATTTTTGCTATACAAGGTTATATAGATACTTTATTAAATGGAGCTTTGGAAAATCCGGACGTTTCAAAAAAGTTTTTAGAAAATACTTCGCGCAATGTTGGCCGCATGGTAGATCTTATTAATGATCTTGATGAAATAACGCGCCTTGAAAGCGGTGAGCAATTAATGCACAAAAAGAAATTTATCATCCAGGATGTGGTACGCGAAGTGTTTGAAACTTTATCTAAAAAAGCCCTGGAAAAAAATATTCATTGCAGCATAAAAAAAGGATGCGAGCAACCGGTTGAAGTATTTGCTGATAAAGAAAAGATATTCCGCGTTTTAGTTAACCTTGTTGATAACGCCATTAAATACGGAAAGCCCGATGGTTATGTAACTGCAGGCATTTATACAACAGATGACAAACATGTGCTTGTTGAAATTACAGACAATGGTGTTGGCATTGCCGAAGAACATTTGCCCCGCATATTTGAACGCTTTTACAGAACCGATATTGGCCGCAGTCGTAATGCCGGAGGAACTGGTTTAGGTCTTGCAATATGTAAACACATTATTGAAGCGCATGGACAAAGCATTCACGTGCGCAGCAAACCCGACGTTGGCACAACGATTGGGTTTACTGTGGAGAAGGGATAGAGAATGCATAAACTTTCTTTATTATTGTGAAAGAAAGATATCCCCGTATCTTCTTTAAAGAATTTGATATTCTTTGTTCCGGGTATCAATGCCAAATCAGTCCATTCAAAGAACTCAAAGGATATAGTTTGGTACGTACTAATAACCGCCTCCGCCGGTTAAATTGCATGAGGAACTATCAATTATGTGTTGAGGTAACAAAATCATTTGGATAATTCTTATAATAAGTTGCATTCTCAACTGCATAAGGTATTGTTCTTCCACCTGCTATATCTGTCCACGAGAATTTTGCAGGCGGCTGTAGATAGGTATCAATAGACGCTTGCCCGTTAATTTCAGTTACATGCGCATACACAAAAAAGTCATGCACATTTACGCCATTAAGCATATAACCTTCAGGAAATTGTATGGTATAGTTGCTGCCATGTTTTGAGGTGGTAACATTTACAGTATTATTATATTCATCTTTTACAATAAGCTCTTTTTTAAATTTTACATCGCCTGTTGTTGTAATTACAAGCGGTAAATTATTTATGCCCAGCGAACCACCTTGCGAATCATATTCTGTTTCAAAGATTCGGGTTAAACCAATGTGCAGTACATCGGGGTCGAAAACATTAAGTCCTAAAAAAGGCTTTGAACCGGTTAACATTATTTGAGGAGAAAGCGGAGATTCTAAATCTTCAAAAAA
>Ga0206952_10289_pt1 | contig 11002 bp, 4 predicted proteins | sample Alteio_BWOrgHeat_39_FD_152966 | JGI IMG/M metagenome (GOLD analysis project Ga0206952, IMG submission 152966) | Enriched cells from forest soil in Barre Woods Harvard Forest LTER site, Petersham, Massachusetts, United States -... | ecosystem: Environmental > Terrestrial > Soil > Temperate forest >... | reverse complement strand
AACCCTCCAAAGTGAGATTCGAGTAAGCAAGGACGGACATTCCCGTTTCAGGAAGACTGGCGCGACGCGCATCATAACGCCGGGTTTTCGTGCTGTCCAGCGAATTGGGCATCTGCGTCGTTAACACATGATTCAGAGACGATAGATCGGATTACCGGAAACGTGGCAGTCACGGCAGAGGTCGCGAGTTCGAGTCTCGTCGTCGCCGCCATTTTTTTAATTCCTGAAAGAAATCAGCAAGACCGTCGTCACGCCAATTGGTCCAACTGAAAAATCCCGTCCGAAAAACCGATCAGGTCCCGCACTACATGGGTGCAACCCTGGTGCGCGAATCCCGCTCCTGCTGACTTTTTCTTCCTCATGACATGGCGAGAGCACCAGCCCTAAACACGTGCTTTCAAGGTCTGAGCGTTCTCCCTTTTCGAGTGTCCCTTTCAGCACACTCCCAAGTTCGGCCCGGGAGTATCATCCCTGAAACTCACCACCCCTCTCGCACGTCGAATGAGGCATGGATAGAGGGCGTGGATGTAGTGTACCCAGTGCAATTGATGGGGCGAGACTAGCCGTATTTCTCTGCTCTAGGATTCTTCCGAAGTCTGACGCACAATTACAGATGCAGCTTACCCCTTTCCTCAGTCTAGAGATTCGCTGCTTTCGGGAGTGCCAGTGACGGAACAAGGAAACGATAGCCTTAACGTGAATCCTTCGGAGCATTCAACTTCGCACGTGCCGCCGCCACGTAAGAGCCGCTGGTGGCTGTGGCTAATCGGCGCCGTTCTGCTACTCGGCGGAATAGTGCTATGGCAGCGCCTTGGCGCAACGCCCCAGGCAAAAACCACGGGGGATCCCGCGTCGCGCGCGGTGAGCGTATCCGCGGCGGTTGCACGCCAAGGTGACATTGGCATTTATTTCGACGCTCTTGGCACCGTCACGCCGGTGTACACGGTCACGGTAACCGGTCGCGTTCAAGGCGAAATCATTCAAGTTTATTACCGTGAAGGCCAAATGGTCCGCAAAGGCAGCCCGCTGCTGGAGATTGACCCACGCCCTTATCAAGCTCAGGTCACGCAGATGGAAGGCCAGCTCGCTCGCGATCAAGCGCTTTTGACGGAAGCAAAGATCGATTTCGACCGCTACCAGCAAGCATTCAATCGAAACGCGATCGCCAAGCAACAGATGGACGACCAGCAGCAAGTTGTTTTGCAGGACGAAGGAACGGTCAAGAACGACCAGGGGCAGCTTGCCAATGCCAAGGTCAATTTGGACTACACCCACATTACTTCGCCCATTGATGGCCGCGTGGGCCTGCGCTTGATTGATCCGGGGAACATCGTTCAAGGCAACAGCAGCACGCCGCTGGTGGTCATCACGCAACTTCAGCCCATCACGGTTATATTCAGCATCGCCGAAGATCATCTGGCGCAAATCCAGGAGCAACTGCGCAAAGGGAAAAAGTTAAGCGTAGACGCGTTCGATCGCGAACAAACCCACAAACTCGCCAGCGGAACCCTTCTGACCCTGGACAATGTAATTGATACCACGACGGGCACCCTTAAGTTAAAAGCCGTGTTTCCCAACACTGACAGTGCCCTCTTCCCCAGCCAGTTCGTAAACGCGCGCCTTCTGGTAGACACACTGCGCAACGCGACTCTAATTCCCACGCCCGCGATTCAGCGGAATGCGCAGGGCGCCTTTGTCTACGTCATTAAGAGCGATCAAACCGCGGAGCTTCACCCCGTTACACCTGGGACGACCGACGGCACTCTTACCGCCGTGGACGGACTTCAGCCGGGAGAGACAGTAGCCATCAACGGTTTTGACAAACTCCAGGAAGGCGCGAAAGTAAGCGTGCGCGCGCCCGCCAATTCGAATGGCTCCGCTCAACCTTCCAAACCAGCTCAGGCAACTCCAGGTCAGCCTGCGAATCAAGACGGCAAAGCCGCGGGCGGCAAACAGGGAGGCTCTTCGCGGTGAGCCCGTCTCGTCCGTTCATCTTGCGGCCGGTGGCGACGTCGCTTCTGATGGCCGCGATTCTGCTGGTGGGCTTCGTAGCCTTCCTGCAATTGCCGGTGTCCGCGCTGCCGGAAGTGGATTACCCCACCATCCAGGTGGTGACGTTCTATCCCGGAGCGAGCCCGGATGTAATGGCATCCGCGGTGACCGCTCCGCTGGAGCGGCAGTTTGGTCAAGTGCCCGGCCTGAACCAAATGACTTCCACGAGTTCAGACGGCAGCTCCATCGTCGTTCTGCAATTTTCCCTTGACCTAAACATCGACGTGGCCGAGCAAGAGGTGCAAGCGTCCATTAATGCCGCGCAAAGCTACCTTCCCAGCGACTTGCCCTCTCCCCCGATCTACAGCAAGACGAATCCGGCCGACACGCCGATTCTGACTCTGGCGCTGACTTCAAAGACCATTCCGCTCTCGCAGGTGGAGGATCTGGCGGATACGCGCTTCGCGCAGAAAATTTCTCAGTTGCCCGGTGTTGGGCTTGTCAGTATCAGCGGCGGGCAAAAACCCGCCGTACGTGTCCGCGTAAATCCCACGCAACTCTCGCACTACGGCATCAACCTGGAAGATGTCCGCACCGCCCTGCAGCAAACCAGCCTGGACCAGGCGAAGGGCAATTTTGACGGGCCGCAGCAGGATTACCAGATTCAGTCCAACGACCAATTGATGACCAGCGCGGATTTCCAAAAGGTCATCATCGCCTACCACAACGGTTCGCCCGTAAAACTTTCAGACGTGGCCTCCGTGGAAGACGGCATCGAGAATGTCCGGCAAGCCGCGTGGATGAATGAGACTCCGGCGGTCATCGTCAACATTCAGCGGCAACCCGGCGCGAACATCATTCAGGTTGTCGACCGCGTTGTGAAGCTTTTGCCCTTGCTGAAGAGCAATTTGCCGGCGGCGGTTCAAATTGATGTTTTGACGGACAGGACTACAACCATCCGCGCGTCGGTGGCGGATGTTGAATTCGAATTGATGCTCACGGTCGCCCTGGTGGTTATGGTGATTTTTCTTTTCCTGCGGAATCTGGCGGCCACCATCATTCCGAGCGTCGCGGTGCCGCTTTCCATCGTCGGTACCTTTGGCGTGATGTATATGGCGGGGTTCAGCCTGAACAACCTGACGCTGATGGCGCTGACGATTTCGACGGGCTTCGTCGTGGATGACGCCATCGTGATGATTGAGAATATCATCCGCTTCCTCGAAGAAGGTGTCCCGCCGCTGGAAGCCGCGCTAAAAGGATCCGAGCAGATCGGATTCACCATCGTGTCGCTGACGATTTCGTTGATCGCCGTGCTGATTCCCCTTCTTTTCATGGGCGATATCGTTGGGCGGCTGTTCCGGGAGTTTGCCATCACGCTCAGCGTAACGATTCTGGTGTCCGCGGTTGTCTCGCTGACGCTCACGCCCATGATGTGCTCGCGCCTGCTGAAGGACTCGCACGGGAAGAAGCAGAGCCGCTTCTACATAGCTTCCGAGCACGCCTTTGAACGCATTATCGCGTTCTATGGCCGGACTCTGAAATGGGTCCTCAAGCATCAGCCCGCCACGTTGCTGATCGCCGTGGCTACGCTCGTGTTAACGATCGTTCTTTATGTCATCGTACCGAAGGGCTTCTTCCCCGTTCAGGACACCGGGATTATCCAGGGCATTTCGGAAGCAACGCAGTCCATCTCGTTTCCCGCGATGTCGCAAAGGCAGCAGCAACTCGCCCACGCCATTCTGCAAGATCCGGCGGTAGCGGGAGTTTCTTCGTTCATTGGTGTGGATGGAACAAACTCAACACTGAACAGCGGGCGCATTCAAATCAATCTGAAACCGCTCGCTGAGCGCGGTATCAACGCGTCTGACGTCATCCGGCGATTGCAACCACAACTCGAGAAAGTCGATGGCATTACACTTTACATGCAGCCGGTGCAAGACTTGACCGTTGAGGATCGCGTGAGCCGCACGCAGTATCAGTACACGCTGGAAGACCCCGATCCGGTGGAACTCAACCTCTGGACGGCGAAGCTGATGGCCAAGCTCTCGGCTCTGCCGGAACTCCGCGACCTGGCTACCGACCAGCAGAATTCCGGGCTGGCCGCGTCGCTGGTCGTCGATCGCGTGACCGCCTCGCGCATGGGCATTACGCCGCAAGCGATCGACCAGACGCTCTACGACGCGTTCGGCCAACGGCAGGTCTCGACAATGTATACGCAGCTAAATCAGTACCACATTGTTTTAGAGGCGCAGCCCGATTTTCAGACCAACCCTTCCAAACTGCAGGATATTTACGTGCGTTCGGCCACGGCTCCCAGTGCGTTGACAACGGGATCTTCCGGCACGGTCACCGCAACGAGCGTTTCGGGTGGCTCCGCTTCGTCCACCGCGAGCCCAAGGGCTTCCACCAACACGGCGGCCAGCACCGGCTCGGCTTCACCCGGCGCCGTAACCACGATTAATGGCGCCGCCGTACCGCTCAGCGCCTTTACACATTTCGAAATGAAGAACGGGCCACTTTCCGTCAACCATCAAGGCCAATTCCCCGTCGTGACCATCTCCTTTAACCTGGCACCCAATGCATCTCTCGGAGAGGCCACCAAAGCCATTGATAAGGTCCAGCAGGAAATTGGGATGCCCTTGAGCGTTCAAAGCGCATTTCAGGGCACCGCGGCATCGTTCCAGGCCTCTTTAACCAATGAACCAATTCTCATCCTGGCTGCCCTCGTCACGGTCTACATCGTTTTGGGAGTCCTCTACGAGAGCTACATCCACCCGATTACGATTCTCTCCACTCTGCCTTCCGCGGGAGTCGGCGCGATTCTGGCTCTGCTGATTTGCGGCTCGGAGCTGAGTGTCGTCGCACTGATTGGAATCATCCTGCTCATCGGCATCGTGAAGAAAAACGGAATCATGATGATCGACTTTGCGCTGGAGGCGGAACGCAAAGACGGCAAAAAGCCCGAAGACGCGATCTTCGAAGCATGTTTGCTGCGCTTCCGTCCCATTATGATGACCACCATGGCCGCGCTGCTGGGAGGCTTGCCCCTTGCCTTGGGCAGCGGCATCGGTTCAGAACTTCGCCGGCCGCTGGGCATTGCCATGGTGGGCGGTTTGCTGCTGAGCCAGGTTCTAACGCTTTACACGACTCCGGTGATTTACATTTTCTTTGACCGGCTCGCGCACCGATTCACCTCGCGCCGCAGCTTGGAGGGTGGCGCCGAGGCCGTGCCGGCGGATTAGTTCGATGAGCTTATCTTCTCCATTCATCCAACGGCCAGTGGCCACAACCCTGTTGACCGCCGCGATCGCGCTCGCAGGTGCCGTGGCATTTCGCGTGCTGCCTGTCTCCGCGCTTCCCCAAATTGATTTCCCAACAATCTCTGTGAGCGCCAGTTTGCCGGGAGCAAGTCCGGAAATCATGGCCTCTTCGATTGCCACGCCACTCGAACGCCAGTTCGGAAGAATCGCGGGCGTCAATGAGATGACCTCGTCGAGCTATCTCGGCACCACCGGCATCACCTTGCAGTTCGATCTGAACCGCAACATTGATGGCGCGGCGCGTGACGTGCAAGCGGCCATCAACGCGGCGCGCAGCTATCTGCCTTCGAATCTGCCCAGCAATCCCACCTATCGAAAAGTCAACCCCGCCGATGCTCCCATCATGATCTTGGCGCTTACTTCCTCCGTGTATGATCGCGGAAAACTTTACGACGCGGCTTCCACCATCATGCAGCAACGCCTTTCGCAAGTGCAGGGCGTCGGCCAGGTCAGCGTCGGAGGCAGTTCCCTCCCCGGCGTACGGGTGGACGTCAACCCAACACAACTGAACAGTTTTGGGCTGGGTTTGCAAGACGTTAGTGCCATGCTCAGCCGCCAGAACGCCAATTCGCCGAAAGGGCAGCTCGTCAACGGGACCACCAGCGCGGACATTGTCACGAACGACCAGCTGTTGAAGGCCGTTGACTACATGCCGCTGATCGTGGGTTACCACAACGGCGCGGCAGTCAAGTTGACGGATGTGGCCAACGTGCAGGATTCCACGGAAAACCTGCGCGCCGCAGGTTTCGTGAATGGCAAGCCTTCCGTCCTCATCATTGTGTTTCGCCAGCCTGGCGCGAACATTATCGATACCGTTGACCGCGTGCGCGAGGCGATTCCCGCCCTTAAGGCTTCTATCCCCACCGCGATTGATGTCCGAGTCGCACTCGACCGGACACAAACCATCCGGGCCTCCGTCAAGGATGTGGAGCGCACGCTGATCATTTCCGTGGGCCTGGTCATTCTGGTGGTGTTTCTTTTTTTGCGGAATGTGCGCGCCACGCTGATCCCCAGCGTCGCGGTTCCCGTCTCGCTGATTGGCACGTTTGGCGTCATGTATCTCTGCAACTACAGCATCGACAATCTGTCCCTCATGGCTCTGACCATCGCCACGGGCTTCGTCGTGGACGATGCCATCGTGGTGATTGAGAACATCACCCGCTACATCGAAGAGGGCATGCCGCCGATGCAGGCGGCTCTAAAAGGCGCCAGCGAAATCGGATTTACAGTGCTTTCCATCAGCGTCTCCCTGGTGGCCGTGTTTATCCCCATCCTGATGATGGGCGGGATTGTGGGCCGGCTCTTCCGCGAATTTGCGGTGACGCTCTCCGTGGCGATCATCGTTTCCCTGTTGGTTTCCCTCACCACTACGCCCATGATGTGCTCCCGCCTCCTGAAGCACATCCGCGATGACCAGCATGGCAAGATGTTTCGCGCCTCGGAACGGGTTTTCCAGCGGACACTGCGCACGTACGAACGAAGTCTTGGCTGGGTCCTGGAGCACTCCGCCTTGACGCTTCTAGTGCTCGCCATCACGGTCGCCGTCAACGTTTATCTGCTTTGGATTGTGCCGAAGGGTTTCTTTCCGCAACAAGATAACGGGACGGTTTCCGGCGGCATTCAGGGCCCGCAAGACACTTCCTTTCAGGCCATGCAGGTGGCGGTGGCACGAATCGTGGATGTGGTGAAAACCGATCCCGCCGTGGACAGCGTCATGGCTTTCACCGGCGGCGGAGGCGCGACCAACAGCGGAAATCTATTTCTTGGCCTCAAGCCTCTCCAGGAGCGCAAGATCTCTGCCAGCGCGGTTATAGACCGGCTGCGGCCGAAACTGCAGGCGGTACCGGGCGCAAACACCTTCATGCAGGCGGGACAGGATTTGCGGATCGGCGGCCGCGGAAGCAGTGCGCAATATCAATACACCATTCAGAGCGACAACTTGCAGGATCTGGTTCAGTGGGGTCCGGTGCTGCTGCAACAAATGAGAAAGTTGCGCATCCTTACCGACGTCAATACCGACCAACAGAACAGCGGCCTTCAGATGATGCTGGCTTACGATCGCGCCACCGCTTCGCGCCTGGGCATCACTCCGCAGACGCTCGACTCGACCTTGTATCAAGCGTTTGGCCAGGCGCAGGTTTCTACGATGTATACCGGCATCAATCAATATCACGTCGTTCTCGAAGTGGAACCGAAGTTTTGGCAATCGCCGGTGAGCTTGCAGGACGTATACATCCGTTCCGCGCAGGGCGGCGCCGTTCCTCTGAGCGCCGTCGCGCGTTACGAACCTACCACCGCTCCCCTGGCGGTCAATCACCAGGGCCAATACCCATCCGTGACTGTCTCTTTCAATCTCGCACCCGGCGTGGCGCTGAGTGATGCCTCGAGAGCCGTCCTCGACATGGAACAAAAGGTCGGCATGCCTAACACCATTCGCGGGATGTTTTCAGGAACTCTTCAGGCGTTTCAATCTTCCCTCTCCAGCGAACCGGTTCTTATCATTACTGCCTTACTGGCCGTTTATATCGTCCTGGGTATTCTGTATGAGAGTTTCATCCATCCCATCACGATTCTCTCCACGCTGCCTTCCGCCGGCGTCGGGGCGGTGCTCGCTCTGATGCTCTTTCACACCGACCTCAGCGTCATCGCACTCATCGGAATTATTCTGCTGATCGGCATTGTGAAGAAAAACGCCATCATGATGATTGACTTCGCCCTGGCCGCGGAACGAAACGATGGAAAAAACCCTAAAGAAGCCATTTTTCAGGCGTGCATCCTGCGCTTTCGCCCTATTCTCATGACCACCATGGCTGCCCTCTTTGGCGCGTTGCCGCTGGCTCTGGGCACTGGAACAGGTTCGGAACTTCGCCGGCCTCTTGGCATCACGATCATTGGCGGCCTGATTCTGAGTCAGATGCTGACTCTTTACACCACCCCGGTGGTTTATTTGTCGCTGGATCGGCTGAGGGTCCGCTGGTTGCATGCCCACGGAAAATCGGAGCGCCAGGAGCAGCTTGAGTCTTTTGGATGAGGACGCAGACACGAGATAATTTCTTGCGCAGAACCAGAACCTCGAGACTCCAATCCCCAGGGAGGCAGGGAGAGATGCAATTGAGAATCCGCGGACGGGCGACCGTGACACTGCTAGGCAGCCTTTTGCTGCTGCAAGGCTGCAATGTCGGCCCCAAATACAATCGCCCCGCCGTGCAAGCTCCAGGAAGCTTCAAGGAAGTTACACCCGAAGATCTGAAGAGCATGGATGGCTGGAAAGTAGCGCAACCGCAGGACAGTACTCTCCACGGAAAATGGTGGGAAATTTTCCAGGACCCCCAACTGAACGCGCTGGAAGAGCAAGTCAATATTTCGAACCAAAACGTTGCCGCCGCGTTTGCCAACTTCATGGCTGCCCGCGCCCTGGTCCGCGAGGCACGCGCGCAGTATTTTCCTACCGTCTCGGTTGGCCCCAGTATTCTCCGCCAGCACCAGCCAAGTTCCACCAGCTCCGCCAACAGTTCCTTTTCCGGAAGGACGTTTGTCTCTTACTCATTTCCCTTTGACGCGTCCTGGACCCCGGACTTGTGGGGACGGGTGCGCAACACGGTGCGGGCCAACGTCGCGAATGCGCAAGCCTCCGCCGCCGATCTCGAAAACACCCTGCTCACGGCCCAGGCGGAACTCGCCGTCGACTACTTCCAACTGCGCTCGCAGGATGCGCTCAAAGCATTGCTCGACTCCACAGTACAGGCCTATAAGGAATCCGTAACGCTTACTACCGCACTGTACGAAACTGGCATCGATTCGCAGGAGTCGTTGCTTCAGGCCCAGACCCAACTCGCCACCGCTCAAGCGCAGGACACCAATGTTGGCATCCTCCGCTCGCAGTATGAACACGCCATTGCGATGTTGATTGGCAAGCCGGCGTCCGACTTTTCGCTCGCCGCTATGCCATTGAATGCTGCACCGCCGGCGGTTCCCATCGGCGTGCCTTCGAAACTGCTCGAGCGCCGTCCCGACGTCGCGGCCGCCGAACGTGGCATGGAACAGTCCAACGCGCTCATCGGCGTCGCCACCGCCGCGTACTACCCGACCATCACGCTCAGCGGAACCTTCGGCTTCCAGAACACCTCTATCGCCGATTGGTTTACCTGGCCGAGCCACTACTGGTCCGTGGGCCCGCAACTCGCGCAGACCATCTTCGACGGAGGCCTCCGCCGCGCCACCGTTATTCAATACCAGGCGCAGTACGACCAGAGCACTGCCAATTACCGCCAGACCGTGCTTACCGCCTTCCAACAGGTGGAAGACAATCTTGCAGCGCTGCGCATCCTATCGCTGGAAGTGCAGCAGCAGCAGGCGGCCATCGAGTTCAACCAGCGCTTCCTCGCCCTGGCAATCGATCGCTACAAACTCGGCATCGACCCGTATCTCAATGTACTGACCGCGCAAACCACACTCTTCGCAAATCAACAGGCACTGGTGCAACTGCGCCTGCAGGAGATGCAGGCCAGCGTGCAGTTGGTTGAAGCCTTAGGCGGAGGATGGGACACGAGCCTGTTGCCGTCAAAGAAGGCGGTGCAATCGGTGGGCCCAGTACAAACCGATCCCGCGGCCGCCGCCCCGAAACCCGCGCCCACAACCTAGGAATAATTCGGGTGCCCCATAACAAAGTCGCGCCGCGGGCGCCTCAACGACTCTGCTTTTGCTCCAAGGGTCTTACCACTTCCCCCCTAAAATATTCCAGCGACAGCCGCAGCCCCGTCTCTAGGTCCACCGCCGGTCGCCACCCCAACAGCCTCTCTGCTTTCGAAATATCCGGCCTCCGCTGCTTGGGATCATCCTCAGGCAGCGGCTTGAACGTAATCTTTGACTTCGATCCCGTCACCTTCAAGACCAACTGCGCGCACGCCAGGATGGAAAACTCCGTCGGATTGCCAATGTTCGTCGGCAGATGCTCATCGCTCCATGCGAGCTTCAAAATGCCGTCGATCTCATCGCTGACATAACAGAAGCTGCGGGTCTGACTGCCATCGCCGTAAATCGTCAGGTCTTCGCCACGCAGCGCCTGCTTCATCAGGTTCGAGATGATGCGCCCATCGTTCAACTGCAACCGCGGGCCGTAGGTGTTGAAGATGCGCACGATATGGGTGTCCACGTTGCGATAGCGGTAGTAGGCCATGGTGAGCGCCTCGGCAAATCGCTTCGATTCGTCGTACACCGAGCGCGGCCCAATCGGATTCACGTTACCCCAATACGTCTCCGGTTGCGGATGCACATGGGGATCGCCATAGCACTCCGAGGTCGATGCCAGGAAAAACTTAGCGCCGTATTTCTGCGCCAGTTCCAGGCACTGCATCGTCCCCTGCGATCCGACCATCAGCGTCTCGATCCCGTGCCGCATGTAGTCGTCAGGACTGGCAGGAGAGGCAAAGTCAAAGACGTATTCCACCGGCCCGAAATCGAATGCCCGGCAGATATCGTGTTCGTGGAATTCGAAGCGCGCGTCATTTTTCAGGTGGTCGAGATTCCGCAAGCTGCCGGTCAGCAGGTTGTCGACCCCCGCCACTTTATGGCCTTCCGCCAGCAAGGCATCGCACAGGTGAGAGCCTAGGAATCCAGCCGCTCCGGTCACCAAAATCCGCATGAAAAGTTCCTCGTACACCCAAATACTAGGCTGGAAAATGGCCGAATTC
>Ga0206952_10287_pt1 | contig 11058 bp, 11 predicted proteins | sample Alteio_BWOrgHeat_39_FD_152966 | JGI IMG/M metagenome (GOLD analysis project Ga0206952, IMG submission 152966) | Enriched cells from forest soil in Barre Woods Harvard Forest LTER site, Petersham, Massachusetts, United States -... | ecosystem: Environmental > Terrestrial > Soil > Temperate forest >... | reverse complement strand
ACTGAAAGTGTTTTTTTCGATGAATCAAAACAACAGTTTTTTCCTCCGGGTAGTTTCAAAGCTTTTGGTCCTGAGCTTGGCTACGCTACAAATGGTGTAGTAGGTGGCATTGGTGTTAGCAGCACGGCTTACGATTTATTTTTATTCAACAGAGCGCTCAAAAATAATCGTTTGCTTTCTTCGTCAGCGCAAAAAGAAATGTTTACGCCTTATGTTTTAAAAGATTCACTTACCAACATATTTTTTGGTTATGGAGTGCTTACAGGGGAAAATGAGTTTGGTAATTATATCCAGCAAAGAGACGACGGCAACAATATAACATTAGGTTATATAACTACAGTAATAAACTATCCTTTGGAAGATTTTACAATTATTGTACTGGCTAATAAAGCTAAAAGTTCCTCGAACATTGCAGGTACCTTAGCCTATATTTTATTTGACAGGGAGGTAGTGCCACCTTATACACACAAACAAATTTCTATTGATACATTCTTACTCGACAAATACATTGGGGAATATAAATTGTCCCGTGTAGCAAGAGTATATAAAAAAGACGGAACCTTATGGACAACAATACCAGGAGAACCTGATTTGAAATTGCTGCCGGAATCTTCTACCAAATTTTTCTCTTCTAACAAAGAGTATGATTGGCAGATAGAATTTAAAACAGACTCTAACGGCAATGTTTTAAATACCTACTTTATATTCAGCGGATTAAAAATAGAGGCAAAAAAGTTGTGATGGGTTTTTCACGTTGTTAGTATTAGTGAGACAAGTTTAAAATATAACCACTATCGTCATTGTCAGTTGGTTGGCAGACGCTTTTAAATTGAAATGAAGCCCGCTCAATTTTTCTTAATGCATCCTGTCTCCTCTTGCTTCTAAATTTTTAATCACATCTGCCTCATACACCAGCCATTCATTCCAGCGTTTGCGTACTTTTTCTTTATCAACATACGTTTCAGCAAGCTCAATAAATATTACATAATGCCCGGCTTCACTTTCCATAAAACGGCGATAAAAATTTTTTAAATACTCATCATTCAACCCTTCGCTTAAACGCTTGAAACGTTCGCAGCTTCTTGCTTCAATCAATGCACATATTAAAAGCTTATCCAGCAAACGGTCTTCTTCTTTTCCGCCTTTTACTTCAAACTGCAACAGCTTGTTTACATATTCATCTTTGCGTTGCCTGCCTAATTGCAAATTTCTTTTTTGCAATTCCTGCAGCACCAAACGAAAATGCCCCCACTCTTCTGTAACGATTGGAGAAAGCTCATTTACCAATTCATTTTTACCAGGATAACGTTGTATTAATGAAATGCAGCTTGTAGCTGCTTTCTGCTCGCAGTAAGCATGATCGGTTAAAATATCTTCAAGGCTTATTAAAGCTAAATTCACCCAGCGTGGGTCGGTTGGCAAGTGTAATCCCAGAATATTTTTTTCAGCATCATTCACCAAAGCAAAATACAGCGATATTTTGTTTAACTAAAAAGTAAAATACAGTATAGCGGTAATAATTATCTTTGCCAGCAAATTAATTAGCAAGCGTCGCCCCATAAGGCGGCGTTTTTATTTCAAATAATCAGTATGAGCAATAATAATATTGCTGTTATCGGCGGAGGTTTTTGCGGAATGATGACTGCCGTTTATCTTTTACAATCTGGTCTTCCACTGAATATTATTATTATAAATGATGGTTACCCGTTTGGCAGAGGCGTGGCTTACAATGCGCATACCAATAAATATTTGCTGAATGTAAGAGCCATCAACATGAGTGCCTTTGAAGATGAGCGTTATCATTTTTTAGACTGGCTGCAATTGCAACCTTCGTATGCTCATATACCAAAAAATATATTGGTAAATGTATATGCGCCGCGTACAATGTATGGCGATTACCTGCAGCATGTTTGGCAACAGGCTGTGAAAAATAAACATCCTTTAACCAACATCAATATCATTGAACAAAAAGCAGTAAATATTAAAGAAAACGCTGAGAGTTTATGCATTCATCTCGCCAATAATAAAATTATAGATGCGGATAATGTTGTGCTTGCAACAGGCAACACAGTCCCAGGAAATATTATACAAAACAAATCTTTTCTGCAAAGCGATAAATATTTTACCAATCCATGGACGAAAGAATGTGTAAGCAATGTGCGGCATCTTAAAAATATATTGATAGTTGGCAATGGCTTAACAATGATTGATACAGTGCAAGGCTTAACAGAAAATGGTTTTAAAGGGAAAATATATACTATTTCACCAAACGGATTTAAACTGATACCGCATAAATATAATTTGCTGGTGTATGAAAAAATTGTAGAAGAATTACCGGAAGAATATAACCTGCGTGAGGTTTTTCTTCTTGTACGCAGACATATAAAATCGCTTACGGATGTTGGTATAGGAGCACATTTGGTAATTGATGCTTTAAGGCCATATACACAACAGATATGGCAAAGCTTATCGTTTGACGAGAAAAAATATTTTGTAAAAAGATTAAGCCATGCATGGACGATCTTGCGTCATCGAATCCCTGTGCATATTTATGAAATGATACAGGAATTGCGCATGCAAGGCCGCATGATTACTATTGCCGGAAAGATAATAAGTGCAATAGAAGAACCAAATGCAGTAACCGTTAATTATGCAGATAATAAACTACAAAAAGAAGAAACAATATCTGTTGAAAGAATAATTAATTGCACCGGCCCTGAAACTGATCTGCACCGTTGTGCAAACGAGCTTTTAAAAAATCTTGCTGCAGCCGGAATAATAAAACCTGATGCCTTGCATCTTGGAATAGATGCTGATGCAATAACCGGCGCCGTTATAAATAGCTACGGCAAAAAAAACGAACACATATATACAACAGGCGGAAATTTAAAAGGCATATTATGGGAGAATACTGCTGTGCCTGATATACGCGTTCATGTAAAACGTCTTGCATTGCATTTATCAGCGAAATTGAAAGAAAAAGCTGTATGTTAATTACACAGGCACTTAATTTGTAAATTAATATTTAAACATAGTTTTCGTGTTAAAATCTATATAATGCGACAGATAAATACACAACATATATTCATCTTTACGGGCTTATGAAATACCTGGCAGGAATTTTCTTTTTATGCTTCGCGATAAAATCCAATGCACAAAACCAGGAAAATGCAATTATTGGCAAATGGGAATCAGCAGAAAGAAATCTTATTGTTGATGTGTACAGGCAGAACAATGCATTCAGGGCAAAAATCGTTTGGTTTTATGATGAAGACGATACGATTACTCCAATTGAAAAACGGCTTGACATAAAAAACCCGGATAAAACTTTGCGTAAACGGCCAATTGTTGGCACCGACATACTTTCAGACCTTGTATATAATGCGAAACAGGACAGGTGGACAGGGGGCAGAATCTACGATGCCACTTCGGGCAGAACATGGGATGCAACAGTTTGGCTTAACAGCCCGTCAGATTTAAGTGTAAGAGGATTTTATATCGTTCGCTGGTTTGGCAAAACAATAAATTTTATAAAAGTGAAGTAACACAGCGCTTGCTTACTTAAGCCTTGTGTGCAGGCTGCTTGTGAAATATTTTTTCCATCATGCTAAATAGTTCAGGATGATTTTCTTTAAACTGTTCAGGCGCACCAAAAAAATATTCTGATGCCACCGCAAAAAATTCTGCCTCGCTTGAAGCGCCGTAAACATTTATATCTGAAGCTCCCTGTTTAATCTTTTCTATTTCTTCGCTCATATATTTTATCCACGGAATAGTGTATTGCTTATTCAATAATTCTTCAGGTATACCATCTGTAGCACCGTCAGCTTTATCCAATAAATGCACAAACTCATGTATGCCTGTATTATGTTTTGATATTTCATTTGCAAAGCCTTCGCGTAAAGCCTGTTTGGAAAGTATCATCATTCTCTGCATAGGACCTGTACCAACCATTCCTAATGTATCTCTTTCCGTTGAGGTTACTGAAAATTCTTCATTGTTAAATGTGCCTGCATAAATAAGCACATCGCGTAAATTATAATAGTGCCAATCAAAATTAAATACAGGGATTATTGCACTGGATGCTACGAGCAATTTATCCAAATCATCAATTTCTGTATTCACGGCATGAATGCGTACATACGATAGAAAATCCATAACCCTGTTTTCAAAACGCTTTTTTTCTGCATCGTTTAATTGCCTGTAAAAAGAAACATGTTCATTCAGCAATGCCCGATAATTTTCAGGGAATATAATATAACTGCCTTTTTTTCTTCTCCGCAATATCAGCCAGGTAATTACAGGCATAACCACTAAAAAAATAATAAAGCCTTTCATATTGCAAAGCTAAGTGCAGGCAACATTGAAAGTGAGGACAAGCAGGTTATAAACTTTATTTAAATTAGCCGTTAATGAATTTTGATGCAAAAAAAATCCCGCTGTTTAGCGGGATTTTATAAATTATATAAGTACTGTTACAATTTTTTAACCTCAATATTTTTATACCAAACATCGTGGCCATGATCCTGCAAAGCTATATGACCGCTTTTAAATGTTCCGAAAGCAGGCCATTCTTTAAACTTACTTTTTGCAAGCATTTGTTTCCAGCCATCATCCCACATAGTAGTATTTACAACGTGCACACCATTTAAATAAAAATCAAGTTTGCCATTATTGCTTGTTATTTCAACAGCATTCCATTGCTCTGCTGGTTTTACGGCGCCAGGTGTTGCCTGTATCATATCATACAAACTTCCGGCACGATGAGAAGGTGTTTTATTATCTTCATTGCGTTCATCATCCAATACCTGCATTTCAGGGCCGGTTTTATAAGTGTCTTCATATTTAGCTTTATCATCCTGCACATAAAATAAAATACCACTGTTACCATTTTTTGAAATTTTCCAGTCAAGCTTCAAATCAAAATTTGCAAAGCTGTCATTACTTACCAAATCTCCATCTTCTCCTTTTGTTTTTGGACTAAAATGAATTGCTCCGCTGTCAATATCCCACTTCTTACTTACATCAGTTTGCCCAAATGTGTGCCAGCCATTCAATGTATTTCCATCAAATAAGGAAATCCACTCGGTATCATTTAAGGGTGCAGCATTCATGGAGTCCGGCGCTGCAGCTGTTGTATCAGATTCTGAAGTTTTATTTGCAGAAGAATTACATGCAACAAAAATTATTGATGCAAAAACAATCGTGTTTATTTTTTTCATGTATGATTATTTATTTCTTAATAACAGAATATATTTTACCATTTGTTCAGCATCAGCTTCTGCAAGTGCAGGATGAGGAGTCATTGCAGCAGGCCCCCAGATGCCTGAACCGCCTGAAATTATTTTGCCTGCAAGCATTTTTACATTCGCATCTGTATTGTCATATTTGTTGGCAACATCACGATAAGCAGGGCCGGTAACTTTTTCATCAATTTTATGGCAGGTGAAGCAATCGTTTGATGTTACAAGCGCTAATCCCTTTGTATAATCAGGATTAGAGGAAAGATCATCTTCCTTTGGAGTTACAGCAGTTGTGCTGCCGGAAGAATCTGCATTATTTGCACTGTTTGAACTGTTGTTACAGGCGGCGGCTATTAATGCAAATACTGCAGCCGTTACAAAATATTTTTTCAATGTTATTCTTTTTAGATGATGAATATATCCGACAAATTTATTGATGACATTTAATCCATAACAAATTATTTTGTTGTATCTGATGAATTTCGCAAAGACAAGATATATTTTGCCATTGCCTGCGCCTGAGGTTCTGACAAGTTCGGATGCGGTGTCATAGCAGCATCTCCCCATAATCCCTTTCCACCTTTAATAATTCTGTCTGCCAGGTTTTCAATATTACCCTGGTTCATTTCATATTTATCAGCAACCTGTTCGTACGAAGGGCCGGTGCTTTTCTCATTAATTTTATGACAGGTAAGGCAATCATTAGCAGCGATCAAATTACTTCCTGACATATTTTGAGCGGAATCAATTCCAACACCTCCGGTATTAACAATATTATTTTGAACAGTACCCGCAGTATCACTTGCTGCTGTTTTTCCTGTACCTGATTTACAGGCAGCAAATAAAATAATTGCTGCAATCAATACATTATATTTCATGGTGGAAGTATTTCGATTAACTACTGCAATCCTAATACCAACCTGTTTAAATTTTCATCAGCGCCGGTTGAAGCAAAATCATCAAATGCTTTTTCTGTTACATGAATGATATGATCTTTTATAAATTTTGCGCCTTCTGTTGCACCATCAATCGGGTGTTTTATACAACATTCCCATTCCATTACAGCCCAGCCTTTAAAATTATATTGCGCCAGTTTACTGAACACAGATTTAAAATCAACCTGTCCATCGCCTAAAGAACGGAATCTTCCTGCACGATCTATCCAGCTTTGATAACCACCATAAACTCCCTGCTTTCCGGTTGGGTTAAACTCTGCATCTTTTACATGAAACATCTTTATGCGCTCATGATAATTATCTATGTATTCCAAATAATTTAAACACTGCAATACAAAATGAGAAGGGTCATACAACAAACATGCACGTGCATGATTATTTACTTTCTCCAAAAACATTTCATAACTCACTCCATCATGCAAGTCTTCGCCGGGATGAATTTCATAACAAACATCAACACCACATTCATCAAAATAATTTAAGATGGGAAGCCAGCGATTGGCAAGTTCAGTAAAACCTGTCTCAACCAAACCGGCAGGGCGTTGCGGCCAGGGATACATTGTATGCCATAACAATGCACCGCTGAAAGTTGCATGTGCATTTAATCCTAAATTCTGTGAAGCTTTTGCAGCATATTTTAATTGCTGCACTGCCCACTCTGTTCTTGCTTTAGGATTACTGCGCAGGTTTTCCGGTGCGAATCCATCAAACAAAACATCATAAGCAGGATGCACTGCAACCAATTGGCCTTGCAGATGTGTTGATAGTTCTGTTATTTCTACACCACACTCTTTCAGTGTTCCCTTTAATTCATCGCAATAGGTTTTGCTTTCTGCTGCCTTTTGTAAATTAATGCAACGTGCATCCCATGTTGGAATTTGTACACCAACAAAGCCGATGCTTTTTGCCCATTCGCAAATAGTTTTTAAATTATTGAACGGCGGCTCATCGCCCATAAACTGGGCAAGAAAAATTGCAGGACCTTTAAGTGTTGTCATATACCCTCCCAGCCTCCCTAAAGGGAGGAGTTTTAAGTTGTTGAATTTTTATAATTACTTACCGAATTTTGAGTTTGAGATTTTATTGTTGAAAGAACAAATTCTATTTCGCTTAAGACCTGTTTGTTTGTAAAACGAATTACTGTATAACCTTCATTCATTAAATTATTTTCTCGTTCTATATCGTATGTTTTTATTTCTTTCTTGTCATGAATATTTCCATCAACTTCAATTATTAATTTTAGTCTATGGCAGTAAAAATCTGCAACATAAATTCCCAGCGGATGTTGTCTTCGGAATTTTAATCCTTCAAAATTTGCTTTTAAATTGCTCCACAAAACCTTTTCAGCATGCGTCATATTTTTGCGCAAATCTTTTGCTAATTTAAACACCAGTGGATTTGCCTCATTAAACATTCCATCTTTTTTAAAAGGAGATTTCTTTTGTGTATTCATAATCGGCAAGTAAAATTCAGGAAAAAATTTTAAAGTATCACGTAGTTAAAAAGTCTCCCTTTAGGGAGATTTAGAGGGTTTTAATAATTCCCTGTAGCACCGCCGCCGCCGGAACTTCCGCCGCCAAAATCAAATCCTTTTTGTTTGGCGTTTGATTTGCCAAATACCTGTGCAATAATAACCGCTTCAGTATTCAATAATTCTTTTCTGTTGCGATTAGTATTTTCAAAACTGAAACCATGCTTTGGCGTGCGCAAATACTTTATTAAAGCATAACTTATTACAATGATTATAATACCCGCAATCAGCATATCAATTTCGGCGGGTAAAAATGTATAATAATATCTTATGGTAAGAATGGTTGCGATAAATAACGCAAATCCTGTCCTGATAAAAAGCAAATCTTTCTTTCTTATTCCATATATAAAATAAACTACAGGAATTAAAACTGTAAGTATCCAAAATATAACACCGAAGGCTGCAGGCATGTTTGCTGCAGCTGAAAACATTTTTTTGCCTCCTTCATTTATAACAAAATAATTCGCTGAGCAGTAGAATAAAATTATAGTAAGCAAACGAACAGCTTTACAACTGAAGTGATAGAAAAGTAATCTTTCATTCTTTGAGAACGCAGTTGTAATTAAATAAACAACTGCTGATAAAAGCATCAATATAAATGGTGCAACGGCTTCACCTATAACACCCGTTTTTTGGCAAATCAACAGAACGAATATATAAAGAGAGATAAAAGATAATATCGCCATAAAACCATCTGTAAAACGTATGCAAAGCCAAAGGCAAAATAATGCCATCACCGCGCTTGTTAAAATATCATTGTTTGCAAAATCTTCTGTGAAAAAAGCGGCGATTAAAAATATAATACTGCAGCACATCAATACATTATTTACGCCGGCATTATAATATTGCTTTGTGCTGATGAGTAACTCCAACGCTGTATAGTATGCAATACATAAAAACATGAACAATGCAACAAAAGCATAATCGTTTGATGCACCTGATATAAGCCAAACAAGCAAGCCTGAAAATAAAACAGCAACAATAGTTAGTAAGCCTAATGCAATGCGAATAAAAAAATTGGGTGTGTATAATGCAGAAGGATGCGCCTCTAATATCTTTTTATATGCTTCCGCATCTATACTTTGCGCTTCAAAAGCTTCTGATGCTTTTTGCTGCACGCGTTTATTGTATAGGTTATTATATTTATATGCTTGCATCCTGTTTGAGTTTTTTATTATAAAACATCAGCAACCTTATTAGTGCTATGCCTGAACCAATAAAATATATCGCACCAAGATAAACAGCACTTGTATCGGGAATGGCAAACAGTAAATCAATTATTACATAAGAAACAGCTATGTATGCATATAAGACTGTTATTACCAAAAAATAAAAAGCATTTTTTTTAACCGCATTGTTGAAGAACCAATAAGCAACTGCTATTATCGCAAGAAACCACACGAGATATATGTTATGATAATTGAACATGGCAGCAAGCAACGCAATGAAAAGAATATGTGCTCCAAAATTTTTGTACGTGAAAGTAAAATGTGCTTTTATATTTTTTTGCATAGTAATTATAGAAAAAACTATGAGTGCTGCGCCCAATAAAATACCTGAATAAATTAAACGCTCATCAGAAAAATTGTTTTGGTTTAAAATCTGTAATGGTGTAACCGTTATGCCAAGCCAAGCTGCAAGATTAGTAATAGCAATACTAAGCACTCCGATATGATCAAAATAATATGCACAGAAAAACAAAATAACCATTGGTATAAAAACAGCTAAGCCCCAGAGATTGCCAAACACATTGTATTGGTATTGCAGGTAGCCAACAAATGTGAGTAGAAGCAAACAACCCATCAACAGTATATAATCAAATAAGATGTTGGGTGATTCAACTTTTACGGGTGCATACTTATTTGCTTTTTTAAAACAGTAAACAAAACAGGCGAGGCAGGTTAAGCCAATACTAATAATGATTGCTGTATGACCAATGGTATCAATATTTTTATATACAAGAATACCCAACGCTGTTGTTGCAAGCAGAATGCCGAGGTACAGCAACATAAGTATATCCCAATGCACAGAAACAGGCTGTTGTTGCTGTAGTTTTATTTTATCAAGTTGCTGCCGTGTTATAAAATTTTGCTGATGCAGTTGTTCAAAAATATCCATGGCAGTTTTGCTTTAGTTGTAGCAAAGAATCAAAACTAATGTATTCTAAAAAAATGCCACTGCGTGGTGCAATGGCATTTTAAAAATTGTATTACATTGGATCTATACCACAAACTCCGTCCACTTTTTATCGCTTTGCCCTGAAGCCACTACCGTATCAATAAACGCCATGCCTCTTACACCTTCATCAACTTTAGGATAATCCATCATTGCTGCTGTTGGTTGTTCACCATTCATTTTTGCCATTATGCTTAAAGCAAAATTTCTATAGATATTAGCGAACGCTTCCAAATAACCTTCAGGATGCCCGCCCGGCGTTCTGCAATTATGTTTGGCAACATCACTTAAATAGGCCTGGCCTGCCCGATAAACTTCTGCAGGTTTATCAAGCCACTTTACCAACAAAGTATTTGGTTCCATCTGCGCCCATTCAATGCCGCCAAGCTCTCCGTAAATGCGGATCTTTAAAGCGTTCTCTTCTCCTGCTGCAACCTGGCTTGCCATTAAACAACCTGCAGCACCATTATCAAATTTTAGTAACACATTCCCATCATCATCTAATGCTCTTCCTTCAACCATAATATTAAGATCAGCGCAAAGCTTAGTAATTTTCAAGCCTGAAATATATTCTGCAAGATGCGCTGCGTGCGTACCAATGTCTCCCATTGCTCCGGCTTTGCCGCTGCGCTTGGGATCTGTTCTCCATGCTGCCTGTGCATTGCCTTCGCGTTCACTTAATTTACTTAACCAGCCTTGCGGGTATTCAACCCATATCTTTCTTATTTTTCCAAACAGGCCCTTTGCAAACATTGCCTTAGCCTGCTTCACCATTGGGTAACCGGAATATGTATGCGTTAAGCAAAGTGATAAACCTGTTTCCTGCACTTTCTTTTGTAATTGTTTCGCTTCATCCAACGTAAATGTCATTGGCTTTTCTACCACCACATTAAACCCATGTTCCAATGCTTTTACAGCAGGATCGAAATGCACAAAGTTTGGCGTAACGATGGTTACAAAATCTATGCGTTTATCTTCAGGCATCCTGCTTTCTTTATCGAACATCTCATCATAATTTGTATAAATTCTGTCTTGGGGAAGAAACAACATTTCACCTGATTCCTGCGCAATCTTTGCATCATGACTTAAATTGCCGCAGCACAATTCTATCAATCCGTCCATATTTAAAGCAAGGCGATGTACAGCGCCAATA
>Ga0206952_10286_pt1 | contig 11141 bp, 9 predicted proteins | sample Alteio_BWOrgHeat_39_FD_152966 | JGI IMG/M metagenome (GOLD analysis project Ga0206952, IMG submission 152966) | Enriched cells from forest soil in Barre Woods Harvard Forest LTER site, Petersham, Massachusetts, United States -... | ecosystem: Environmental > Terrestrial > Soil > Temperate forest >... | reverse complement strand
ATCTTAAATTTGTGAATGAAATCAATTTTACTTTCAGCATTTTGAGCTTCATGAACATTCGCACCTATCGAAGTTCCACTTTTTAAAAGCTGTTGTGCAATAACAAATTTTTTCTGCACTTGTAATAATTCAGCGTATTCAATAATAGCCAATGAAAACTCAATCGTTTTTTTAAGAATGATATTTTCAGTAGCTATCATTATCGAATTGTGTAATTGTCTAATTATTTGTAACTCCTCTGGCTCGGATGCACCACATCATAATGCAACTCTTCTTTATGTACTTCCCAATTGCCATCGTTTTTCATTTCCCATGCAGCTACATACATAAAATTATTATCATCGCGTAAAGCTTCGCCTTCTTCTGTTTGATATTCTTCTCTAAAATGTCCGCCGCAACTTTCATTGCGTTCTAATGCATCAATACACATTAATTCACCTAACTCAATAAAATCTGCAACACGACCCGCTTTATCTAATTCAAAATTCATTTCATTAATTGCGCCCGGAATTTTTACATTGCTCCAGAACTCTTTTTTCAATGCACGTATTTCTTCAATTGCTTCTTTTAAACCTTGCGCATTTCTCGCCATACCGCATTTATCCCACATAATTTTCCCGAGGCGTTTATGCAGGCTTTCAACGGTTTCAGTGCCTTTAATGTTTATTAATGTTTCCAATCTTTCCGCAACTGCTTTTTCTGTTTCTTCAAATGCCGGATGCGTTGTCGGAATTTCTTTTGTTCTTATTTCATCAGCCAAAAAATTTCCTATCGTATATGGAATCACAAAATAACCATCAGCCAAACCCTGCATCAATGCACTTGCACCTAAACGGTTGGCACCATGATCGCTGAAGTTTGCTTCACCCAAACAATATAAGCCTGGAACAGTTGTCTGCAATTCATAATCCACCCAAAGCCCGCCCATGGTATAATGCACCGCAGGATAAATGCGCATGGGAACTACATAAGGATTTTCACCGGTGATCTTTTCATACATGTCGAAAAGATTACCATATTTTTCTTTCACTACTTCATCACCCAATCTCTTTATTTCTTCGGAAGAGGGATTTTCAAGATTGTGTTTGCTGGCTTCGATCTTTCCATATCTTTTAATAGCATCAGCATAATCAAGATACACAGCCTGTTTTGATGAGCCAACTCCATAACCTGCATCGCATCTTTCTTTGGCTGCACGACTTGCTACATCTCTTGGAACAAGGTTACCAAAAGCCGGGTATCTTCTTTCTAAATAATAATCTCTTTCTTCTTCAGGTATTTCGTTCGGCGGTCTGTTATCGCCTTGTTTTTTCGGCACCCAAATACGTCCATCATTACGCAGGCTTTCACTCATCAATGTAAGTTTGCTTTGGTACTCGCCACTTACAGGAATGCATGTTGGATGAATTTGTGTAAAGCATGGATTACCAAAGTATGCGCCCTTTTTATGTGCTTTCCATGCGGCCGTAACGTTGCAACCCATCGCGTTTGTTGAAAGATAAAATACGTTGCCATAACCGCCAGTACATAACAACACTGCATGGCCAAAAAATCTTTCTAATTCTCCTGTTATAAGATTGCGGCAAATAATACCGCGGGCCTTTCCATCAATCACCACCACATCAAGCATTTCGTGGCGCGTGTACATTTTTACATTGCCTAAAGCAACCTGTCTTTCTAAAGCCTGGTAAGCACCGATCAATAATTGCTGGCCTGTTTGTCCGGCTGCATAAAATGTTCTTTGTACTTGTGTTCCGCCAAAACTTCTGTTGCTTAATAAACCGCCATATTCTCTTGCAAACGGAACACCCTGCGCCACGCATTGATCAATAATGTTTGTACTTACTTCTGCCAACCGATGTACATTGCCTTCCCTTGACCGATAATCGCCGCCCTTAATGGTATCATAAAATAAACGGAAAACACTGTCGCCATCATTCTGATAATTCTTTGCTGCGTTAATACCACCTTGCGCGGCAATAGAATGTGCACGGCGGGGAGAATCCTGGAAGCAATATGCTTTTACTTTATAACCCAACTCCGCTAAAGATGCAGCAGCAGAAGCACCGGCTAAACCAGTACCTACAACAATTATCTCCAGCTTACGCTTATTGGTTGGATTTACCAGCTTGCAATGGCCTTTATAATCCGTCCACTTATCGTTTAACTTTCCTTCCGGAATTTTTGCATCAAGCATAAATCAAGTTTCAATGTTTACAAGTTTCAAGGTTTCAAAGTTGCTTGCTTTCTGATAGCTCGTAACTCAAAGCTTACGGCTCGCGGCTTTCTATTTCACCCAACCCATATAAAAACTTATCGGCATCATAGCAAATGCCAGCGGCACAATAATAGAAAAAGCATAACCGGCCCATCTTATCAAAATCAAATATCTTTTATTATAAACGCCCATTGTTTTAAATGCACTGTAGAAACCATGCATTAAATGATACGCTAAAGAAATGCATCCAATAACATATACAATCACAATCCATAATTCCTGGAATCTTACCTGCATTAATGAATAAAGATTGTGTACCACTTTTCCGCCGGTTAATGTTACTTCGGGCATCTTACTAAAGCGTGATGGAATCCAGAAATCAATAAGATGAATTATTAAAAACAATAAAACTAATGTGCCAAGCAAACCCATGCTGCGACTGTACCACCGGCTTCCGCGGTTTCCATAATTTATTGCATAACCAACATTGCGTTTTGTGCGGTTCTCTGCTTCCAGCACAAAACCCTGAACAATATGCAGCAGAAAAAAAGCAAACAAACCCCACTCAATAACCCTGGGAACAATATTGGCGCCCAGAAAATTTGCAGCGCGGTTAAAAATTTCTCCGCCATCATTAGCCCAAATACAGGCATTTACTGAAACATGAACAATTAAAAAAAGAATAAGAAAAATTCCCGTTAAAGCCATTGTTATTTTTTGCCCTATCGAAGAAGTGAAGACTTGTTTCCACGTCATATTTGTGCAAGATTAATTGAAAGGAAAGATTCGCTTCAAAATTAAAGCACGATTGCCAGACGGATGAAATAAAATATTTTTATATGAGCTTAAAGCGTTGTACAAATTCAAAAATTGCATACAAAAAGTATTCGGGATTTAGCGTTCAAACTTTGTGAGCTTGAGTTTAAGTATTTAGAAAAGTAATTTAAATAAAAACAATGCAATTATTAAAAACAGTGAAAATATTGGTGCATAAATAAATAATCTTTGACTTGTGAACATTCTAACAGACATAATAATAGACAATATAATGATAATTGAAATAATGCTATAAGGTAGGATAACATCAGAAGTTGCGTAATATGTCAGCATATAAATTAGAAGAGAATTTACACCAAGTGTAGCTGGAAAAATGAATCCTTCCAGGAATTCTTTCAATGCTTTCATTCTTTCAATATTTGTTTTCAAGTAAAATCAGTCAACTTAATCAAAACTATTTCTAAAATTAAATTTTCAATACTTTTTTAATTTTCCTTTCATCTAAAAAATATTATATAAAACTACAGTTGTTTAATTTTGTAGTATGCGCAGGTTACTGAATATTCTCTGGAACAGTTTTAAAATGAGTTTGCAGGAGCTTAAGAATAATAAGCTGCGCAGTGCACTTTCTTTAATTGGAGTGGCGTTTGGAATTTTTTGCATCATTAGCGTGCTTGCAACAGTGAATAGTCTGGAATATAAAATTCAAAATGATATTGCTGCACTGGGCACCAGTACAATTTATGTTGACAAATGGCAATATGGTGCCGGAGATGGTGGTGATTATCCCTGGTGGAAATTTGTGAACAGGCCGGAACCAAAATACGAGGATGTAAAATATATAAAAGAACGGAGTTCACTGGCAGAGAATGTTGCTTATTTTACATCAGAGGGCACAACACTGGATTATAAAAATTCTGAAATGCAGAATGTGAATGTGTATGGAATAAGCAATGAATATAACAAGATTCAAAACATTGATATTACAGCAGGCAGGTATTTTACTGAAGCAGAATTTATACGTGGTAATGCCGTTGCCGTTTTAGGTTATGAAAATGCAGTACAATTATTTGGTACACCTGAACGCGCAATTGGTAAATCTGTTTCATTTGATAAACACAACGCAATTATAATTGGCGTAGTTGCCAAACAGGGGCAGAGCTTTGGACCGGGTTTTGATTTTGATCAGTCAATTTTTCTCACTTATTATTTTTATGCAAGTATTTATAATGTAACCGGCGGTTACAATCAGCATTTTATAATGGTTAAAGCTAAACCCAATATTTCGTCAGCAGCTTTAAGCGATGAACTGGAAGGAGTAATGCGGCAAATAAGAAAGCTAAGCCCGAAGCAGGAAGATAATTTTGCATTGAATGATATAAATTTTATGGCGCAGGCGGTAAGCGGATTTTTTGGAACTGTTAATATTGGCGGATGGGCAATTGCCGGTTTAAGTTTGATTGTTGGTGCATTTGGTGTAGCGAATATTATGTTTGTTACAGTACGCGAACGTACGGGCCAGATTGGTTTAAAGAAAGCGATCGGCGCAAAAAGCAGAACAATATTGTTAGAATTTTTATTAGAAAGCGCATTCCTTTGCGTAATCGGCGGCTTGATAGGTTTGCTGATGGTGTGGGGACTTGCAGCAATACTCAGCGCCATTCTTCCTTTTGCAATAGTTATATCAGGTAAAATAATTTTACTTGCATTTTCAATTTGTGTAATACTTGGAATTCTTTCAGGAATAATTCCTGCAACAATTGCTGCTCGTATGAACCCTGTTGATGCAATTAGAAGTAAGTAAAAAACCCTCCAAACCTCCCTGAAGGGAGGCTTTTAACCTTATCATACTTTATACTTCGTTTATTTTTGCAGTGTGAATAATGAAGAAACTTTAGAGCAGCCACGGGTTTATAGCTCCACCTTTAGGGCGCAGAGTGGGTCTATTCTCGCCATAGAATCTTCCTGCGATGAAACCTCAGCATCTGTTTGTATTGATGGAAAAATTCTTTCCAACATTATCGCCAATCAAACTATACATGAGCAATACGGAGGTGTGGTTCCTGAATTAGCAAGTCGTGCTCACATACAAAACATTGTTCCTGTTGTTGATGCTGCGGTAAAAAAGGCTAATGAACAAGTTAAGGATTCACATCTCTCATCTCACATTTCACCTCTCACTATTCATGATATTGATGCTATCGCTTTCACTCAATCTCCTGGTTTAATCGGAAGTTTACTGGTTGGTGCGCAGTTCGCAAAATCATTATCACTTGCTTTAGATAAACCTCTAATAGCAGTACATCACATGCAGGCGCATGTATTGGCAAATTTGATTGCAGATCAAAAACCAACATTTCCTTTTTTATGTTTAACAATAAGCGGCGGTCATACGCAAATTGTAATTGCACATGCACCATTAAATTTAGAAGTTATTGGTGAAACCATTGATGATGCTGCCGGTGAGGCATTTGATAAGACTGCAAAGATGCTTGGCTTGCCCTATCCCGGTGGCCCATTAATTGATAAATATGCACAAAACGGAAATGCAAAAGCTTTCAAATTTGCAGAGCCGCAAATTCCAGGTTTAAATTTTTCTTTCAGCGGGTTAAAAACTTCGGTGCTATATTTTTTGCGGGATGAGAAATTAAAAGATGAAAATTTCATTGAAAAAAATATTAATGATCTCTGTGCTTCTGTTCAATTTACAATTATAAATATCTTAATGAAGAAACTTAAAAAAGCAACAGAGCAAACAGGCATTAAACAGGTTTGCATTGCAGGCGGCGTAAGCGCAAACAGCGGCTTGCGCATTGCATTAAAAGAGCATGGAGAGAAATATAACTGGCAAACTTTTATTCCCGCTTTTGAGTATTGCACTGATAATGCAGCGATGATAGCTATTACTGCCTATTATAAATTTCTTGCAAAAGATTTTGCTGATTTAAGTGTGAGTCCATCGGCGAGGGCAGAATGGTAAATCATTGAGTAAGCGCCGGAATTTTTCCCCATGAATTTTTTTGTATTATTTGTTCAGAAGAATTTGCAACAGGTTTATTATTTGAAAATTCATGTGCTCCAATATCAATAATTTTTATTTTTCTCCTGTTATCGAAAAAATCTTTTTTCCCAAACGCTCCCAGCTTATCATCTATAACAGCACCGCTGTCTCCTGCATCTATTGCGGGTGAGTTTTTTTGGATATGAAGATCAGGGTCTTTAACCCTGTTACCGGAAACTCCTTCTTTTACAAAAAGCGGATCGTTATAAATTGATTGCTTATCAAAACCTGAGCTGTTTGCTAACTGGTAATTCTGCCACGATGAATAATGATTTCCGGAATAAGAAAATTGAAGCCCGCTTCCATCTTCTGAACCTTTGTTGAAATAAAGATTATGGTTAAGCTTAACATTCACAAGCGTTGAAATACCATCGGTTGAAAGCATTGAAGTATTTTTATTTCCTGGCCGTGCATAAAAAATATTGTCTTCAATAATTACGTCTTCCATGTTATCCAATACCAGTTCAGACCACGGAACAATTTTTCTGCTTTCATTAAGTGTATCACCATCTCTGTATCCACCGCGATTATTATAGAAGCTTGTATTATTTGCAATAAGCGCATTTCGCATTAATCCTTTGTATGCACCAATTTTAAGACCAACAGAACGGCAATCGTAAATAATATTATTTCGTACAGTAATATTTTCTGTTTCATAATCAATCTCAGAAGGATTGTTTTCTGCACTTATTTCAATACCGTAATCTCCATTGTAAATTAAGTTTTGCTCTATCAAAATATCTTTGCCGCCATCTACATAAATGCTGCCCGCTTCAGCATAAGGCGATTGATTATTCCAAAGCGTATTTTTTGCAATTGTTCCATTCCTTGCCTGGTCAATATGTACATTTGAATTTTCACCTTCAAAACCTATAGCATCAATTGCTATATTACTGTTATCGTGTAATTTATTATTAGTGATAGTAAAGCCATCAATATTAGCATCCATAGAAAGCACTTCGCTTTGCCCTGTTATATTATTCATAAACTCGCAATCGTGAATATTTAAATTTTGTATTGGGTTAGAAGAACGCCCATAAGCAATCAGCGGTTGTGCATCCTGCCTTGCAGTTGGTTTTTTGTTTGCATCGCTACTCCAATTAATATTTGTGAATACACAATTTTTAATTTCAATGTTTTTTGTTATTGCATCACTTGAGGATTCAATTAAAATACCAATGCAAAAATTTTTCGCATTATCTCTTGTAATATAAAATCCATCAATAATAATATTTCTGATATTGCTGATCGTTAAAACAGCGGCTGCAGTTTCATCATCAGATTTTAGATAAACCTTGCCGTTGCCCCGTTGTTTAAGCACAACCGGCGCTTCAACCGTACCTGAATTTTTCCAGGTAAGATTTTGTTTATAAATTCCTGCACTTACTAAAATGCTATCTCCTGGTTTTGCTGAATCTAATGCTTTCTGAATAGTTTTAAAAGCAGCATGTAAAGTATGACCGTTATTTAAATCATCGCCTGTGGTACTTACATAAATATTTTCTGCATTTGCTGTATGCAGAAAAATACATACAATTAAAAAAGAGCAACCTGTATGCTTAAAAAAATTTTTATACATAAGCCGGAGTTATTATTCTATCTTTTCATACACTCATCAAAACAATTGCCTGAATGTTATAAAGCTTGTATTATTTTGTAAACGTTCAAAGGAAGTTTAAAATTTTTATACATGCAATTAACGGGCGGTTATCCTTTCTGGCTTATACGTGATGGTTTATTAAATTCTTATCCAAAACTTTTAAACAATACTGAAACAAATACAGTAATTATCGGTGGCGGAATTTCAGGCGCATTAACTGCGTACTATTTAATTAATGCAGGTATTGAATGTATTTTAGTTGATGGCAGAACAATTGGATTAGGCAGCACTTCTGCAAGCACATCATTGTTGCAATACGAATTAGATGTGCCACTACATCTATTAAAAAAGAAAGTTGGAAATGAAAATGCAGAAAGAGCTTATCAACTTTGCGGAAATGCAATTGATACAATTATTGATATAATGAATGATGTCGGCTTTACAGATTATCAAAAAGCAAAAAGCTTATTTTTTTCAATGCATCGTTCAGAAAAGAAATTTATGCAGCAAGAATTTGTTGCAAGAAAAGAGGCTGGCTTTGAAGTTTTATTATTAGATGAAAAGGATTTAAAAAATGAATATACCTTGGAAGCTCAATATGCAATTCTTTCACAAAAAGGTTGCGTTATTGATGTTTATAGTTTAACGCATGCGCTACTTCAGCATAGTATAAAAAAAGGGTTACAGGTTTTTGACAGAACAAGTGTTGAAGACATACGTTATGGAAAACGCCCGGTAATAAAAACAGCAGATGGTTTTATTATCAACGCAAAAAATATTATAAATGCAACAGGTTATGAAGTTGTAAATTTTATACCGAAAGGCATAGTAAATTTTGATTGCACATACGCTGTTGTTTCGGAACAGGCGCCGGAACAAAAACCTTTTTGGAAAAACAATATTATGATGTGGAATACTGATGATCCTTATTTATACATGCGGCTTACAAAAGATAACCGCATAATTATTGGCGGCAGAGATGAACGTTTTAGTAATTCATTTACACGTCAGGCAATGCTTGAAAAAAAATCAAAGCAACTGCAAAAAGATTTTAATAAAGTATTACCGCATATTCAATTTAAAGAAGAATTTACATGGAGTGGAACATTTGGTAAAACAAAAGATTCGCTGCCTTATATCGGTGTATATAAAAAAACTCCCAATACTTATTATGCCTTAGGTTTTGGTGGCAACGGCATAACGTTTAGTATAATAGCTGCAGAAATTATACGTGACATTTTGTGCGAAAAATCAAACCCTGATGTAAAACTTTTTTCTTTTGACAGATAAGTTTGGTACAATCCCAATTTACAAGAATGGTAGTCAACTTCAATCTTTAATATTTTATATTGCACGCTTTTAATCTTATTGTTTTCTTACCATCAATTAAACCAATACAACGACAATGAAAAAATTTTTAGCTTTTAGTACAATTATTTTTGCGATACAAACTTCTCTTTTTGCACAAGAGAAAAAAGAAATTTTACCTGCCTCAAAAATTGATAACACTTTGGACAGTGCTGTTGTGAATTACAAAAAACAACAACGTTCAATAACATACGGCTCTGTTAATGTTGAAGGTAAAACGATAAATTACCAGGCTGTAGCCGGGAGTTCAGTTTTTAAAAATGCCCAGGATACACCGCTTATCAGTATATCTTATGTTGCTTATTTTAAAAGAGATGAAGACCTCGCACAACGCCCGGTAACTTTTATTTATAATGGTGGTCCCGGCAGTGCAACTATTTGGTTACACATGGGTGCATGGGGGCCGCAACGCGTTTTTCTTGCTGATACTTCAAGAACAAAAGCGCCATACAAAACAGTTAATAATGATTATAGTTTATTAGATGCCAGTGATCTTGTTTTTATTGATGCACCGGGAACGGGTTTTGGCCAGGTGATCACAAAAGATTTAGGAGGTGCAGGAAACAATAAAGATTTTTTTGGTATTGATCAGGATGGCGAAGCTTTTGCTTCGTTCATTACAAAATTTCTATCTGATTATAACAGGTGGAATTCTCCAAAATATTTATTTGGTGAAAGCTATGGTACTTTCCGTTCTGCGGTTGTTGCGAATCTTCTTTCTAACAGAGGCGTTGGATTGAATGGCGTTATTCTTTTATCGCAGTTATTGAATTACGGAAACATGACGGAGATGACAACAGAAAACCCTGGCGATGGTTTGCCTTTTGAATTGATATTACCATCTTATGCAGCAACAGCATGGTATCATCATAAAATACCAAATCAAACTGCACAGCTTGAACCATTCTTAGCTGAAGTAGAAAATTTTGCAATGAATGAATATGCTGCTGCCCTGAACAAAGGTGCAGCATTAGATGTCGCTTCATTCAATCAAATTGCAGATAAGCTGCATCAATATACAGGTCTTCCTGTTGATTATATCAAGAAGGCAAATCTTCGAATTATCGGGCCTCAATTTGAACAAACATTATTGGGTGATTCAAGTAAAATTACCGGTCGCCTGGATGCACGTTTTTCAGGTGCTGCCATTGATCCTTTAAGCGAGTATGCACAATATGATCCGATGGATTCTTATATTGATGCTGCGTTCACAGCAACATTTAATAACTATGTACGCACTACTTTGAAATATGGAATTGGAATGAATTATAAAACATATGGCAATGTAAATCCGTGGGATTTTAAACGCCAGGGTTATGTGGGTTTTCCAAATGTTATTAATGATTTAGCACAGGCAATGATCTATAATCCTGACATGAAAGTGATGTTGAACATGGGTTATTTTGATTTAGGAACACCTTATTTTGAAGGCGTTTATGAAATGCAGCATTTGCCAATTCCTGCAGTATTGCAAAAGAATATTGAGTTTGCAAAATATTATTCAGGCCACATGGTTTATTTGCATCCTGAATCATTAAAATTGCTGCATGATAATGTAGCGAAGTTTATCAACTCATCTCATTGATTATAACCACTTTGCCGGCATCTTAATTTAGCTAATTATGGTGCCCGTTTGTATTTCCGAATTAGTAATCCGTGGTATCGGAAACCATTTTCCGTGGCATCAAAAATCATTTCCGTGGTATCGAAAATCATTTCCGTGGTATCGAAAACCATTTCCGTGGCATCGAAAATCATTTCCGTGGTATCGAAAACCATTTCCGTGGTATCGGAAATCATTTCCGTGGTATCAAAAACCATTTCCGTGGCATCGGAATCGATAAACCGATGTATCGAAATGAGTTCAATCATCTTCTCCGCAATCATTTCTTACTTTTGCAACCCATTTCAGATTTCGATTTGAAATTGGGATATTGACTTTTTACTTTTGAATGCTAATTTATTTATGATAAATATTACGTTACCGGATGGTGCTGTAAGGCAATATGAAAATGGCGCTACCGCGCTGGATGTTGCAAAATCAATCAGCGAAGGTTTGGCAAGAAAAGTTATTGCAGCAAATGTGAATGGAAAAACGTGGGATGCAACGCGACCAA
>Ga0206952_10247_pt2 | contig 11246 bp, 8 predicted proteins | sample Alteio_BWOrgHeat_39_FD_152966 | JGI IMG/M metagenome (GOLD analysis project Ga0206952, IMG submission 152966) | Enriched cells from forest soil in Barre Woods Harvard Forest LTER site, Petersham, Massachusetts, United States -... | ecosystem: Environmental > Terrestrial > Soil > Temperate forest >... | reverse complement strand
ATTATCACCGGGGCCGCCGACGATGACCCGTCGGGCATTGCCACATATTCTGTTGCGGGCGCGCAGCTTGGAACCAAGCTTCTCTGGACCGCACCTCTGACATGGCCGCTGATGACGGCGGTTCAAATCATGTGTGCCCGCATCGGAATGGTGACCGGGCAGGGCTTAGCCGCGAATTTTAAACAGCGATTTCCGAGCTGGCTATTGGGTGTCTTCGTGATGGCCCTGCTTGTGGCCAACACGATTAACATTGCGGCGGACCTTGCGGGCATGGCTGATGCAGCGGAAATGCTTTCCAGGGTCAATTCGCATTGGTTTGTGGTGCTTTTCGCAGTTCTGATTACGTGGGCGACCGTGCGGCTCCAGTATCACCAGATCGCGAATGTGCTCAAATGGCTGGTGCTGGTGCTCTTCGCATATCCGATAACAGCGTTTGTGGTGGGGACTGATTGGGGCCAGGTGGTACGCGACACCTTTGTGCCGTCGATGCCGCGTACTAGAGGCGAATGGTCAACGATAGTCGCGATTCTCGGCACCACGATCAGTCCATATTTGTTTTTCTGGCAGGCAAGTGAGGAAGTTGAAGAGGAGAAGGGGGCAGGTCAGAGTACGCTTGCTCAGCGAAGAGGAGCGACACTCCAAGAACTTGATATGAGGAATATTGATGTTGGCATTGGCGCATTTTTCTCAAACATGGTCATGTTCTTTATCATCTTGACAACTGCCATTACCCTTAACCGCCACGGCATCACGCACATTGAAACTTCTCGTCAGGCAGCCGAGGCTCTTCGGCCACTGGCTGGCAAGTTTGCTGCGACCCTGTTTACCGCCGGCATTGTCGGAGTCGGGTTTCTGGCAATTCCGACGTTGGCCGGATCAGCCGCATACGCATTCGCAGAAACATTTGGTTGGCACCAGGGTCTGGACAAGAAGCTGAAACGGGCACGCGCCTTTTACGCTCTCATTCTCCTCTCAACGGGCGTGGGCGTCGGACTAAACTTCGCTGGTATTAACCCTGTGAAAGCACTCTACTGGACAGCCGTCATTAACGGACTATTAGCTCCCTTCCTGCTCGTCGCAATCCTGTTCATTGCTTCAGACAAAAAGCTGATGCAAGGCCAACCAAGTCCACGATTGGGATGGACAGTTGTGGCGATCACGACGGTGGCAATGTTCGCCGCCGGCATAGCGATGTTCGTTGTCTAGATCGATGACTCTATTGCTTATCGAGGCAGGAGCCAAATCCAGCAAGATCCAGCTATGGGTCTACGACACCGTGAGATGATCGTAGCCACCTACATGCCGTGAGGCTCATTACGACAGCTTCGCCTTCTCTTCCAGAGGATTTTATCGTTTTGATGACCTCTGCCATCTCAAGCCTGGGCGAACTCTCAGACTTTCTCCCGGCAGGCCGAACATTTCTCCTCTGCTGATATGCGAGCAGCCATGACAGGTAAATCCTGGAGGCGGGAATGTCCGATTCCGCTCGATGATCTCGCGGCCATCCGAGTGACGTATTTGGCTTCGATGGCCTCACGCACGAGGGGACCTTGCTTCCTGCAGGAGTTCTGCATTGAATTGGGCGCCGATCAAGACGGCGAAGCCGGTCCAGTAAAGCCAAATGCTGAATGCAAGTGCTATGCCTAGGCCGCCATACCCCTTGCTGTATGCGGAGAAATGCTGAAAATAGATTCCGAGCAGGTAAGACAGTCCGAGCCAGCCGCCTACTGCGATCAACGAGCCAGGCAGTGTGCTCACGAATCTCTGCTTTATATTCGGCGCGATGAAGTAGAGGAGTTCAACCGCGAGGACTGTGCATCCGATTGCCACCGCGCATCGAACAAACGGCCAGAGAATTCCCATTCCGAGTGTCTCGGTCAGCCACGCGCTTAGGCTAGGTCCCACAAGCAGCAGTGCGAGGGCAAAGACAAGCAGAATTCCAACCGAGAACGTAAGGCCGATAGCGAGACCGCGCGTCTTCCAGTAGCGCCTGGTTTCAGACACATCGTAGGCAGTGTTGAGCGCGTCGATTAACGCTGTAAACCCGCTCGATGCCGACCACAGGGTGAACAGAATACCGAAGGTAAGCAGACGGCTGTGGTTGGCCAAGATCGTGCCCTTCATCAAAATCTTAAGCGGGCCCATGCTGGTCGCGGGAACCACTCGCGCGATCAGTCCCATAACCTGGCTAAGGAAGTCGGGAAGTGGCAGATGGGCGACAACCGCGGAAAGGAGAATCAGAAAAGGAAACAGTGCAAGGATGAAGTAGTATGACAACCCCGCGGCAAAGGCCATCGTATGGTTCTTCTCCATGTCGCGAACCACACGGACGGCCGCATTCTTGAAGTGTCTGCGCCGGCGTCTTCGATCGACTTCTGCACAGGAGCCAAACATTGATGAAGAGCCAGTTTGGTTATAGGCGTTGCGCCGGTTTCTTAACGCCAAAAGGAAATGGTGCGAGTCCAAGGAATGGACCCGCACCATATATGAGAGCTAATCGACATTCTTATAGATCGAGCAGCTTGACGTAATACATCGCAGTCAATTCTCACTGAGGAGGCTGACCTTCCCCCTTTTTTTCCGGATGAGTAGCGCTCTCCGGGCGAGCCTCAGGCTTAGGTGCTGTCTCCGGACGAGGAGCAGGCTGCGCATGAGCTACAGTTGCCGGACGAGAAGTGCTCTCCGGGTGAGCGGCAGGCCGAACTGCTGTCTCGGGACTGGGTTTATTCTGCGGAACGGCTGCATTCTCCTTATTAGACTTAGTGGATGGAGGAGGCACGACATTAGGGCGCGCCACGGGTGTGTTACGCGCTGTCTCCGGGTGAGGGGCGCTGTTCTCATGTCCAGGAACTGCTTTGCTTGCTGCTGACGGAGCGGCTGCGTGATTTTCAGGAGCCTTGTACGGTGCTCCTGCCTGCTTGGCCGCTACCACTCCCTTTCCGTTAAACTCCGCAGGCTTCGCAGTTGCAGCGATTGCCGGCCGCCCGTGATTCACAGACGCCAGGAGTGCGCGATTGGTACTGGCGGCATTCACATGCTGGGTCTGTTGCACAGTTGGCGGACGGTGTTGTTCGCGTGCCGCTGTCTCTTCTGATTGGGTCGGGCGGGCGGTAATTCCACCCGTGCCACCGTTATAGCTGACATTGTTCACCGTAGTGTTGTTGATTACAGTCTTGTTGTAGACATTGTGAATGTTCGTAACGTTTACGTTGCTTACCGACCGGTTGTAGTTGAAGGCCCCATTATTCCAATATCCGCCTTCGTAACCGGTACCCCCATAGCCGTAGCCGTAGTTGACTCCACCGTAGAAGCCGACATGAGGACCCCAGTAGCCGCTATTCCACGCGTAGGCATTGCCGCCCCAACCCCAGTAACCCGGTGTCCAGAGCAGGCCAACTGCGGGAGCCATTACCCACGTACCCGGCACCCAGAAGTAGCCTTCATTCCCATAAGCCCAGTAGCCAGGCGTCCACAAATAACCGTCGGCGGGGACCATGGGTTGCGTGTACACAGGTAGTGCTGGTGGAGCGATCGCGACAGACACGACGAACTGCGCGAACGAGGTGGCCGGTATGGCCATTGTCAGAAGAGCTAGCATTAACAAACGGATGGTACGCATTTTGAATCACCTTGCCAGATCATCCTTCGATTGCCCGGTCGTACTTGCTGGCTGCGGGCTGTGTGGATTGAAAAGGGCGACGCGTCATATTCATAAGCAAGGATTACAGGAATGCATCGCCGAGTCTGAGCACTACGGCTCAGTTATTGCGATAATCGCAATTGGTCTTCAATATCCCCTTCAGGCAGCTGCCTGCCGTCTTGTCTGCTATCGATCGTGTGGGTGGTACGTTCAGAATTCTTTAACTGATTTCTCCCTTCGCCCCGAAGGGGCGGCCCTCACTCCCAGGTTTGAGAGCTTTTCGGATCGATCGTGTCCGCCAGAGGGCCGGAATGTATATATGGACAAAGTGCCAATCGGCTGGATGTGGTCGCTTCGATGTGGATAGTTGGATCTCACCCACGGCAACCTAGGTACGGGAGCTACGAATTAGCGTCGTCGCTCTCTCGACACACTCAGGAGACTTAAGAATGACATCTATTAGACTCTCGCGTCTGAGCAAGATAGCTCACACAGGAAGATTTTGGGTAGTCGGGATGCGTGGGCAGGATTAAATGAAAATCGTTGCCGTCCCATATGGGTGGCGGAGTAGCCGCGGGTTTTGCGCCGGGGCACTCGACAAACAGCATCGGCTACAAGTCTATAATCAACACTTATTTACTTCTACGGCTGTCGTGGGCTGCATCCTTTGGCTTGTCATAGCTAAGGTCACAGTGAATATGTGTAAGCACCGGCATAAACCTCGCCAGCTTAAGCAATCCACGTTCACGGAACCAGTCAGCACTTCCGAGAGCCGGGTTGTCGGGCTTTGCCAGCAGCGACCTCTCCTTCTGTACGGGCGGAATTTGGTGTTTGACGGCTGCCTGTGGCGCATTGGGTAGTTCTTGCCCAGGCAAAACGGCAGTGAACAGCACCATGAATATAGCCACCAATACCACTATGCCCACACAGGCATGCGTGCAATCGTTTTTAATGGCTGGTTTCATAGGCCCTCCTTGCACGAGGGGTGGAGCTAAGAAGGACGAATGTCAGATGGGCTGACTTAGTTCAGAACCATGAGGGAGCCGATAATACGGACTCTTCTCCAGAACTAGTATTTCAAAGATGCGGAATAATAACTGAGCTAAACAGCTCAGTTTGGCGGGATTGACTGAGACAGGCTACTAAACTCCATGTGCGGCCAGAGCAAGACTGACCATTGATGCACAATAACGATGCTTATGGACAATTTATGCACTCTTTCTCCGCGTCATGAAACGCCCAGAGCATTTCTCTTCTCTGGGGCCTCCGTCGTATTCCAAACCAATCTTTTGTTTCACGCGGCAAGTCTTCGTGGAACCTGTGCTGTCTCATCCTCACGAGAGAGCTTCTGCGCCTTCACGTCCCAGGCAAGCCCGAGCATCCGGAGTGCCGAAATTCCATACCAGTTGAGGTCGACTTCGTACCAGGCCAGGCCATGACGGGACGATTGGGGATGGGCGTGATGATTATTGTGCCAGCCCTCACCGAACGTCAGCAGCGCTACCCAGAAACTGTTTCTCGAAGTGTCCGCAGTATGAAATCTCTGCCGTCCCCACATATGAGTGGCGGAATTCACCAGCCAGGTCGAGTGCAGGCCCATAACCGTACGGAAGAAGATGCCCCACAATAGATACTGCCATCCACAGGCAAAAAGAAGGACGGCACCCAGCACCGTAATAGGCACCCAGTGCCACCGGCTGATCCATACGTGGAATCTGTCTTTGCGAAGGTCGGGAACATAAGGGAGAAGATCTGCGGCATTGTTGTGCATGGTTTGGCCCGTAAGTATCCAGCCGGCATGCGCCCAGAGACCGCCGTCGCGCGGAGAATGCGGGTCACCTTCCTTGTCCGTGTTCTGGTGATGCATACGGTGTACTGCAACCCAAAAAATCGGACCGCCTTCTAAAGCCAACGTGCCACATATAGTCATAAAGTATTCCAGCCACTTCGGCGTTTTGTAGCCTCGATGCGTAAGCAGCCGATGATATCCCATGCCAACGCCAAGGCTGCCGGCGATCCACCACAGCGCCATCGCAAGCAGGAACGCCTTCCAACTGAATACGAACAATGCAGCGACTGCCCCGATGTGAAACGCCACCATGAAGAGGGTAGTAACCCAGACGATGGGTTGCGTAAACGTCTTGTCGTGCCCAAAGGTTTCCAGCACTCGCATATCTTTAACCCTCAACTAAATTGGATGGTGAGGATATTGGCGGAGCCTCAGTCGTGGGGTAATACTTCTGTATTCTCATGTGCACTTTTCGACGGATAAACATTTACGCGATGCGCCCACACACACAATGCGTGGGACACGTCCTGAGCTTGCTCTACTCTTGCTCATGACTGGCTTCGGCGTGCAGCGTCGATCGAGGTATATCTAAGCTGCTTAGCTGGCTGGCATCGGTAATCTTGTAGCCCGTGTACTCGATGGCTAAGTCAGCGTTCCCTCCAAGCCGAATAGAGGTCACGCTGTGGTTGTATGCAGGAAGCCAGAATTCATTCACCTTCGTGTACACCTGCACGATGTCTGTTCTCCTGGTCCAGAAGGAAGGGTTCTTCGCAGGTTCTGCCTCTATCCGCACTACCGCAAAGTCTCGCGCATCCACCCAGATTCGACCTTGATAGAGAAATTTGTCCTTCCTCCTGGGCTCCACGCTGAGCACGTACATTGAGCCGGAGGACGTGCTCTCGTATCCGATCAGCGTGAAACGATAATTGTCGTTGGTAAGCGCGGAGCGCTGTTGGATCTCCGGGCCCATAGCTTCCTTTTCCGCCTCAAGGAGCTTCTTGAACACCCGATCGACGATTAGCTCGGACCCAGTCGCGGATTGAATGACGAATTCTTTTGTCCCAGGTGAAAGGTAATTCACCTTCACAACCATCTCTGCATTTCGATTAGCTGGAAATCCCTGGTATACAACCCGATAGGTTCTGGTTCCCTGATATGCGTGAAGCGCTTCGACGCGATGAAGATTCATCTGGGCAAGATTGCGCACTACTTGCTCCACCGTGAGCGGAGATGGACTAACAGCGAGTGTGGTCTCTGACGGCTGCGCACTTGCAGCCTGACATACCATTGCCAGGATCAGGAACAGCCGGATCGCGAACCCGGCACGGAAGCAGAGGACGTTTGCGATCTCCATTGTTGCTCGATCATCTGTTTCACGCACTTTCATGGTGAAGCCCTCATCGCAGGCGTTCGCGCTAAGCCACCCTTTTGTCGCCTGGGATTTGCACCTGCACCAACTCATCGAAGAGCGAGCGATAGTTAATCATCGCGGCTCGCAGGTCTTCCGTAGTGACTTCACTGCTGCCGACCCGCAATGCAATGTCATGCGCCAATCGGTAGTTCTCCACGACTCGTGGATGGTCCACAGAGATATCCGCCGCACGCTGATCAAAATCAGCCACAGGATAGCCACGTGCCTTCATCAGAGAACACACGAGTTCATCGGCTTCAGTCACGGTACCCTTCGGATAATCGACAAAGCGAGATTGCACCGCCTGCCACTGGGATACGTAGCGTTCACGCTCCATCGAGTCAAGCTCACGGATTCTCAGCAGTTCAACTCGCGCTGCGCGATCCGTCAGCTTTGCTTCGGCCTTACGTTCAGACCCGTGTTGTTGAACTGCGCGGTCGTACTCTGTCCCAAAACGGTCGCGGAGTTCTGCCGTTGTCTTCTTGCGTTTTCTCATATACAGCACAACGCCAACGATGATTAATAAAACCACTACGCCTACGAGAGCAATCAGTTTTGGATCCATTGGATTGAAATTCATTCGAGAACTCCTTGCGCCCCGAGTGTCTATGAACATTTAGGGTGCGGTTTGGAAAGTTTCCTTGTCCGCAATAAGTATCCGGCAAGCACATTCCCGAATGATGGTCAGAATTGCTCGTTAATCCTCCGTTCACTGACTTCGGCTTGCGACTGCGCACTGTGTGCAAAATTGAACAGACGACTCGTTGGGCAGAAGAAGAGACTTGAACATGTATCGGTCTTTCCGGAAATTACGGTAACGAAGTAAGCGCGGACGACAACAGGGGCGACGTTTTCGAGGCAAAGTGTTGAAGACTCCACATTCAGAGTCATTGTGGGTTCCGTCGAGGGGTAATCGAGAGACAGTGGAATGTCATCAGGCCCTGCGTCGAACTCGGGATAGGAGTTGGAAATGGATTCACATTCCACAAAGAACGCGAACTCCACTGAGTCTGGAAACGGCGCAGCCCACGGCGCGTTTGGGAAGCCCTGGCCAGTAGAACTTCTTGCGACCGGGGTATCCGGCCTTGACGATATTTTAGGTGGAGGACTGGCCCGCAATCACTTCTATCTCATTGAGGGGAATCCAGGGACAGGGAAGACCACAATCGCACTCCAATTCCTGTTGGAGGGCGCCAGCCACGGACAGAAGGGCCTCTATGTGACTCTTTCCGAGTCCAGAATAGAACTTCTGGAAATTGCGGAATCGCATGGCTGGTCGCTGAGCGGCATAGATATCTTCGAACTAAGTCCCGAAGAGGATCACCTCAAGGCGGAGACCCAGTACACCGTCTTTCACCCCACTGAAATTGAACTGGCAGACACGACGGCGGCTGTGTTGTCAGAGGTGGAGAGGCTGCAACCGACGCGCCTGGTGTTTGATTCGCTCTCAGAGTTACGTTTGCTGGCGCGCGATTCTCTGCGTTACCGCAGACAAATTATGGGGCTGAAGCGATATTTCGCGGGGCGTAACTGCACCGTAGTTTTACTGGATGATCGCACGGCCGAAGGCAACGATCTGCAACTGGAGAGCATAGCCCACGGCGTGATCATGATGGAGAGTGTGGAGCGGGAGTATGGCGTAAAGAAGCGCCGGCTCGAAGTAAAGAAGTTGCGAGGAGCGCAGTTTCGCGAAGGCTTCCATGACTACATCATTCGGCGGGGCGGGGTGCAGGTGTACCCGCGGCTGATTGCCTCGGAGCACCTCCTCAGCTTCTCTCCGACGCAACTGAAAAGTGGTCTTGAGGCGCTGGATACCTTATTGGGAGGCGGAATTGACAGCGGTACCAGCACCCTTCTACTGGGGCCCGCTGGTTGCGGAAAATCCACCATTGCGCTCCGTTACGCAGTGTCGGCCGTCCAGCAAGGTGGCAGCGCGGCGGTTTTCGCCTTCGATGAGACTCTGGCGACACTGGTGACCCGGGGAACAGGACTGGGACTCGACATCAAGAGGCACGTTGAGTCCGGAAAACTATCCCTTCGCCAGGTCGATGCAGCCGAACTTTCGCCTGGTCAATTCGTTCATGAGATCAGAGAGCTGGTAGAGAAGAAAGATCTGAAGTTACTGGTTATCGACAGCCTGAACGGCTTTCTGAACGCGATGCCCGGCGAGAAGTTTCTGTCGATGCAGCTGCATGAACTACTAGGCTACCTAAGCCAGAAGGGCGTTACGACGGTGATGACCGTTGCCCAACACGGTTTTGTGGGCACGAACATCGATACTCCTGTGGACGTAAGCTACCTGGCGGATACCGTTCTTTTGTTCCGATATTTTGAAGCAGCAGGCGAGGTCAAGCAGGCGCTTTCGGTAATCAAGAAGCGCAGCGGAGAACACGAGCGCACCATTCGTGAGCTGGTGATGAAGGGCGGAGTCATCCGTGTGGGAGACGTATTGACGGAATTCGATGGCGTGTTGACGGGTTCTCCTCAATACCGCGGGAAACTGGGCCGTCTCCAGGGGCCTAGAACAAACGCCAGACTCATTTCGAGATCCTGATGAGTGGGAGTATGACGTGCGTGTAGTGGTGGCCGCGCCCTCGGGACGAGACGGAGTGCTCATATGCAATCTTCTCGCCAGCAGAGGGATTGCCTGTGTCAATTGCGCAACGGCGGAACTGGCTCGCATCGAAGTGTCGGCAGGAGCCGGCGCCGTGATATTGGCGGAGGAAGCTCTTGCCTTGGACGACATCGCCCGGTGGACAGTACAGGTAGCTGACCAGGATTCCTGGGGTGATTTTCCCATCATCATTCTTACCGATCGCGGAGTAGTCAACTCTGAGAGTCAGAGGAGAATGCTTGTTCGCCAGCCGCTCGGCAACCTGATCTTGTTGGAGCGCCCTGTCCGGCCTGAGACCTTAATGAGTACCGTTCAAGCTGCCCTTCGCAGCCGTGCACGGCAGTACCAGATGAGAGACTACCTGGCCGAGCGCGTGAAGGTGGAAGAAGCATTGCGGACGTCGGAAAAACTGGCTGTAGCCGGGCGCCTGGCCGCCAGCATCGCACATGAAATCAACAATCCCCTTGAGGCGGTCGTCAATTTGCTCTACCTCATCAACATGTCTTCTTCCTTACAAGAGGCAAAGGAATACGCACAAACCGGGATGAGTGAGCTGGCGAGAGTGTCTGAAATAGTCACCCACACCTTAAGATTTTATCGGCAGAACAGCAAGCCGGCGATCGTCCAGGTCAATGAGATCGTGGATTCCGTCCTCGTCCTGTACCAGGCGAGATTGAGCTCCGCAGAAATTCTGCTCGAAAGGGATTTTCGGCAATGCCCGCCAATCTTTGCGAGGGCGGGAGAGCTGCGCCAGGTGATTGTAAACCTGCTGGGAAACGCTGTGGATGCCATGGCCGGGGGTGGTACGCTGAAAATCCGCATCACCAATGCTCGGGAACACCGCAATGGAGCGCGTGCTGGCATACGTCTTACCATCGCCGATACAGGGTCTGGAATTCCCCCTGAAATCAAGAAAAGGCTCTTCGAGCCGTTTGTCAGCACAAAAGGCGATTTGGGCACGGGTCTGGGGCTTTGGGTAAGTTCTGGAATCGTCCAAAAGCACAGCGGAACGATTCGGGTAAGAAGCAACTCTCTGCCCCCAGCTACTGGAACAGTCTTCTCTGTATTTCTGCCGCTGCAACCGCAGCTCGTGTCCAATGGGCTTTCGATGAAACCGCATGAGGGACACGTAGCTGGAACAGAACTTCGACCGATTCCAAAACCTGGCAGAGTCCTGCCACCTCAGCCTGAGGTCGCTGGACCGCCGGCGGATTTCCTTGCGTCGGATGATGCGCTGGGGATTAGGGGCGAAACGCTTATTGTATCGGGCGGAGAATGAGTTGCTCGCTGGGACGATTGCTCTTCATTTCCCGTAGGGTAACGGCTGCATCGGCAGCTGAATCTCACTTGCGATATCGGGTAGTTTGCTCACTGCGAACCTGATGAACATGCTCGCCGAGGATTTCCCGCCGGCAGGCCGCTGCTAGTTCCCAGACGCCCGCATCATTCTAGAGGCGTTAGCGGCTTTGAAACGCCTTCTGAACCGCAGGCTTGAATCAGAGCGTAGACGATATATATCAGCGGTAGGCAAAGCGCCGCTCCATATCGACTCCTAGACTAAGAATTTAGATTTTGAGCCTGAACAGAGAACCAATGGGCTTATAAGGAAAAGAGAGAGCAGCATCGTTTATAGCGTGCCTCACGTTCTCGAAACCAGACCTCGAAAATGCTCATACATATCAACAAGAAATGGTATTCCAGAACGTTGAATTTGAAGCCCCACGAGCTTAAACCTGGTCTGGTTTTTCGTGACGCCTGCTCGTAAGACATACAAGATTGGAGCCATCGGAAG
>Ga0206952_10222_pt3 | contig 11304 bp, 8 predicted proteins | sample Alteio_BWOrgHeat_39_FD_152966 | JGI IMG/M metagenome (GOLD analysis project Ga0206952, IMG submission 152966) | Enriched cells from forest soil in Barre Woods Harvard Forest LTER site, Petersham, Massachusetts, United States -... | ecosystem: Environmental > Terrestrial > Soil > Temperate forest >... | reverse complement strand
CGTCTGCCGATTTCGCCATCCGGGCACTGCTTATGTCCCAGCTATTTCCATGCTAAATGAAACGTCAGCCGGTTAGCCCATGCCCATCGCGCTAGAACTTGACGGTTGGGGCTTGCTTCGACGCCTCGCTTGCCTGGAAGTATGCGTTGTCAGCCTGAAATCCTGCGATCCCCGCCCAGATGCTGTTCGGAAATTGGCGGATGAAGGTGTTGTAGTCCTGCAGCGTCTGGTTATAGCGTCGGCGTTCCACGGCAATGCGGTTCTCAGAGCCCTCCAGTTGATCTTGCAGCGACAGGAAGTTCTGGTCAGCTTTCAGATTTGGATAGTTTTCTGAGAGCACCAACAAGCGTCCGATAGCCCCATCCAGCTGACCATTCGCGGCAATCTTGCTTTGCGGATCGCGTGCGTTTAGCAGCGCCGAGCGCGCATTGGCCACGTCGGCAAACACCGTTTCCTCGTGCGTCGCATAGCCCTTAACGGTGGCTACCAGGTTCGGAATCAGGTCCGCGCGCCGTTGCAACACGACATCTACCTGCGACCACTGCGCGTGCACCGCTTCCTGCTTTGCCACCATCTGGTTCTTCGCGCTCACATAGCTGCCAAAAACCAGCAGCACGGCCAGAAAAATCACCACAACCACTGCAATTCCGATCCACAACCCACGTCTCATCACGGGCAAATTCTCCTCACGCAACCTGTATTCTTCATCCAGAGACTACACGACTTCGGCTCATAAACGAACCGCCAGCCAGCCGCTACCAATCTCCGCCGGCCCCACCGCCGCCAGTGCTTCCTCCACCGAATCCACCAAACCCGCCGTCTCCTCCACCACCGCCCCAACCGCCGCGCCCGCCGCCTCCGAGAAACATGCCCAGGAGAAACCCGAGCAGTCCCGAACCACCGGCGCGCGCCAGAAACAGAATGACCAGAAAAATAACAATGGCGAAAACAATAAGCTGTCCAAGACTCAACCGAATCGCCTGCCGCTGAGGAGGCCCGCGTCTCTGCATCGGCTGCAGAGTCACTCCGGCATCGCGTGCAATAATCTGCGAGATCTGGCCGACAGCCACCGAAACGGCATCGTCGTAATCGCCCGACCGCAGATACGGAACCATCTGCCGCCCGATCTCGCCGACTCTAGAATCTGGAAGAATTGACTCCAGCCCGTAGCCTGTCGCAATCCACCGCTTGCGGTCCTGCACAGCAAGCAGAACTAAAACGCCTCGATCCTTCTGGCCGATCTTCCACGCATCCCACAGCTGGACCGCGTAATCCTGAATCTCCCCGCCATCCAGCGTCTTGATCGTCACCACTGCAATTTGCGCGTGCGCCTGGTGATCCACCTGGCCGCACAGTCGATTGATCTCCTGCTTCGTCTCCGGCGACAGGACATTGGCAAAGTCACTGACATAACCCGTCGGCTTAGGAAGGTCTTTGACTGCCTCTGCGCGCGCAGTCGCCGGAACGACAGCAATGGCAAGCACAACCAACGCCGCGACAGCCAGAAAGTTCCGGATCAAGAGAGACCTCATCTCCGCTATTCTACCTGCGTGCTACCCGCCCCAACTCTTCTGCTGCACTTGCACGCGTGCAAAAGCTGAAACATGCATCTAAACTGGGCAGCTAAGGGAGTGCTCCATGCGCCGCCTTCTTCTTTTGCTGAGTGCCGTCCTCTTATTGCCCTCTTTCGCGTTGCTGGCTCATGCACAGCAGAAAGATCCGCTCAATGAGGATGAAGTCGACCAGGTGCGCGAGTACGGCGACCGGCCGAACGACCGCATCAAGCTCTTGGCGAAATTCATCGAACAACGCATGACCGCGATCAAACAGCTTTCAACCGACAAGAGAGCCGAGAATCGCTCCGCTGAATTGCGTGCAAAAATCGAGGAGTTCACGCGCCTTGTCGATGAATTGCAGGACAATCTCGACACCTACGACAGTCAACACGCCGACGTCCGCAAGGCACTCAAAGATCTGGTACCGGAAAGCGACAAGTGGGAACCGGTTCTCCACCAGCCCCCATCCGACCCAAACTACGAATTTGCCCGCAAAACCGCCATCGAAGCTGCACAGAGTATCAGCGATCAGACAAAGACCTTGCAAAAGGACCAGGAAAAATACTTCACCGAACACAAGGACCAGGCCGGCAAAAATGGAACCGGGCCCTCCTAGCTGCGGAGCCTCAAAATCCATCGCGCTTGTGCTACGCTCAGGTTAAGTGGACCCCCGGCTTTCGCATTTATTTGAAGAAGAGTACCGCGCCATTCGTCCGCGTGCTCCCATCCCGCCAATTCATGTTCGCTTCCGTCGCTTTACTAGCCTGAATACGACCATCCGTCTGCGCGAAGGGCAGATCAAGGTTCATCTCTCCGACCTGCTTGAAGGCGCGCCCGACACCGTGCTGCGGGCCATCGCTCATATCCTGCTCGCCAAGCTGTATCGCAAGCCCCTCGATCCCACTCACAACATGCGCTACCGCCGTTTCGCCGCAAGCGAAGCCGTCATGCGGCAAACGGAGCGCATTCGCCAGACACGCGGGCGCAAGAAAATCTCAACCGCCAAAGGCGAGTATTACGATCTGGACGAAATCTTTGAAACTCTGAACCGGCGCTTCTTTCACGGCCTTCTTGGCCGGCCACTGCTCACCTGGAGCGAGCACAAAGCGCGTCGCCTGCTCGGCCACTACGACGCAGCCCACAACACCATTATGGTGAGCCGCGTCTTCGACCGCAGAAACACGCCGCGTTATGCAATTGAATATCTGATGTACCACGAGATGCTGCACCTCAGGCATCCTGTCAAAGTACGCCACGGACGCCGCTGCGTACACCCCAGAGAATTTCAGGCAGACGAAAAACTATTTCCGGAACTTGAGCAGGCAAAAGCCTACCTGAAGCTGTTGTAGCCTTGAACAGTTGTCATCCTGGCTCTGAGTGCAACGAAGAGGAAGGATCTGCCTTTTCTGAGCAACAGCAAGAAATAGGCACGCCATCCTATCGCGCTCTTTGCGATAGGATGGGATCCACAAACCCATCCCCGCAACCACTCAATAAATCAAAGCCGCCTTCCGCCTCACCTCAAACTGCTCCAGCGCCAATCTCCAGTCCTCAGCAATTCTCGCCGGATCGACCCTGTTCATCAGCGAATCCAGCACTTGCCGATTCGCAAGAAGAGTATTGATCCGCTCCAGCTTGTAATCCTGCGGATACCATTTGTGCAGAGCAGCCGCAATTTCAATCCCCAGCTCCGGCGCATCCAGCACATTCCGGTCAAGTACAAGCACCCGTACTCCATGACAATTCTCCCCAGCATACGGATACGGCTTCTGTGGCATAAAATCCACCGACACAAAACGCACCCCTTGCAAGAATCGCGCGTTCAAATAACGCGCAAGCTTGCGCCCATCGATCCACGGAGCACCAAAAATCTCAAACGGGGTGTCCGTCCCCCGCCCGACTGAGATATTCGTCGTCTCCACCAGTCCCAGCGCCGGATAGAGCATCGCCTCTTCCAGATCACGCAAATTCGGCGACGGATTCACCCACGTCAGGCCAGTCGAGTCATACCAATCCCCGCGTTGCCATCCCTCCATCTTCACCACTGTCAGCGGAGCATGCAGATTACGCTCGCGATCAAAGTATTGCGCCAGCTCGCCCATCGTCATTCCATGCCGCACCGGAAGAGGCATGTAGTCCACATAACTTGCTGTACCTTCGTCGGAGATCGGCCCCTGCACGAATGAGCCGTTGATCGGATTCGGCCGATCCAGCACTACAATGTTGGTCCCCGTCTTCTCTGCGGCTTCCAGGAAATAGCCCAACACCGTCTCATACGTATAGAAGCGCACGCCCGCATCCTGCAGATCAATCACGACGGCATCGAGCGAGCGCATCACATCGAGTGACGGCCTTCGCTGCGCCTCGGTCGCGCCATACAAACTGATGACTGGAATCCCTGTCTGCGCATCCGTTCCACTCCCGATGTTTTCCGTATCCTGCGCTCCGCTGACTCCATGCTCAGGGCTGAAGATCGTCTTCAACTCGATACCATCTGCGTGTGCGAGAATATCGATCGTCCTGCGCCCTGCGCCATCCAGGCCCGTCTGGTTGGTCAGCAGTCCGATGCGTACATGGCCATCATGCTTCTTTGCCAACCCATGGAGCTCGGCAAATCCATCTGTCTCCAGAACGTCGATCCCTGTTTTCACATTTCCATTACGTGCAACCCAGCGCCGCATGCCGCTGAGCGATTCGTTATACCCGGTAAGTTTCGCGGAAAGTTTCCCGCCATCAGACACAATGCCAAGAGCCGCCGCTGCTGCATCAGCAATCGTTCTGCGCAGCGCAACTACGCTTTTCCCTCCATTCGGATGCACCGCATTCGCCAGTACGATCACATAGGTATCAGAAACAGGATCAATCCACAGAGATGTACCCGTGAATCCCGTATGCCCAAACGACCCCACGGGAAAAATCTCTCCGCGATTACTCGAATATGGCGACTCGATGTCCCAGCCAAATCCGCGCAGCGCAGTCGCAGTTGCCGGAGTCTCCGGCGTCACCATCTTCTCGAGAATCGCCCGCGACAATGGAAATCTGCTCGGCTTTCCCGCAAGGCGGTCCAGAAGATTCTGCGCATACACAGCGACGTCATCCGCCGTGCTGAAGAGTCCAGCGTGCCCAGCCACTCCACCCATGCGGCGTGCCGTCGGATCATGCACCACTCCACGCAGCATCACGCCGTGTTCATATTGCGTCGGCGCGATTCGATCGCGCCACTCCACCGGGGGAAGATAGCCCGTGTTCTGCAAGCCAAGCGGCGCAATGATCTTCTCTCGAACATATTCATCCTCAGGCATGCCCGAAAGCTTCTCGACCAACGCACCCAGCACGATGTAGTTGATGTCGCTATAGACAAAGCGAACGCCCGCCGGTGTCGCGGGCTGAATCGCAAACGCCTGCCGGAACGCCTCGGCTTTTCCTTCCCACGGCTCCTCCAGCAAAAGATCAGGCGGCAATCCGGAATAGTGCGTCAGTAGCTGGCGAATTGTAATGTCCTGTTTGCCGTTCGCAGCAAATTCCGGCAAATATTTCGTCACGGGATCGTTAAAGCTCAGTTTTCCTTGCTCGCACAGCTGCATCACAGCGGTCGCCGTCATCAACGGCTTCGTCAGCGACGCCATATCGAAGATCGTATCCAGCGTCATCGCCTCGCGCGTCGGCTCCAGCGACCGCTCGCCATAGGCCTTGCGGAAGACCACGCGGCCGCCGTGGCCAATCTCCACAACGGCTCCCGGAAGCTGATGCTGCTCCATGGCTTGCCCGACAAGCGTATCGACAGCGGAGAAATCTGCTTCCTGTGCAAAGGCGCAGCTCATACAGCCCGCTATCGAGAGAAGAACCACAAGCAGGCGCGCCCTCATCTACAATTCGCTCCTGACACTGTTACGTTTTCCGAACAGGCTCGACATATACCCAATCCCAAACGTCACCACCGCACCGATAGCCACATACCAGGTCCAGGCAATCTTCGGAAAAACAAGCGAATGCCCCAACACCGTTGCATGTACTTCCGACTCTTGCCGCCAGAGCAGCAGATTCAGCACGCACCCGCCGAGCAAGCCAATCATCGTGCCTATTTCATTGGCGCGCTTTGTCAGTGTGCCCAGCAGGAAAACGCCCAGCATTCCACCCCACAGCACCGACGCGATCGAAAGTCCGATCTCCAGCACATGCCCGCTACCGCGCGAAACAATCGCCAGCGCGAGAAGAATGACAGCCCACCCCAGCGTCATCATCCGCGAAAGCCGCGTCTTGTGCGCTTCGCTCACATTCGGTCGCCGCAATAAATAGAAGTCGACCATCGAAGTAGACGCGAGCGAATTCAGCGCCGCGCTCAGGTTCGACATCGCAGCTGCAAGAATCGCTGCAATCATCATGCCGGAAATACCCACCGGCATCTCATGCACGATGAACTGAGGAAAGATGCGGTCAGCACTGGCTACATGAGGCGAGAATCCGCTCAGCCTGTAATAAACAAACAACCCTGCCCCAATAAACAGAAACAGCGAGAACTGCACAAAGATCACCACCCCGCTCGCCAATAGGGCCAGCCGCGATTCCCGCAGGTTCTTCGCGACCAGCAACCGCTGCACCATCAACTGATCGGTCCCATGACTGGCCATCGTCAGGAAACAACCTCCAACAACGCCGGCCCAGAACGTATACGTCTGCGAAACAGAAAGCGAGAAGTGAAATACCGTCAACTTCCCCGCCGCCGACGCAACCGACAGCAGGGTATGCGCCCCACCAGGAATATGGGCGCACACCGACCACAGACTGACCACCGTGCCCACCACATACAGCAGCATCTGCAGCACATCCGTCCAGATGACAGCCTTCATGCCGCCTTCGAACGTATACATCAGCGTCAGCAACGACAGGACAACAATCGAAGCAATATCGCCCGTGCCCAGCGCAACGCCCACTACAATCGCCACTGCGAAGACGCGTACGCCTTCCGCCGCCGCACGCATCACGAGGAACAATAGTGCGGTAAGCCGGTGCAGCCGCGTCCCGAAACGTTGTCCGATCAACTGATACGCTGTCATCAGCTCTCCGCGAAAATATCGCGGCAGAAATAGAATGCAGATGACGATGCGCCCGAGCAGATACCCAATTGCCAGCTGCAGAAAGCCGAAGTCGCCGGTAAATGCGATGCCGGGCACGCTGATGATCGTCAGCGTGCTCGTCTCCGCCGCGACAATAGAAAGCCCAATTGCCCACCACGGAATATCGCGGTCCGCAAGAAAGTAGCTCTTGATCGACCGCTCTCCCTGCTTGCGAAAGCGCAGGCCGAACCACGTGATCCCTATCAGATAGAGAACGACGATAACCAGATCAACGGTGCGAAGCGGTATATGCATACGTTACAGTTACAAATACGGCGACAGGCGAGCGGTAGGCTTCCCGCAATAAAATTGACAGCGTCTCTACTTGGAAGCCGCAGCCGGAGAAGCCATTCCGAGCGACTCAGGCGCAGGCAGCGTCTTAGTCGAGTTCCATTGCTGGAGCGCCTCATGCAGCTTCCCGGTGCGGACAATCCATAACTGCATGGACACGTCGTATTGCGCCATCACGTTGTCCAGCCAGTAAGGCCGGTTCTCCTTGAGCCACGCGTCTTTGAATTCATCGCGGATATACCCATAGCCGTCGCGCAGGTCCAGAGCGCGCCCTGAAAGTCCCCACACCTTCCCCCACACATGCTTGCGCGCCTCCGCATCATTCTGGTTGCGGTACAGCTGTTGATATTCCGCAGCGATGTCCGCCGCCGTCTGGAATTTGAACGCGAGAAAGTCCATCCTCCGCGCGCCCAGTTCCATCGCATCCACGGCATCTGTTTCTTTTAGATCGCCCGCCTGCCGCGCCTGCGCAATCAGCGTCAGCGCCCGTTCGGCGTTCGTCCGTATGTCTCCGAGCACCGGCGCAATCTTCGCCGTCGCCGCCTGCCCGCTCTGGCTCCAAGGATCAAGCCAGAACAATCCGTCCTTCGCATCCTCCAGGCCTGCCTTCTCAAATAGTGCATGTGCCTGCATCAACGCCATCTGCGCCTGGTCAAGATCCCCCGTCGCGTCGCCATGAAAGACCTTGCCGTAATTCTTCTGGAATTCCGCGATGTCGCTCGTCCCCGATTGCCATCCCGCGGCAGCGCCAAACAGAACGCCATACCAGTCGTCTGCAAAGAGCCCTTCGCCATCGTCATTCCAGATCGTGTTGAGCATGCCGGTACTTCCGGCTTTCTGCCCCGCAGCGACAAATCCCTGAATGTTTTTGAGCGCGAGATTGTTATTCGGGTAGACGCGGCTCCAGTTATTCACGCCCGGTGAAACCCACGTCTCCATTCCAGCTTTTGTGTAGGGATCGAGCCACTTGCTGAAGTCATCTTCCGGTTCGTAATGCCAGGCCACCGCGACCATGTCCTTCGGCAGCTTCGGCACCAGCGCCGGATCATTCATCGCCACATCGCCCCAGAACAGCAGCCTGCGATTCAGCGGAGCAAGTTCGGCATGAATCTTCGTCAGAAAATCGATATAGACGGCGCCAAGTCCGCGCTGCTTCACCTCATCGGCCGTCTTTCCCTGTCCCAGTTCAAATGTCTCGTCCGCGCCTATGTGCAGAAACGGCCCCGGATAGATCGCCGCAAGCTCCGTGAACCATTGCTTGATGATTTCGAGTGGCCCAGCCTCACCCGGCGCCAGTACACTACCGCTCGGGACCTCGGCGAGGTGTGCGTATTGTTGCCAGATCAGAAGGTGATGCAGGTGCCCGAAGGCCTCCTGCTCCGGCACAATCGTGACATGATACTGCTTCGCGTACTCTACCAGCGCTTCCGCATCCGCCTTAGACATCGATCCGCCAGGCAGCGCTGATAGCGGGGTCGAAGTGTACTGCATCGTGTTCTCAAAATAAGGCGAGTACACATTTAGCTTGTAAGCAGCAAAGGCGCGAATCTGTTTTTTCTGGAACTCAAGTGTCGGCACCGGTCCGCGCGACAAATCATCGTGCACGCCGCGATACTTCATCGCCGGCCAGTCGCGTATCACGCACCCTTGAACGACTGCGTGATCTCCCGTGCCCGAAACCAGCTGCTTCGCCGTCTGCGCTCCATAGAAGAGCCCGGTTGCCGTATGCGCAACGATGTAGATGCCGGTCTTCGAAGTGAAGAGAACGTAACCTTCGTCCAGCAGCGGCGCATCGAGCGTCAGCTTCTCATCGGCTAATGCACGCTTTCCCGCCGCAGAAGTATCTCGAAGCAGATAGACATGCGCGCCTTTCTCTGAGCGAGCAATCCCCTGCTCCTTCAAAAACGCGAGAAGGTCCTCGGCGGTGAAGGCATCCTCTGCATCGTTTCTTGGCGTCGAAAGCGAGACACCGCGAGCCAGCGAAATATCGTCGCGACTTTGGAACTCACGCGGCTCAGGAATCAACGAAGGTCGCTGCGCGTAACCAGCCACGCCTGCAATGGTCACACCAAGAGCAAGAGAACAAAAAAGTGTTCGGATCACCTTGTCACAGTTCCCAGGAAAAGAGTTTGAGCCTTTGAAAAGCAGACTTAAGACAAGAGCATACCGATTAGAGCTTCAAACGCAAAGCAAGACCTGCCGCACAAACAACAGGGCGCTCGAAAAATCGAGCGCCCTGTCAAACGCAATCGCCGCCACACTCTACGGAACACCCGACCCCGCCGATCGGCTCTGTGTATTGCCGTTCGCCGTTGTGCTCGCCGAGCTGCTGCCCGCGTACTGTGTCGTGGTGTGCACATCCACGCCGTTGCCCTGTAGCAGAATCGACGAGGTAACGATGTCCGTGTCCGTGCGAATCACTGTCAGGTAAGGGCTGTCCTGCGCAACGGTGTAGACCTTGCCGATCGGCGCATTATAAGTAGAAACGATCGAGCGCGGATGCCCATTGACTGGCAGCACCGACTCCACCGTGAAGCTCAAAAGATTCACGATCGTTACCGTTCCATCACCCTCATCGGCAACGTAGACACGGCTCCCATCCTGCAGCACGCTGACGGCAGCCGGATGACTTCCCGGCTTCAGCTTCACCGTCGCCAGTACCTGGCCAAAATTCGGCGTATCGGTGTAGCCCTGAACCGGACCGTTGATGCTCACATTGATGATGCTGATCGAATCATCATCGTAGTTTGCCGTGACCAGCAACGCGGCCGGGGCATAGAGATCGGCAAACACGGGCCCTTTGCCGACGTTAATCGTCGCATTCGTCATGTACTGGCTCTGCGAATCCGTATCTAGCTGGTTCTTCGAGCTGTCAATGACCGTAACCGTCCCGCTGCCGCGGTTCAGGATAAAGGCGCGCCGCCCATCTCCCGTCATCAATCCATAAACCGGGCAAACGCCCACTGGTAGCCGGTTGTTCACCGTGGTCGTGGATACCTCGATCCCGTCAGCCTCGCCATTCGTCGTAACCGTTGTGCCGGAGTTGGGATCACACTGCCCCCACGTCACGCCGTTGCCATCCGTGCTGTTTCCCTGGCTGATCGAATAGATGTACTGCCCGTTGGCAGAGCCGATAACATTGATCAGGCTGGGGGCGACCGGAATCTCCTGCTTGAGCGATGCCGGGGTCCCCGTCAGCGCGCCGACGGCCGTCCGGTTCTGCTCGACGACGAATTCTCCCGAGGCAGTCACCAGCAGATTTGTCGGCAGCGTATTCACGCCTCCCGTATTTTGCGGCAGCGTTGTCGTCAACACATTCTTCGACTGCAGAGTTGTGCTCAACGGAACTGTGCTCACCGTGCCATCGCAGTTTTCGCTGTATGCTGTCGAACCCGTCGGGTCCAGTGCGAACGTCAGCGGCCCGGTGCCGAGGGTGGCCAGCGCCAGAACACTGTCGCCTGAAAAATCGACCAGCGTCACAACTCCCGGCTGCCCGTAAGGCGTCGTTGGACAGGGATTCGAAGCTCCCGGCGGTGGCAGCACCAGCCCCGGCTGGGAAAAGGCAACGACATAGGATGCCGGCTGCGGTGCCGGGCCCGTGGGCGCGATAGGAGTTACAACTGGACGATACTGGTTGCCGCACCCAGACACACCCGCCAAAGCCAACAGCGCCCCGGCGGCAACCCATGAGCCCTTAGGCCCGGACAAACTTCGCACTCTCAGACACCTCATTCAGCAACAAAATCCTGCACCGGCATTTCCCCGTACGCTTGAGCCGGACCCACGTATTCCACTGACCTCGACTAGAAGCAAAAGGTCAACTGGCAAACTGCGGCAAAGCCTGCAACAATCGGGGCAAACGCCTTGAAAAGTAGATTGTAAATCACTCACGCATTTCGCTTTGCCGCACGCACCCCAGGAAAAACCCGATGCACGAGAAAAACAGCTCACATCCGTCGCTGCACTGGCAATCGCAACTGCTCCTTCTGATTGTAGTGCCTGCCTCCTGCATCTGGATATTCCTCCAGTCCACCATTGCCTGGGAATTCCACGATCCCGTCCTGCTGCAAATGGCCGGACTCAGCATTGCCTTCGGGCTGCTCGTCTGGCTGGCACGCGCCGCCACTGGCTACGCCGCCGTGACCGGAGCCCTCATCACCGCCTGTCTCTATCTGCGCACCCCCGGCTGGCGAACCGCTCTATTCCCGCTTATCGTCATGCTCATTCTCACGCTGACCGCGACGCGCATCGGCCGAGCCCGCAAGGAGCAACTAGGAACTGCCGAAGCTCGCCGCGGACGCCAGGCATCTCAAGTCGCCGCCAATCTAGGAGCAGCCGCGCTT
>Ga0206952_10284_pt1 | contig 11320 bp, 7 predicted proteins | sample Alteio_BWOrgHeat_39_FD_152966 | JGI IMG/M metagenome (GOLD analysis project Ga0206952, IMG submission 152966) | Enriched cells from forest soil in Barre Woods Harvard Forest LTER site, Petersham, Massachusetts, United States -... | ecosystem: Environmental > Terrestrial > Soil > Temperate forest >... | reverse complement strand
GATACGCAGGCGCCATCTCATAGGCGCTGCCCACTGTCGCTTTCGAAGAGGCGCTCTTTATTGCACGGTGGGCCTCACCTTGTGCCAGCGCCAATGTATGAGCCGCTTTCAGAAAGTCCCTGAAACTTGTGCGGCTGGGAGGAAACGCACCGGCGGCATAGCCCATAAAAGCGATAGCCCATGGCATATTGAAGGGTGCCCAGACTGTGATGCGATCGCCAAGATGCTTGGCGACTATGCCCGCATAGTCTGCGAAGTAGTTAGCCAGTTCCCGGTTCGGCCAGCCTCCGCGATCTTCCAGCGCCTGTGGAAGATCCCAGTGATACAAGGTGCACCATGGACGGATACCGGCCTCCAGCAACGCGTCGACAAAACGGCTGTAGTGATCCAACCCCTTTATGTTTGGGGAGCCGACTCCGGTGGGCTGGATTCGAGGCCATGAAATGGAAAAACGATAGCTCTTCAGATTGAGTTGTTTGGCGAGCGCGATGTCCTGTGAGTAAAGATGGTATTGGTCGCAGGCAACGTCGCCGGTCATACCTCCCCGTACCTTTCCCTGTGTATGGGTAAATCGATCCCAGATCGACTCACCCTTGCCATCCTCGTTCCATGCACCTTCGTTTTGATAAGAAGCTGTGGCGACACCCCAAAGGAATCCCTCGGGGAAACGGGCTTCCTTAATCATCGAGTTGGGAATGACGCCGGGAACCAGGGCAGCGGAGCTTTGCGTCGCCGCGCAGCTACGGCGTTGAGAAAGCGCAACACCTGCAACAGCAGCCAGGGAACGCACGGCAAACTGACGACGATTCATTGCGAACTCCTCGTTTCAATCAGTCTCACGCAGAAACGCGTCTTTCGACCTAACTATTGCACACGAGTCTCGAGAAATCGGTATGGCGGAAGCAATCCCGATCGGCTCTCTAACTGGCTAGAGCCTGGACTTATGAATTCAGCTGAATCGCTCCCGACAAATTGCGTTGCTTGCCGCGACGATATGCCGCGTGATACACCCGGACCTGGCAAAGGCTTGGAGGGATGAATGGCGTACATACTTTCGCTGGATCAGGGAACGACGAGTTCGCGCGCGATTTTGTTCGATAAAGCGGGGATGATTGCGGCCGTTGCGCAGCAGGAGTTTCGGCAGATTTATCCGAAGCCGGGATGGGTGGAGCATGATCCCACGGAGATTCTGACTTCACAGATGAGCTGCGCGGTGCAGGCGATGGTGCGCGCCGGCGTGGAGGCTCGCGATGTTGCGGCGCTGGGCATTACAAACCAGCGCGAGACGGTGATTGTGTGGGATCGCGAGACAGGCAAGCCGGTCTACAACGCGATTGTCTGGCAGGACCGCAGGACAGCAGAACACTGCGAGCGGCTGGTGAAGGATGGCGCCGAAAGCATGGTTCGCGAGAAGACGGGGCTGGTGATCGATCCGTACTTTTCAGCTACGAAGGTGGCTTGGATTCTGGAGAATGTTCCGGGCACGCGTGCGCAGGCCGAGACGGGCAAGCTGGCCATGGGTACCGTGGATAGCTGGCTGATCTGGCATCTGACCGGGGGCGAAGGACGAACGTCGATTCATGTAACGGACCAGACGAACGCGAGCCGTACGCTGCTCTACAACATCGTGGAAGGGCGATGGGATGACGAGTTGCTGCGGCTGTTTGGGATTCCTAAGAGCATGCTGCCGGAGGTGCGGTGGTCGAGCGAACTGATCGGCGAGGTGAGCGCTTCGCATGGGCTGGAAGGCATTGCGATTGCGGGGATTGCGGGCGACCAGCAGGCGGCGCTTTTTGGACAGCTTTGCTTTGAGCCGGGCGATGCGAAGAACACCTATGGGACGGGATGTTTCCTGCTGCAGAACGTAGGCGGGAAATTTCTCCAGTCCAAGAACCGGCTGATTACGACGCTGGCTGCGAGTGCGGACAAAAAGCTCGAATACGCGCTGGAAGGCAGCATCTTTATCGGCGGCGCGGTGGTCCAGTGGCTGCGCGATAACCTGAAGCTGATTGGCGCTTCGGCAGAGGTGGAGTTGCTGGCTGCGTCGGTTGAGGATACGGACGGAGTCGTCTTTGTTCCAGCGTTTGTGGGGTTAGGCGCTCCGCATTGGGATCCACATGCGAGCGGGCTGATCATCGGGTTGCGACGGAACACGCAACCGGGGCATATTGCGCGTGCGGCGCTGGAGAGCATTGCATTTCAGGTGGCGGATGCGCTAGAGGCCATGCAGCAGGACTCTGCTCAAGGGACTGGAATGAAGCTGCCTGCGCTGCGGGTGGATGGCGGCGCGGCCGTGAATAACCTGATGATGCAGTTCCAGGCCGATGTGCTGGAGGTTCCGGTTATCAGACCGCAGGTGACGGAGACGACGGCGCTGGGTGCAGCCTATCTGGCGGGTTTGGCGACGGGCTTCTGGAGTGGGACGAAGGAGCTTCGGGCACAGCGGCAGAGTGATGATCGTTTTGAGCCGACAATGGCGGCGAATGAGGTCGCGCAACGACGAGGGCGTTGGAAAGATGCCGTAGAACGGTCGCGGAGGTGGAACGCTTAACCGCGCGAAAATACCATTCGCTGCACCAATGCACAAAACACCATAATTGAGTGCAAATTTATCTCATTACGAATGAGCGACTTGCAGGGGGCCTCTCCACGGTTCTCCCGTTCGCCCACTCCGTGCTACACGTGGAACAATCCGTGCAACACAAAATCGTTCAGGGTCGCGAAGCCATTTCCAGCAGTTGCAGGTAGGAGCTGTAGGTATGGCCAGTTGCCCGGGTCATGCCGATTTCGCACGTGCGGCTCGAAGAGTAGTAGCCGTCGTGAGGCTGCAGATCGAGTTCTGTGGCTTCGATCTGCGTTGCCGAGGCGGTCAGCTCTGGATGCAGGAAACCGCGGTCTCCGGCAAAAGCGCAGCAGCCCGCACCGTACGGCACTACGACTTCAGTGCTGCAAGCCTGGGCGATGGCGACGAGTTTTGGCGCAATGCCAAGCTTGGTCGCGGAGCAGACCGGGTGCAACGCTACCGATGCGAGCTTGCGGTGAATAGGCAGCCGCGGCAGGATCGCGGCTTGTACGAATTCGACTGAGTCTAGGATGCGCAGCTTGTCGAACTTTTGCTGGTTGGCTGCGGTGAGGTGTTCGCGGCAGCTACGAAGGCCGTAGGTGCAGGGGCTCGTGTCGAGAACGATGGACAGACAGCCGGAGTCAGACCAGCGGTAGAAGCTTTCAATGGTGTGATTGACTGAAGCGTCGTGCGCCGCGTCGAAGCCTTTGGATGAGAATGGAACTCCGCAGCAGTGGCCGGTGGCGTCGCCGGGAATAGTGAGCTTGACCTGCGCGCGTTCTGCGATGTTGAGCAGGGCCTGCATTGTGGAGGATTCGGCTGATTCGCTGGGCAGGTTTCCGAAGATACGCGAGATGCATGCCGGGAAGTATACGGCTTCAGCCGTGGCATCCTCGTGCTTTGGCAGCGGGCCTTTGCGCTGCCTGGGCATGGGTGCGACCCATTGCCAGAATGGCTCGTCGAAGAGGCGGCGGCTGATGCGATCCATGCGCTTTGTGAGTGCGGGCATGGCATGCGCGCCGAGGACGCGTTCGATGATGTGGCCTGCGGATAGAGCAAGCCGCGCGCTTACTTCCGCAAGGGTGAAATGGGTTGCCATGAATTCCGCCATGCTCTTGGCTGTGGACGAATGGCGCAGGGCGCGAAAGCGCTTGGTGAGTTTGCCGGTGTCAATGCTGACGGGGCAGTCGACTGCGCAGAGGCCGTCGGTGGCGCAGGTGTCGAGGGCCATGTAGGGGAAGTCGCGGTCGAGAGCCGTGTACTGACTTTGCGGGGCGTGGGTGTTCTGGAGGCGCTGCATCTCGCGGCGCACCACGATGCGCTGGCGCGGGGTGAGGGTGATGTCGCGGCTGGGGCAGTTGTGTTCGCAGAAGCCGCACTCGATGCACTTGTCGACTTCGGATTCGACGACGGGCAGGTCTTTGAGATTGGAGACGTGCGCGAGCGGGTCGGAATTGACGATGACGCCGGGGTTGAGCAGGTTGTGGGGATCGGTGACGGCCTTGAGGCGCTGCATGATGCGATAGGCGTCAGTGCCCCACTCGGTTTCAACGAAGGGAGCCATGTTGCGGCCGGTGCCGTGCTCGGCTTTGAGAGCGCCGTCGTACTTGCCGACGACGAGGGCGACAACATCGTCCATGAAGAGGCGGTAGCGCTCGATTTCGCGGGCGGAGTTGAAGCCCTGGGTGATGACGAAGTGCAGGTTGCCGTCTTTGGCGTGGCCGAAGATGATGGCGTCGTCGTAGCCGTGTTTGTGGAAGAGAGCGCTGAGGTCGGTGGCCGCGTCGGCGAGGCGATCGACGGGCAGGGTGACGTCTTCAATGATGGCGGTGGTTCCGCTGGCGCGAACTGCGCCAACGGAGGGGATCATACCTTTGCGAACTTTCCAGAGCTTGGCCTGTTCGACGGGGTTGCTGGTGAACTCGGCGGGGTGCAGGAGAGGAAGGCGGGTTACGGTTTCGGCAGCGATGGCCTCGTATTCGCGTTGCTGCGTGGGATTGGCGGCCTGGAACTCGACTAGGACGCCGGCTGCAGAGTCGGGCAAAGTCTTCAGGAGTGGCGAGACGCCGGCTTGATCCTGTACGGAGCGCAGGGAAGGGCGGTCCATGAGCTCGAGTGCGGCGGCTCCGGCCTGAGCGAGTGCTCCGATGGAAGAGCAGGCAGCGTAGAGGTCGGGAAAGAGCAGCAGGGCGGTGGACTTGAGCGGGAAGTCGGGGACGGTGTTGAGGACGCTTTCAGCGATGAAGGCGAGCGTGCCTTCTGAGCCGATGATGAGGTGGCTGAAGATGTCGATGGGGCGGTCGAAGTCGATGAAGGCGTTGAGCGAGTAGCCTGTGGTGTTTTTGGTTTTGTACTTCTGGCGGATGCGGGCGCTGAGCGTGGGATTGGACTCAATCTCGGCTTTGAGTTCGAGAAGCGTGGCGCAGAGCTCGGGTTCCTGTGAGCGAAGGAGCGCGTCTGCGTTGGGGTCGGCGGTATCGATCTCGGTGCCCGAGGGCAGGACGAAGGTGAGCGAGCTGATGGTGTGGTAGGCGTTCTGCGCGACGCCGCAGCACATGCCGCTTGAATTGTTGGCGAGGATGCCGCCGAGCCGGCAGCTGGCGATGGAGGCCGGGTCGGGGCCGATCTTGCGGCTGTAGAGACGCAGGGCATCATTGGCGTGCTGGCCGATAAGGCCGGGCTGGACGCGGATGGTTTTGCCGTTCTGCTCGACGCGAACGTTGCGCCAGTGGCGGCCAACGTCGACGAGGATGCCGTCGGTGATGGCCTGTCCGGAGAGGCTGGTGCCTCCGGCGCGAAAGCAGAGGGGAATCTGGTGCTCGTGGCTGAAGCTGAAGAGATGTTTGATTTCGCCTATTGTTTTGGGCTGGACGACGGCTTCAGGGATGAGGCGATAAAAGCTAGCGTCAGAGGCGAAGGCGATGCGTTCGATGGGGCGAATGAGAATGCGAGCGGGGTCGATGACCTGGGCCAGGCCGCGGAGGATCGCTTCGGCTTTGATGCCGTAGGCGGTCTCCGAAGTTGTGGAGACGAGAGAGGCGGGTTCGAGAGTAGTGGCCATCGGCTGGGATCCTGCGCGTGGTGCGGGAAGACTCGAAGCCATGATAGACGGGCGACAGGGAGGAAGGACAGTCTTGCGGTCGGCGACTCGAGTTCCGCTGGTGTTAAGTGCGTTTCTCGTTACCGATCCAACTTCATCTTGTCGCGAACGACTAAGTGTCCGAGGGGGCCGTTAGCCGTCCCCAAGAGCGGACAGTCAAATTCGGCTTAGCAGACGTTCGCGCTTCACGTCGTCGTGCGGCGACGGAATTGGGATGTCATACGATGAATTTAGGGTGTTTAATCACCGTGGGCACGGTATCAGAAAGGAGTTGTCAATGAACAGCGTACAAATCGAGCAGAAGAGCTATGAGATGCCCCCGCGGGAGGGGATCAGCATCGCGCATTTTCTCACCGTCGCCAACATCGAGCGATCGGCTCACTACTACGAAACGGTCTTCGGCGCTCGCATTCTGAGCATCGGTGACGGCAACGCGCCTGCGTACCTTCTGCTCGCGAATATCTGGATGATTTTGAATGTCGGGGGCGGTCCGACGCCTGACAAGCCGACGGTAACGCTCAGCGTTCCCGACCCGAATCACATCAATAGCTTTATGAATTTCCGCGTTGCAGATATTCAAGCGTGCTATGAACTATGGAAAGGTCGAGGAGCCGAGTTCATTACGGAGCCGATTCCCAAGTACGGCGAGATACGCTGCTACATCCGCGATCCTGACGGTTATCTTATCGAAGTCGGACAGAGCACCGATCTCACCTACGGTTAACGCTCGGCACCGACCAGGTGCGGATTAAACACTTAAGAATCTCCGCTTAGTGACTGTCAGTGAGTCTATGGGGCGTCTCGCTTGGAGTCCTATCTGCGAACTCGCGCGAGTCAATGTCTCAATTGCCAGATCGGTCTTGACAAGCCGGCTTCGCGGAAGCAATCCATAGACGGTTTCTCTAACCAGATGGCGCTTTTTGGTATGCAAATTCGACTGACCAGTTGCCGAAACTCTTGATGATCGTAGACAAAATGAGCGTATTTCACTTGAACTTCGAACCAAGCAGAAAAGGGTCAGTCTCGATGAGGGTGAGGGACTTTACCATTTGCTGCGTCTGGGTCTTGTACTTCAGGAAGTGAGGCGTTTTCAGGTGGGCCTGATAGGAAGCCTGATCGCGGTACATCTCGAAGAGTCGAATTTGATTCGGATGCTCTTTTACGGTGACGGCATACAGTGTCAGTACGCCCGGCTCAATCCGGATTGAAGCCTCAATCTCCTCCTTCAGGAGAGCCTTGTATTCGTCCAGGTGAGCAGGATCAATCTCCAGCTCTGCCAGCCGCACAATCGGGTCTTTCTTTGGTTCTGCGTATGATGAACGCGACGCCGCTAGCGCACACAATGCACCGAATGCTGTGCCCAGGATCAAAGCCTGTTTCGCTTTCATATGTACCCTCTGTCAATCAGCAGCAGAAAACGGAAGGCTATTCGTTCACGGGCACTTCGCTTCGGATCTTGAAGTGCACCAGAAGAGTGGCATGACCTACAGGGCACCCGAGCAACAAATTTCTGCCCTGGCCTTTGAAAGCGTAAGCAATATGCGCAATACCATTTGGATCAATCTTGTTTACGACCGGAGGGGATATGTCTTTGATCTTGTCTTTATCGACGAGTTCGGCTTCGGCGGACAAGAGTTGTTCGTGGAGTAGAGGGTCAAGTGCGATCGGCACCTGAATATCTTCCGCGGAACTCCTGCGATTGCAATCGACAATGATCCTGGCTATCTGGTTGTCCCGAATATTCTCCGTTACGTCGATGATCGGGTTACTGCGATAAACCCTGGCGAAAAACGTGTAGGCATCGGCTGATCGAGTGGCAGGCTTCACAATATCGATGTGGTCTGCGGTGATTTTTTGTGGCGCCGTATCCACATCGCACCCATAGGTTGCGCTGTAATAATTGACTACTCGAACATGTGCGCGGAGATATCGACCGACGCCCTCACCGGCAGCGGTGTCCAGCGTTTCGAAGGCGCAAAGTCGATGAATCCTGGTGACGGATTGCGTGCTTCTCCAACGTTGTTCAAGGTCCATCAGGAAGACGTTATCGTTGCTTTCGCGAAGGTCGGTCAGGAGAGGATCGCCGTCGTAGATCTTGGCCAGATTGGCGACAAACGATCCCTGATGCGGTGTTGAATACGAAACGATGAAGCGGACGTGTGCTGCGTCGGCGGGATGATTGAGCAGCATCTCCTCGGTAACAATTCCGCCCAGACTATGGGTGATGAAAACAACTTCCCGGTGATCCCAGACTTTCTGCTGCTTCAGTCCTTTCCACAGAATCTGAGCTAGTTGTGTCGTCGACAACTGGCCGTGCGTCGACGGCGTCGGATACTCGGCGACTACAACATCCGATTTTTGAAAGTGCGGATCGGTCTCGATCAGTTGAGGCCAATAGGCGTTATTGGCGGCTCGCCATGTCTCATGATCGCCGTGAAGGCCATGGACAAATACGATAACCCGCGGTTTGAGTTGATCGGCTTTCGCCTCAAGACAACCCGACCCAATCATGCCGGCGATGGCAAAGCTTAGAAATAGCGCCCAAAAGACGGGAACAGCGCGACGCAAGGCAAACCCCTCTTCGATCTCCAGTGCTGATAATTTAGACGGCACCTACCTAAGATTATCGTTTATCGAGGAATCGATGAAGGGCGGCCTATGAGAACGAGCCTAGGTTGACAGGTTTGGCGGCTTTGACCAATACGGAAATAAAGTGCGGATTGGTCTTCACTGCCGTACTACTGGCAGCGTAGACTGGGGCTTGCTCTTTTAAGGCAGCAGACTGCTAACGAAGACCGGGGATTGCGGGAGACCGACAGGGGCTAAAGCCCCGGGATTTTTCTGCCATCTGCGGCACGACTGAAGTCGTGCCCTGTTACAAGACGCCGGGATCTTTCAGTGTTCTGCTGTATGACTGTTGCCCTGTTACAAGACGCCGAAGCTTCTGCTGCGAGGTTGATTTTTTGCGTATTTCACTCTTCATTACCTGTTATAACGATGCTCTCTTTCCTGAGACGGGCAAGGCTGTCGTGAAGGTGCTGGAACGGCTGGGGCATGAGATTGAGTTTCGGCCGGAGCAGACCTGCTGCGGGCAGATGCACTGGAACACGGGGTACCTGCGCGAGGCGGTGCCGATCATTCGCCATTTTGTGAAGGTCTATCAGGGCGCGGAGACAGTGGTTGTCCCTTCGTCGTCTTGCGTGGCGATGATGCGCGATCACTATGTGAAGGCCGCGGAGATGGATGGGGACGCGAAGCTGGTGGCCGATGTTGAGGCGCTGCTGCCGCGGGTGTATGAGTTCTCTGAGTTTCTGGTGCGCGGGTTGGGCGTGGAAGATGTTGGCGCTTCGTATCCGCACAAGGTGACGTATCACGCAAGCTGCCACTCGATGCGGAGTCTGCATCTGGGAGATATTCCGATACGCCTGCTGAAGAAGGTGCGTGGGCTGGCGCTGCAGCCGATACAGGATATTCAGGAGTGCTGCGGTTTTGGCGGGACGTTTGCGATCAAGAATGCGGATGTTTCTTCGGCGATGCTGGCGGACAAGGTGCGGAATGTGTTGAACACGGGCGCGGAGGTTTGCACGGCGGTGGACAATAGCTGCCTGATGCATCTGTATGGCTCGCTGCACCGGCAGAGGACGTTTGTGAAGACGGCGCACCTGGCGGAGATTCTGGCCTCGGGCTACGGGGAAGCGGTGGGCGCATGAGCGAAGTTGAAGTACGCGAGATTGCGTGGAATACGCGCGACTTTCCTGAGGCCGCGAAGGATCTGCTGGAGAACTCGCAGACGCGCAGGAATGTGCGCCATGCGACGAATGTGATTCAGGGCAAACGCAACAAGGTTGCCGCGGAGCTGCCGGATTGGGAGGACCTGCGCGAGGCGGGGTCTGAGGTGAGGGCGCATGCTCTGCGGCATCTGGACTACTACCTGACGCAGTTTGAAGAAAAATGCACGAAGGCCGGCGGGCATGTTCATTGGGCTAGCGATGCGGCTGAGGCGAATCGGATCATTCTGGGGCTGGTGCAAAAGCATGAGGCCAAAGAGGTCATCAAGATCAAGACGATGACTTCAGAAGAAGTGGGGCTGAATGCGCATCTGGAGAAGAATGGCGTTCGGCCGATTGAGACGGACCTTGCTGAGTTGATTATTCAATTGGGCAAGGATAGGCCTTCGCACTTTGTGGCTCCGGCGCTGCATGTGAACCGGCAGCAGGTGCGGGCGATGTTTCAACGTGAGATGAATCTGCCGGACCTGGGCGAGGAGCCGGAGGATCTGGCGACGGCAGCGCGGAGTTATCTGCGCGAGAAGTTTCTGCGGGTGAAGGTAGCGGTATCGGGCGGCAATTTTCTGATTGCGGATACGGGCGGGCTTTGCATTCTGGAGTCGGAAGGCAACGGGCGCATGTGCCTGACGCTGCCGGATGTGCTGATCTCGATTGTGGGCATCGAGAAGGTGATTCCCAGCTTTCGCGACCTGGAGATTTTCTTGCAGACGGTGCCGCGGTCGGCGACGGGCGAGCGGATGAATCCGTATAACTCGGTGTGGACCGGGGTTCATCCGGGGGATGGACCGAAGGAGTTTCACGTTGTGCTGCTGGATAACGGTCGGAGCCCGATTCTGGCGGATAAAGAGGCGAGCCAGACGCTGAAGTGCGTTCGCTGCGCGGCTTGTTTGAATGCCTGCCCGGTGTATCACCAGACGGGTGGGCATGCGTATGAGTCAGTGTATGCGGGGCCGATTGGGGCGATTCTGACGCCACAGTTGAACTCGATGGAGCAGGGGCGATCGCTGCCGTATGCGTCGTCGCTGTGCGGGGCTTGCTATGAGGTTTGCCCGGTGAAGATCAATATTCCCGAGGTCCTGATTCATTTGCGCGGCAAGGTGGTGCGCGAGGATCAGGCGACGCTGGGAGGAAAGCTGGGCTTGTGGAATATCGGGATGCAGGCGGCGGCGTTTCTTTTCAAGGATTCGGACCGGCTGGCGATGGCGGAGCGTGTGGGACGCGTGGGGCAGAAGGTTTTTGTTTCGAAGAATGGATTTATTGAGGCGCTGCCGTTGATGTTGAGCGGGTGGACGCAGACGCGCGATCTGAAGGCGATGCCAGCGCAGTCGTTTCGCGAGTGGTGGGCTAAGGAGCGCGGGGCGACAAAGGGGAATGCAGCGAAGGATAACAATGGCTGAGGCGCGTAACGATCGAGCGACGATTCTGGCGAGTATTCGGATGGCGCTGGGTGAGGCGCAGGTACCTGCGGCGATTGCCGGGGAGTATGGGGCGATTCCGCGTGGGTATGCTCAGTCGAGCGTGCTTGGCAGGCATGCACTGATTGAGCTGTTTGTGGATCGGCTGCTGGAATACGATGCCGGGGTTTACCGGATTGGGCCCGATGCGATTGCGGAGACTGTGGCCGAGGTGCTGACACGACGAGGGAAGCGCGGGATGGCTGTTCCGGCGGGGCTGCCGGGTGCGTGGCTGCCGCAGGGGTTTTTGTTTTCCGAGGCGGACCGGTACAGCGCGGATCAGTTGAACGCGATGGAAGGTGTGTTGTCGGGGTGCACGGTGGCGATCGCGGAGACGGGGTCGATTGTGCTGCAGAACGTGAATGGGCAAGGGCCGCGGATCTTGTCGCTGGTGCCGGATTATCACCTTTGCGTG
>Ga0206952_10283_pt1 | contig 11343 bp, 7 predicted proteins | sample Alteio_BWOrgHeat_39_FD_152966 | JGI IMG/M metagenome (GOLD analysis project Ga0206952, IMG submission 152966) | Enriched cells from forest soil in Barre Woods Harvard Forest LTER site, Petersham, Massachusetts, United States -... | ecosystem: Environmental > Terrestrial > Soil > Temperate forest >... | reverse complement strand
CCAGGCGGTGCGTAAAGCGGTGATCGACGCGAAGATTGCGCTATCGTCGCAGGCATCGACGAAGATCGATGTGGCGATTGAGGGCGGGCGTCATTACCAGCGGGAGATTACGCGCGAGCAGTTCGAGCAGATTATTCAGCCGGTAATCGAACGCACGGTTGGTCCGGTAAAACAGGCGATGAAGGACGCTGACCTGACGCCCGAGGACATCGACGAAGCGGTGCTGGTGGGTGGGTCGACGCGGATTCCAAAGGTGCGCGCGCTGGTGGAACAGCACTTTCGGCGGACGCCGCACAGCGAGTTGAATCCGGATGAAGTGGTCGCGCTGGGCGCAGCCGTGCAGGCGAACATTCTTTCCGGCGGATCGGAAGCGACGAAGGAAATGCTGTTGCTCGATGTGACGCCGCTGTCACTAGGAATCGAGGCGCTCGGCGGGGTGGTGGCGAAGATCATCCATCGCAACTCTACGATTCCGGCATCCGCGACCGAGCACTTTACGACGGGCGTGGAGGGACAGACGAGCGTTGCGATCCACGTGGTGCAGGGTGAGCGGGAGTTGGCGAGCGATTGCCGATCGCTGGCACGATTCGACCTGAAGGGCATTCCGCCGATGCCCGCGGGGTTACCGCGTATCGAGGTGAAGTTCCTGATCGATGCGAACGGGATTCTGCATGTATCCGCACGCGAACAGCGATCGGGGAAGGAAGCTGAGATCGAAGTAAAGCCGACGTATGGGCTGACGGACGAGCAGGTTGAATCGATGATTCTTGATTCGTTCGATCACGCGGAGGCCGACTTTGCCGAGCGGCAATTGATTGAGGCTCGCCACGAGGCGGATACGATTCTGACTGCGGTTGAAAAGGCTCCAAGCAACGCGGCGTGGCAGCTTTTGACCGATGAAGAACGCGCGCAGATCGGCCTGTTGAAGGATGAGTTGTTCGTGCTGAAGCAGGGTGATGATTTGAAGGTGCTGCGTGCCGGCACGGACGCATTGGATAAGGCGACGCGGCGATTCGCGGAACTGATGATGGATGCCGCTGTTTCGAGCGCGATCAAGGGCGAGACGATGGACTCGGCGAGCGATAAGCTGGGTGAAGGGCCGACGGCGCCGCATCCGTTTGCGCCTGCGGAAATCAGTAAGGATTAGAGATAATGAGCGACGTGAAGACTGAGCAGGAAATTGATTTGAGCAAACCCCCCGCGTCGAATATGGTACGAGTAACATTTTTGCCGGAGGGGAAGACAACGGAGTTTGAGTTCGGCACCATGCCCTATGATCGTCACGGAAAGCCGATGTCGTTTCTGGATGTGGCGGAGAATCATGGGATTTTTCTCGACCACGCTTGCGGAGGGGTGTGCGCATGCACAACCTGCCATCTGTGGGTTGAGGATGGCTCGCAGGGATTGAGCGAGGCCGATGACGATGAGCTGGACCGTTTGGATATGGCGGCAGACCTACAACTCAACTCGCGGCTTGGTTGCCAGGCGGTGATTACCAAGCCAGGCGCTTACGTGGTTCAGATTCCCAAGTGGAACCGGAATTATGTTTCCGAAGGCAAGCCGCTGGCTTTGGCGAAGGAGAAGTGATGGCGCGCGAAATTCATTGGTCCGACGCAGAAGAGATTGGGATTCAGCTGCAGGAGAAGTTTCCTGATCTTGACCCTTTGACGGTGCGGTTTACCGATCTGCATAAGTATGTGACGGAACTGGATGGGTTTGCCGATGATCCGGCCAAGTCGAATGAGTCGAAGCTGGAGGCGATTCAGATGGCCTGGCACGAGGAGTTTCAAGACGCCCAGGGGTAGTCAGCTTTTTAAGACCAATCGAATGCGCCGCGGAAGAGTTCAAATTCTGCGGCCTTTTCTTTTTCTAGATAGATGGAAAGGATGTCGAAGCGCGCGGCTATCTCTTTGCCCGGAAGCTGGCGCATATAACTGCGGGCGAGGCGGCGCAGCGTGCGGCGCTTGTCTTCATCGACGGCAGCTTCGGCTGTGGCCACGTCGCGGGTGGTGCGGGTTTTGACTTCGATGAAGCTGAGCGTGTCGCCATGCCATGCGATCAGGTCGAGGTCGCCGCGCAGACGGCCTGAGCGCCAGCCGCGTGCTACGACTATGTATCCCTGACGGCGCAGATAGAAGAATGCTGATAGTTCGCCGCGACGGCCAGTCGCCAGATGCGCGGGCTCGCTTTGTCTGCGCCGTGCGGCAGTCTCGATAAACTTCTCGAAGAGATGCAGACGCGCTGATTCAAAGATCGCCATGCTGCGCCCATTGTCGCGCGAATGAGCGCAGCGTCAAGGCAGATCGAACGTGTTAGCGCGGCTTTCACTACACTTTAGTGCTGGCTGGTATTTTCCTGGATGAATTTGCCCAGAGCTTCATACTGATCGCTGGCGATGTAGTCGACGCCTGCCGCGAGCGCGGCTCGCCAGCGTGCCTCGGCGGCCGCATACGAGCCGAAGTTGTAGCTCGAGAACCAGCCGTGGCAGCTCAGGTCTTGTTTGTTATCGACTCCGTCGAGCGTGTAGAAGCGAATCCATAGGCCGTTCTGGTGCGCGTGCTCAACGAGGGCGCGCAGGCGCATATTGTCTTCTTTCGTCCACCCACCAGCTTTATTCTGGCCGCCCTTTTCGACGACTCCCCAGGGGTTGTTCCACCAGCGGCGGTAGTTTGTGGCGCGTGCGGGTTCGAGGACTTCCGGTGCGGCCATCTCATCTTTTTCAGCGGTGGTGTGCGCTGCACCGAAGACGAGGAGCTTGCCACCGACGGGGACTTCGTCGTAGAAGACTTTTTCCTGTGCGTCGGATTCGCCGGTGAGCACCAGGATGGGTTTCACATCGAGCGGCTGCGGTGTGGCGTCGTCGGCGGTGCGCGGTGCGGTTGTGAGCCAATCCTGATATTCCTTCAGAAGAGCGAAGACGGCGCGCAGGTGTTCGGGCTCTTCTGTTTTGAAATCGAGATTGAGGGTGATGAGCGGCCAGTTGCCGTGGTTGCCGTCACGCAGCGCCTGTTCGACGATGGGACGCACGCGCTCGAAGAAGTATTGCTTCATGGTGGGCTCGTTGCCGTAGCCGGGCGCGCTGTGCGTCACGATCGACCATGACTTGCCGGTTTTCGCATCGGTGTGCCAGGCGAGGTCCTGCTCAATAGCGAGCGGCGTGCCAGCTGAGAGTGCGCGGTCGATACGGTCGTACCACCATTCGTAATAGGGGTAGCAGTTGTGCGCGTCCATCACGGTGCGGGCGCCAGGGTGGGCTGCGTTTTGTGCTTTGAGTAGTGGCGCGAACCCCATGAGGAGTGTCACGGCAGTAACGGCAAAAAGCAGATCCTTCGCTGCGCTCAGGATGACAGTCTTTTTTGTTGAGGTTCTTGCTTTCCCACCCTTTGCTGCGCAAAGGAGGGGGCACCCTTTTTCGTGCTCTACGCTCATTGTATTTTTCATTATTGTTCTTCCGTGTGGTTGAGATAGATGGGGTTGCCGAGGAGGATCAGTTTGCCTTCCGGCGTGATGACGTCGGGGCGGAGCCAGTGTTTTTTGCCGTCTGCCGGCAATGCGAGTGCGATGGTCTGGTCGGGTTGCGTGATGCTCGCATGCAGAGAGGCAATAGGTTGGCCGTCGAGGAGGAAGCGCAGTTGATTGCCCTGGCAGGCGAGGATGTGTGCGGAGATTTTGATGGTCGATCCTGCCGGGGCTTTCAGGGCGTCGCCCATGGTTGCTTCCTGATTGCCGTCTTCTGCGGAGACGTTGAGGGAGCCATCGCGGGAGGCGCTGAGATCGATGAAGACATGGCCTTTGCGGATGCCGTCGAGGATCGACGTCACGGATAAATCGTTCGCATAGATGACGGTGGTCGGGCTGCCGATGGCGCTCTTTCCTCCGCCGGGAATTTGCGCGTTGTGGTTGTCACTGCCGCCAATGGCGGTGATGCGGTAGCCCTGATCGAGATATTTTTCCCAGAAGCTGATGCCGGAGTACTGGCCTTCTTCGGCGCCTCCATTGACGGCTTCGATGGAGTGGATCAGATGCGGATCGACAGAGTCTTTCGGTGTCCAGCCGCAGCCCATGCAGATTTCGCCGGTCGGCGCGTTGGGGTGGTTGATCGAGAGGATCGCATGCATTTTCTCAGCTTGTTCGAAGAGCGATTGCATGGACGGGACGGTTGTGCCGATGCGGAAGTCGACAAAGTCGGTAGGGCCGAAGAGATTCGCATGTCCCCAGAAGGTTGTGATCTCGCGCCCGGGGATGAAGAGAAGCTTGTCGAAGTAGGGCTGCAGCTCACGCAGCGCGTCGTAATGCGAATCGGTGTTGTGGTCGGTGACGGCGATGAAGTCGAGTCCACGCGCGGATGCTGCTTCCGCAGTGAGAAAGACGGGGCAGGGGACTTTTTTCCCGCTCTGGCTCTGGCAGCTGCCGTCGCTATGCGCGGTGTGCATGTGCAGGTCGCCGCGATACCATGCCGGGCCTTCGCGCAGAGGCGCATCTGTGAAGGATGTGATGGCTCGATCGGCGCGGGTAAAGAAGATGTCAGCTTCGTAGTCGGATGTTACGGTCTGGCGGATATTGGGGACGCCGATGAGGAGTTTCCATTGTCCTGCCGGGAGTGGGCCGGGAAGATACGACGGCGTCGCGTTGGTGGTACTGACCGTGAAGTGGTCTTTGTTACCGCCGCTCCAGCCGCGAAAACGCTCGGGGTCGAGGAGGCCAAGATCAAGGGCGGTGTGCTGCTCTTTGCCCGTGTAGTGGAATGTAACTGTGATGGATACGGTTCCTTCGGGGACGTTGAAGGGGGCTTCGCCATAGGTATTGTTCTGGGCGCCGGTGATGGTGCCTTTCAGGGTGATATCGGGTTTTTGCGCGTGGAGTGCAGCGACAGAAAATAAAATAAGCCAGAGAAAAGCGGATAAAGAATAAGGTCGTATTTTTAATGTCATCGCTGGTTCGCAGTGCGTCGGGGGTTGGTGGCATCCGATGCGAAAAGCAGATCCTTCGACTTCGCTGCGCTCCGCTCAGGATGACAACTCTTTTTAAACCATCGTACAGACTGAGAAACAAGAAGGGCCTGCATTTCTGCAGGCCCTTTCGGTTGGGGTGTTAGAACGATAAGCGCAACGCGAATTGCATGACGCGCGGGTCGCCGGACAACGATGTAATGCTGGCGGCGGAGCTGCTGCTGAAGTTATTGCTGGGCTGGCCGAATTCAGGGGTGTTGGTCACGTTGAAGACTTCCCAGCGGAATTCGATGTTGACTGGTTCGATGGGGAATTCGCGCAGCAACGCTGCGTCGAAGACATCCGTGCGCGGGCCAATGATGGTGTTGCGGCCACTGTTGCCGAAGGTCCCGGCTGCGGGCAGAGCATAGGCATCGGAAAGATTGGGAGCCAGCGCGGTGCAGGCCTTGTTCTTCGCGACGTAGTACCAGCAAGATGGATCGCCGACGATGTGCGGCTTGCCGATGAGGATTGGAGGCGCGGTGGCGTAGCCGTACGGATCGAGGGCGTTATTCAGTGTGCCGCCGGAGTTCACCGTGAGCGGATGGCCGGAGTAGAAGGTGTAGACGCCCGAGGTGCGGAAGTCGCCAAGGATCCACGAAAGCGCCCCGTGGTTGAGGTACTGCTTGCCGTGGCCGAAGGGCAGCTCATAGACGTAGCTGACCGCGACGCGATGACGGATATCGAAGTCGCTGTTGCCATACCATGCGCCCGCATTGCGTCCGTTGGGGGCGTCTCCGGAGTTGGTTTCCAGTTCTTCGGGCGCGTTGTCGAGGCTGTGCGAGTAGGTGTAGGCGGCGCGCAGGCTGAGCCCGTTGCGGAAGCGTCCATTCAGGCCCGCCTGCAGACCGTTGTAATTGCCGTAGCCGATCGGGTCGGTGTATTCGATCAGTCCAAAGTTGGAGTAGGGAATGACCGGTACGATCTGACCGCTGTTGTTGGTCGTGGTCTGGACGGCGTTGCCGGCGATCATGGGCTGGTTATAGTTGCGGATGAGGTCAAGATGGGTCGACTTGGTGCCGACGTAGTTGACGTCCGCTGTCAGTACTCCGATGGCGCGCTGGAAGCCGAAGCTCCACTGCTGGACATAGGGAGTGGGATCATTTGGGTCGAGGGCGCGGATGTGGAAGGCTGTGAGATTGTTGAGGTTGATGGTCGAGGGATCGAGATAATTTGACGGGAATCCCTGCTGCGCGATCATGACCGGAGTTGTCGAAGTCGATGCAGCGGATTGCGTCTTGTTTATAAGGAAGGGCGGGTTGAGCGAGAGCTGATCTTCGCTGCCGTAGCGCTCAAAGACGGTGTAGTAGATGCCGTAGCCGCCGCGAATCACTGTCTTCTGGTCGGGCGAATAGGCAAAGCCGAAGCGCGGGCCGAAGTTCTTGTAGTTCGGGTTGACGAGAGCGCGCGACTTCAAGCCGCTGGTGCCTGCAAATACCAGCGATCCGGAGCCGGGGTCGAAGTTCGCCATCTGGTTCTTGGCGTTGAGCGCGGGTGTTGCGAAGTCGTAGCGCAGGCCGAGGTTGAGCGTGAGCTTCGGCGTGACCTTCCAGTCATCTTCAAAGAATCCGGAGAGCATCCAGAGGCGCTGGTCGACGAAATGGACATTGGTGAGCTGGTTGCTCTGCACCTGCCCGAGCAAGCCGTCGGCATAGGGGAATCCCGTGTTCGAGACGCACTGGCTGGCCGCGTTGCGCTGGCAGGTGAAGATGCCAGTGAAGGTAAGGTCGCCGCGCATGCCGGGTTCATCCTGAAAGTAGTTGCGCATGGGCAGGTAGAGCGATGCGCCCATCTTGTAGGTCTGGCGCCCGCGCGTGAGAGAGAGCGTGTCGTTGTATTGATATTGCTGTGGCACCTGCTGCTTGGGCAGAAAGTCAGGCGAGCCGAGGAAGGCGTAGTTGGTGAAGGTGGTCAGCGGGACACCTCCACCCACTGCGGGGTTGATAGGGATGCCAGGGACGAAATTGCCCGCATACTGAGTGAGAGCGAAAGGATCCTGTTCCGCGAAGGAGTAGTTGCGCACCCAGCCGAAGCGGAAATCGTTGACCAGGCTGGGGTTGAAAACGTGCGTCCAGCCAAGAACGAGGCTGTGGTTCTTGAGGTATTGGCGGCCCCATGCGGAGGTGCTGCTGCCGTCAGCAAGCCCACCAAGATAGCCGGGGATGAAGCGGAAGCGGTTGGAGTAGTTGTAGCGTGCGAAGACGCTATCGTTCTGAGATGGCGTCCAGTCACCACGGCCATCATAGTTGTCGGTATTGTCTTCGGCGAGCGCATTGCGGACGAAGTTATTCAGCTCGCCAGCCGCGTTGGGCTGCGGGAAAAGCGCAATGAGCGATGCAACGACGGGGTCGATACGGCCTGCCGGGATTTGATTGTTCGCGAAGGGCATGCCTGTTTGCGGGTCGTAGATCGTCGGATACTTAACCCCGACGATGGCTCCGGTTGCCGGGCTGAAGTCGCCGATGCGCTCATTGGGAAGCGGAACGGTAGCGGTACGTGAAACGCCTTGCTTGATGCGCGTGCCCTCGTAATTGAAGAATCCGAAGAGACGGTTCTTGAGGATCGGACCGCCGAAGTTGCCGCCGAACTGATTCTGGTTGTTTTCCGGTTTGACCAGATGATTGTGGTTGGAGATCCAGTCGTTGGCGTCAAAGTAGTTGTTGCGCAGATACTCATATGCGAGGCCATGGAACTGGTTGGTGCCGCCTTTGGTATTGACGGAAACGGCGGCGCCGGGTGCGCGGCCATACTCCGAAGAGTAAGGGTTGGTGATGATGTTGAACTCGGAGATGACATCGACAGAAGGATGAGCGGACTCGGTGCTGAGCTCCTGCACGTTTTCCGAGAAGGTGTTGTTGTCGATGCCGTCGAGGATGAAGTTGTTCTGCAGCGAGTGGATGCCGTTGACGTTGAAGTCGCCGGTACGGCCTGCTGACGTGGAGCCGCTCTGCTGGGTAAAGCGGCTGATCTGCACGCCGGGTACGATGCGGAGCAGATCGTCCCAGTTGCGAAGGTAGAGCGGGGTCTGCTCGATCGTCTGCTGCCCGATGACGGTGCCGATAGAGGCGTCATCAGGTGAGAGGCCAGGAGCCTGGGCCTCGACCTGCACGGTCTGCTGCGCGGTGCCGACCTGAAGCGCGAAATCGCGGCGGGTCTTTTCTGCAACATTCAGAGTTACATTTTCCTGAGCAGTACTGAATCCGTTTGCTTCAACGCGAAGGGTGTACTGGCCGATGGGCATGTTTTCAAAGGCGTAAAAACCGGCGCTATCTGTGGTGACGGTGCGGATGTATCCGGTGGTTGGACTCGTAACACTAACGGTTACATTAGGGATGGCGGCGGAGCTCGGGTCGGTAATCAGTCCGGAAAGACTGGCTGTGTTGACCTGAGCAAAGAGAGAAGCGCCGAACAATACGATGGCGACAAGGACGATGGTGTATCGATACCATGCCCAAGAACACGGGTACTTCAGCTTCATAGTAGCCTCCTCAAAAGGGGGATCAGCATGTCGTGCACGGAGAAATGAAGGGACCTACGCTCGTGAACAGCTTGTGTATTCAGGCGTAACTATAAAGACACTAAAGGCTAACTCTGAAGAAACTGTAAAAGCAAGATGAACAGGATGTGAATGTGACGCGAATGTGGAAAAGCGGGCTGAAACACACGGCAAATTGAACACAGCAAAAGAAAAGGCCCGCAGGATTTTTCTGCGGGCCTTTTAGTGAAGAATTGCGATTGAACTTACGTTGTCGTGCGCGGTTGGACAACGATGAACTGCACGGGAACCGGAGTGCCGCTGGGAGTAACCAGCTTGGGGTTCACTGTCTGCGTGTCGGTGAGGCTGGGAACATCGATGAAGTGCAGCAGATTGTCGCCCGAGGTGCCGACGAAGAAAGTGGAGTCGTCGGGACTGAAAGCGCCTGAAAGGGGAGCCTGCGCCCCGGTCGAGAGCTGGATGTTCGTCAATGTGCCTGCGACGCCGAATGTTGTCGACGGCTTGTAGACGGGCAGCAGGCCCGTTGCGCCTGCGGCGTTGTAGGTGATGAAAGACAAGGTCGCATCCGGCGAGGAGACAAACTCGTTAATTTCAGAGGGTGAGATGCCGCCCAGCGCCGTGGTGTTGATGCTGTAATCGCCGGAGTTTGTGCCTGCGCCCTGCTGCAGCTTGATGCCCTGGTTGGTGGCCGGGCATGCTCCAATCGGAACCTTGACGGAAATATCGGTGATCTGGGCCGGGCTCGCGGTTGCTCCCAAAATATGGTTGCCGTCATTGGTTGCGGTCAGGTGATCCGTGGCCGCCGCGATGGTTGCGGCCAGGGGATAGTAGACCGGCGGATTGACGGTCGTGTTCGGGCAGAAGCCATTCGCGGAAGTGTTCGATCCAGTGATAAACGGGCCAACGCTGGGGATGGTCACGGTGATATCGGGCGAGCAGAAGGGATCGAACTTCGTTGGATCGTTATTGTTGTTCAGCTGGGTTGCGGTGCAGACATTGGAGCCGCCGTTCGAGTTTGCGTAGGTGCTCCAGCCGGTAGTCGTGTTGTAGACGTAGAAATTGTTTGGACCGATGATGTAGAGATTCTTCCCGTCCGGAGAGTACTGCGCGCGCGTGGCCAGGCCGCCAACGCTAGTGAAGCTGCCCTTGCTCTCGTTGTAGAGGTAGATGATCTGGTTGACCTGATCATTGATGACTGCCGTCGAGCTGTCGGGAGAAACCGCAAGCACGACGCCGGGAACGTTCGGATCTTCCTTGGTGAGTGTGTTGGAGCCAGCGCCGACGACCATCAATTCGTGATAGCTGCCGAAGTAGAGATTGGTGCCATTCTGATCGAGCACCATGGAGTTAGGAATGTAGGGCAGCTTGATGGGCGTCGGCGCGCCGGTCGCGGTGAGATCGAGCGGCGTGAAGTAAGAAGACTGCGACGAGGCCAGCCAGAGCTTGGTGCTGCTGCGTCCAGGGGTATTGACTATGACCGTGTTGCTGGTGACGGGCAGACCAGTGCCCAGCGCACCGATGATATTCACCGGCGCCGGGTTGCAGGTTCCAGGCTGGCAGATGGCTGAGACGGTAGTCGTGGTGGGGAAGGTCGCCGAGACGGTGCCGCTGCTGCTGACGGCGATCTGTTTGGGCTGCGTCGAGGTGTAATCGAGCGTCAGGCCGGTGATCAACGCGCCGGTAGTGTCGGGGATGTTGGTAAGAAGATTCTGCGGGCTATTTGCGCTGACCGTGACCGGAGTCGGCATGCCGGTAGAGCCATTGAGCGTAAGGCCGATGCTGGCGGGCGGGCAGGTGAAGAAGTATCCGGCGGCAGATGTGGTGCCGGAGAGCGTGGCATTGATAACGGTAGAGCCAGGCTGGAGGGCGGTAGCGAGTCCATTCACCGGGTTCGTTGTGGTCGTGTCCGTCGTGTTGTTGATGGTGACGATCGAGCTGTTTACCGGTATGTAGGTGACCGTGCCTACATATTGCGTCGGGATAAGCGTGCCGTCCGGGCCGAAGACCTGCGTGTTCGTGGTCAGAGGATTGGCCAGGGTCTGGTTCTGCGATACGCACGCCGTCTGCGTGGGAATCGTGATGGCGGTAATCGGCGGATGAATATAAACACTGACCGGATTGCTGGTGACCGCGGAGGCGCTGGCGGTGACCTGTGCCACGCCGGGTCCCGTGGGCGGGGTGCAGATGGTGAAGTCGGGAATGCCGGAGGCGCTATGACGATTCCAGGTGCCGGCGCAGATGGCGCCCGTGGACGGATTGATATCGGCGAGATTCAGGTTCGTCGTCCCGTAGACGTAGTGGGCCACGCTGACGGTGCCGCCATTGCAGTTGAAGCCGGTGGGCTGGTTCACCTGGCCGGTCTGCCCATAAGAGAGCGAGATGCCGGTCGATGCAGGGCCGAGGGTGATGTGGTCGAGGTCCGTGACCTTCTCGCCATAACCGAAGCCATTCTTGATGCAGAAATCGTTGGGATTGGAGCCGGCGCAGCCTGCGATGGAAATGCCGACGGGAATGGAAAGTACAAATAGAGCAATCAGGGCGAAAAACCGCTGCATGAAACCTCCCCGTCTGTATGGACTCGCTACACAGACGGTTGTCACTGCCAGAGATTCTCTGGGAGCCTCTTCAAGGATATAGTTCCGAAATTTGAGTGTAAAAGCTTGACAGGACTTCAGCAAGCGATTGACGACCGGGAAGAGCCTTCATTCAGCCAGGACGCGTCGTTCAGCGAAGCGAATGGGGTCGGCGTCGCGGCTTATCTTAGGTTAACGCGGCAGGCTGACGGCTGCCTGCCGCATCGGTTTTACTGGGCCGGCATGTATTGCTGAAACCAGCTCAGGGCGCGTTCCAGCACATCGC
>Ga0206952_10281_pt1 | contig 11450 bp, 11 predicted proteins | sample Alteio_BWOrgHeat_39_FD_152966 | JGI IMG/M metagenome (GOLD analysis project Ga0206952, IMG submission 152966) | Enriched cells from forest soil in Barre Woods Harvard Forest LTER site, Petersham, Massachusetts, United States -... | ecosystem: Environmental > Terrestrial > Soil > Temperate forest >... | reverse complement strand
ATGACAACTGGGAGTCGATTATGTTCTCGTAATCAGGATCAAAAGAGTCGATCAAGTCTGGATACGTTGCGAGCGCTGCGGCCAGCGAGCGAGGATTCGGCGCGGCGATCTTCGGTGCGGGTGTGGCTGCTCTGTCAATCGCGTCACCCAGCTTCCTCATGTAATGACCGTCTGCGATCAACCTGCCTGCAAACTGGAGAGCACCTCTACGACCCTTGGCTGTCGTAGGCCCATCTGCCACTGCTGCTGGCTGCGTCTCCGTCGTGGCCGGCTCGTAATCTTTCCTGTGCCTTCTTCTGCGATGCTTACGCTTGACGTGGCTACAAGAGAGAACTTTCTGTTCACTCATTTCGTTGACTCGGCTGCAATCGCTTTGCGAAGCACCGCGTTAACGACGGAAGTCTCCACTTCTATGTTCTGTTCGTTGAGCACCTCGTGAAGTTTGCGACCGTCTGCGATTGCGATCTCGATGGCTTCGAGAATCTCTTGTTCGTTGGGAAATGCCATGATGAATCTCCTTGTTTTCGACGAGCGTTCGTTGCAGGCTGTCGTCTAGCCTGAAATGTTGGTTCTAAACTTTGTGCGAGGATGTCGATTACCGAGCGGGAAAGTGCTCAAGGTGCTCGCCGTCGACTCGGAACGATGAATCCCACTCGTCTGGAATCGAACTAGCGTCACCGGCGCGTTTAAGCTGCACGCTTGAGTTCTGCGATGTACTGCTCGCGTAGCTCTGGGAAGTTAATGTGTGCGAACTCACCGTTGTGACGAATCGCTGCACGATCGTACGCCATCGCCGCCTCTTCTTTCGTGTCGTACACACCCAGAGTGAATGGCCGATAGTTGACCTTTATTTGCGCAGCCCAGCGATCTCCGCTTTTACGCTTCGCGACTAACACGCCCTTATATCCAGTAGTATTCAGAATCGACTTGCGCTTGTTCGCCAGATTTTGCTGACGTGTGACTACGCGGAGATTCCTCTTGCGGTTGTCTGACCAGTACAGGATGTGATCGACGTCGCACTCCTTGGCGGGATTACCCATCACGAAGCGATGCAGTCTGCCAGCGGTACGCGAAATATAGTAAAAGCCGTTCTTAAACTCATTCGGCTTGCTGATGGACCACTGATGTTGTGCAACTTTCAGCATGTCGTCCAAGTCAATCTTCGTCGCGAATGTTCCATGTTTCCGACTGGTGACGATCAACGTCGCATGATCGCTGTGTATTTCGTATCTATTTCGCATTGATTAGGCGTCCTTTCACGTTGGTTCGACAACGTTTGGAACGCCGTCAAGTGTGTGTAATTTATGAGTTGGGAGTTTTGAATACGACGGAGCCGATGCCTCACTCGACCGATGTCCCTTCAAACCAAAAGATTTCCATCTTGGGATGGGCCACCCCCAAGTGCTCAGCCCGAAGAGCTTCACGGGCGGCAGCGAGCTACGATGTCGTCGTGCTAGCGGGCGGCTAGAGGGTGCGAAGGATTATTCGCTTCCGACGCATTGTGTGCAGTTCGATTGCGTCGCGAATCATGAAGCAGATCACGCAGATTTGCTATCTCTGCCCTCAATAGTTTGTTGTTCTCTTTCGAGTCTTCAAGGAGTCGTCGCTGAAGCGTTGCCAGCGGAGCAAACTTCCGAACGAAGTCCTGTAGCTGTTCCCTCGTCATCGCATCAATCAGTTGTTCCATTTGTGTTTGTTCTCCTTTCTGGCGTTATCGCGCTCTATATATAACTGTCCAACGTTCGTACATTTCAGTAGTTGTTTGTCGTACCTACAACAAAGTGTTAAGGTTGCCGCGCTTTTGTGTTCGCGACAAATTCCCGGCGTTGATGTGCGCTCAGTATTGTTCGGTTAATTTTGTTGTCGCCGGTTATGCGTGTTCGACCCGCTAGTGTTCGGTACAAGCTGTATGGTTTGTTTGGTTCGGTAATCAGTATCCGAATCGGCGTGTTCGACCATCGGTGTGTTCGATCACGTTGTGTACGCTCACAACATTATGCTCACTCTCTTAATTACCCCACTGTGTGAGACATCCCCCACTAACCGTTAAACAGTTAGTGAGTATGGAGTTCACTTCCTGACGGACTGTCAGTGTGAGCATACCCGCCTTATATCAATCGGTTCGCTTAGAATTGCCTGCTGTCCACCAGCTTGTAGCAACGGTCGTTAACGTCACCCGATGAAGGTAAAAGACTAACCCCAAGCATGACGCATAGCACCATGCACCCCAGCTTGCTCGACATGTCTGTCGCGCTGAGTAACCGTGACGCTGTACCCTTTTATGACTGGTGGCACAGAAACCAGTTTGTTCAGTCTGCCGCGCATAAGAACGTCATCAAGTGACGGTTACGTTTCTCGTGGCTCCCAATGTGGACGTCCATACGCAGCCTAGTGGTCAAGCTGAGTGTGAACGGTCAAGGGCTATTTGCCCTCTTATAAGTAACTGTCCTAAGTTCGTACATTTCAGTGGCTAATGCTGTATCAATCACAAACCAGAATGGTTCCACACCGATTGTGTGCATGAACTGCCTACAAAGAAAACCCTCGAAGATTGCTCCCCGAGGGTCTACACGCTCAAGATGTCGTCGCCTAGTCGTTTACTAGCCGATAGTCGTTGCGCTCGTGATCCGCCGAAGCGTACGCGTGTGATGACGCCCGTTTGTCGAGGGGCGATTCTTCGCGTTCTGCTTCTTCGTGTTCCTGCGCTTATGACCCATACGCTTCTGATACGCTCGTACATTCTGCTCTGCCTTCAACTGCTTCTTGCGCTCCTGCTGTGCGTACTGCGCCGCGCCGAGGAATGTCTCTTGTGACACCTCCTGCATGATCTCCTCTCTATTGAACGGATTGTTCACTCGTGCGTGTTCGTCCAGCATTTTGTCGTGCTGACGCTTCATCCAGACTCGCTTAGTCTCCGAAAGACTCTCGCCTGATTGCATTCGCTGATTGTTCGCATTCCAGCGTGCGATGTCAGCGCCAGACTCAAGCACCAACTGTTCTGTTCTCTCGCTCCAGTGTTCTTGAGCCTCAGTTTGTTGTTTCTGGGCAAATACCCAGACTTCGCGAGGTTCGTTTACATGCTTATCGTCAACCCACTGCTTGTAAGCGACTCTGTCGAAAGCTTGCATGTTGTAATCAAGCTGTTCGTCATCACCATGAGGAATATCGAGGCTGCCATCTGTGTCGTTGAACGTCTCTGCACTGTCACTCTCAAGTGCTTGTGTCTCTGCGTGATCTCGCTCTGTGAACCCATTCGAGTCAATCGAGGGACGCGACTCTGACTTTCCGAGATAAGCCATCGCATCACGCTTGTACTCTTCGTTGCGCATTTGCGATCTTGCATCTTCGCAGAACTCCCTAAACTTCCACTTCTTCATCGCAAGCACATTTGTTCCTGCGATCTGTGCTTCCCATGCTTTCATCAACAAGTACGCTTTCAAGTCTCCTGTGACGCTGTCGCTGACTTTATTGCTCTGGTCCAGAGCCACTGAGACGTGCTCTGTCTCCCCCTCTTCGTTCTTGCGCTCGACGTTCACGCGACCAACAGGCTCAAGCCAGGGGTGCAATGTGACAACACGCTTCACTTGCTTGTCACCCTCCCATACGAGTTCTGTCGTCGCAGCAGAATGCGAGGACTTGAATCGCTTGTATACGCGCTGATCGTTACCCTTCGCGTAGAACTCATTGCGTACACGCTTCCAGAGTGCCATTGCTGTGTCGTTCTTCTGCTTGTCGTATTGCTGTGCGTTATAGCGTGCGCGTCGTGCTTCTGCTTCGTCTGCACTGCGTTGCTTCTCGTCTATGCGCTCACGTTGTAGCCTAGCTGTCTGCTCTTTCAGTTCTTGAGGCAGAGAGTCGTCAAGATCGTGTTCGACAGCAGCGACGTACTCTGTAATAACCTGCTCAGGATGCTCAAGCTGTCCAGTCTCATCTATGTCTTCATCAGTCGCACGTCGAAGTGCACCAAGCAAGCGTCTATTTAACGTCGCGTATTGTTCCTGCTCGTCGTCGTTCAGTAGCTCGAAACGAGTGCGAGGGTTAAGTGGGTACTTTCTATAGTTCTTTGACTCTTTGTATGACTGCGCCTTCAGAGGTGTCGCCTCGTCTGAAGCGATTGCGTGCGATTTTGTGACCAATCTGTGTGATACTCCTCTCTCTGTTGATACTGCGTTGCCGTCAAAGAATCGAGACAGAGCTCGACCCTCTGCGTCTGGTTTCGCTTCAAAAGAAGCCCAGACACATCTCGGCGTCGTCGTGATCTGCGAGAACACAGAGACACGAGAGCGCACACTATCCGTGTTTAAGTTGTCAGTTCAGAAAGGGAGCTTTGTTGACGCTGTTTTCCTCACTCAGCGTTTGGCGACAAGGAGAATGTCGCTTCTAGGTACTAGCCACAGTTTCTCAAATAGTTCGATAGTTGTCAAGTTATCGAAGTGAAGACTGAGGGCGAAGGGCTTCATTCAAACGTCGAGTTTATTGCACACAGGGTTCCGCCATCTTCAGGCTCATTTGATGTGAAGACCTTCGAAAAGATCCGAACTTTCCTATCTCCTTGACCGCCTGCAATTTACTGATTCTAGGACAGCTTATGCCATTTCTCTGATGGCCCTCGTCCGGTTGTTCACGGCAACGCATCCCCCGGCATTTAATCTCTAAGCATGGTCCAAAAACTCATTTATCTGGATACGAATCTTTGGAACAGACTTCTCGATCAAGGGGCCGATCCAATGGAGTTGCTCAGGGAACTTAAGCGGCAGAACGCGAACCTAGTTCTGAGTGGGCAGACGGTTTGTGAACTCGCGCGAACCTTTCGCACCTCTACTGCACGAGGGAGGGAATTGTTTCGCTACGTGAAGGTCTACATCGACGCTGGGATCGTCGGCACCTACGACAACATGGACCTGTTGCGATTGGAGGTTAATGCGTTATATGCCCGTGCTGATTTAGTAGAGGCTTACTTCAACACGGCGGACTACGACTTGCTCAAGTCAGAGGTTGCGAAACTCGCCGAAGGGATCGTAGATGAACGGGCGTGGACCTTCCTCTCAGAGCGAAAGGAGTTCGCAACAATCACTCGCGACGAACAGAAGGCTCACTTCGAGAAACGACCAGACATGAGAACGCGGCTTCTTGCGGTGCCTGGGGATGGATTGGCCGCGTGGCTCGACGAGCAGGTGTCTGGAGATGTTGGTGCCGCTATGCTCACTCGACATCTCCTGCGGATTTACGAGTCGACTCTGACGGATGCAGCAATCTCCACAGCACAGGGACTGCTCCAACATCCAGCCTCTCGCATGGCGAAGGCGCTGATCCGGGCGGACCTCTATTCAAATTGGCGCTGTGCCCACCGAGGCTCGAATCGGAGAGACTTGGTAGATGACATGTATCACGTTCTGAACGCCACCTATACCGATGTCTACGCTACTGCTGAGAACGGTCAGAAGGAATATGCCTCGCTGCTCCTGAGTCAGTGGACGCGGCCTGAGTTCTACGATGACAGCATGAGACTGGCAGACTGGCTCTTAACCGTCTGACCTCGGATCGATTTTCCGTCTCCGAAAGACACCCATCCGCTTGTATCGCGGTCATATTTTTATGGACATTCGCCCTTGTTGATCCAGTGTGTGTCGTTGCGTTTTATCACGATCTCTGAGATCGGCTGGCCGACGAAGACTGAGTCATTGGCGTCATTAGTTTCCACTGTGATAAGGCGTTTTGCCACGTCTTCGTCTGTTCCGCTATTCCAATCAGGCTTACTCGATTGGAATCGTTTGACAGCGTTGTTTATGCCCACCACCTCGATCCCTCTCTTAGGGTCTGAGCCGCCATAGCCTGCACTTTCCGGATAGGCAATCCGTCGCGACCTTTGCGGATATGAGAAATCACCGGATATACCGATGCCGCCGAGTTCCTCCCTAATCATCTGCAACTTGCCATCTATTTTCCCTGCGATGATCAGAGCCACATTGATGCTGGAATCTGATGATTGCCCGCGAGCTTTTAGTATGCGAACAAGAGCAGCTTCAGCGGCGACAATAATCGACTCCAGCGGGAGCTTCTTGCCTGTGCCCTGCTCTGTCAACATATGTGCATCCCTAACAGCCTCTACGACATCGACTTGCTCGGCTTTCGCAAGTCCCGCGAAGGCAAACACAAGGTTTTGGGATTGATATATCTTGCAGACGTTTTGTGAGCCAACAGGTCGCCCCGAAGCGTCAGACAAAGTTTGCTTGGAGTCAGCAGCGATAGTTACCCGGTCTTTCGTCCAAATGCCGACCAGCGTTGTAGCGAAAGTAGGTGATGGCAGACTAAGCAAAATACATAGAAGAACGGACCAAATGACTCGCATGGCACCCTTTGAAAGCAGTCCCAATGTACCTTAGCACAGCCTTTCCACCCTCGGACGACATCACACCCCCAAAGGTACCGGGCGTGTTGGTTCTCTTTTCGGGGTGAAGGACTTTCCCGCTCAAAATAAATATCCGCAAATCGACGAACTTTTGTACCCGATCTGCAATAAATGATGTTGGAAGGTAAACATCACATGCCTAGATGCAAAGTTAGCGTCCAGGAACGAATACTTCGCGAGGGTCGAAAAGTAGACGCTAATCGTCGCGATAGCCAAAACACGGTTTACGAATTTCTGCTCGAATATCCTGATCAGCCGGGGCGTCCACATGAGAGCTTTCCTTACAGCTTTCTTGCGGATGAAGTCTATCTCTTGAACTGCTCTGATCGTCTTTACCGTGAGAAGACTTCAATCGAGGTGACAGTACCAGCCGGGTCACTAGCGAAAGACATCGTCCTGCTTGCTCTGAGTGGACGGGAGGGTCACGGCTGAGTGTCGTCGATCTCGGGCTTTCCGAAGACCGCGAGGAACAGATGGGGAACTGTAGGTTAGACCCATTGGCGGCGGTAAGAGCGTTAGAGATATGAGTTCCCACTCTTTCTCCCCAGCCTTATCCAACTCGTCATTTAGCTTTTCCAAATAGATTTCCTGCGTGTAATAGACCCACTTTGCCATCGCGTCAACATTCTACTGCCCAGTCACCCGCTGAGAAATCGCCCTGGCGCGCTATCTGGCGTCTGTTAGCGCAGAGGAATGGGCCAAGCTGGGTGTGGGTCAGTTGAGGAAGATTCGAGCGGCGTTGGAAAAGCCAAGTAGCGGCTATGGTTCCAGACCAACTGCTTTTGCAATTACCTTTGCAGCGATATCGGAGCCAATATCTTTTGCCATCTCTAGAAGCCCTGTGCCTGCCTTTGACAGAACCTCCAGCACCTTACTTCCATCCTGTTTTTCAGCATACTCTTCAGCATTTGCTACCAGTCCCATTTGTTGATAGTCAGAGCGCGAGACGGCGTTTTGTTGAAGATGGATTCTTAATCTCTCAAGCTCAGAAACTAGCGTTTTGAAATCAGTCTGACTCGCAATATCGCTCCATTGTTGCTGATAATTGATCACTCCGGTTGCATGATGGCCCATAGCACCAGCTTGGCCGTAATTGATGAACTGATGAACCGTTTGTCCAGATGACTGAATTTGACCCGACGCTCGCTGATGCCCTTCGGCGGTGATTTGGATATTCGCGAGCACTGCCAACTTACGCTGTCCAGAGGTATGCTCCCTCAGCGACTTCCCCTCAATAAAGCGCTGAAGAATCAGGGCATCTAGTGCTGTTAACAATGCGTCATCACTTAGCTCATCATTCAAGCGATGCTTGATGTCCATGATCTGTACGACGTTTGGAAAGGCCTCATCAACAATCTTTAGTACCGCGTCAGCGAGCTTTGCATCGTAACTTGCCACTGCATTCACCCTTTCTGTGCTGGCGACTCTATTCTCAATCCGATTCAGCGCCAACTCAATTACGCCAGCTTGCGGGCCGCCCTTCGCACTGCGGTAAGCCCACTGCTAATTTCGCGATACCTCGACTACAGTGAAGCCGTGCTTTTCTAAGTTCAAACAATTCTCTTTTGATCGACCTACGAGCGGTCCGCTTTCGAAAATGAAATTGGCATCACTTGTCTTGGAATCAGAGCGAATGACAAATTTATACGGTCGTTCAGGGAGTGATGGATTCCATGCAGCATCGGGCGTGCTTTTTTGATTAGAAACGGCGATTAGCACAACTTCTTCGGAATCGAGTTCATCGTGCATCGCTCGCGTCATACTGAACTCCAATCGTGAGTAATCAAATATCACCTTCAGAGCATTGGGGCTTCAACACAAATCCATGGATTCTCTGCAAAACAGCACCACGCTATCCGATATAACCGTCGTTATGTCTTCACGCGCTAGCCGAGCCGCAGTAATGATCGCCCGAGCGATGACATCCGATTGGCTGACATCACGGTGAAAAAGGGCTAGCTTCCACGATCTTTTCAGCTAAACAGACTATTTAGCTTGGAGCCTAACTGACGACGGTTCCTTCAAGCTCTGCCCGCTTTAGTTCCTTTAGTACGCCGTTTAGCGCTTGATGTGTCATCATGTGTGGCGGCATCGAATTCCGAAGTTCACGCGCCACGCTCCGAAATGCCTCACTCTGCTCAGATTGAGGTAGCCAAGCTTGTATGTACTCTTGCATCTGTGTTCCAAAAATATGCAGCGCGTGAAAGCTGACTGTGTTGTGATCACGCATGTGGCTACGGAGTATGGCCAAGGCCTCTTCAACCAAAGCAGTCGCCACAATCGACGTTTCCGCGTTGATCGCCTTTTTGAAAAGCAAGTGCGCTCTTGCTGTTTCCACCTGCCTGCTGTTTGGAAGGAGGGCTTCAGCTTGATCGAGATAATTTTCGGCTAAATCAATATCGCCTCCGTGTTCAACCTCGTATGCACCGTAATGTAGCCAATAGTGACCATCATTGCGGTAAAGAGGTTTTAGCCCTTCGTAGATCCCCCTAGTTAAGTCGTGACGCTCGCCGAATTTATCAAACATTTGAGTGTGACTCAGCAGGCGGCGATAGAGCCGAAACGCGCGACTCGCTTTTTTCTGTACACCACTCGGCATAACACTCGCAACGGCACTCATCACCCCTATTATGGCTTCTGCGAGAAGCGCGCGATCAGCCTTATTGATGATGAAAGTTGCGATAGCAGGATGACGTATGAAGTAGACTCCCGATTCGCCGTGATATTGTACGAGGATGCCGCTCAAACTCCGCTCGACGAAGAACTGAGTTTCATTTGGAGCCAAATTCATAGCGACAATCATTTGCTGAATCGTCAAGCCGTAGTCCTCGGATGAAGCTAAGGCGCAAACCAAATAAAGAAGCTGTGCTTCCTCTGGTTGGACGGAATTGAACTCGTCTCGCAAGATATCGTCGAAGCCCCTGCCGCTAGTAGCTTCTCGCATCGCAACCAAAATCTGTTTCTTTGCCTTGACTCGGAAGGTGTCTAGTCGTTGGGTCGTTGACTTGTCCTTCAACGTTCCCAGAAGATCATGCCGGTCCAGAGTTTCGATAATACTAGTGATATCGTCGTCGCTAAGATTCGGAAGGAGGACATCCTCAACGTGCGCGCCTGCTCGTTCTATGTCGAATCCATGAAATGCTGTGTCATTAGTTCGAGCCGACAATACGAAGAAAGGTCGATGTTCTAAGGAGCTTAGGCGCTTCCAAAGTTCCGCTATTGAGGAAAAGTCGTCTCCCGCATTATCAAAAAACAGGATAGCTTTCTCTGGAAGCTTTGTGATGTACTCTGCGAGCCTCCCTGGATGTGGTCTAAGAGAGCCATCTGAAAAATATACATTGTAACCCTCATCGACGAGTTCAAGTGCAACCCGCCGGCATAGGGTAGATTTCCCTCCGCCGGCAGCTGACGAAATACGCAAAACATCAAGAGCCCCTTGAAAGGACTCTCTAATCTTCTGCTTAACTTCGTCGTTGATACCTCGGTGTGCGTCAACATCAGCGGAGATATCGTCCCAAGTAGGAGGCGCTCCCAAAAGAAATAGTGTATTTGGCCGCGGATCGACAACTCGAATGGGTACGCGGAAGATGCTCAAGAAATATTCAAGGGTTTTAATCTCTTTCAGAGACGCCCCTCGCTGAGCCGCAGATAATGCTGGCTCCAATCCAATATCAATGGCTCGAAGCACCTCTTCTCTGGAGGGAGCCTGAAGTTCCGCCTCTAACCACCGGAAGAATTCCTCGGCAGTCTGGCGCACAGGGACTATGTTATACGCAGCTAGATGTTGCTCGCTAGGCTTTGAGACTGTTGGATTGACGAGGAAACATCTGGGTCGCCTAACTCTTTGTCCATGCACCTCTTGATTTCCCCGCATCTCGACATATTGCAAAAATAAGGGTTCGTCCAGTTCAGTACCGATGAAAACGGTTGGAAGCGTTGAATAGTCGCTGACGAAATGTAGGTACCATATGTCAGCACGCATCGCGGCACGGTTTGCATATTCGCGAGGGCCAAAGGTTAATGGTCTTTCAACATCGATGGATCCATGAAGCTTGATGTACTGGATAGCGCGAAGAAACTGATCGCGTTCAATATAGTCGTCTGGAGCGACGATTCGCTCCAGTGCCAAGTTGGACGTCTTATAGATATTTTCAAGTAGGTCGTCGGCATTGAACGTATAAATCCGTCGCCAGAACCATCTTGGTACCAAGCTATACCACTCTGGAATTCGCTTGACGCTGAGCGTATCGAGTAGAAACTGTCTCAGGGCCTTTACACCACCACGGGCATGTTGTGCCGCGCTGTACAGGACCTTGAGAGACGACGCGTTATCGTAAGGTTCATCGTACAGAAATGCCCATAATTGTGCTGCGAGCACACCACTACTGGGAAGCGCTTTCCCATCGCTGTTTGAGGCACCCATCGAGAAACCAGCGCCCGTAACTAGAATCACACGATTACGCGCTAGATTGCGAAATAGAAATTGCTTGTCATTTTCCGAGATCATTGCGGCGGAACCCTCAGGAAGCTTAACGAGCCTAGAGACAATTCTAGCGCCTTAGTTGCACTGGAGTTTGCATAGAGTATCTATGCTGCATTGCGACGCAATAGGGCAGATCGCGATGAAGTTGTCGAGGAGCCAGACGGACAGTTCTAGGGCAAGCGGAGACTTCGAAACGAGCCGTGCTCCAGCTTCCCCCCAATCGTCCAGGTGGTAGGATACGAGATCCTCAGGAAGGTCAGAATGGAGACTTTGAACCAGACTTTCACGATTGCACGAGCACAAAGTGTGATTTCCTGATCAGCAGATTACAGGCAGGAGGAAGTTCGCAAGCAGATGCATACGATGCGGCGCCAGAATCCAAGCCTAAAAGGCTCTTGATGGCGCTAGCGATTCCCGCTCGTTGAAGTAGCCCCAATATGTAGTCGCTAGACCCATCCTCGAATAGTCTTCCAACTATTGGCCCCCAAGGGTCAAGTTCCATCGTTCAAAAATCCGCAGCCACAGCTTACTCTTGGCGGTTTGTTCATTCCTGAACTA
>Ga0206952_10266_pt1 | contig 11496 bp, 9 predicted proteins | sample Alteio_BWOrgHeat_39_FD_152966 | JGI IMG/M metagenome (GOLD analysis project Ga0206952, IMG submission 152966) | Enriched cells from forest soil in Barre Woods Harvard Forest LTER site, Petersham, Massachusetts, United States -... | ecosystem: Environmental > Terrestrial > Soil > Temperate forest >... | reverse complement strand
GCCGTATCCGCGCAACACGATGGGGCGCATGTAACAGGGCGAGACCTTGTTCAGGCCGACGAGTTCGACGGCCGCATTGCAAAGTTCGTCGACGGAGAACGGCACTTCGATGCGATAGATTTTCGCCGAATTCAACAGGCGCTGCATGTGCTCGCGCAGCCGGAAGATCGCCGGGCCACCGGGTTGCTGATAGCAGCGAATGCCTTCGAACAGGGAAGAGCCATAGTTCACGACGTGCGAGAGCACGTGGATCTTTGCGTCGTCCCAGGGAATGGTTTTTCCGTTATGCCAGATGAATTCAGTTTTCGGGATGGCCACAAGGCCTCCTTCGCGCGCTGGCGCAATTGCTTGGATGGTCAAACGGTCCGCACGGTTCCAGAACTATCCGCAGAACTGCGGGGGCAGCTTGAAAGAGAATTATAGGTGAGAAATGGCACGCTGATAACCCCGGCTGTCCCATCGGAAAAATCGATGGCCCGAAGCTGGAATTTGGATTATTACTCCAGATCTGATGTCCCGGAATCCATTTCAGCCACTTTCCGCATCTAATTTCCAGTTGAGAACGGGGGCAACGATGTCCTCCAAAAAATTCATTTGAGAAGGTTTGACAACTTTTTCATGTGAGTCTCCCATCTCATCGATCAACTCGGCCGGATCGGCGGAGTCGGGCCCCTTAATCGAATCCAAGGATGTGGCAAGGCCCAAAATCATATGAAAACCGGACTGAACGCAACGCTTGATCCGAGCCGCCGCAGCAATGATGCAAAAGACTTTGACGCAGCCCTAAGGCGGAAGATCGTGGGGCAGGATCCTGCGGTCGAAAAAGTGGCTGAGATCTACCAGATGTTCCTGGCAGGATTGAACGCGCCGGGACGTCCGGTAGGAAACTTGCTCTTTCTCGGGCCGACGGGTTCAGGAAAAACGCGAGTGGTTGAAGCGGTCGCGGAAGCCCTGTTCGGCGATTCCAAGGCGCTGATCAAGATCGATTGCGCCGAGTTTCAACACTCCCACGAAATCGCGAAACTGATTGGCTCGCCTCCGGGATATCTCGGACATCGCGAGACCCATCCTCTGCTCACGCAGGAGGCGCTGAACCAGTGGCACACGGAGAAGCTGAAGCTCTCGATCCTGCTCTTCGACGAAATCGAGAAGGCCAGTGATGCCCTGTGGCAGTTGCTGCTCGGCATCCTCGATAAGGGTACCCTTACGCTGGGTGACAACCGGCGCGTCGATCTCTCGCAGTGCCTGATTGTGATGACGTCGAACCTCGGCGCCGGCGAGATGAACGAGTTGATCAATGGATCGATGGGATTCGCGTTGAAGCCGGATTCTATCGATGCCAAGCTGGATTCGAAGATCGATCGCACGGCGGTGGATGCGGCACGGCGTAAGTTCTCGCCAGAGTTCATGAACCGCATCGACAAGATTGTGGTCTTCCGTACGCTGAAACCCGAACATCTCGAACAGATTCTCGAGATCGAGCTGGGCATGGTGCAGCAGCGAATCCTGCAGGCTACGGGCAACAACCAGTTCGTGTTCTCGTGCACGCCGCAGGTCAAGAAGTTCCTGCTGGTCGAGGGCACAGATCTGAAATACGGAGCTCGTCACCTGAAACGCGCGATCGAACGTAACATTGTCTTTCCGCTGGCAAACCTGGTGGCAACAGGGCAGATCAAGCTGGGCGATTTTATTCGGATCGACCTCGGCGAGGATGGCAAGATGATTTTCGTGAAAGAGGCCGAAGGCGCGCTGGTTCCGGTGCTACTGGAGAAGTATGGGCCGGACTTTGGGGCACAAGCGGTGGCGGCGGCGAAGGGCGGTCGAGGAACTGCCGGACGCCGAGATTACGGAACGGCACCGTTGCTGGATAACTCGAAGTAGATCGTTTAGGGTTCGCGAGGACGGGACGCTTTGGCGTCCCTTTTTGTTTTGGGGCAGTTTACTCTTAAGTATCCCCTCCCCCCTCCCTAGCGATTCTTTGTTTTCATGAAGTTAACCGATTTTTCCCTGCAAAAATTTGAAAGCAAACGAGTTACAGGTAAAAATTTGAAAACATTGGAGTTAGCTGCTCACTCGGCAAATTGTCAAAGAACGGAGTGGGGCTGGAAGCGAATCCCCCACATGCGCAGATTATGAGGGTGGCGTCCAGAAAAATCTGTGAAGTGGAACACTGGGCTGAGTGCTCGGAATCACGTTGAGCGGTGAGATCCCGTCAGCATTCCTACAGCGATGAGGATTCCTTCGACTTGGCGAAGTGCGGTCGCTTCAGGACGGCAGAGATGGAAATGCGCTTTGCTGATTAGCCGCGCTTTAGTTCGAGGAGGACCTGGCGGGCGACTTCTTTGAGGGTTTCGAAGACTCCGGTGCCTTGGTAGGCGACGGCCTCGTAGACGGGCTCATTGTGCTTCATGAGTTCGCGTTTGAGGTCGGCCACGGGGAGGACATTGGGCAGGTCGCGCTTGTTGAGTTGGAGGACGTATGGGATGTTCTTGAAGTCGTAGCCGTGCTCGTTGAGGTTCTCCATCAGGTTGTCGAGCGCCTCGATATTGGCGTCCATACGTTCTTCCTGGGAGTCGGCAACGAAGACGACGCCGTCGACGCCGCGGAGGATCAGTTTGCGGCTAGCGTCGTAGAAAACCTGTCCGGGAACAGTGTAGAGGTGAAAGCGGGTCTTGAAGCCACGGACGGTCCCGAGATCGAGGGGCAGGAAATCGAAGAAAAGGGTACGGTCGGTTTCGGTGGCAAGGGAGATCATCTTGCCTTTGGATTTGTCGGCAGTTTTCTCGTACACGATCTGGAGGTTGGTGGTTTTGCCACCAAGGCCGGGACCGTAGTAAACGATCTTGCAATTAATTTCGCGAGCGGCGAAGTTAATGAAACTCAAAGCTCTGCCTCTGAAGTGGACGCACGAACTCGCCCCAAGACCGGAAAGCCTTACCGGAAACGGCACCGGGGGAGATCGGCGTCCGGAAGAACGGCACAAAACGGCGAATGCAGGGACGAATCCTTAAAGTGGATTTATATCACAGAGAAGCTGTTTCTCAGAACTTACCAAAATTCACGATCAAAATTGGGACGGAAACCCCTTCCTACTGGGTTGGGGGCTTGGCGGTAGTGTCAGCCGGTTTATTGGGTGCGGGAGGCAGCGGATAGTAGCCTTCTTTGGCGTAAACCTTGAGACCGGGCCGATGAACGCGGACTTCGATGCTGCGACGATTGGCGAGCGGTGAGACGCGGGTGTTGTAGCCAAGGGTGTACTGGTTGCGAGCTTCGAGGGTGACACGCTGATAAGCGGATTCTATGGCGTCGCGACCACCCTCGCTGAAAACGTCGCCGCCAGTGGCAGAGGCGTAACGGGAGAGGATATTGCCGGTCCCAAGACCGGGGATGTGGATCTTCTCAGCGCTACCGTAAACCGGGAGCGCGGCTGAACCTACGCCAATGCCGTAGACAGCGACTTCCTTGGAGAGGAGAACGCGGAGGACGTCACTATAACTGGCGCGGCTCCCCTTCTCCATGCCATCGCTGATCACGAAGAGGACTTTGCGGCGATTCTGGGGACGTGCGCCGAGGTCGAGTGCGGCCTGCAGGACGGCGTCATTCAAGACGCGGGAGGGGACGCTCACCGACTGGACGTGAGGCGTGCCTTCGATCGCGGGCTTGCCATTGATGCTGGGGCCGGAAGCGAGCGGACCGCTGGTGACGGGGACGCCAGTATTCTCGCCTCGAGCAGTTTGCCGGAGGACCTTCAGGGTACGCAGCAAGGCGTCGGAGTTAGTGAAATCCTGTTCCTTGTGGACGGTATTGCCGTAGCTGTAGACGGTAATTTCGTCGTAGGGACCGAAGGCGCCGTCGAGAGCACTGAGGGTTTCCTTGACCTTGCGAACGGTGGAATCGGACATGCCGAGATCGAGGACGACGGCTGCAGAGAGCGGAAAGGGATCGCTGCTGAAGAAAGTGACGTTCTGCTCGATGCCGTTTTCAAAGACCGCGAAATCGCGTTTGAGAAGGCCCTGAATGAGGTGGCCGTCGTCGTCTTTCACGGTCACAGGTAAGGGCACGAAATTGACGTTGACTTTGATCTGGTAGGCGAGCTCATCGCTGCCGCTACCGGGGGTGTCTGGGGCCTGACCACGGGGGACGGTTTCGATGGGAGTGGGCGAGGCCGGCTGGTCGGAACCTGAATAGATGGGTTGACTTTGATCGACGGGTTGCGTCGAACCGGGTAGAGGCGAACTCTTCGGCATCTCAGGTGCGGGTTCGGGCGGTGCTGCCGGTGGAGGCACATTCTGCTGCGGGGCGGGCGCATCGGGGAGATTGCTTTGCGATTGCGCGAGCGAGGCCTGGGAACAGAGCGAGAAAAGGGCAGTCAGTAGAAAAGTCAGGAAAAACTTGGGGAATCGCATCTCTAGCCTCGTAGCATTCAATAGCAATTGCCGGTAACGCATCAGATCGCGAGTAGAACCTACAATATAGACTACGTCAGGTGGCTTTCGGATTGGACAATATGAAACCGTTTCGCACCGTTCTTGGTTGGATGCTGGTTGGCACGGCATTCGCATGTATGGCCTACGCCCAGGCGGAGAACCAGGACGATCAGAATGTGCCGACGTTCAAGGCGAATGTAAACGTCGTAAACCTGTTCTTCAATGTGAAGGACAAGCATGGGGCGCTGATTCCGAACTTGACGAAGGAAGATTTCCAAGTCCTGGAGGACGGCAAGCCACAGACGGTGAAGTACTTCAATGCGAATACGGATCTACCGCTGACGCTGGGGATCTTGATCGATACCAGCGGCAGCCAGTCGAGGGTGCTCCCGATGGAACAGGAGATCGGAGCGGCCTTCCTGCAGGAGGTTCTGGAGAAAAAGGATCTCGCGTTTGTTATTAATTTCGATCTCGACGCCGACCTGGTGCAGGACTTTACGAATTCGTCGCACCAACTGCGGACGGCTTTGAATAAGGTGAAGATCAACGCGCCGCCCTGCGGAGGAGCTCCGGGACTGGGTGGGGGACCGTTGCCGTCGAATTGCCATGGCGGAACGGTGCTGTATGACGCGATTTACCTCGCCGCCGACGAGAAGCTGAGGAATGAAGTCGGGCGCAAGGCGATGATTGTGCTGACTGACGGCGAAGATGAAGGCAGCAGGCTGAAGATCAGGGACGCGATCGAAGCAGCCCAGAAGGCGGATACGATCGTGTACGTGCTGCTGATTGCCGACCGGGGATTCTATGGCGGATTTGGGTATAGCGGCGACAGCGCCATGAAGAAGATCGCGGAAGAGACCGGCGGGCGGATGATCGTAGTGGGGAACAACGATAAGAAGCTGAAAGAGGGCTTTGACCAGATCGCGGCCGAGATGCGAAGCCAGTACAACATAGGGTATACGCCTACGAACCGGGCGCTGGATGGGACGTTCCGCAAGGTGCAGATCCAGACGAAAGAGGGTTACAAGATCCAGACGCGGGCGGGGTACTACGCGCAGAAGCCTCGGGACTGAGGCGGGCCTCTGCGGGCTGGTTTCCGGAAACGTGGCAAATTAGGCCACTTCGGAGGTTTTCCCCGATTGCTTTCCCCCCGGCAAGGTGGTAATTTCCTGACACCCAGCCACTCTCTGGCCGCTAGGACGAATCCTCATGCACATTGATGACCTGCTTCGCATCGCCATGGAGCGCAAGGCCTCCGACTTACATATGAAGGTCGGAAACTACCCTCATATCCGCATTGATGGCGAACTGGTCCCCCTGACAGATCAACCACGTATCTCCGCCGAAGACATGTTGAACATGGCGTTCAGCATGATGTCGAACCGGCAGAAGCAAAAGTTCAAAGAGAACGCCGAACTCGATATGGCGTATGGCGTGGCGGGCCTGGGGCGCTTCCGTGTGAACGTCTTCCAGCAGCGCGGCAACGTGGGCGTGGTACTGCGCGTGATTCCGACGAAGATCCGCAGTTTGGACGAGCTTTATCTGCCGCACATTATCGAGAGCATTTGCGACGAGCAGCGCGGGCTGGTGCTGGTGACGGGTGTGACCGGTTCCGGTAAGTCGACGACGCTGGCGGCCATGATCGACCGCATCAACTCGACGCGTCCGGAGCACATTATTACGATTGAGGACCCGATCGAATTCCTGCATCGCGATAAGAAGGGGTTCGTCAACCAGCGCGAAGTGGAAGTGGATACGCCGAGTTTTGCGTCGGCGTTACGCGCAAGTTTGCGTCAAGATCCCGACGTGATTCTGGTCGGCGAAATGCGCGATCTGGAGACGATCCAGACGGCGCTGCACGCGGCCGAAACCGGCCACATGGTATTCAGCACACTGCATACGTTGGACGCGGTGGAAACCATCAACCGTATTATTTCCGTGTTCCCACCTCCGGAACAGAAACAGATTCGTTTGCAACTGGCGGCGACGCTGCGTTCGGTTATCAGCCAACGCCTGGTGCGTCGCGCGGATGGAACGGGTCGCGTACCGGCGGCTGAGGTGCTGGTGACGACGGCGTTCATCCGGGAAGCGATTATCATTCCGGAAAAGACGCGCAGCATTAAAGAGGCGCTGGCGGCGGGTACGTCGCAATACGGCATGCAGACGTTCGATCAGTCGTTGTACGACCTGTATTCACAGGGGCTGATCACGTATGACGTGGCGCTGGAAAATGCGTCGAACCCGGACGACTTCAAGCTGCGGGTACAAGGCATCTCGGGTACGGCGGAATCGGCACGAGAAGAGATGCAGCAGCATGGGTATACGGGCTTTGGCGGGTTCCAGGGCGGACCGGGCGGCCGGTCGTAGATTGTTGTTCTTTTCAAAGGGCGCACTGCGGTGCGCCTTTTGTATTGGGGAAGGATCATGACTTTTGCCGGCAGAGTTGCCAGCAGGATCGGGGTTACGGTTGCCGTTGCGGTGGCGGCGTTCGTTGGAGCTGCGGTCATCACCCAGGCGTGGTGGGATCGAAGCGTCTTACCGGACTTGATGAAACGCTATCCACATGACGGGCAACTCGGGCTGGAAGGCTTCACAAGGGCGATTTCGACCGGGATAGGATGCGCCGTCATCGTGCTCCTGTTTGGATTTGCGTGGACGCTCAATACATCGCATAAACCCGACGAATCTGACTAAGGCGCAGTCTTCGCTTTTTGTACGCCTTGGGACTACACTGGCGTTTATGAGTTTCAAGCGCGCGGCGAAGAAGGATTACACCGAGGAGTCGCTCTACGAGTACGCGATTGGCGCGCTGGGGCGTCGGATGCGATCCGTGGCTGAGCTGAAGCGGTTGATGCGGCCGAAGGTCTCGCACCAGGACGACGGCGACCGGATGGTGGAAGCGGTTGTCGAGCGACTGAAGCAGCAGAAGTATCTTAACGACACGCGCTACGCCGAGACTTACTCAAATTACCGTAAGGAAAATGAGAAGTTCGGCAAGCTGCGAGTGATGAACGATCTGAGATCGCGCGGCATTCATGGAGATGTGATCAATAAGGCTATCGGGACCACTTACGCTGACACCGATGAAGTTGAACTGGCGCGGAAGTTTTTGGATCGCAAGCGAGTCAAGCATCCTGAAGGGCAGAAAGATTTTGCGCGGATTGTTCGACTGTTGCTGAGGGCGGGATTCAGTAGTCGGAGTGCGTTTCGGGTGTTGAATCAATGGAAGGTAGAGCCGGAAGTTTTGTCGGCGCTGGAAGCGGAGGTCGCCGAGATGCCGGCAAAGCCTGAGATAGCGGAGAACGAATGACAGATCGACACGCGAAGGCGATTGCGCATTTATCGAAAGCGGACAAGAAGCTGGCGAAGCTGATTAAGAAGTGTCCGTCGTGCGCGATTAGGCCGAACTATATGCAGAATGTGTTCGAGGCGCTGATGGAGTCGATTGTGTATCAGCAACTGTCGGGCAAGGCGGCGGCGACGATCCTGAACCGGGTGAAGTTATTGTTTTGCGCGCCCGATACGCCGACGCAGGACACGCGGCATGGGAAGGCACTTCCCTTCCCTACGCCGGAACAACTGCTGGCGGCGCCGGATGAATTGCTGCGGTCGGCGGGGCTTTCTGGAGCGAAGACGAAGGCGGTGAAAGACCTGGCGGCGAAGACCATCGATGGGACGGTGCCGGATGTGAAGGCGATCCGGAAGATGGCGGATGACGACATCATTGCGCACCTGACGCAAGTGCGCGGGATCGGGCGCTGGACGGTGGAGATGATCCTGCTGTTCAATTTGTATCGTCCGGATGTGTGGCCGGTGGACGACCTTGGCGTGCGCAAGGGCTACGGGTATCTGCACGGCATGGAAGAGATGCCGAAGCCGAAAGAGCTGATGGCGCTGGGAGAGATTTATAAGCCTTATCGCAGCGTGGCCGCCTGGTATATGTGGCGGGCGGCGGATAAGTGCAAGCCGGCAGTGGCGGCGAAGAAGACAAGTGCGCCTGCGAAAAAGAAGGTTTTGAAGCGCGCCAAGAACAAAAGGTAGATCGACCCAGAGCGTCATGATGCAGGCGCTGGGCGTGGTCGACGGTCGTGCCTGTTAAAATTAGGGGTTCCACACACGATCATCATGCCTACTGGTTCCGAAGTACGCCGCAAATTCCTCGATTTCTTTATATCCAAGGGACACCAAGAGGTGCATTCGTCCTCGCTGGTGCCTGCCAACGATCCGACCCTTCTGTTTACTAACGCGGGGATGAACCAGTTTAAGGACGTGTTCCTGGGGCTGGAGAAGAGGGATTATTCGCGGGCGACGACATCGCAGAAGTGTGTGCGCGCGGGTGGGAAGCATAACGACCTGGAGAACGTGGGGTTCACGAACCGTCACCACACGTTTTTCGAGATGCTCGGGAACTTCAGCTTTGGCGATTACTTCAAGAAGGATGCTATCGCTTACGCGTGGGAGTTGGTGACGTCGCCGGAGTGGTATGGGATTGAGAAGTCGAAGTTGTACGCGACGATTTTCAAGGGCGAGAACGGCGTGCCGCGGGACGATGAGGCCTACCAACTCTGGCTGGACGTGGGCGTGCCGGCCGACCGCGTCTTTGAAATGGGGATGAAGGACAACTTCTGGGCGATGGGTGATACCGGGCCGTGCGGGCCGTGCTCGGAGTTGCATTACGACATGGGAGTGGCTTCTTCGGACAAGTTGCGGCCGGAGTGCGCGGCGGGGGAGTGCAAGTTTCCCTGCGAGTGCGGGCGGTATGTCGAAATCTGGAATTTGGTGTTTATGCAGTTCGACCGCGATGCTGCGGGGACGCTGAACCCACTGCCGAAGCCGTCGATTGATACGGGCGCGGGGCTGGAGCGGGTGGCGGCGGTGCTGCAGGGAGTGGTGTCGAATTACGATACGGATTTGTTTACGCCGCTGATTAAGCGGGCGGCGGAGCTGACGGATGTTGATGAGAAGCGAGAAGAAGCGAAAGAGGCCCATGCGAAGAGCGCAGCGTCGTTGCGCGTGATTGCCGATCATGCGCGTGCGGCGACCTTCCTGATCAGCGACGGCGTGATTCCGGCGAACGAAGGGCGCGGCTATGTGCTGCGAAAGATCATTCGGCGCGGAATTCGGCATGGGAGATTATTGGGACAGAACAAACCCTTCCTGCACGACATGGTGTATGCAGTTCGCGACTTGATGCAGGATGCTTATCCGGAGTTGAATGAAACCGCCGACCGGGTGGCGAAGACGGTTTTGGCGGAAGAGACGCGGTTTGCGAATACGCTGGATATCGGGCTGAAGAAATTGGATGACGATCTGGCGGCGGCGGGCGGATCGTACGCGGGCGAGAAGGCGTTCAAGCTCTACGACACTTTCGGGCTGCCGCTGGACTTCATGGTGGATGCAGCCCGGGACCAGGGGATTGAATTCGATCATGCCGGTTTCGAAGCGGCGATGCAGGGTCAACGCGAGACGGCGCGGGCATCTTGGAAGGGTGGATCGAAGGCTTCGGCGTCGCCAGTTTATCGCGAGCTGCCGCCGACGGTGTTTGAGGGGTATCGACAGACTGAGTCGCGCGACTGCGAGGTGCTAGCCATCGTGCATAACGGCGCTGGCGTTCGGGAGTTGAAGGCGGGAGAGAAGGGCGAACTGGTTCTGGACCACACGCCTTTCTACTCGGAGTCGGGCGGACAGATCGGCGACACCGGATGGCTGTACGATTCGACCGGCAACACGGTGGTTGCGGAAGTGGAGACGGTGAATTCTCCGGTGCAGGGGGTGCGGGCGCATCGGGTCACGGCGCGGCAGAACATCGTGGTTGGCGATAAGGTGAATGCCGTCGTGAACAGCGACGTGCGCCGGGCGACGATGCGGAATCATACGGGCACACATTTGCTGCATGCGGCACTGCGCGAGGTTTTGGGGAAGCATGTGAAGCAGGCGGGATCGCTGGTGGATCCGTCGAAGCTGCGGTTTGATTTTTCGCATTTCACGGGCATTGCCGATGAGGAGATGCAGGACATTGAAGACATCGTGAACCGCGAGGTGCTGAAGAACGATCGGGTCGAGGTGATCGAGAATGTGCCCATCGATGTGGCGGTCAACGAATATCACGCGATGGCGTTGTTTGGAGAGAAGTACGGCGATAAGGTTAGGGTGATCAAGATTGGCGATTTCTCGACCGAACTTTGCGGCGGGACGCACACCGGAGCGACGGGCGAGATCGGGTTGATCAAGGTGCTGCATGAGGGAAGCGTATCGAGTGGAGTGCGGCGCATCGAGGCGGTGACGGGCGAGAATTCGGTGCGGCACTTCCGCAAAGACCACGAACTCGAAGGCGTGGTGGCGACGATTATCCGACCGGGAGAGGATTTGGCTCCGGCGGCGGCGCTGCGGTTGGAGATCGACCGGCGGGAAGAAGAGATCAAAAAGCTGCGCAAGGAACTGGAGCAGGCGCGGATGAAGTCGGCCGCCACTTCGGTGGCGTCTGCGACAGAAAATGCGCGCGAGGTGAAGGGTGTGAAGGTGCTCGCCACGCGGGCGGATAACATTGACCGCAACCAGATGCGGACGCTGATTGATAATCTGCGGACGAAGATTGGGTCGGGCGTGGTGGTGCTGGGATCGGTGCAGGATAGCAAGGTGGCGCTGATCGTGGGTGTGACGAAAGACCTGACGGGGCGCGTGCAGGCGGGTAAGATCATTGCGCAGGTGGCAAAGCATGTTGGAGGCTCGGGTGGCGGGCGTCCGGACATGGCAGAGGCGGGTGGTAAGGATCCAGCGGGACTGGATGCGGCGCTGAACTCGAGTTACGACGTGGTCGAGAGCCTGCTGGCGTAAGCATAGATCACAATCGATGTCAGTTTGGGAGTAAGGTTGGATTTTCCGGCCGCAATGGGCTGGGAGTTGTGTAGGCTCTGTAAGTTCCTGAACTTCTCAAGAGTTTGAGGAACGAGGGCCCGTGACTGTTCTTATTCAAGAGAGAGAGCCTATGAAATTATCAATGCTTCCACGGCGCACTACGGCGCTGATCGTAACGGCAGTCATGTGCGGGCTTTTGGTGATTATTGTCGCC
>Ga0206952_10278_pt1 | contig 11505 bp, 14 predicted proteins | sample Alteio_BWOrgHeat_39_FD_152966 | JGI IMG/M metagenome (GOLD analysis project Ga0206952, IMG submission 152966) | Enriched cells from forest soil in Barre Woods Harvard Forest LTER site, Petersham, Massachusetts, United States -... | ecosystem: Environmental > Terrestrial > Soil > Temperate forest >... | reverse complement strand
GAGTCGTGCTCGCGCAGAGTGGCGGTTACATTTGGCTCCTCTAATTCGGCGGCGATGTAGAGGTATTTGTCATCCCAGAGCATCTTGACCCGCGTGCGAAAACGCGGGGTTGGTTTGGCCGCTCCTTCGATATCGACGAAGTCAGAGGTCCACGGCGCCTGCTGCCAGGCGGGGTCGTCGAGCTTTCCGTCGATGACGATGGGGGTTGCGGTGCGGTGGCAATCATAGGAGAGCGGCGTTGGCTGTGTATCCTGTGCGGGCGCGATGAAGGCGATCAAGGTTGCGAGGCACAGCAGGGTGAGCAGTCGGACCATGAGCCATTGTATTTGCGGACTCTTGGAGAATCATCCCCCTGTCTCAGGCTTCGCTCAGGATGACAACATTACTTGCTGCGCAGGCGGCCGTTTTCTTCTTCGAGGGCTTCGAGGCGGCGGCGCATGGGTTCGAGGATTTCGGCCAGCTCTTCCTGTGTGTAGCGTGGGGTGATGTGCTGTGGGCAGTTCCAGTCGAAGGCCTCCACGTGGATGAGCACGGCGCGCTCCGCCGGCGTTTTTTCTTCCGGCACGCGCAGCGTTTCGAGCAGCTCCTCCGCGGTTGCGTCGTTCTCGTGAAACTCCGCATGGCCGAGAATCTTGAGCCGGCTCTGCGACAGATAGTCCATCAGGAAGAGGGTGACGCGGTCGTCGTGTTGCAGGTTGCCGAGGCTGATGTATTGCTTGTTGCCGCGCAGATCGGCGAAGCCGATGGTCTGCTCGTCGAGCACGCGCAGAAAGCCCTTTGGGCCGCCACGATGCTGGATGTAAGGCCAGCCTGATTCGCTGACCGACGCCATGTAGAAGCTATCGCGTGAGCGGATCATCGCCTCCTCGTCGGGGCCGAGCTCGCTGCCGGCGATGAAGGAGTTCTCAATACGCTCGTACTGGCGGCGGCTGCCGTGCTTTAACTGTTGTTCCTTGACGAGTGGAGTAAATGCGAGTTGTGCGAATCGACTGCCCATGGTTCCCTGGCTTTCTTCAGGACTATTAGAGACTTCGGGAGGCTGTTTGGATTCATTTGGCTTGAGCAGCGGAATCGGGTTTGTCGTTGGACGCGGCGGTAGGTATGGCGGGCATGGCAGCCGCCAGAAACAGGACCATTCCAGCGAAGAGCATCGTGTCCTCCACGTAGTTCAGCCCTTCTGTGATTTGTGCCGGCTGGCGAGCCAGAGCAAGGATAGGCAGATAGAAAAAGAACGTAAGCAGGACCAGCACCAGGCCGAGCCATGTTGTTGTGGTCCGGGCATATTTCCCGATGAGAAGGCACACCCCTGCAACAAACAGGGCTACCGCGACGATGGTTGCTAAAACATGCGGAAAAGGGACACCTGCCGGCGTTAACTTTGGGAGAGGCACGCCGGGAGCGAACTGAGGATGGAGAATGTGTTCAACGGCGAAGAAGAGCAGGGGGACGGCTACAAATCCGCGTGCAATGAGTATCAGCGCTTTCGAAATTGACTCGTTCAGTTGCTGAAACTGAGTTCCGGCAAGCGCGAAAGCACCTCCGGCGAAAGACAGGTCGCGGAGAGCAACCGTCCACAGGATTCTGTCTTTAGGGTTCGCGGCAACATTCGGAAAGTGGATCATGAGCACGAAGAGGACGAACATGATGCCTAAGAGCATGCCCGACGCGGGCACATATTTCATGAAGATGAGACTCAGGGCGGCAGCAATGAGGGCCAGGCCGACGAAATAAGTCCAGAACAAGCGGGCCGGCATCCAGGCAGGGACGGCCTGCATGATGAACTGGGCTCCTGCCAGATGCTCTGCTCCAAAGACGGCCAACGGTGTGGCGACGAAGACGCGCGCCAGCACGAGCAGCTTATCCAGTCTGAGGGCCGCTTTCAGCTCTTTCCTGACGGCGAACAGGCCTAACGCGAGAAAGGCTATTGCGGAGAAACATGGCCAGAATATGAACGGCGAGGGCATAAGAGGCCCCTTTCTTTACAAGATTCGGTTAACACATGGCTTACAGGAAGACCATCTAAATGCGGCGAAGAGGTTTTTCTTGACATATAGTTGCTAAGGAAACTATATTGATTTGCAATGAAACATGCTTCGACGAAGAGAGAAGTCAGCGGGTTGGAAGACCATGTGGGGTACTGGCTGCGGTATGTGTCGAATGCCGTGTCGGCGGGGTTTGCACGAAAGGTTGAGTCTGAGGGCGTCACCGTGTCGGAGTGGGTGGTGCTGCGCGTTCTCTACGACCACGACGAGATACAGCCCAAGGAACTGGGGGTGGCGATGGGGGTGACCAAGGGGCCCGTCTCGCGCCTTATCGACCGGCTGCTCGCGAAGAAGCTGATCACGCGGCGGCAGCATGAGAGCGATGGGCGCGCGCAGGTCGTGCGGTTGACGAGCGCGGGGTGGGGTCTGGTGCCGAAGTTGGCGAAGCTGGCGGATGCGAACGATGCGGAGTTCTTTGCGCATTTTTCCGCGGAGGAGAAACAGCGGCTGGTAGAGGCTATGCGGAAGACGGTTGAGGTGCATGGGTTGTCGGCGGTTCCGGTGGAATAACAGGTTTGAACATTTCAGAAGGGGAAGAAATCAATGTTGGACGAGAAGACAGTTGCGGTGATGAGGGAGTGCAGCGAGGGATCGGTTTCTGGGACGCTACGCTTCCCTCAGGTCGTGGAGAAGCTGGCGGCGATCGGGGTGGAGGCGTATCACGCCGACCTCTACCGGTACGAGAAGACGTATTACATGCCGAGCGGCGAGTCGCACGTGCAAGGTGAATCCCAGTTTGACTCGCGTCAGGTGGCACATAGATTCGATCGAGATAGCGTTCGGTGGGCGATTCTGCAGGTGCAGCAGGCGAAGATTGGATATATCGCTTTCATGGAGCAGATTGCGGCGTCGGGTGTGGCGCAGTACTGGGTTTATTTGCAGGGCAAGAAGGTCGATTATGTGGGACGACGCGGCGAAATGTGGACGGAGTGGTTTCCGCTAGTCTGATGGGGCAGTTTCGCAGTTCGCACTTCTGGCCGGTCTGCTGCAATGCTAGCCTGATCTGCCAGATTTCACTTTGATTCAAGGCCGCAGTAGCTCTCCGGGCTGGAGACGAATGCGGACTGATTCCTGGAGAGCAGCTTGAAACGACGCGTCTTTCTTAGCTCGGCTGTACAGGCGAGCATTGCAGCGGGGCTGGCCGGAAGAGCCGGTGGACAGACGACCGACAATCGGCACGACAAGACGGAGATGCGTACCGTTCTGCCGTCTGCCCTGATTGGCTCTGAGGCGATGGATGGCTACTTCTCAGAGGAGCGCTTGTATGCAGCGCTAGGAACGCAGCAGCTGCAGAAGCCCGCGAACGTGGAGGTGATTGCGTACAACTTTCCCAGCTGGCATTCAACGCCTTTCATGGAGGCGCGCTTTGGAAAGGGCTGGACGGAGTTTGACGCGCTGCGCAATGCGCGGCCGCTCTTTCCGGGGCATAGCATGCCGCATTATCCGCTGTGGGGTTATTACGATGAAGCCCATCCGGCGTGGGCGGCGAAGGAGATCGACCTTGCAGCGGCATATGGCGTGGATGCGTGGCTTATCGACTGGTACTGGCATGAGGGCACGCAGTTTTACCAAGAGCAGCTGGAGCAGGGCTTTCTGAAGGCCGAGAACCGCACGAAGCTGAAGTTCGCGATCATGTGGGCGAATCATGACTGGAAGAATGTTTATCCAGCAGGGTCGCCGGAGCAGGCGGCGGTGATGCTTCCACAGATCCATACTTTGGCGGACTTTGATCGCGTGATCGAGTATTGTGCCGAGCGGTACTTCAGCCAGCCGAATTACTTCCGCATCGACGATGCTCCGCTATTCTGCATTTTTGACGGCGGCAAGCTGGTGGAACAGCTGAAGGAGGACGGGGCGAAGCAAGGGCTGGAGCGCATGCGGGAGCGGGCCGCGAAGCTCGGATTTCCGAGGCTACATCTTCAGGTGGCGAATGGGTACGACCGGTTTGAAACAAGGCTTCACGATTTCGGCTTTGACAGCGCGACGCAATATGGAACCTTTGGCTGGACGTATGGTGCAAAGCCTCCCGGCTCGCGCATTCCTTATGGAGTGGGTGCGGTGGAGGCGATTGCGTCATGGAAACACAAGCGAGAGACGGTGACGGTGCCCTTTCATCCATGCGTTTCTGTTGGATGGGACGATAGTCCGCGTTTTGAAGAGTTTGCTTCTGTTGCCATCAATAGGTCGCCGGACCAGTTTGAACGGCTAGTGCGAGCGGCGCGGCACACAATCGCGGATTCGAAGAGCCTCAAGCTGGTCTACGTTGCCGCGTGGAATGAATGGACAGAAGACCATGTGTTACTGCCGGACACCTATTGGGGCTACAGCTACCTAGAGGCGCTGCGCAGGGGAGCACGCGGCTAGCTCGACGAGTTTTCGGATTGCCAGGCGTGCCTTGCCAGAGGCACTCGTTTTCATCGCAGGCTGGCTGGTGGTGGCTCGACCGATGATAGTTCCTTATAGGCCGTATTTGGGAGTTCCAAGGCTGCGGCTGCTACATTTTCTTCCAGGTGCGCAACGGATGAGGTTCCCGGAATGGGGATGACGACCCTCGATCGCTTGAGCAACCATGACAGGGCTACCTGCAGCGGAGTGGCCTTGAGTTCTTTGGCTACTTTTTCCAGGGCTTTGTGGGCGGTGCGGTTCTGGCCGAGCGGGGCCCAGGGCAGGAAGGCGATGTTGTTCTGCTCGCAGAAGTCGAGGACGAAGTCCCATTCGCGGTCGGCGAAGCTGTAGCGGTTCTGCACGGAGACGATGGGGACGATCTTGCGGCCGCGCTCGATGTACTCCCTGGCGACATTGGAGAGCGCGACGTGACGGATTTTGCCTTGTTCGCGGAGTGCCGCCAGAGTTTCCATGGACGCGTCATAGGAGACGGCTGGATCGGGTACGTGGAGCTGGTAGACGTCGATGCGGTCAAGGCGCAGACGCTTGAGACTTCCTTCGACGGCTTCTTTGAGATGCTTGGGGCTGGCGTTGTGTACCCACTGGCCGGGGCCAACGCGCTCCCATCCACCCTTGGTGGCGACGACGAGGCCGGCAGGGTAGGGATGCAGGGCTTCGGCGATGAGCTCTTCGGAGACGTTGGGGCCGTAGGAGTCGGCGGTATCGATGAAGTTGACACCGAGTTCCACTGCCCGGCGGAGGGTGGCGATGGCTCCGGGTTTGTCGGCGGGTGGTCCCCAGACGCCTTTACCGGTGATGCGCATGGCGCCGTAGCCCAGGCGGTTTACGGTCAGGTCGCCACCAAGGATGAAGGTTCCAGCGGCTGCGGCGGAGATGGCTTGGGTTCGGCTCATGATAACTCCTCTAGTATTCCTTTTCTTGGATGAGAAAAGCAGATCTCTCGCTTCACTCAGGAGGACAGCATATAAAGTTTTGCCGGAAATTGATAAATCGCTCGTCCTGGTCTGCGTCTCTACAATAGAGGAATCTGATATTGAGGAGTGCGCGATGAACACTGCGAAACTTTTGGTGCTGGCGGGCGATTACGTTGAGGACTACGAGATCATGGTACCGTTTCAGGCGCTGCGGATGGTTGGGCACACGGTCGATGTGGTTTGTCCGGACAAGAAGGCCGGACAATTTGTGCGGACTTCGATCCATGACTTCGAGGGCGACCAGACGTACACGGAGAAGCCTGGGCATAACTTTGTACTGAGTGCGACGTTTGCCGATGTTCGTGCTGAAGATTATGACGGCCTCATCATTCCCGGCGGCCGCTCGCCGGAGTATTTGCGACTGAATCAGAGAGTCCTGGAGATTGTGCGGCATTTTGCCGACGAGAATAAGCCGATTGCGGCGATTTGCCACGCGGCGCAACTGTTGGCGGCGGCGGACGTAATTCAGAGTAGAAAAATGAGTGCTTATCCGGCGTCTGCTCCGGAGGTGGAGATGGCAGGCGGGAAGTACATCGAGGTTGCGATGACCGATGCGGTCGTGGACGGGAATCTGGTGAGCGGGCCTGCGTGGCCTGCGCTTGCGACCTGGATGGCAAAGTTTTTGACTGTGATTGATACGTATTTGGAGGCGAAAGCACAACCTGTTGGAGGGTCGAAGAGTAGTTCCCTCGGTTCTGCTGCGGTGGGGATGACGAATCTTGGATAGACAGAAGATGACGCGTGTCCGGACTGCTTCGTTTCACTCCCAAGGGAACCAGTTCGATACGGCTTTGCTATCTTTTCATCAATTCTCCATTGACGGCAGACGAGAGCAGCGCTACTCTGACCCCATAAACGGCGAAGATTTGGTGCCAACTGCCAATCCGATGTTCCGCTTGCCGCATCCAATCAGTGTGGCGCCCAATACGCTGTATTCCACCCCCCGCTTCCTAACAAACCACTTAAACATGGTGACTGTGCCCACAGCCGACCTGGGAGGTTATTTCTCCGCTTGATGAAAAAAGCGCTGGAAATCACGCCGAATCTTGAGCCCCTGTTTGGGACCCGCGACGAAAATCTGAGACTCATGGAAGATTCTCTCCATGTGCGCATCGATCTGAAATCAGACGCAGTACAGGTGGAAGGTTCGCAGGAGAGCCTTGCGCGCGTGGAACGCATCTTTGCGGACTACGAGCACCTGCGCCGCAATGGGGTGAATCTGCAGAACGGCGAGCTGCATGGGATGCTGAAGCTTGTCGTCTGCGATCCGGCGGTGACGCTGCGTAGTATCGTCGAAAGCGGCAAACAGCGCTCCGCAGGTATAAAGCGCATGGTGCAGCCGCGCTCGCTGAACCAGCGGCATTATGTCGAGGCGATCGAGCAGACGGACATGGTCTTCGGCATCGGGCCGGCGGGTACAGGCAAGACGTATCTTGCGGTCGCGATGGCGGCGGCGGCGCTGCTGGCGAAGAAGGTCAGCCGGATTGTGCTGGTGCGTCCGGCTGTCGAAGCGGGCGAGCGGCTGGGCTTTCTGCCGGGCAGTTTGCAGGAGAAGGTCGATCCGTACCTGCGTCCTTTATATGACGCGCTTTACGATCTGCTGGAGCCGGAGCGCGTGGACAAGATGCTGGAGCGCAATGTGATCGAGGTCGCTCCACTGGCATTCATGCGTGGTCGTACGCTGAACGACGCGTTCATCATCATGGACGAGGCGCAGAACACCACCAGCGAGCAGATGAAGATGTTCCTGACGCGCCTGGGGAATAACGCTAAGGCTGTGATTACCGGCGATGTGACCCAGATTGATTTGCCGAATCCGCGCAAATCGGGGCTGATTGAGGCGATGAATATCCTCGAAGGCGTGGATGGAATTCGCTTTATCCGCTTCGAGGACGGCGATGTGGTGCGGCATCACCTGGTGCAGCGCATCATTCGCGCCTACGACAGTTTTGGCCGCTCGCAGCAGGAGCTTCCGCTCACAATGGCGGAGTCGGGCGAGAGTCGCGCGCCGTCAAAACCGCAATAGATCATGCGGTTTGCGATACCATCAAATAAGAGGACGGGCAGTGTCGAGCTGCCCGGCGCTCTTCCCCCTACATGATACTGATCGAGCCAGACGCCGCGACCCCAAAGAATCTGTCCGTGTCGAAGAAGCGCAAGGCTGCGCTGAAGCTGCGCGAACTGCGGGAATTCCTGTCTCAGGCAAAATCGGCGGTGGGCCTGCGCGGCGAAGTTTCGGTGCTTCTGGCAGGCGATGCGACTGTTCGCACGCTGAATCGCAATTTCCGGAAGAAGGATAAGACGACCGATGTATTGTCGTTTCCGGTCGATGAGTTTCATGGTGACGCGCCCAGGCAGGCGGGCGATCTTGCCATCTCGCTCGATATGGCGCAGAAGCAGGCCGATGAACATGGCCACACGCTTCAGGTGGAAGTGAGGATACTGATGCTGCACGGACTGCTGCATCTGGCCGGCTACGATCACGAAACGGACAATGGAAAGATGGCGCGCAAGGAAAAAGCTCTGCGAAAGGAACTTGATCTGCCCCGAGGCCTGATTCAGCGGAGCGAGAAGGCGGGAGCTCCGCGTAAGATGGCGAAGAAGAGCGCTGCCGCAAGTGTGCGGAGCCGCCCGCAATGAACGTTGAAGCTGCAATATTGATTTTTCTGTTGCTCGTTGTGCTGACGCTGGCTTCGTACGTGGACCGGCTTTATTCGGAGATGGGGAAATTTCTTTCCCGTGAATTCCAGGAAAATATTGATGCCTGGGAGCAGCGCGTAGAACCGAGGTTCGGGCTCAGCCGCGAACGCCTGACGCTTTCCGCGGCGGTGCTTTCGCAGCTTTCTCTGGCTTGCCTCACGCTTATTTTTGGAATGCTGCTCTTCGACCGTCCGTCGGTGACGGACCGTCCCACGCTGGCGGAGATTGGGCAGGCAGTGCTGGGCGTTGTGCTGGTCATTGTGCTCTTCAACCGGCTGCTGCCTTTCGTATTTTTCACGCGCACACGCGGATTGTGGGTCGTGCGGGTGCGCTGGTTGCTGCAGGCGCTGTTCTACGTGGTTCTGCCGGTAACGATCTTTCTTGGTTTTATGCTGTCGATTGCCGCACTCGCCGAGGCTCCGAAGACGGAAGAGGAAAGCACCTCGTCTTCAGAAGCAGTAGAGGCGCTGATTGAGGCGGGCGAAGAAGAAGGAATCATCGAAGAAGGCGACCGCGAGCTGGTGCGGTCGGCGGTCGAGTTCGGCGACAAAGTCGTGCGCGAGCTGATGACCCCGCGGCCGGAGATGATTGCGATTCCTGGATCGGCCACGCTTGAAGAGCTGCTGCAATTGATTGAGAATCACCCGGTATCGCGCGTGCCAGTGTATGAGGGGACGCTCGATCAGATTACCGGCATTGCCTTTGCGCATGATCTTTTGCGCGTGAGCGACGAGGCCGCGCGGACGCGCAAGGTGTCGAGCATTCAGCGGCCCGCTGCTTTTGTTCCCGAGACAAAGAAAGTGAATGAGCTACTGCGCGAGATGCAGCGGGAAAAACAGCACATGCGTCTTGTGATTGACGAATACGGCGGCGTGGCGGGGCTGGTTACGATTGAAGACCTGCTGGAAGAAATTGTCGGGTCGATTGCGGACGAGCACGAAGAAGATGAACTGGAATCGCCGAAGCGCGATGCGGACGGATCATGGCTGGTGCCGGGCGGCATGGAAATAGAGCGGCTCGAAGGCCTATTCGGTGAAAAGTGGGAGATGCCCGAGGATTACGAGGCGACGACCGTTGCTGGATTGGTAAGCGAGGTAGCCGGGCGAATTCCGATGACGGGCGAGGTGGTTGAGGAAGACGGATTGCGCTTCGAGGTGCTGGCGTCGACCGATCGCCGCGTTGAGCGTCTGCGAGTTTCTCGCAAGCAGGAAGAAGCGGTCACGCCCTAGCTCTTCGCGACCAGATAGCTGCTGCAATCGAGAGCAGTGCGATGAGCGCGATGATGGTCTGCGAAATGACGCAGTAGAGGCACCAGATTTCCAGAATGCGCGCTTCGATGCTGGTGAGGTAGAGCGCGAAAGCGAGCCCTGCGAGCGACGCCACCACTAGTATTCGGTAACGGCGGGCAAGCGCGAGAATCGCGATGACCACATAGCCGGCGATGCCGATAGCGGCGACGGGAACTCCATGCATCGCAGAGTAGCGGCTGTGATTGACGATGCCGCAATCCCAGTGCGCGTTGATGTCGCAGGGCGGCGCGTCCATGGAGTAGTGAATGCGCAGCGCGAGCGTTGATACGACGATTCCGGCGATAGCGAGCAGGGCGATCAGGTAACGCATAGGGATGATTCCAGTCTAATGGCTGAGAGCGTGCCGTCGCCTGCGCACGGTAGAATTTAGAGAGGACTTATGTTGAGGACATTACTTTCATTCGTTGGAGCCGTCGCACTGGTTTTTGGGACCGCGTCGCAGAGCAAGGCTATGGACCAGAGCGCGTTGAAGCCTCCTCCGGGAGCGAAGGTGGCGCTGATCGAATTTGCCGATCTGGAGTGCCCCAGCTGTGCGCACCAGAATCCTCTGCTGCGAGACGCGGTCGCGAAATATCGCATTCCGTGGGAGCGGCATGATTTTCCCATCCAGTACCATCGCTGGAGCTCGCAGGCGGCGGTGAATGCGCGGTGGTTCGATACGAAGTCGCCGAAGCTGGGCGATGCCTATCGCGATGCTGTGTTTGCGAGCCAGACGAGCATTGAGACGCCGGACGATCTGCATTCGTTTACGGACAAATTTGCCAAGGATCACGGCGTTGCGCTGCCGTTTGTCATCGATCCGCAGGGCAAGCTGGCGGCCGCGGTAAAGGCGGACTATGACCTGGGTGTGCGGCTTGGAGTGCACCAGACGCCAACTGTCTGGATTGTGACCGACAAGCACGGCGTGACCAGCGCGACCGAGGTAACCGACTTCAGCAAGCTCTACTCGATGCTGGATGCGGCTGTGGCTGCGACGGGCGGGAAGTAGTGCTCCGCTCGGGATTTGTTTCAATTCTGGGTCGGCCCAATGCCGGCAAATCCACATTGCTGAATGCACTGGTGGGCGAGAAGGTCGCCATTGTTACCGCCAAGCCGCAGACGACGCGCACTCGGATTCACGGAGTTGTAGAAGTTACGGCGCGAAAAGGAAAACATCCGGCGGCGCAGATTGTTTTTGTAGATACGCCGGGGGTGCACAAGCCGGGATCATGGCTCGACCGGCGCATGATGCAGGAAGTTCATGACGCACTTGCGAGCCGCGATGTGGTCCTGCTGATGGTGGACGCGACGCGGCGTCTCGATTTGCCGCAGGCCGATTCCGAGGAAGAGCAGAAAAAGAAGACAGGCGCGAGTGAGGATGCGTTTGTTTTCGAGTTGATTAGGAAACTTGATTGCCCCGTGTTTCTCGTCATCAACAAGATCGATCTCATCACCAAAGAAACATTGGCACCGCTGATTGCGCAATTGAGCAGCCTGCATCCGTTTGCCGAGGTATTTCCGATTTCGGCGCGCAAGGGTGATGGGCTGGAGCGGCTGGTGCAAAAGCTCATTGAGTACCTGCCTGAAGGCCAGCGCTATTTCCCCAAAGATCAGTACACGGACCAACCGGAGCGTTTTCTGGTCGCTGAGCTGATTCGTGAGCGCATTCTGCAGGAGACGGGCGAAGAGGTTCCATATGCTTCTGCCGTGGTGATCGAGCGCTTTGAAGAGCCGCAGGTGAACGCGAAGAATCCGCTGACGCGGATTGCGGCTGCGATTTACTGCGAGCGCGATGGGCAGAAGGCAATTCTGATCGGCAAGGGCGGGAGCAAGCTAAAGAGCATCGGCACGAATGCCCGCAAGGAAATCGAGTCGCTGCTAGGGACGCGGGTGTTTCTTGAACTGCATGTGATTGTGGAAGAGAACTGGCGTGAGCGGCGCGGATTCGTGGAGTCGCTTGACTGGCGCAGGCAGTTGGAGGAGTTGGGTGAGCGCGATGAGGAGAAACCAAAATAGAAGTTCAAATGGTCTTCAAGTCACCCGCCGCTACATATCCAAAGTAGTGCTTGCTGAACTGCTCTTTTGGTAAATCTA
>Ga0206952_10277_pt1 | contig 11655 bp, 8 predicted proteins | sample Alteio_BWOrgHeat_39_FD_152966 | JGI IMG/M metagenome (GOLD analysis project Ga0206952, IMG submission 152966) | Enriched cells from forest soil in Barre Woods Harvard Forest LTER site, Petersham, Massachusetts, United States -... | ecosystem: Environmental > Terrestrial > Soil > Temperate forest >... | reverse complement strand
AACTCGGGGAATGACATGGGACGATCAGTAGCCATGACAATGCGCAGGCCGCCATTGGGAAGGGCCCGGTAACGGGCAAAGCGAAAGCTGTTACCTACGCGCCCGGTGGGGGAGAGCCGCCCTACATCCTCGACCTTGTCCATGGCGCTCACGAGACCGCTCGGGCCCTTTTCCTTCAAGACGGTGATGAAGTCTTTTACCTGCTCGTCAGTGGTCCAGCCGTCGATGAAGATGGTAAGACCGAAGCTCTTGCCTGCAGCTGAGCCGGCCTGGCCGAATGCGGTGGCAGAAAATTGCCTAGGCAGGGTGGAGAGCGGCTTTTCACTGGTCTGAGCCAACGAAGCAGCCAGCATGCATCCTGAAAGAGCAAACAGGGTGCTCATCATTCGAATCGCTTTCCATTGCATAGTTCTTTTTCTCCTGCCGCAGCGCTGACGTGCCTCTGTGGCAAATTCGCATGAGGAAACTTAATCAAGGAAGGCTAATTCAGAAATACGGCGAAGTCACCTAGTACTATTGGCAGTTCCGCGGCCTAAGTGGGGCGTCTTGTTTTGAACGGCAAATATGAAAGGGCTGAGCCATTATGGGTGGGCAAAGGAGGGTAGCTATGGCAAAGCTGGATACTGCAGACCGCAAAAAGATTCCCGCGAAGAAGTATGCCTTTCCCAAGGAGCGCAAGGAGCCGCTGGAGAATGCGTCGCACGTGCGCAACGCGATCGCGCGCTTCAATCAGGTCGAGGGCGTCTCGGGAGACGAAAAGGATGCGGCGTGGAAGCGGATCAAGACAGCTGCGAAGAAGTTTGGCGTGGAGATGAATGAGTCGAGCAGGAAAGAGTTGAAGGCGAAGCCGGCGAAGAAGAAGGCGAGTTAGGCCTTTTGGTAAAGAAAGGCAAAGCACGGGTCCTTCGCTACGCTCAGGATGACAACAAAGGCAAAGACGGAAGCAGGCGATGCGTACCTCTGCTTGACTTGAGGCGGGGTTCCCGAATACTGTTGGCGAAATCCAAGTAGAAAGCCAAGTGCCGGTTTTCCCAGAGTAATTTCTGGGTGAGCGTGGCGCTCTGCCAACAATGACGACACAAACTGAGCCTGTTACCGCGCAACCTGTACTTGACGAAGACCGGCTGGCGTGGCTGGCACTGGCGCTTACGCCAGGGTTGGGGCCTAAGCGAATTGTTGAGGCGATGCGCCAGGTGGAGGCGCCGTGCCAGATGTTTGCGCTGTCGCTGACCGAGATTGAGGGATTCAGATTTCCGGGTGCTGCGGCGCAGTTTGTCTTTGATGGAAGGGCGCGCAAGGCGGCTGAGGAGGAGTGGAAAAAGGCGTCGGGGCAGGCGGTTGAGATTCTGACGTTTGGCTGCGAGGCTTACCCGGAGCGGCTGAAGGAGATTTACGATCCTCCGCCGGTGCTGTGGGTCCGGGGCCGGAAGGAACTGCTGGTTCAGTCGTCGATTGCGGTGGTTGGGACACGGCATCCTACGCCGTATGGAACGGGGATGGCGGAGTCGCTGTCGCGCGATCTGGCGGCCCGGGGATTGCTGATTGTGAGCGGGATGGCGCGGGGCATCGATACACATGCGCACAAGGGCGCGCTGGCTGCGGGAAAGCCTACTGTGGCGGTTTGGGGGACGGGCGCGGATGTGATCTATCCCAAGGAGAACAAGAAGCTGGCAGAGGATATTGTGGCGGGTGGAGGGACGATTGTTTCTGAGCTGCCACTGGGTACTTTTCCAGCCCCGCAGAATTTTCCACGACGAAATCGTATTCTCTCGGGCGTGAGTGTTGGCGTGCTGGTGGTGGAGGCGAGCGAGAACTCGGGCACGCGAGTAACGGCGCGTTGTGCCGCAGATCAGGGGCGGGATGTTTACGCGGTTCCGGGGAATGTGACGAACAAAAACTCGTGGACGCCAAATACGCTGATCAAGCAGGGAGCACAACTGACGGCGACCTGGGAGGATGTGTGGGAGGCGCTGCCGACGAAGGTTCGGATGGAGCTTGAGGAAAAATGGGCGGCTGAATCCAAACCGGCGGCGGGTGCATCTCTTCTGCCGGACCCTCCCCTCAAGGGCCGCGAGGCTATCATTTACGAGGTGCTTCGCCAGGATGCGGCATTGCAGATGGATGAGATTCTCGAGATGGTAGAGGCTCAACTCTCTTCGGCTGAAGTCTTTACAGCAATTTTTGAACTGGAGCTTGCGGGCCGCATCCGCTCCCTTCCGGGCAAGAATTACGTGCGGAGTTTCTAGCGTACCGATCGTGTTTGTTGCGGAGCGATTGGCAATGCCAGGGCATTCCGTGGTAGCGTCCTGTTTCTGAAGGATGATTTTTATTCAGGGCCGGCGTGGCTGGCCCAGAGCGTGGCTTGCCGTTGATTTTCACAGGCAGGGACGCAACCGTTTGGCTCTTCGCGTGTCCAATGTTGCAATAATGCGACACGCGAGTGGGAAGGTGCGAAGACCGCACCTGATATAAGGATGGAAATGAGCAAATCACTGGTGATCGTCGAGTCTCCCGCCAAGGCGAAGACGATCGGGAAATATCTTGGCAAGGATTTTGAGGTGCAGGCCTCGATTGGGCACATTATGGATTTGCCCAAGAACGACATTGGCGTGGAACTGAAAAAGCGGACGTTCGAGCCGACATTGATTGTTTCGCCGGGCAAGGAAAAGCTGGTGGATCAGCTGAAGCGGGCTGCCGCCAAGGCCGACCAGATTTTCCTGGCGCCTGACCCCGATCGCGAAGGCGAGGCGATTGCCGCGCATCTCGCGATCCAGTTGGGAACGAACGCAGCGCAGCGGAAGAAGATCCGCCGAGTCACGTTTAACGAGATCACGAAGAAAGCCGTGCAGGATGCGTTCCAGCATGCGCGGGATATTGACCAGCATCTGGTGGATGCGCAGCAGACCCGGCGCGTGTTGGATCGGCTGGTGGGCTACCAGGTTTCTCCGCTGCTGTGGGACAAGGTGCGGCGCGGACTTTCGGCGGGGCGCGTGCAGACGGTTGCGGTGCGGCTGATTGTGGAGCGAGAGCGCGAGATTGGCGCGTTCAAGCCGGTGGAGTACTGGACGCTTGAGGCTGTACTTCATCCGGAAAAGCAGCAGGGCAAGACGTTCAAGGCGAGCTTTGTCGGCATCGACGGGGAGCCTGCGCGTGTTTCGAACGGCGTGGACAAGGAAGGCAAGGCACTGTTCCTCAACACCTTCGCCGACCAGGGCCAGACCGACGACCGCCTTCTCAACCCAAACGAGTCTACCTTCTCTGCCCTTCACAACTTACCCGAGTACAAATCCCTCCTCGACCATCTCGCCCGCAACAACACCCCGGTCTCCCGCGCAACAGAAGCATTTCTCCTGCCCGACCCCAACCTCGTCGCCGAAGACATCACTTACGACCCCCAGTCGAAATCCTTCCTGATCACCAGCATCCTCCAGAAGAAGATCATTCGCGTCACCCTCGACGGCCGCGCAACAGACTTCGCGCAATCCCCAGACCACTGGCCCATGCTCGCCATCAAGGCCGACCCTGCCCGCAACCTCCTGTGGGCTACCGAAGTCGCCCTGGACGGCTTCACCGCCGCCCCCAGGCCCGACTGGGGCCGCTCTGCCATCCTCTCCTTCAATCTGAAAACAGGCGCGCTGCTCCGTCGCATCGAAGGTCTAGCCCGCTCCGCTCTCGGCGACCTGGCCATCACCCGCGAAGGAACCCCCATCGTCAGCGACAATCTCAACGGCAGCATCTACAAACTCGTCGCCAATCATCTCGATCCAATTAACACCGCAGACTTCATCTCGCCGCAAACACCCGCCATGCTCCCCGACGGCGAACACGCCTTCGTCCCCGACTACCTGCGCGGCATCGGAATTCTCAATCTCAAAGATGGGAAAGTAATCTGGCTCAACCAGAACGGCAAAACAGCCCTGAGCGGAATCGACGGCCTCTACCTTGCCAAAGGCTCCATCTTCATCACACAGAACGGCACCACACCCGAACGGGTCATCCGCCTTCAGCTCGACAGTACCCTTACACAGGTCGTCTCAGAAGATGTCATCGAACGGGCCACCCCGACGCTGGGCGATCCAACTCATGGAGTCATCGTCGGCAGCTACTTCTACTACATCGCAAACTCAGGCTGGAGCGAACTTGACGCACATGGCGACGTAAATCCGGGATCGAAACTCACCCCGGCCCACATCATGCGTTTTGCTCTTTAGATCTCCCAGCGCAGCAGCGTAGCGCCCACGGTAAATCCCGCGCCGGCCGCAGCCAGCAGCACCAGGTCGCCCTTCTTCAGCTTGCCCTCTTCCACCGCAGTAGCCATCGCCAGCGGAATCGTCCCAGCTGAAGTGTTTCCATATTTTTCGATATTGATAATCACCCGCTCCGGCTCCATGCCCAGCCGGTCCGCGGTCGCCGTAATGATGCGCTTGTTGGCCTGGTGCGGAATGAAGCACCCAAGATCCTTCCCCGTCACGCCATTGCGCTCCAGCACGCGCGTCGTAGCCTCGGCCATCTTGCGCACCGCAAACTTGTACACCGTCTGCCCATCCTGGTGGATGTAATGCATCCCGCTCGCCACCGTCTCCGCTGTCGCAGGATTCAAGCTCCCTCCAGCAGCCAGATTCAATGCCGGACCACCCGAGCCATCAATCTCATGCCAGTAGTCGATAAGCCCAATCTCGCCCTCTTCCACCGGCTCGATCAGCACCGCCCCCGCGCCATCTCCAAACAGAATGCAGGTCGTCCGATCCTTGTAATTCACAATTGAAGAGTTGGCATCGCCGCCAATCACCAGCACCTTCTTGTGCGCACCGCTCTCCACCAACTTCACGCCGGCTTGCAGCGCAAAAACAAACCCGCAGCATCCAGCCGAAACATCGAAGCCCCACGCGCCCTTCGCGCCAATCTTGTTCTGCACCAGGCACGCCGTCGAGGGAAACATCATATCAGGCGTCACCGTCCCAACAACGATCGCTTCTACCTCGCTCGCATCAATGCCTCGCGCAGCCAGGCAGCGCCGCGCTGCCTCCGCGGCCATGTCGCTGGTTCCCTGCCCTTTTTCAAGAATGTGGCGTTCCTTGATCCCGGTCCGCTCCATGATCCACTGGTCGTTGGTCTCGACCATCTTTTCCAGGTCTGCATTCGTCAGGATTTTCGGGGGAACGTAAGTGCCAAGAGCGCTGATTTTAACGCGGGTGCAGTGGGGAGCACGGAAAGCCTGAGTCAAAGCGGAAATCTCCTTCAGGCACTTCGTCCGGGGAGACGCCCAGCCTGATTGCGGTTCAATAAGCTGCCAATATCAAAAGTACCGGGTGACCTACTGCGCCCACACTAGCCCGTTACCGTTGCTTCCTTCCGGACCTGGCGGGGTTGGCGGGATTGTGTCGCGTAGGGCCCGGCACTACCTGATGATACCATCCGCGCAGGTCGGCATGCCTCCCCGCACATACCCTCAACAATGTCATCACACTTGCCTTGCAAATTACTGATGCGCAGCCCTCACCCAGCCGCTACAATCTCTCCGCTCGGAATTTCGCCCAGGATGACGCTATGAACCGCTTCGGATGGATCCTTTTACTCGTAGCAGCGGTCCCCTCCCTGTTATCAGCCGACACCAAAAAATTGACAGTAGCTCAACTGCAGGACATGCTCACCAGCCTGCAGGCCGCTCGGAAAAGCGATGAAGGGGTAGCCAACGAGCTCAAGCAGATCGAACTGACCGAGGAATTTACCGCCGCCACCATGAACGGCATGGCCAACCTCGTTCCCGGTCCACTTTCCACCGAGCAGATGTACGTCCTCGAGGCGCGCAGCTCCATGCTCCCGCCTCCAGCCTCTGACCTTCCTTCCGCTGCCGCGCCAGACGCCGCCGCCCAGCAGGCAATGCTTTCCAAAGCCCGGGACTACGTCTCCAGGACCTACGCCCAGCTGCCGCATCTCACTGCCTCGCGCATGACCGCGCGTTTTCAGGATGGGACCGTGGCTGCTCCTACCTACTCCAGCGTTCAAGGTGGCATCACCGACAACAAAGATCCCGTCCTCGACCAGGCCAAAAACTGGGTGAGACTGATGAACTCCAGGGCCGATACCGTCGAGAGCGACAACGGCAATGAAAAGTTGGTCAAGGATAAGACTCCGTGGGGCTCGAATGGCATGACAGCCTCAGTCGGCCCACCCCTCACCCTCAACACCGCAATGCAGGAGATCGCTTCCAACGGCGATCCCAAGTGGCTGCGCTGGCAGTTGATCAATGGCAAGCAGGTCGCCGTTTATTCCTTTGCCATCGATAAAAAGAAAACTCACTTTTCAGTCCTCTACTGTTGCTTCCCCCAAACCGACGTCGCCGGTACCACCCATCTTGCTTCTCCCTTGGGCTCTTCCCTGAGCGGTTCCGGCGCCTCCGGCGGTGCTGCCGGCCCTCCGGGCAACGTGCAGAACAATGTTCAATGGACTAATTTCAAAGCCAACAGCACCTATCACGGTGAACTCTTTCTGGACCCGGATACCGGTACCGTCGTCCGGCTCATTACCAAAGCCGATTTCAAGCCCAGCGACTTCGTTCACTATGAACACATCCGCACCGACTATGCATCAGTGCCTGTCGGCGGCAAGAGCATGATCGTCCCCACCCGCAGCTTCACCGTCGCCGAGCTCGTTCCCAACGGCGACGCCAACGCTGCCCGCGTCACCATCCGCCATCAATTCGTCACCCAGACCTACAGGGACTACAAGCAACCCGGAGGCGCCGCCGCTACCTCCGGCGCCCAGCAAGCGGAGCCCAAACCCCCGGTCGATAACAACGCCACAAAAGCGATCGGAGAGATAAACGCTGATGTGCTTGCTGCGCGCGCCGCAAACAAGGACAAGCGCTACGCGGACGCCGAAGCCATCATGCTCAAGGACACGACATCCAAGCCTGACTTGATCCTGCCCTGGATAGAACTCGGCCTCGCACAGATCGGCTTGCAGAAGTACGCAGAAGCCGAAGCCAGCTTCAAGGCCGCGATCGCGATCGATCCCAGGTCCCCCAAGTCGCAGCGTGATCTCGAGTCCATTCGGCAGGATGCCCACCAGGACCGCCACTTCGGCGGTCGCGCCACGGGTTCCGTCATCATTTCCGAGCAGGACCGTGCGCCAGAGGTCGTTGGCATCATCTACAGCAGCATCGGCGAAGTCTACATTCGCACCAACCGCGTCCCTGAGGCTGAAACAGCATTTGACACCGCCGTTCAGGCCAATCCCGCCCAGGCAGCTTTCTACCTGTTCAACGAAACCAAGCTCTTTTTCCAGGTCGGCAACACCGACGCCGAGCTCAAAGCCGCCGAAAAAGCCATCGCCGCCGACCCCACCCGCGCCGGCCCCTATTACTTCAAGGCCCAGGCCCTGGTCTCCAAGGCCAGCGTCGATGCCAGCGGCAAGATGGTCCTGCCCGCAGGCTGCGCCGAAGCCTATCAGAAATACCTCGAACTCGACCCCAATGGCCAGTTCTCAGCCGACGCCAAAGGAGTCCTGACAGCCGCCGGCCTCCCCCTGCCTCCCGGCTCCGGCAAAAAGTCCTGATCCAGCATCTCTCCAGCCTCAACCAGGCAAGAACATGTGGGAAAGTACAACTCCCCCGAACCAGGAGTCATTGCGGTCATCCCAACGGTGGGCGTCGTGGAGATGGCCGAGGGCGCGCTTGCCGGGCTTCGAGTGTGAAGGTTTCAGTCACGTACGTGTTGTAAGGGAAAGCGAATTTTCGCACCGCGCTTGCGCCGTTGTCGGAACGACGGCAGGAGGGCTGGGGCGTTAGAATTGCGCCGGCCCCATTTGCTGAGAGGGTGGCATGAGACACATTGGGTGGCTTGTCGCGGTGATTTTGGTGGCGTGGCCAGGGAGGGCGGCCGATCGAAGGCATACCGTGCAGGAACTAAGGGATCGTGTGGCTGCTGCGCAGCACACAGGGAAGAGCGATATTGATCTCGCCAAAGAGCTGAGCGGAATGGAGTTGAGCGAAGAGCTACCGGCGAGCGAAATGGGCCGTTTGGTAGCGCTGCTCCCTGGCCCGCTTTCGACGGAGCAGCTTTACGTGCTGGAGGCGAGGAACGCCGCACTTCCGCCGCCGCCGGAGAATTTACCCGCCATCGCGGCGCCGGACGAAGCCGAGCAGCATGCGATGCTCGCCAAGGCTCGGGAGTGGACTGCCAATGTCTATGCGCAACTCCCACCGCTGAGCGCCCGGTGCTTGATTGCGCGCTTTCAAGACGGCTATGCGGAGGCGGTGACGACTACAGGTGCGAAGCAGGCCAATGACCGTAGCAGAGAAGCGATTCCAGCGCAGGGCGGGTTGGACATACGGCTCATAAACAAGCACCTGGATAAAGCACGATTCGTCAATGGAATCGAAGTCGAGACCGTATTTACGGAGACGACTGAGCCGGGAGGGAACGGAGTGTCGGCGTTGGTGGAGGAGCCGCTCAGCCCGAACGCCATTTTGCAGGAAGCCATGGATGGCAGGGGGTTGCGATTTTTACGGTGGGAGTCTGTGAATGGCTGGCGGCTGGCGGCTTTCTCGTTTGAGGTGGATAAGAAAAAGACCCAATTCGGGCTGGCATATCAAGCTGTGTCAATCGAGTCCAAGCCTGTGGGCGGCATCGAGACAAATGGTGGCGCGGTAACGACCAGCACTGTGGTGAACAACGTGGTCTCAAGGAGCTTTCACCATCGAGCCGGGTATGCGGGAGAGGTCTTCATCGAGCCCGACTCGGGCGTGGTGTTGCGGACAATCACGGAGGCGGCTTTTAAGCCCGATAGCATTTTTCATTCGGAGACGATCCGGACGGATTACGCCCGCCTCCCGGTTGCAGGGAAGACACTGGTGGTTCCCGTGCGACGTTTCAAGATCACGGAGTTTGTGCCGGGCGATCGACAGACGGCGAAGCAAGACGCCGTGCGGCACAACTTTGTGACTGAGGATTTCAAGGATTTTCAGTTGGCGGATGCGACGCCGACGCTCAACTGAGAAGATGCACACATTGAGTGGTAGCTACCCAAGGCACCGGATTCTGCAGAGGCCGGGCGGGTAGGCATATCTAGCGTCGGGCCGCCCACTCATCGGAGACTGCAGGGGTGCCCAATCCTTTTGCGCCCTATGCGGAAAGGGTGGGCCAGCACAACCCACGCAGGTCCAAAAGCAGTCGTTGTCATCCTGAGCGCACCGGGGTCCCCGCGGACAGGTCCTCGTCCGTGGGGTGGAGAGCGAAGGCCCCGTTGCTTCCGCCTTTGCTCTTGCCCTTCTGTCTGTCATTCCCGAAGGGAATCTGCTTCTCGTGGGCACTCTCTAACCTGCCCAGGCCCATCGAACGCTCTCGATCATGAAACCGGATCGGACCCGACACAAAGCGCCAAAGGCGCGCCACCATACCAGCCCAGGCCAACGGCCTGGGTCCTTGAGCCAAACAAAGACCAAGGGCTGAAAGCCCGGCCTATCCTCTCTCATTTGCGACTGCCACCCCTGGTTGCGTGGCAATCATCAATCGGATACCACCTCCGCGACTGGAGCCTCTTTTTCCCCTTTACCCAGACGTACACCGTCCGGACCACATGGCTGGCGTCTTCCCCGGGGTCACTTACCTCAAGGCGAACGGGATCAAGCTTGCCATGGACCCAGCGATACGTGCCTTCTTCATACAAGCATCCCGCCCAACCCTCGCGATTATGAGTCTGGACCAGTTTTGTCGTGCAGTTCACCTTCCGAAATGGAAGCTCCTCGAACTTTGAATAACGTTCGAATTTCCCGCTGCGCACGTTATATCGAAACAGGAAATACCATGTGTTCACACCGCCGTACCCAACATCCTTGAGCACCAGCAGATCCTTGTACCCGTCACAATCCACATCCTCCAGCCGAATCTGGTCCTCCGGCGGTCCAAAACTCAATGGAGAATCATCGTCAGGAAACTGAATGGTCTGGATAATCTGATCATTGCTCAACACGTCGACGCGCTTCAGACTTCCAAGCTCTTCAGAATCCGCTCCACCTCCCTCAAACGTGCTGCGAAAGGTCAAGCTAGGCATTCTCGGTCCCACCCGTCCTGAAAGCTGACGGCTATTCTGTCCTAACGCTTGCAAAACGAATAGCACCACCATTGCGGTCACTCCTAGCCGCATCAAGCCTCCCCGTCAGCACAAAAATTCACTTCCCGATACAATAGAAGGGTGAGCAAGGAATCATCCACTCCCACGGCCCCCACCGTGGGCTTTATTTCGTTAGGCTGTCCCAAAAACCTCGTCGACTCCGAAGTCATGATGGGTCTGCTGGACCGCGCCGGAGCGCGTCTGACCAACAGCCCTGAAGACGCCGAAATCCTCGTCGTCAACACCTGTTCCTTTATCGACTCCGCCAAACAGGAGTCCGTCGACACCATCCTCGAGATGGTTCGCCACAAGACCGCAGGCACCGCCAAGCGCCTCATCGTAGCCGGCTGCCTGGTCGAGCGCTACCGCGACGAAATCCAGAAAAACATCCCCGAAGTAGACGCAGTGGTCGGCACCGGCGAGCTCGAAGCCATATTGGCAGCGGCAGGACTATCATCTGCTTCCGCCCCCACGCAAAGTGGGTCGCCTTTCAACATCCTCACCACGACTGACTTAGTCGAACGCGCCTCAAGCGCCGTCAACAAGCACTCCCGTCCCGAGGGCGACCTCCGCGAGGCCCAGGGCCGGTTCAGCCGCGAACACTGGGACGGCGCCATCGCCTCCCTGCCCAATTACCTCTACTCCGACGAAACGCCGCGAATCCTCGCCACGCCGCGCTCCTCTGCCTACATCAAAATCGCCGAAGGCTGCGACCACCCCTGCGGCTTCTGCATCATCCCGCAACTCCGCGGCAAGTTCCGCAGCCGCCGCTTCGAGTCCGTCGTCGCCGAAGCGCAAAATCTAGTCCGGCAGGGCGTCCGCGAAATCACCCTCATCGGCCAGGACACCACCTGCTACGGCGAAGACCTCGGCCTTACCGACGGTCTCGCCGACCTCCTCGACGCCCTCGCCCAGATCGAAGGCCTCAAGTGGCTGCGCTTCCTCTACGCCTATCCGAACAAAGTCACGACGAAGCTCCTCGAAACCATCGCCAGGCACGACAACATCGCCAAGTATCTCGATGTCCCGCTCCAGCACGCCAGCCCCGCAGTCCTCAAGCGCATGAAGCGCGGCGGCAGCGGCGACATCTTCCTCAAGATGATTGAGAAGGCCCGCAGCATCGTCCCCGACCTCGTAGTCCGCACCACCTTCATAGTCGGCTTCCCTGGAGAAACCAACGAAGACTTCAGGCTTCTCGAACAGTTCATCAGCGAAGCCCAGATCGACTGGCTCGGCGCATTCCCCTACTCCGACGAAGAAGGCTCAGCCGCCTTCGACCTCGATGCCAAGGTGCCTAAGCGCACCATCGAGAGCCGCCGCAAGCGCCTCATGAAGCTCCAGCAGAAGATCTCCGCCGAACGCCAGCAAAAATGGATCGGCCGCCAGATGGACGTATTGATCGAAGGCGTCAGCGACGAAACCGAACTGCTCTGGCAGGGCCGCACCCTCATGCACGCCCCCGAGATCGACGGCAAAGTCCTCATCAACGACTTCGGAACCGACGCCGACGGCACACCCCGCGAAACCCTGGTCCCCGGCACC
>Ga0206952_10260_pt1 | contig 11702 bp, 13 predicted proteins | sample Alteio_BWOrgHeat_39_FD_152966 | JGI IMG/M metagenome (GOLD analysis project Ga0206952, IMG submission 152966) | Enriched cells from forest soil in Barre Woods Harvard Forest LTER site, Petersham, Massachusetts, United States -... | ecosystem: Environmental > Terrestrial > Soil > Temperate forest >... | reverse complement strand
GGCGAGAAGGTCGGATTATTTGGCGGTGCCGGAGTAGGAAAATCTGTCATCGTGATGGAATTGATTCGGAGCATAGCCATTTTTGGCGGATGTAAAACGAGGAAGCACAGTCGCAAAAATTTCGGCAGTATCCGGTTCGAAAATAAAATTCGCTGTCGCTGACCCTGGCAATTCATTTTCTTGTTTTTCTACCTCAATATTCAACAGTTTTTCAACCATGACACTTCTTGCCGCGGTATTAATATAGTGGGTGTAGATCAGCCACACTTCATCAAGGGCGCCTGCAGTATATTGATCCATCAAATGTCGGGATAAATTCTTCACTTGTTGATAAGTGATTTTTCCTCCCCAATCGACAACTTTATTGGCAATCTTCCAAGGCTTACTAGAAAAATGGTCGTTAGCTTTTCTTCCAATAAGGGTGAGTTCGATTTGAGAGGTTTTGTATTTTTTCAATTCGTTTTCTGCAGATGCAAAGACATTATTGTTGTAACTGCCGCATAGTCCTCGGTCTCCGGCAATGATGATAAAGCCTACTTTATTTTTCACTTCACGCCCATCAATCAGTGGATGAGAAAAGTCCGGCGAGGCGGCAATCACTTTATAAAGGATATCACGCAATTTAGTGAAATAGGGTCTGGACAGTTCTGCTTTTGCTTGGGCGCGGCGTAAACGGGAAGCTGCCACCATTTCCATGGCTTGAGTGATTTTCTGGATATTTTGGACGGAAACCAGCTTTCTCCGAATTTCCCTTAAAGTTGCCATTTTTTCACAAATCCCTGCTTGAATTGTGTTGTTGCCTGATTCAACGTTTCCAAGGTAGTCGTTTCAAGTTTTTTTGTTTTTGCAATGATGTGAAAGATATCCGGATATTCAGTCTCAATAAAATCAAAAAACTCCTTTTCAAAATCCTTAATGGTTTCAAGCGGGAGGTCATCGAGAAACCCTTTCGTCCCTGCAAAAATAATCACCACCTCTTTTTCAAGAGGATAAGGAATTCCTCTCCCTTGCTTGAGGATTTCTACCATTCTCTCACCTCGCGTCAGCTGCGCTTGTGTGGCCTCGTCTAATTCGGATCCAAATTGAGTAAAGGCAGCCAATTCACGATATTGGGCCAAGTCCAGACGTAGATTTCCGGCCACTTTTTTCATCGCTGCCGTTTGTGCTTTGCCGCCAACACGCGAAGCCGAGATGCCGACATTGATGGCCGGCCGGATGCCCGCATAAAAGAGATCCGGTTCCAGATAGATTTGTCCATCTGTGATCGATATGACATTGGTGGGGATATAGGCAGAAACGTCGTTGGCTTGCGTCTCGACCACTGGCAGAGCTGTCAGTGAACCTCCTCCAAAATGATCATTCAGTTTAGCGGCCCTTTCAAGGAGGCGCGAGTGAAGATAAAAAATATCGCCGGGATAAGCTTCTCGTCCCGGCGGCCTGCGGAGAAGGAGCGACAGCTGACGATACGCTTGAGCATGTTTCGAGAGGTCGTCATAGAAGCAGATGGCATGCTTGCCATTGTACATATAGTATTCCCCCATGGCCACACCTGCGTAGGGTGCAATGTATTGCAACGGGGCTGGATCGGCAGCGGAGGCAACAACAATTGTGGTATAAGACATTGCGTCATGCTCTTCGAGGCTTTTGACAAAGCGGGCGACGGTTGAATCTTTTTGTCCAATGGCCACGTAGATGCAATAATTATTCTTACCTTTCTGGTTGATAATCGTATCGAGAATAATGGAGGTCTTTCCTGTCTGCCTATCTCCAATAATGAGTTCCCGCTGCCCCCGTCCAATAGGAATCATTGAGTCAATCGCTTTTATTCCTGTCTGTACAGGTTCGTCGACAGGCTTTCTTTCGATAATGCCGGGAGCTCTACTTTCCAACGTTCGGGTCTCGTTTGAATAGATCTGCCCTTTGCCGTCTATCGGCTCTCCCAAGGCATTGACGACCCTTCCTTTTAAGGCTTCTCCGACAGGAACCGAGGCAATTTTTTTTGTCCTTTTGACAATATCTTGTTCTTTGATTCCAATATCCGATCCCAATAAGACAACGCCGACATTATCTGTTTCCAAGTTTAGGACGATCCCAAAAGTGCCGTTAGGGAATTCAACCAGTTCCGACATCATGACTTTATCCAATCCCCAAACCCTGGCGATACCATCGCCTACTTGAAGGACGCGACCGATCGATTCTGCTTTTAATTCGTCTTCAAAGTGTTTGATCTTCTCCTGTATAACCCAAGATACCTCTTCAGGCTTTATTTCCATCGTTTTACCTATACCGTCGTTTTCAAAAGATCTTCTTTTATTTTCCTTAGCTTGCCTGCCACACTATTATCCAGCATCTCGTTATTCACAATTAAAATAGCTCCTCCAATGATGCCTGGATCCACCTGATTTGTGATTGTCACCTTTTTGCGATGGCCGTTTTCTAAAACTTGTTTGAGCAAATTTTCACTATCGGCATCAAGCGGCACCGCCGTGATTATTTTCACCTCCCGGTAATTCAGAAATTCATCGGCCATCCGATGAAATTCTTCCCCAATGCTTTTCAAATAGCTTATGCGCCTGGCATGAGCCAAATAGATGATAAATTGTATGAAGACAGAATCGTTATTCTTTATAAGTATTGATTCAAGAATCGATTTTTTTTCCTTCACATCGATATGGGGTGCTTGAAGAAATTGCATCAATTCAGGATTTTGCTCGATTATGTCACTAAGAAATTTAAAATACCCGAGCCTTCGGTCTAATGTCGATTGAGATTTATCCAATTCAAATAGCGCTTTGGAGTATCTGAGGGCAGTCCTAATCTTGGTCATTCGAGTTTTACAACCTCGACTAAATCAGTGATCAACTTTTTTTGCTTTTGATTATCAAGGTTGTTTTGAATGACCTTTTCTGAAATAGACATGACCATGTTGACCAGATCGTTCTTCAATTGATTCCGCGCCTTACTGACTTCCTTTTCGACTTCAGCTTTGGCTTTGGCAACAATTTCTCTTGCAGTGGTTTGAGCCTCTTCCTGGATCTTTAAAGCAATCATCCGTCCTTTTGCAACCCCTTCTTGGATCTTATGCCTGGATTCCGCTTCTATCCCTTTCAATTTGGCTTGGTATTCTTCTGCCAAATAATCCAACTCCTTCTTATTCATGTCGATGGTGTCAAATTCGGATTTAATTTTATTATGGCGATCTTGAAGCATTTTAAGAATAGGCTTCCAGCCGATTTTTTTTAAAATCCATAGCATCAGCAAAAATGCGATAATTTGGATGATGACTTGACTGACATCTATACTCATGAACTTTTAACCTATCTTTCCCAAGGCGATGAAGAATACTATCAGGGCATAGATTGTTAAGGCTTCGATCAGCGCCGCCCCAATAATCATGTTTGTCAAAATCTTTCCTGAAGCTTCGGGTTGTCGTCCGATCGCCACCAAAGCGCCATAGACGGCAATACCAAGGCCAATTCCCGATCCTAAAGCTGCAAAACCCACGCCAAGGGGGGTAGAGAGTGCTAATGCGGTTTGAACATCCATAGTTCCACCTGTTTGTTAATGGTTACTTTCATATTCTTCTGTATGTGGTTCTGACAGAAGGATATAAATTGTAGTTAAAAGGGTAAACACCATTGCCTGCATCAAACTTGTCAACAATCCCAAAAACATAAAAGGAGTTTGGATTGGAAAAAAGTATAGAAGGGTCACTCCGATGATGGCAAAAAAGCTGATGAGGATCTTCTCTCCTAGAATATTTCCAAAAAGACGCAGAGCAAGTGTAATCGGCCGTGTGAATTGCGTAAGCAATTCAATGGGAAACATGATCGGTACCATGAGCCATCCAACAGCATCTTTTGGGGAGCCTGCCATGTGGTAGATAAAACCTCCCAGTCCCATGTTTTTGACATTCAGATATTGCACTCTGAAAAAGACACAAATGGCCAAGCCAACGGTGATGTTAAGGCTGGAGGAAGGAGAATGCATGAGAGGTATTAGCCCAAACAGATTCATGCAGAGAATGTAAATGAAAAGAGTACCGATAAAAGGGACAAATTCCGATCCCTTGGGCCCTAAAATTCCCACGATCAAGTTGTGAAATGATTCAACAATCCATTCCAGAAAATTTTGCAGACCGGAAGGGATCAATTGATTTTTAGATGCGCCAAGATAAAAGAATGAAGAAATCAATATGGCAATAATAATGGAGAAGATGACATTTTCCCAGTAATGGAGGGTTTCAGCCCAGTGAGCACCTGCAAATGCACGATAGATCAGCGTGATGAAATTAGGGCTTTCAGGCCCTCCTTGGATACCTAATAACAGGGACGTCATTATCTCTCCCTTCGTCCTTGACCTGATGCGTAAAATAATATTTTCACAATCTACAAATGAGAGGTTTTAGTCAATGGAAAACTTGCCCGAAGTAGGTACATATAAATGCTTTCTTTTCTCCGAACAGGTTCATTTCCAGCGTGATTGTTATAGTCCATTTCCTTTTTCCCCTGAGGAGTAGTAGACAGGATGCTTCGATTGTGATATCTTCTGTTTAAAAGGAAAAAACTATGGAACGTGATCATATCCTTTCTGTTTTCTCATCGCATCAAAAGGAATTAGTAGATTTACATGTGAAAACATTGTTTATTTTTGGATCAGTTGCACGTGGGGAAGCCAAACCTACGAGTGATATTGATGTTCTGGTTTGTTTTCAGGGAACCGCTACATTTGATAAATATATGAATCTTAAGTTTTTTTTGGAAAATCTTTTCAATTGCAAAATTGATCTGGTAACCGAAAATGGAGTACGAGACGAATTGCGAGAATATATAGAGAAGGAAAAAATCCGTGTCGCGTAATCCTCAGCTTTATATTCATGATATAATCAAATCTTGTCAGCGCATCATGTTATATGTTGAAGAATATGACTATAACAAATTTTGTCAAGACGAAAAAACTTATGACGCCGTTATACGAAATATAGAAATTATTGGTGAAGCGACGAAGAATTTGCCAGTCGAAATAAAGACCTCATATCCAAATATTGAATGGAAAAAGATTGCAGGATTGCGCGATATTGTTGTGCATGCTTATTTCGGAATAGACAATATTATTTTATGGGACATTATTGAATCAAAAATACCCGCTCTCTTGAAAGAACTTTTATACGACTTACACGACAAACAAGACATACAGTAATTGTGGTAATTGTGAAAGTCGTGTAAATCTTGTAAATGTATATTGCTTGGCATTGTGTCACCTCTTGTGTTTACACATCATCGTACACATTTATATGTGTATGCTCAAGAAAAATAAAATGAAGTGGATGTATAGAACAGGATAGGCATGATTGCAAAGCGACAGCGGGGCTTCAGTGGTTATTTATGAGAGCCGCTCTTTGAATCAATCTGAGGCAATTTTTGGAGTGCGCGTGACTAGTCACCGCTTTCATAGCCGTCGGCTAGTCGACTGAGTGGTCTGAGGCAAAACGAATGTTAGCATTGATGTTCGGGCCGGCTTGAGCAAGGAAGGAGGAGGATGTGTTGAGGATGTGTTGAGGATGTGTTGGCAAAGAATGCGTATTCGTGGCGAAAAATTTGTTGGCAAACAGACCCCGTCTAAGCGAAAAGATGCAGCCCCTCAGACGTGGCCATCGACAAGTCGATGGCTATGAAAGCGGCGACAAGTCGCCGCACTCCATAAATAACTATAGGTGCTGTACGGCCACTTCTGAGATTCGGAGTAGATATCAGAGATACAATTTGGGTGTAAGAGAGTAGCTCGAGTAATAGATTGGTGAGAGTTGTGTAGAAGTTAACCGCAGAGTCGCAGAGAGCGCAGAGGAAGCGCAGAGAGAGATTTTTTTACGAAATTCTCTCTCTGCGCTTCCTCTGCGCTCTCTGCGACTCTGCGGTTAACTTCTACACAATCCTACTCCGAATCTCAGGGCCACTTCATTCCACTTGACGGGATCTATAAAACTAATATATAATCCATTTCCATATACTATAAAAAAAGTGTTTTTTATAAATCTATTACATCTACAAATTACAATAACCCGACTTTTTAGGAGTTTATGGGTGCTAGCAAGACAGTCGTTGTAGGAATGTCGGGGGGGGTAGACTCTTCTGTCTCTGCGTTATTGCTCAAGCAGCAAGGATACCAGGTCATCGGCTTGTTCATGAAAAATTGGGAGGAGCAAGATGAAAACGGTATCTGCACCTCAGCAACAGACTACGACGATGTCCGCAAAGTATGCGAAGTGATCGATATTCCCTATTATTCAGTCAATTTTGTCAAAGAATATCGCCAGCAAGTCTTCGATCAATTTATAGAGGATTTTAAACGAGGGTTGACTCCAAACCCTGATATTCTTTGCAACCGCGAAATCAAATTCAAAGCCTTTCTTGATAAAGCCATGGCTTTAGGGGCAAACTTCCTGGCAACGGGCCACTATTGCCAAAATGAAAAGATTGGCGGGCAACACGGGCAACACGCCCTGGTGAAAGGAGCAGATAAACAAAAAGATCAAACCTATTTCCTCTATACGATTGGGAGCTCCGTTTTAGAAAAAGTCCTTTTCCCTATCGGAGGATTGGAAAAAAGCGAAGTACGAAGAATCGCCAGAGAGCATCATCTGCCCACCTCTGAAAAAAAAGATAGCACCGGCATTTGCTTCATAGGCGAACGGCATTTCAGAACCTTTTTAAGTCAGCATCTGGCCATGCAGCCCGGTTCGTTTGAAACCCTCGATGGCAAGCGGGTGGGAAGCCATCAAGGCGCTGCCTATTACACTTTAGGGCAGCGGAAAGGACTAGGGATTGGCGGAGCCGGGGAAGCGTGGTTTGTGGTGAGCAAAGATATTAATCGTGGAGTGGTCTTCGTCGAGCAAGGAGCCGATCATCCCGCCCTCTATCGCAGCCAGCTTGTCGCAGCAGAACTGAGTTGGGTTTCCGGTGCCACCCCTCAATGTCCTTTTGTCTGCCGTTCCAAAATCCGCTACCGGCAAGAGGATCAACCTTGCGTCATCGCCAAGATCGAAAATGGACAAGCTTGGGTCGATTTCCCTGTTCCCCAAAGGGCCATCACGCCAGGCCAATCGATTGTGTTTTATGAGGGTTCGATTTGTCTAGGAGGAGGAGTCATACAGCCCTGACTTGCCTTCCTGTTCTTCCCCGCCATCTCACACGATCTCAGTAAAAAAAATTTAATTAATAATTGATAATAAAATAATTTATATGATATAGTAAAGCTATAAACGGTGCGGTATGACCGGAGGTTACTATGAACATAAATAGCTATAAAAATATTGATCAATTAGAAGATTTATTAAACAATGTCAAGGAATCAAACGATCTCCCAAAAAATGCATCGGGGGGAAGAGTATTTCAAACAGTAGATAAACAAGAATTTTCACTTGATGAAGTTGTGACAAAACTTAATGAAATAGTTAAAACAACGATTACAACTGTAGAAGAAAATCCGATTGAAAGAGATCAGAAAATTCAACGTATAATAGGACGTATAAGAAGTCTGGAAATTAAGGAAAGAGCTGCAGAACAAGAAGAACAGGCTATACCTACCAGGACCCTTGTTCCCTTGGGTTTGAAAAAATGGGCGCAAGGTATCGCTGATGTCGCAAGTTGGGCAAATCCCTGGACCTTTGACCGTGGAAAAATTTTGACGCAAATTGCTGCAGAACATCCATTAGTACCTGGAACACCTTCAGATGAAGGAATAGCAACGAGTTCTCAGTCATTGGAAGCAACCTCCCCATTAACGTCATCTCCATCTGAAGAAAGAGCGACGATATCCGAAGACGACTTGCTTTCTGCAGTTAGTGATGACATTCCAGAGAATGAAAAGATAGATTTTGTCCCTGCATTTAAGCCGTATACGGGAGTCCAATTACCTCCGGATAAATCACTTTTACAGAAGAATAATTTCATGGAGTATATATTAGCAAAAGATGATAAAGGATTTCAAAGGATTTTTCAATTAACTAATGAAAGTGTGCTTAATGTATTAGATCTTATTAAAAAAGAGGGTATTACAATTGATTTACATAAGATGTCTTCTGATGGTAAATCTTTGTTTATTAAATTGGTGGAATTGGAAGAACCTGAAATTGTAAAGAAATTGCTCGAAATAGATCCTTCTGTCATTGAACAAATCCAGAGTCAAAAAAAGTCATACATTATGGAATATGCCTTGGAAGGTAGCCAATCGGAAGAACTTAAAGAAATGGTAGATCTATTAATTAAATCCGCTGAAGAGAGAAATATTCCGCTCACTCAAGAAGAAGAATGGATCAAAAAAGCTTTTTATAATGATTGTTCATTTTCCGAAGAGGAATTCAAGCTACTTGATAATGAATTGAAAGCAAAGGTTTACTTTGTAGCAAATGCGTTTGCCAATGAAGAGATTGTAAGAAAACTGAATCCTCTTGTGGATGAGAAGCCAATACGTCTTCCTGGATCGTCAATCTTGGCTTATAATATGGATATTGTTACGGCAAAGAATGTTATGGGAAACTTTCTTAAAGATTTAGGACAGAGTGATTCATTAATTTCAGAAGAAGATTTTAGTAGATTACAATACGAAAAAAATTATTCACCCAATGGAGGAGGAGTGGACTATATTTTGGGAAAACAATATATAGAAAGACATGTTGTTGAGAATGGATTAAGACACATCAAAATTCCCAAGATGATCGCAGTCATCCCGGAGGGAGCTGAAAGTATTTCATTAAAGCTGGTTAAGGATAAGGATAGTGTGTCCTTTTCCACGAATAACCTGGTCACATATGCTGAACGTGTTAAGAATGTTGACAGGAAATTGTCTTTTGAGGAAGCACTTGAATGTTTAACCCTCTATGAAAAAACAGGATATTTATGTGGCGCCTCAGACGATTTAATCATTGCGGAAGATGGCATTTACTTTACTAAAACGGGATCTGAAAGGTTTAAACCAAAAGATTTCTCATTTGATTTTCAGGCTATTAAAAGGCTTCTGGATCCAAAAGATGTCGATAATTTTATGGCTGAATATCAGAAGCGAAAAGAGGCATTTGATTCAGAAAAAAGGCTAAGAGATGAGCAGGAAAGTGTTTATCGCAAAATGGTTTCAGACCCACTTAAAAACTTGGTGGCTAATAGATTTGATTTTGGTTACCATAATCAGCCATTTACTTTCCCAACAAGTTCTCTTGTATAAACTGAGATTCGGAGTAGGAGCCAGCACTGCCTTGGAATAACCGCAGAGCCGCAAAGAACGCCGAGAAAGCGCAGAGATTTTTTTTCTTCACAAAAAATAGTCTCTTTATTTACTGTTATGAGTCTATGATGTACGATAACAATAGCCTTAACTCCATCACTGGTCAAATAATAGGTTCTGCGATAAAGGTTCATCGCTCAATGGGTCCTGGTTTACTGGAATCGGTTTACTTAACTTGTCTTTGTTATGAGTTGAAAAAGCCAGGTTTTATTGTAGAACGGGAAAAGATGGTACCACTCTTCTATGAAGGGATAAAACTCGACCAATCATATCGTCTAGATCTACTCGTTCAACAAAAAGTTATAGTTGAGATCAAAGCTGTTGAATCTATAACTGCAGTTCATAGAGCTCAACTTCTCTCATATCTAAAACTCACTGGCTGCCCTGTAGGACTATTAATTAACTTTAATGTCGAGATGCTAAAGGATGGTATCTGTCGAATGGTCAATAACTTTTCAGAACCTTTGAGCTCGCCGTATTAATTCCTTAATAATCAAAATCCTCTCTCTGCGCTTGCTCAGCGCTCTCTGCGACTCTGCGGTTAACCATTCAATACACCCTCTAGCTAACCCTTACTCGAGCCACTTTCTTACACCCAAGCTATATCTCTGACTTTTCGTACTACTCCGAATCTCAGGTATAAACTGAGATTCGAAATGCATGCGGCATTTCCAATGTAAGTGCTGTAAGCCCTGTAACGCGTTAATTTTGCAAACAAGAGATAAAAAAAATTCACTATATTTATCTGTTATCTTCTATTATTCGGTCAATTTTATCAATACATGATGGCAGCAAGTCTTTGATCCATTTATGGATATTTTTTACGAGGACAATATGGAAAAAAAGATAGCATTCTTGGAAAAGCTCGGTCCTGGCCTCATCACCGGATCAAGCGATGACGATCCTTCCGGCATTGCAACCTATTCTCAAGCCGGTGCAGCATTCGGCCTCTCAATGTTGTGGACAGCCCTCTTGACCTATCCTCTAATGTATGGAATCCAGGAAATGTGCGCCCGCATCGGTATTGTATCGGGGGGCGGACTAGGCCGCATCATCGTTTTAAAATATCCAAAATTATTAGTCTGGCTAATGCTTGCAGCCCTTTTTCCCGCCATCACTTTTAATATCGCTGCCGACCTGAACGGCATGGGCGCCGTCACTCATTTGCTCTTTCCCTTTTTTCCCGAGTTTTTCTATTCCGCTATTTTTACTGTCGCCATCATCCTGGGACTCGTTTTCTTTACTTATGAACGTATGGCTTCCGTCCTAAAATGGCTGTGCTTGTCTTTGTTTGTTTATGCAATCGTCCCTTTCTTAGTGAACAACAATTGGAGCGCCGTCTTTTCTGCCGCCTTTATTCCAAAATTCGAATGGACTAAAACATATTGGGCTTTGCTGGTGGCTATTTTAGGGACGACCATCTCACCCTATCTTTTTTTCTGGCAGTCCTCAATGTCGCAAGAGGACCATAATCACAAAAATAACCACTCAAATGAAAATGCACTGAGGGAAATGAAACTGGATGTCAATGTGGGAATGCTTTTATCCAATCTGATCATGTTTTTTATCATACTGACAACGGCAAGCGTCCTCTTTCCTGCGGGATTAACCAACATTGAAACCCTTCAGGACGCTGCCAAAGCATTAGAACCTCTAGCAGGGACGTTCGCATTCACTCTTTTTTCACTTGGAGTCATTGGTACTGGATTATTAGCCATACCTGTCTTAGGAGGCTGCCTGGGCTATCTTTTTGCTGATATTTTTGATTGGGAAAAAGGGATGGATAAGAAGTTCCATGAAGCCAAGTTGTTTTACAGTGTCATTATTTCTTCCATTATCCTGGCTCTTCTGATGAATTTATTTCATATGGATCCTGTTCAGTCACTTATTATTACAGCGATCATCTACGGCCTACTGGCCCCTTTCCTCATCGCCATCATCCTGCACATTTGCAACCAACCTGATATCATGCAAGGCCATACGAACAGTTGGATATCCAACTTATTAGGCATTTTCGCCTTCATATTGATGGGTGGATCCGCATTGTTTCTTATTTATTTCTATCTTTCGTCATAAATCATATGTTGATCACGCAATGTGCAAGTTTATTTCTTATTTTCCAACAAATCAAAATGGACCCCGGCACGCATTAAACGAATCGGCTCTCCCTGAAAGTCCCCATCCCCATATTGGTAATTTTCATTCGGCACAATTTGATTATCAACCACATCGACCGCTCCCATATTATAAACCCATATAGGTCTTTGAATGACCCTTGAAAGAGCTTGCAACTCTTGCTCGTCAATAAATATTGTGTCGAGCCTGATTTTGGCTATATATTCTTCAAATGAACCAATGTCATTCTCTCTTTGAAAAGGATCTACTGTACAAATATCCTGATAATACATTTTTTCCATTGTCATATA
>Ga0206952_10273_pt1 | contig 11908 bp, 9 predicted proteins | sample Alteio_BWOrgHeat_39_FD_152966 | JGI IMG/M metagenome (GOLD analysis project Ga0206952, IMG submission 152966) | Enriched cells from forest soil in Barre Woods Harvard Forest LTER site, Petersham, Massachusetts, United States -... | ecosystem: Environmental > Terrestrial > Soil > Temperate forest >... | reverse complement strand
CATCATCAATTCGACAAAAATAGAGCAAACTTGTGCAAAAAAAACACAATCACATGGATCTAGCTGACAAATGAATAAACGCGCAGGAATTTCAAGCCAGGTAAACGTTTTTTTTTCTAGAAAAAAAACGTTTACCTGGCTTGAAATTCCTATCCCTTTTCCACCAGACGGGACATGATGCGCAAGCTGTGTTGAACAGGTGCATATGATTGGGCCAGGATATTGGGACGGGTAAATTCATCGATGATCGGTTGTCGGGAAAGGCAGGTGCGTGGGGTTTCGAATGAGCCTGTTCCTAAAATCGTGTAGCAATCGCAAGCGATTTTTTCTTTAATGGTGTCCAGGTTCATAACTTTACGTGTGCGTGTGCGGTAGGAACGGGGATCATTCTGAAGGAGTCCGGTGGGAAGACCCACTTTCCCCATCCACTGGCTCGATTGTTTTCCTTCTGCCCAGGAATAAATGGTTCCTATGGTAGATCCTGCTGCCTTTTCTGCAACAGGACAGAAAGATGGTTCTGTTCCACTATCTCCCAGATAGATCGGGAGTGAAGTGACTTGCTTTCTAATTGATTCAGGCGATGTCTCTTTCAGAAAAAGACGAACAATCTCTCGAGTGATCATATTGCGACAATACTCACTCGCAGGATGGGGTTCTCCAATAGGACAGGGGAGGTTTCGTTGCAGGCAGGAATCAGCCGTTCTTTGGCTGACAGTATGCTCACATCGTGTAAAAGTCACTGCATCGACCATCCACTCATGATTTACTGATCCCTAAGAGTTTGCATGAGCTCATCAAGTGGCATTGCAGAAGGGGTCATTGGATTTAATTTAAACATGTCAACATTCTTTAGGTGAGTTTACAACAATTTGTTAAGATTAAGAGAAATATTTTTAACTTCCTCAAGGCTCAAGCCGGTCCATTTGACAACATTCTCCATAGGAATATTATCTTTCAAAAGGTTTAAGGCTGTTTGTAGCTTATTCTCCTGAATACCTTCATTCCTGCTTGCAGCTAGTGCACCCAGTTGGTCGGCAATTGCCATAGCAATTCTATCATACGCAAGTAGCTCTTGTTCTGTCCAATGGAAGCGATCTACAACGTCATAAGCCTTTTTGATCTCAGGATCTGCAGCCAGTTTTTGATCTATTGTATTGCTTTCTTCAGCGTGCTTGAGAAAATAATACCACTTCTCTTCTAATGTCTCGAGTTCTTCAATAGTTTTTGTGAATTTTGGTAACTCGACAAAAGTAAAGGAGAAATCTTTTAGATCGCGTTCATAGGTCTTATTATCTAAAATGACATGATCTGACTTATACTCGTCTTTATTTGGAAAAAGGGTATACACAGTGATTGCCAGGAAAACAATTTTCTTAAGTTCTTTATAAGGAGAGCCAGAGTTAAAATTTGAACAGTAAGCCTTGGCAGCATAATATTGAGCTCTTTTTTCAAAGCCTTCTATTTTTGCTACCTGCATTTCAATGATGTATTTGCATCCACTCTGATCACTAACGATGACATCCACGGTGCTTTCTTTACGAGCTTCAATCTCCGGAGATTGAATAGTCGTAATAAAGTCTAAATCCACAATGGTTTCACCTTCTGTTAAATTAAAAACAGCATTTAGGAAGGAGATGGGGATGGACTTATTTTTTTCTTCACCAAATATTTTTTTAAAGGCCATGTCATTTTTTGGATCAAGATATTTATTTATCACTTTTTATTCCTCAGCTACGTCTCTGTTGCGTCCCAGCTACGAGTAAATGATAGCTATTAAGTTAAATTCATGCAAGATTTTTTGGATTGGAGTTATTATTCGCTCTTGATACATAGAAATATGTAACAGTTCAGATATCCCTCCTTCGTCGGGGCATCTGAGTGAAAAATATGGAAGAGTAAAATTTTAATTCACATTGCATGATCGTCAGGAAGAATTGAACTGACCGCTCCTTCGAGTTCAGAAAAGAAAGAGGCTTGTTTTCTTAGCGACGACTCTTGCCTATGGCGTCACCGTCGTAGGCAATTATGCCTATGTGGCAGATTACAACCCTGCGTTGTCAATGCACGGTTTTGATGAAACTTATGTGTTGATAACGCACGGTAATCCTCTAATCCTCGCTAATTTCATGGGTGGATTTGCCCTACTGCCAGTAGTTGATTTGTCCTATTCCCAATCAGCCTGGGTTTTATCTTTAATTACAGGAAAAGCACTTCTAGCTAAAAGGTATTTCCTAATTTGACAAGCATTATCTCTTGTTGTTATTCTAAACTCGCTCTCTGTCGTTTTATTTTGTAATAGATGAAAAGTTCCTAGATCATAGACCTTTTTAGTAACCGAAAAGCAAATGACATCAGAATCGTTTTTCAATTTCGTCATCAATTCCTGTTCTGACGAAAAAGTTATTTTATCCAATGAGGCAAAGATGTCCTCTAAATGTTTTGGGAGGGGGGTGTATTCAAGCCCAGGATTTTGCTGAATGGGATATTTGTCAGTTAGTGCAAGGTACAGTAGATGGATTTCTCGATGAATATGTCCAAAATCATTCTTCAGGTACAGATCCCCCAGAAAGTCATTTTGAGGATAACATTGATCCTCCACACTATAAAGATTCCTTTATCGAACATGAATAGTACACTGTCAAGCTTAAATTGATACATTTGGCTAGCGCCAAAGCCCTGCGGTTGAACAATCGCAAGTCACCTAGTATTAGTAAATACAAGGTGACTTGCGATCGTTCAACCCCGGGGTTTTGGTGCAGCCAAATGTATCAATTTAAACTTGACAGTGTACTAGAGCAAACTACCCCAATAAAGGGGAATAGATTCTCTTGTTTTCATTTTTTCGCCTCATCATCAATTCGACAAAAATAGAGCAAACTTGTGCAAAAAAAAACGCAATCAAGCACAATCACGCGGATCTAGCTGACAAATGAATAAACGCACAGGAATTTCAAGCTAGGTAAACTTTTTTTTTCTAGAAAAAAAACGTTTACCTAGCTTGAAATTCCTATCCCTGACCAAGGACACGCCATTGATAGGCTCTGATCATAAGGATTACAATCGAAAAGAGACCGGAGTTAAAGCTGTCCGTAAATTCTAATGCCCCTTGCTCTTACACATCTCATTTTACAGCTCATAACGCCTCGAAGTGGCGGTATGGGCTGCTTGATTTCAGAACATTATACACTTGGGTGAATATTCCGGGAGACTTTCATCCCCACAGGCTTCAGATCTACCCACAGAAGCATCGGGTATCTCTAACCAACTCAACCTCAGTGCCTGACAAAACTATGGAAATGGCCGAAGAAATAAAGTTGAAATAAATTAAAGAAATTTGGTAACTTCGCATAAAGTTGTGGTAAAACCACACCAACTTGATACAATTTCCCTGGGAATCCGATTCGAAAAAGACGAATTTACCACCACTTTATGAGAAGTTGCGAAATTTGTATTTTTCTTTAAACAAGCAAAGTTTTTATGAATCTTGAAATATCTATGAATACAAATCAGGCTTCCTATACTCCAAGAGCCTCAATTGAAGAAATCGAAAAAATGAGGCAAGAAAGTATCAGAAGAAGGGAAACAATACAAAACAATCATGGAATTAATCAAGCAGCGGATTCGATTTCGAAAAATTTTCAATCAAATTTTGCACCGCCTATGCCTCCAGAAATATCCAATATAGCAAGAGCTTCCATTGCAGAGATCATAAAAATGACGGAAGAAAGTAGAAGAAGAAGGGAAGCAATAAAAAACGATAATGAATCCGAACAATTGGCTAAATCAATTTCTGAATTAACAAAATCATTAGATGAAACTTCTCAAAAAATTGATAATGAACACCAACGTCACAAAGAAATGGAAGAAGAATATGCACGCTTGCAGCATCGTTGGGAATCGGAGCTTGAAGCAGGCTACATAAAAACAAAGTGTCTAAAGGAGGGCTTTTGAAGATTTATCGAATAGAAATGAGGATAGTCAAAGTTTATTAAATGAATCTGAGATTCCAGAATTATTGAAATCCCTAAAAGAAGAAATTGGATCACAGCGATCCCAATTAAATTCTGAGCAAAATCAAATTGAGGAGGAATTTGCTAAAATAGAGGAGTGAATTCATGAAGTCAATCACAAACAAGCGGAAATGGAAGCGAGAATAGACGCTCTATTAGAAAAAGTATTGGCAGATATTGAAGGCTCAGTTCCGATTTCAGGGATTGAAAAAAATCTATGGAGTGACTTGGTTGAAAATCTTAAATCTAGCTTTAATTTTCTAAATCCTACTGATGATTATACAGCTCAAGTGATTCAATTGATTGAAAAACTAGAAAATGGGGAAGAAATGGGTTATGAAGACCTTGACCTCATTCAATGTGCAATGCAACAACTTCCATTTGACCAACAACCATTCATGCATCGATTAGGAGACTTTCTTTTGAAGAATAGTGCAGTAGTAAGAACACTTTCGGCTGTTACTACACCATTAGTTGGAATAAATCTGTTAGGTGTGAAGAATGGAATGCTTGCAAAAAGAATGGTGGGTAATTTAATCGATGAATTGCTTTTGTGTGCTCCACAAACCACGGATGAAAAGGCTCAAACAGGAATATTAGAAACTGTATTAACAGGTCTCTTTAGTCCTTTAGCTGGAATTGCCGTTGCAGCAGATAACTTATTAGGACTTGCTTCGGAAGATATGAATGATGCTGTCGTGATGGGTGCATATTTATCAGAAAAAATGGGGATTAATTTTGCTGATACTGCAGATTCTGCAAGTTCTGGACTGATATTCTATTTATTTTACAAAGATCCATTGCTTTTCTTAAAAATTACAAATGATCTCAAAGAAGCACAGAAAGCTTTAATGGAAAAACCAATCAGTGAAAATATGCAAAATGTGGGATATTTCGTGGTGGACCAAGTCGTTAAGAACCTCACCGAGTTAACAAATTTATTAAGCTCTTTCAATGTAAATGATAAGAGTGATGAGGCCATCATCCGAATTGCTGCTGTTGCAATCGGAATATTGATTCCGCTATTCAATTTTTGGTATATGTCATTAAGCATCAGCTTACCTTTCACCTTAATGTGCATGCCATTTATAATCAGTATATTCTACTTGGTTAACAGGCGGTTTGAGGAAAAATATAAGGGACTGAAAACTTTCCAAAAATGTGAAACCACTGAGTATACTTTTCGTGAATACGTTTTAGATCAAGTGAATGACGAAAAAATCAATAAAGTAGATAAATTGAAGGATATTCTTCTTATTGAAAATGTGACTGCTTATAACCCGGTGCTTGATAAGGCCATTCAGGCTGTAAAAGACAAGGTTATGAGCCATTAAAGGTGTATAAACTCACGACAAGAAGTCAAAAAAATTTGGACATTGTGTTAAATCAGCATTTTTAAAGGTACAAGGATGCAAGGAGGAAATTATGCAATCCATCGATTCTGCTAGAAGTGTGAGTATAGAAACAACCATCCCACAACCAATATTAAATGGCTCGGGTGGTTTAAGTACATTTCAAGAAATGCAAAAAGAAATAGATGCTCGCTCTCATTGTATGGAGGAGTTAATTCGTGAAAATACTGATCTTCACGAAATACATACTAAGGATTGTGAAGACTTAAAAAACGCAAATAAAGAAATCAATCAAAAGAATGAACGCGTTGGAGAAATGTCTGATCGAATTGCTGTTCTCGTCGCAGAAAGAGAACTGTTTTGCGCGAAAATAGATCAACAGCAGTCAGAGATGTACGAAAAACTCAGGCAACTATGTACTACACATGAAGATTTAATGAGACAAAAAGATGATTATGAAAATAAAACAAAAGCTTTGGAAGAAAAGATCAAGGATCAAGATAAAGAATATAAAGCAAAAATAGAGGCAGTCAAAAAAGAATGTCAAAATACTTGTGCAGAATTTGAGGCAAAGAATAAAGTATTGCAAAAAACTTGTGAAACAACGAATACAGAATTGGATAAACTTGGAAAGAAAGCAATTGAAAATGAAAGCAAGTTAAGGGCAGCTCAAAGCACTACCTCCAGCGCTCACATGTCTAGGCTAAATAAGATAGATAATTTAATTCAAGAATTTGATATGTTTGACTTGCTGCCCGGAGACTATTTACAAAGCAATGGATTAGTTTCACAAGTAACAAAAGTTACGTTAGATATTAGGATGCGATTTATGCGAATTATTGGCAATGAGGACTTGATAAAGGACGAAACATATGTAGAGAAATTGTCTCGCCACGCTCTCTCTTTCTTTGTTTGGATTAACAATACAGCAGCAGCAGCAGAAATTTTTGAAAAAGATGCTGGAAAATTGATAGATGAATTAAATGAAACCTATGAAACCTTTGATGATGCTATCAATAATGAATGCACTCAACAAGCAATCAGTGAGTTAAAAGAAACATTAGAAAGAGCATCAACAGGGATGGATAATCTTTGTGATACGCACGAAGCATTAAACACAGAGGACGGTCGGGTCTGGGTTAATGCAGCGTCACGTATCAAAGGTCGGCTAGCGTTGAGTGTTATTAAAATTAATAATAATGAAATGGAACCTGTATTTTCGTATTACTGAACCAGATAGATAGTCACTTACAAAAAAAGCCCCCTCTTGGCTTGAAATTCCGGGAAATCCCGGTAGCTTTTTACAAAGTTTTTGAAGAAGAACTAAGAAAAGTTGTTTTTTTGCCAAAAACTGGAATAAGATTTTTGATCAGCCAGATAGAGCGATAATGTCCTTTTTGTGTGCCAAAGTATCATTACACACAAAGCAGCAAAAGGAGCGAGTCCAGCATGGCACCCTTCAAGATTAATCAATTTGAGGGCTCGAGAAGCGATAAAAAGAACAATTTTTCCTTCTTTAATGAGTTGCTATCCATAAAGATGAACGGACAAGCAGCAAAAGGAGCAACTCCAGCATCAGTGATGTCACACCCTTCAAGACCAATCCATTTGAGAGCTGTACAGGGAGCAAGATGAGCAAGTCCAGCATCTGTGATTTTACTGCATCTTCTAAGACTAATGCTTTCGAGACCGATGCAAGCACCAAAAGGAGTAAGTCCAGCATCTGTGATGCGTAGGCACTCTGCAAGATTAATGTCTTGAAGACGCGGACAGGCTAATAAAGAGATTCCTTCATCTGTGACGAGGTGGCACCATGCAAGATTAATTTCTGTAAGACCCTTACAAGCGGCAAAAGGAGCAATTCCAATATCTGTGATTTCGCATGCAAAACCAATGCCCTGGAGACCCGGACAAGCGGCAAAAGGAGCATGTCCAACATCTGTGATTTTCTCACACCCATTAAAATAAATGAATTGGAGATCCTTACAAGTGGCAAAGGGAGCAATTCCAGCATCTGTGATTAGCTCACACTCACTAAAATTTATCTTTTTGAGACCCTTACAAGTGGCAATATGAGCAAGTCCAGCATCTGTGATTAGCTCACAATCACTAATATTTATGATTTTGAGATCCTTACAAGCGGCAATATGAGCAAGTCCAGCATCTGTGATCAGGTTGCAGTTGTTAAGAGTAATGCATTGGAGATTCTTACAAGCGGCCAAATGAGCAAGTCCTTTATCTGTGATCTGGTGACACCCATCTAGATTAATGGTTTCGAGATCCTTACAAGCGGCAATATGAGCAAGTCCAGCATCTGTGATCCGGTTGCATTTGTTAAGAGTAATGCATTGGAGATTCTTACAAGCTGCCAAAGGAGCCAGTCCATCATCAGTGATGCAGTTGCACTCTGCAAGATTAATATTCAGGAGACCCGTACAAGAGGCGAAAGGGACAAGATCAGCATCTATGATGTAGTCGCACCCTGCAAAATTAATACTTCTGAGACCCCGACAAGCAGCAAAAGGAACAATTCCATCTTCTGTGATTCTCTCACACCATGCCAGATTAATGCTTTTGAGACCCCGACAATCAGCAAAAGGAGCAATTCCACTATCTGTGATAAGGCAGCATCCTTCAAGAGTAATGTCTCGAAGTTCCTGACAAGCGTAAAAATGGGCAAGTACATCATCTTTGATTTTCTTGCAATCTGCAAGATTAATTTCTATAATTTTACTTAAATCAATTGACAGTAAAAATTGATGTGAACTGAAAGAACAGTTTGACAAGTTCAGCCTCGTTAATGAATCATCGCTGGTAGAAATCAAATTAAAAAATTGTTGTATCTTCTCCTCTAATAATCGTATGCCAATGAAATCAGAAACTGGAACACCTGAGTTCAATCGACGAACTAATTCGTTTATTACTGTCTGATTTAATTTGCACCTCATGCTTTTTGAAGTTTTTAACAAATGGATCATATCTACAGTGCCCAGATGAGGGAGCACATATGTAAATACTTCAGATGGTAAGTCGAATATACTGCTAATACTATTTGAAGTGTGTTGAGGTATTTCAACTTGAGATGAGGTGGTTTTCGGGTTTATTCGGTCCTGGTATTCTTTGAAAATATTTTGAATACGATCAATTTCCTCTGTCAATTCCAGCCTGGAAATAAAGCGAACCCTCAAAGCCTGAAGAGAATGGATCATCGCATCGATCCTTGATTGAAACTCCTCATGATGAGGACTGATTTGTTTCAATAACGTGCCTATATCGGTAAGAAATTCCTGCACTGAAATTTCTTCCTGATTTTCTGCTTGTTGAGACAAAGTATCAAATAAAGCTTCGAATCGAAATCCCATTTCCAAAGGACAGGCAACACGATCTTCTCCATGGCCGGCCAGTCCCGCCCGAGGAAACCTGGGAAAGGAATCATCTTCTAAGATAGATTCCTCCATTTCCCTTTCGCAGTCGAATAATGATGGCAAAGATGATAATGAATTATTCAATCCAAACATAATAAAACTCCCATTAATATAAATTTCATTTAAGCCAAAATTTTACACCAACAGCAATTTAACACAAAGCAATTCTCAACAATCCTCAATAATTTCACCTTTTATCTACAGCAGACTGCCAAAAAAAAACTTTGTCCACAATATTAACATTGACATACACCTAAACAATCGCATATAATACTCAACACAAATCGAGTAAGAGTGCGTTCATAAATACCTAAATTAAAAGCACTTGCGTAATTTAAAGACGTTGATCATTTAATCCATTAATCCATTGACATAATTTTACTGATAGTGCATAAAGGGTGATTATTATGCTATACATATTCAAGCAAACAAGAGCAATGCTTGAATGTTATATATAGATCGTGTGCCATAGTATTTACTCATTCTTTGATATAACTTGCCAATTCCGGAAGTGGAGCGACTTAACCTGCCGCTGATGAGATTCCTTTACCGCTTCAGTCTACTCAAGAGGAACCACCTGTCTATAATGGCGTCATTCGGCGCATCGTCACCATTCTTGGCAGAAAAAAGCTCCCTTTGGCTTGAAATTTCCCTATCCCTAAATTATTAAATGCGATAGTATATTTTTGCGTGTATCAAGAATCATTGATGAATCCTCTATTTGAATAAACCCGTACTCTATCCGAAAAAAGACTTTGGTCTTGTTGAGAAGAAGAGTACTTTCGAATAGTTTTTGTGAGTTTATAATTTTATAAAGACATTGCTATAAGTATGCAAAGGAGAAATTATGGCTATTGGAACGACTTATCAATCTGCTGAATTCAGCCAACTTGCGCAACAATTATATGACCCTGTCAGTCGTGAACTGATGATCGATGCAGTGACCCTCGATTGTGGACACACCGTGAGTCAAAAGACAGCAGAATTATATATTCAGAAAAAAGTGTGCCCCGTCGATCATTCACATGAAGTTAGCATTTTCGTTCCCAACTTGTCCATCCGGATAATTGTGCAACTCTTCCTCGACGCACCTCCTGCCTTAAATCCGTTTATCCCAAAAAGTTTAGTCAACAATGCAGAAACCATCGAAAAACTGAGGAGCACGATTGATGATATATCTTCAGAGCTAAGAGCCACAAGAGAAGAACTTAAAAGAATGAGAGAAGTATCTCAACACTTCGAGAGAGAGAGCGAAAAAAAACAAGCGAGAGAACAAGCCTTTCAAATGACAGAGCAGGCAAAAGAGCGATTTGCATTACATTTGCCGCTCCATTCTTTGGAAATAGAAGTATTGAAAAGATATTTTGGAGCCGAATTTCAAGAGTCAGGATTATACACAGATATCGCTAAAATCTTGTTATGGCCATGTCCTGTTTGGCCTGATAAAGCAAGTCTTTCAGGTCTTGTAGAAGTGATGCAACAATGTCCTAATCTTACTACTCTCAGTTTAGCATGGTGTAGACATCTTGAAGATGAAGATTTGCAAGCAATTACTCTTTGCTGCCCTAACCAGGAAACAAATCAAAGCTGGAAGATGTCTCAATTACGTCATCTCGATTTGAGCAACTGTCCTGGAGTGACCGATGCAGGGCTCGCAATCATTGGTCAAAATTGTCCCAACCTTCAAGGGCTCAACCTCAATGGTTGCTCCCACATTACCGATAATGGCACTCAGGTTTTGACTTACAATATTGGAGGATCTCCCAATTTTAAACAATTGCAAACCCTTAGCCTGAGTGGAACCAAGATAACCGATCAGTCGATTGGATATATCATTCGATTTTGCCGTGACGTGCAATCTCTTAATCTCAGCCATTGCGAATCGGTTACCGATAAGGGAATCGTCTCTATCGCACGGTCCATACTCCGAGATCATCTCCATACTCTTAACCTGCATGGATGCAACCAACTAACCGATGTTGCCATCACCGAAATTGCCCAAAACTGCACAGCTCTACAAACTCTGGTTTGGACAAATGGTGAAGTGATAAAGGAGCCCAAAAAATACGTTGAGCTGAAAGCCAATATGATCGAACTCAATCATGATGCAACAGCGCATCTCCAACATCTCCTTACTCAACTACGTATCGATCGAGAGATCATTGCTTATTTGATTCAATTCGGAGCCCAACTCAATCAACGCATTTCTGGACCAATATGGAATGGTGGTACCCCTGCGCATCTTATAGCAGGCTGTAGTCGAGTAGACAGTGGGAAAAGGATAGAAATATTAAAGCTATTTCGTGATTATCATTTAAACTTTCGCATTTTGGATCATGAAGCAAGGACCGCACTTGAAGTAGCTCGAACGCACAATAGCAGTGGAAGAAATCAACCAGTGGTTGATTTTTTGGAGGAAATAGCAAAAGAGCAGCTACTACTCAATGCGCAAGAAAAATAAAATTTTAGGAGAGAGTATGAATACAACAGATAAGATGAGAAGTGATTTTAGAACAGAAATGCCAATTGGAGCCGAACCAAAAATTCTATTAACAATTCAAGTAGAAAACCCTCCCAGTGAATTTCCCATTAGAGACGTCAGTCCTAACATGACTATACAAGACTTTATAATAATGCTTCGTCCCAAATTAAATTTTGAAGATTTTTCCATTCTCAATGCTAGTGAGGGAACATTTATTGAAGAAGATTTTGGTGGAAATCGAACTCTTTCAGATGAGGGAATATCAGAAAATACAACTCTGATTATCAAAAATAAGGCATTAGAAGATAAGGAAGAAAGAATACCAGAAAAACCAGGAGAAGCAGGCACAATAAAGTCTTTTCCAGATTTTAGAGTGATAGACGAAACTTTTGAATATACCCCACAAACTCCACAGCCAGGTCAAAAACTTGAGGAAGGAATTAATTTTATTGGCTATTGTGATAAGTGTACAAAGACAGTTTACATGGTTGCATTGTGGACTCTCAATGAACCTATTGTTGATATCGGCAAAGCCAGGGAAAATTGCCGTTGTCCAATGCATCCCACACGTCAAATAGTGGTAAATAATCTCATATTTTTTAAATGTTCCTTTACGATAAATGGGAATATTGACAGAGA
>Ga0206952_10246_pt2 | contig 11920 bp, 9 predicted proteins | sample Alteio_BWOrgHeat_39_FD_152966 | JGI IMG/M metagenome (GOLD analysis project Ga0206952, IMG submission 152966) | Enriched cells from forest soil in Barre Woods Harvard Forest LTER site, Petersham, Massachusetts, United States -... | ecosystem: Environmental > Terrestrial > Soil > Temperate forest >... | reverse complement strand
TCGCCGAATTCCACTTCCACCTTTCTGGCGGACAAGTCGAAGCCCTCGTCCTCGTCACCGGCATGATCGGCGTCGCGCTGCGTCTCTACACGCTCTCGGCGACGGCCTTCAATTACCGCCTGCTCGGCGCTAAGTGCCGCAAGCCGGTTCCGCTGGTTTATGTGTTGGATTTGATCTGGGCGCTCTCGCCCTTCCTGCTCCAGCCGAAGATCGGCATGGGCCTGGCCTTCGCGTCCTGCGCGGCATTGCTCTACGCGCCGTTCGCGCAGCGCATCCTGGCCATGATGACGTGGCCTGTGGAACCCCTCAAGCGCTAGTGCGCTGCGAGCTCTTCTTTACTGGGGTTATAGAGGAAGTAGCAACGTAGCCCAAGGTACGGTCCGTGGAATTCCTTGGGCAGCGGCGGAAAAGGGTTCGACGCCGAGATGCCACCCCAGGCCGCGCGATCCAATGCCACATCGCCCGACGGATAAAACACGCGCATCCCTTGCACTTTGCCATCCGGCAGAATCACGAACTCAATCGCGACCTTCCCGCTCTTGCGCAGCGGGGGATACACCGACTCCGGCATCGCGGTGTACCAGTTCATCTCGATCACCTGCTTGATGCGCGCCAGGTACGGCCCGAAGTCCACGCCCATCGTATCGGTCGTGATCTCCATCGCATCGCGAACTTGTCCGCCACTCGGTCCGCGTCCCAGGCCCATCCCGCCGCCCGTCGCGAGCTTCCCGGCCGATCCCGACGACGCGCGTGCCGCCTCCTGGATCGCTGTTCCCGCCGACATCGCCGCTCCTGAGAAGCTCGGCGTCGCCTTGGGCATCGTCATCTTCGGCTGCAAATTCGGTACTTCAAACTGCGGGGTATTCGCCGCCATCTGCTGGCCCTGTTGGGTCGACGGCTGCTGCTGCTGTCCTTGCTTCGGCGCTTGCTGCTGCGCCATCTGTGGCGGCGTCGGTACACTCGGCTGCGCTGAAGAACGTGCCGGCGGTCCCGGTGTCCGCTGGTCTAGCAGCTTTTGCAATTCCTTTTGAGTTGGGTTTCGCGAAGTAGCAATGCGATCTTTGTCCGACATCACATTGGTGTGCGGCTTCTGCAGTAACTTCTGCGCGTCCGGGGGAAGTTCAAGGAACGTCGCGTCCTTGTCCTTCATGGTCAGGTCCACCATCTTCACCGGATGCCCCCAACCCGGCATCCACTTCGGACTCAGCGCCAGCATGATCGCGATCACCAGGTGGGCAATAATCGAGATCCACGCCGCTTCCCGCAGCCGTGACCGCGAGAGCTCATCGCGCAACTCCATCAACACTACCGGGGTGAACGCCTCTTCCGTGAACGGGCTATTGCTCTCGTTCGCGCGGGCGACCTCCTCGAAATGCCGAGTCTCTTCCTCTTCCCTGGATGGCTGGATCTGAAGTATGGACATTCTTTGCTTTGGTCCGCGGGCCCGCTACCGTAAACACACGTTTACCTTACGGTATTTAGACGATCTCCGGACAGGCCCGCTGCAACTTTCCGCCCGTCCGCAGAATTCTTTACAAACCCCACGTCTTATTCCCATTTTCGCACTATTCCCACATCCGCGCACCCCACGGAAGGGGGAGAACTTCAAGATTCATCACGCTTTTCGGGCAATAAACTTGTTCCACCCTGAAACTCTCCCCATTTCGATACAACGACTGGCCCAATCCCCAATCGTCCCGCCGAACCGCCGGTGAAGGTGGTTTACACTGGCTGCGCCATGACTCCTCGGGACTTCCCCAAGCGTTTGGGTTTGATCGCCGGCAACGGTAAGTTCCCGCTCCTCATCCTTGACGCCGCCCGCGCCCACGGCGCCGAAGTCGTGGTCGCCGCCATTAAGGAAGAGACCTTCCCTGAGATCGAGCAGCACGGCGCCGCCGCTGTCCACTGGCTCTCCCTCGGCGAACTCAGCAAGCTCATCGAAACGTTCAAGCGCGAGGGCATCACGGAAGCCATCATGGCCGGGCAGGTCAAACATAAGCAGATCTTCAGTGCCATCCGTCCCGACTGGAAACTGGCAAAACTGCTCATGTCCCTCGGCACCCGCAATACCGACTCCCTCATCGGCGCCGTCGCCAAGGTGCTGGCCGACGAAGGCATCACCCTCCTCGACTCGACTTCGCTCCTCGAACCCCTGCTCGCCCCCCACGGTGTGCTCACCAGCCGTCCGCCCACCGACCAGGAGTTGACCAACATCACCTACGGCCGCGCCGTGGCACAGCACCTGTCGCGCTTCGATATCGGTCAGACCGTCGTCATTGCCGAAGCCGCCTGCGTCGCCGTCGAAGCCATGGAGGGCACGGACGCCACCATCCTCCGCGCCGGAGAGCTCCTCTCCTCGCCGTCGTTAGGCGACAAGCCCTCCACCCTGGGTCGTGAACTCACCGTCGTAAAGGTAGCCAAGCCCAATCAGGACATGCGCTTCGATGTCCCCGTAATCGGCCTGCGCACTATCGAAACCATGAAGAAAGCCAACGCCACGTGCCTGGCCCTCGACGCCGGCAAGTGCCTCCTGCTCGACGGCAGCACCATCACGGAAGCGGCCAATGCCGCCGGCATCTGCATAGTGGCTGAAACCCCCGCCGCGGCGCACCATGCGCAGCACGCGGAACTGCCTAAGATTTAGGATTGGGGTACAGCGGGCCTTCAGGCCTGCGTCGCGCAGTACGATAATCTGGGCTTCAGCCCCTGGGGTACTCGGATGCGAATCGTAGTCCTCGTTGCACTCTCGATTACGCTCCTATGCGCGGCGCTCCACTCGCAAGATACAGAAGCGTCCGACGCCGCTTGCGCTCAACAGGCGTCCGGCTATGACCCTAAGTTGCTCTCCGCGTCTCCGCCGCAACTACCTCCGGATCTCAAGAAAGTTGAACTGACTTATTTCGAGCCCGGATGCGAGGGCGAGTGCCCGGTCTTCTGGCTGACAATTCGAGAGGGCAAGATTCACTACAAGGGGAAGAAATTTGTGAAGGTGAGGGGCTCACGGCACGCCGGTTTTTCAGAGGAGGATTTCCGGAAACTTCTCCAGCTGTGGAACGATGGCAAGTTCTTCGCAATGCACGACGACTATTGCGATTTCAGATGTGGCAATACGGAGGTCACCAGCCTCGATCCGCGAGAATCCTCCACAACCTTAGCGCTACCGGTTGGAAAGAAGACCGTTCGCGAGTGCTCAGTGGATCGTCCCACATCAGCCCATCCACCCGACGCGTATTTCAATCTGCAGGGCGAACTCAGGCGGATCGCTAAAGATCACGGCTGGCTTTAGACGGCAACCCAATTCATTTACAATCTCTTTACTGCTCGCAGTTCCCGCAAAATTTCAGCAAGAGGTTTTAAATGTCCGACAAACCACTCGTCTCCATCGTTATGGGTAGCGACTCCGATCTCGACATCATGAACGAGGCCGCCAAGGCTCTCCACGACTTCGGCATCCCCTACGAAATCGATATTACCTCCGCGCATCGTTCTCCCGCGCGCACCAGCGAATATTCGCGCGCGCTCGTCTCGCGTGGCGTGAAGGTCGTCATTGCCGGCGCCGGTGGGGCCGCCCACCTCGCGGGCGTTATCGCCGCCGAGACCACGCTCCCCGTCATCGCCGTGCCTATCCCGTCTACGGCGCTGCTCGGTCTCGATTCTCTTCTCGCGATGGTGCAGATGCCCGCCGGAATCCCGTGCGCGACCGTCGCCATTGGCAAGCCCGGTGCGACGAATGCTGGCATCCTGGCCGCCCAAATCATCGGCACCCACGATCCCGAAGTCGCCAAGAGGTTAGTGGCTCACAAAGAAAAGCTCGCCAAGGGCGTGGAAGAAAAATCCAGGAAGCTGCGCGAGTCGTTGAAGAAGTAGATTTCCGCACCGCGATCTAATAAGAAGGGCAGCCCGAAAAGGCTGCCCTCGTTTTCTTACTCAAGAATTTATCTGAAGTGAAGAGAGTTCCTACTCCGAAGCCGCCTTCGAAATTCCCAGCGGCCCAGCCAAGTCCCAATCATGCGAAGCGTAATCCACGGTTCGCTCCAAGTAGAACCGCACTTCGGCTTTGCACATCCTGCAGCCTGGAAGAATGTCGCCGGTGATTGCGACAACCTCGTGGTCCGCGCGGTGCTCCGCGTGCACCACGCGATACACGCCGCTCAGGGCCACAGTCTCGCCAGGGGACAATGCTGCTTTCACTTCGAACATCCGCCCTTTAGGATTCTTCACAGCCGTGGCCTTCGCCCAAAAAACTCTCGTTTGGCCAGGTGAGCGAGAGCAGGCGTACTCTTCAATTACTAAGTTCCGATTCGCCCGCCCGGTAAAAGGATGTTCCCCGAAATTAAAGCTAAGGTCATTTTTTTCCGGTGTTTGCGAGCAGGTAAAAATTCCAAGTACCCGCCACTATCGAGCCGCAAGTCTCGTCCTCTCAACGCCCACTTTGGCATTACAAATGCCTTAGTATCGCGCATGGAAAATCACAAAGTAAAAGTCATGCAGTTCCCGCAAAAACTCGGGGACAGGGCAGGTGACCTGCTCCTACAGTGCGGCGAGACTGTCCCGGAATCTGGTATTTACGAGGCCATCCACAACCGCCATAACCCAGAGTCCGAGGGCACCCACGTCGTTGCCCTTCGTGGAGAATCCGTGCAGCCCTGTAAATCGTGCGGCGACCGAATCCGCCTACGGTTACTTTACGCTGCACCGCACATTTCGGAAGACGGCGATTTCTGCAGTTAGGATTCCCACCGCCCGGGGAGCACTCCCAAGTCTGTAAGGTCATCCCTTCATAGCGAACTCTTCTACATTTAGTTCCCGCAGGTACTTTGCGAAACCCGGACCCAGCTCCGGGTTTTTCAATGCGAACTCGACGGTCGCCTTCAGGAAGCCCAACTTGTCGCCCGCGTCGTGGCGCTTGCCTTCGAAACAATACCCGTAGATTTTTTCTTTCTTCAGCAGCGCGCGCATCCCGTCCGTCAGTTGGATCTCTCCACCTGCACCGGTGGGAATCGTCTGCAGCATCTCGAAGATCGTCGGCGTCAGAATGTAGCGTCCGATAATCGCCTGGTTCGACGGTGCATCCTCCGGCTTCGGCTTCTCAACAAGATCATGGATCTCGAACAAGCGCCCCGCAAACGGTCCCGTCGTCACCGGCTTTCCATCCAGCACGCCATACTGTGAAATCGCCTTGCCTTCCACTACCTGGGTCGCAATCACCGAACACTGTGTGGCTTCGAAAACCTCCACCATCTGCTTCAGGCACGGCTTCTTCGCATCGATCACGTCATCCGCCAGCAGCACCGCGAACGGCTCATCGCCCACCAGTTCCTTCGACATCAGCACCGCATGCCCGAGGCCCAACGCCTCTTTCTGCCGCACATATGCCACGTGGATCATGTCGGAGATCGCGCGCACCACCATCAGCAGCTCGGTCTTGCCGCGCTCCTCCAGCATCTTCTCCAGTTCGTAGCTGACGTCGAAATGGTCTTCAATCGCCGTCTTGCCGCGCCCCGTGATGATGATGATCTGGTCGCAGCCCGCATTCATCGCCTCTTCCACGCCGTATTGGATGAGCGGCTTGTCCACGATCGGCAGCATCTCTTTCGGTTGCGCCTTGGTCGCCGGGAGAAAGCGCGTGCCCAGTCCAGCGGCAGGGAAGACAGCCTTGCGAATGGTCTTCATAAATTTCCTTCGTGGGGAATGATTTCTGAAATCCGTAAGATGCGCAGAGTAGCCCGCGCGTCACGGCCCTAGATTGTAGACACTGCCGCGTCGGAAAGCTGCTGCAATAACGCGTTCAGTCCGCGCAACACTTCATCCGCGGCCACCGCCTTCAGCGTGAACTTCAAGATCCCGTTGGGCGTAAACTTTGCGCCCTTGGTGCGTCCCACGAACTTCGCCAGCTTTTCGGGATCGATCTTCGCCTTCTCCGTGAACCGCACGCTTGCCTGGTCGCGTTGCCGTTCGATCCCCGCCACCCCAATGCGCTCCGCCATCAACCGCAGCCGCGCATACTCAATCAAGTTCTTCACGGGGTTCGGCGGCGCACCGTAGCGGTCCTGCAACTCACCCGCAACGTCGTTCAGTTGCGCGTCTCCCTCTACGCCCGCAATCCGCTTGTACATCCGCAGGCGCTGATTCTCTTCGCGAATGTATTCGGGAGGAATGCGAATATTCAGCCCCAGGTTGAGTTGCGTCTCCGCCTGCTCCTCCTGCACCTCGCCCTTCATCTCCCGGACAGTTCGCTCGAGCATCGTCGTGTACAACTCGAAGCCGACCGCTTCGATTTGCCCGCTCTGTTCGCCGCCCAACAAGTTGCCCGCGCCGCGCAGCTCCAAATCCAGCGCTGCGATCTTGAAGCCCGCGCCGAGATCGCTGAACTCCTTCAACGCCGCCAGTCGCCGCCGCGCCAGCTCCGTCAACTCGCGGTCCGGAGGCACCAACAAATAGGCATACGCCCGTCGGCTCGATCGTCCCACGCGCCCACGCAGTTGGTACAACTCCGACAGCCCGTGCCGGTCCGCGCGGTTCACGATCATCGTGTTGCAGAGCGGGATATCGAGCCCGTTCTCAATGATCGTCGTCGCCACCAGCACATCTGCCTCATGCCGCATGAACGCCAGCATGATGTCCTCGAGTTGCCCCTCGCCCATCTGACCGTGGCCGATGAGTACCCGCGCCTTCGGCACCAATTCGCGGATCTTCTCGGAGATCTCGTAAATGCTCTCCACCCGGTTGTGCACGAAGTAGATTTGCCCGCCGCGTTCCAGTTCCTGCTCGATGGCGCTCTTGATCAGCTTCTCGTCCCACTTGGCGACCACGGTCTGGATCGCCATGCGATCTTTGGGGGGCGTCTCGATCACGCTCATATCCCGCAGCCCGAGCAGCGACATATGCAGCGTCCGCGGAATCGGGGTCGCCGACATCGTCAGCACATCCACTTCTTTGCGCAGTTGTTTCAGCCGCTCTTTATGCCGGACGCCGAAGCGTTGCTCTTCATCGATGACGACCAGCCCGAGGTCCGGAAACTTGATGTCCTTCGACAGCACGCGGTGCGTCCCGATCAGGATGTCCACCTGCCCGTTGTTCACCTTCTCTACGATCTCCTTCTGCTGCTTCGCCGTGCGGAATCGTGAGATCATCTCGATCTTCACGGGAAACGCGGAGAACCTCCGTTTAAAAGTTTCGAAATGTTGAAACGCCAGCACGGTCGTCGGCGCCAGCACTGCGACCTGCTTGTTGTCGGCCACCGACTTGAACGCCGCCCGCATCGCGACTTCGGTTTTGCCGTAGCCCACATCGCCGCACAACAGCCGGTCCATCGGCGTGTCGGCTTCCATGTCCTGCCGCACATCGCGGATCGCGTTTGCCTGGTCTTCCGTCTCGTTGAACTCGAACGTATCGGCGAACTCGTGCTGGAACTGCCCATCCGCCGAAAACGCGTGCCCCTGCGCCGTCTTGCGCACCGCGTAAAGCTTTAACAACTCGTCGGCCATGTCCTGCATGGCCTTCTTCACGCGCGCCTTGGTCTTCGCCCACTGTTGTGTGCCCAACCGGCTCAGCGTCGGCTTCACGCCCTCCGACGACCGATACTTCTGAATCAAATCCAGCCGCGTCAGCGGCACATACAACCGCGCGCCCTCGGCGTACTCCAGGATCATGAACTCGGCCGTTTCGCCATCGCCCTGCGCGATTTCCTTCAGTCCCTGGTACTGCCCGATCCCATGCTCCACGTGCACCACGTAGTCATTGACCGCCAGGTCGCGGAAGTCCGACAAGAACGCCGACACCTTCGACCGCGACCGCTTCGGCTGCTGCGCCGACACCTCCGACTCGTCGAACAGGTCGCGCGTTCCGAAAATCACCACCCGTGCATCCGGCAGCGCCACGCCCTCCGGCACGTACGCCTTCGCCACCGTTACGGCCGAGAAATCTTCGGCGAAATACCCCGATTCCTCTACGTACGCCTCGTGCCCGGGCCGCTCCGAACGGCTGCCAATGCGGAAGGGAACCATGTACTCGTTGAAGATGTCCGCCAGTCGTTCTACTTCGCCGGTATTCGCCGCGGCGAAAAACACGCGACGTCCATCCGTCAGCAGCGCCTTCACCTCTTCCACCATCGCCGGCACGGAGCCATGGAACCGCGATGTCGGCTGCGAATGCATCGCGACCTCTTCGCCGGTCTCGGAGTACATCCCGAGCTGTTCCACATCTGCGCCCGGCAGCGCCGCAAGCCGTGTGCTCCAACTCTCCGGCGACTCCAACAACTCCTCGGGACGCACTAAATTCCCCACGCCGCTGCGCTCATGGCTCTGCTGCACTCGCTCCCACCAAGCCTCGTAGTCCGTCTCGATCTTCGTCGGATCGTCGCGCAGCACGGCCGCGCCCGGCATCAGGTCAAACAGCCGCTGATCTGCCGTCGCGCCCGCGTAGTACTCCCAGCCGGGGAACACCGTCACCCCCTCCGCCCGCGCCAGCCGTTCCAGTTCTTCTTCGTCGGCTTCAAGCCGCTGTCCCGAAAGTCGCGCATGGATCGCCCCTAAAATGTCCTCACGCACCGGCGTATCCGATAGCGGCAGTAGCACCACTTCATCCACCGCTGTCGCCGACCGCTGCGTACTCGGATCGAATCGCCGGATCGACTCCACCTCGTCGCCGAACAATTCGATGCGAACCGGGCTCTCGTTCTCTGGCGGATAAATATCGAGGATCCCACCGCGTAGCGCATACTCTCCCGGCATCTCGACGACATCCACCGCGCTATAGCCCGAAGTATTCAAGTGCCCGCGCAACTCGTCGGAGTCGACCGAGTTCCCACGGTTGATGACTTTCGTCAGATCGAAATAAAACTCCGCCGGACGATAGTGCATGGCCGTCGCGACGAACGGCACAATCACGATCCGCGCCGTCCCCGACACGATCTTCCACAACGCCGCCGCCCGCGCCTCCTGGATCTCCGGATGCGGTGACAGATTCTCATACGGCAGCACGTCATAGGCCGGCAACATAACCACCGAATCCGCGTGCGCTGCGCCCGTCAGGTCGCAATACGCTTGCACCACGGGCAACAGCTCTTCCGCCGACCGGTTGCTGTTCACCACGATCACAAGGGGTTTTAGGGTCGATTTCAGAAGCAGCGCATAATGCAGCGCGCGCGCGCTTGGGGTCAGTCCGGAAACACGTATCCGCCCCGCGCGGCTCTTTACCTGGCTAGCTGCACGCTGAAATTCGGGTGACTTCTCCACGTCCGCGAAGAGTTCGCGAACAAACGGCAGGATCATTACTCTTTCATTCTAACAGTCAGTTTTCGGCTGCTTCGCCGCTGTGGTTTAGATGAGAGACGAGGTCTCAGAGTTCCAAATGCAAGCGTATCCCCGGCACCGTCACCGGCCCGCGCACCTGGTTGTATCCCGGATTCACCACATGCTGGAGATCGAAACTCCCGTACAGCCCTCTCCACACATGCGCCGTGTAATACATCTCGAAGATGTTCTCCCGCCCATACGTCAGCCCACCATCGCCGAGCAGAAAGCCCTGTCCGCCGAGGGCCAGATAGTTCTGATGGTCCTTCGAAATCCCATTACTTACAAACGCCGCGCCCAACCGATCAATCTTCCGATGCCAAGGTGTCCCTTGGATATCCGTTCCGCCCGTAAACGTCTCGTTCACTTCCGTGTAAGCGAACAGCTCCTTGTGCGGCTCATTCCATCCCCACCGTGCATAACTCCGAATCCCGTGTGCAAAATCCTGTTCGAAGTTTGCTCCGAAGCCATACTTCGCCGTGCCTTGCTCCCGCGTGAGCGTCACGTCTGGAATCGCCACTGTCCCCGCCACAAACTCCTGCGCGGCCACCCGGTAATCCCCCATGTTCGCGTGGTTCGCATAGCTCAGCAGCCGAAGCGTTGTCGCCCCCTGCTTCGTCAGCTTCGGCCGCAACTCAATCTCATAGTTCTCCGCATGGGCTCGCAGAATGTCGGCGTCCAAATGCGGCCCGTTCGCCACCTTCGGCATCATCGCCTCGCCAAAGCGCGCAGCCCAACTCTTATCCTGATACTCCAGCACCACCCCGGCGGTATAGCCGCGCGTGTCCGCCGCGTAGTCCCAAGCGCCGTTGTTGTCCACGGTCCAGTTCATGAACTGCAAATGGCTGTCGCCGCCCACAGCGTTCTGGTCGAAGTAATCCGGCATGGTGAATTTGCCCACATGCACTTCCAGACGCCGCATCGGCTTTTCCGTCTGCAGTGATATCGGAGTGCGATCGCCCTTCACCATCTCTTTGCTGAACCCAAACGTATGGCTGATGACCGCCCGCCCAATGTAGGGAAGCTTGCTCAGCGAAGGATTCCGCACCACATCCAGGTTCGTCGCGCCCGCTAGTCCTAATGCCTCGCTGATTCCATGTCCACCGGCCTCTTCCGGCGCAAGAATGATTTCCGTGTTCTTGGTGATTTCGTAGCCGAGATAAAGCGTCACCACCCGCGAGATCGCCGTCTCGCCGTAATTATGCAGGCTATTCGTTCCCGAATAAGCTGCCGGAAACGCCCCGTGTGCCTGGAAGATGAAGTTCGCCTGCGCGGAAACCCACCAGCGGGTGTCATCCGAGTGGGGGAACATCGCCGGCGTGCCGCTGGTCTCCGGCTGCTCCGCCTGCGCAAACGCGAAGTGCGAACCAATGACCAAAACAATCGTCAGAAATAGATAGCGGTCGATACGCATGAAGTAGAGAGTGCCCCGATCTAATTTGCTAAAAATTTCAGTGTAGCGAACCAGATATAAACATTCGATAAACGTCTTCGCCCGAAAGTGCCAGCCACCACCTGTGACGCCCCTCACACCTGCCGTCCCGCCGAGGCTTGTAAGATTGTTGAGGTTTTCTCTCATCGAGGTCTCTAGCATGTCGCGCAAACTCGACCGTTCCCGCGTACTCCAGAAGCGAGCCGAAGCTCTCATCCCCGGCGGCGTCAACTCCCCCGTCCGCGCCTTCCGCGCCGTCGGCAGCGAGCCGCCCATCCTCGTCCGCGGCGAGGGCGCGCGCGTTTACGACGCCGACGGCAACTCCTACCTCGACTACGTCCTTTCCTGGGGGCCGCTCATCCTCGGCCACGCCTTCCCGCCCGTTCTCGAAGCCATCGCCCACGCCGCGCAGCACGGCACCAGCTTCGGAGCCTCGACACCCTCCGAAGCCGATCTCGCTGAGGCCGTCGTTCACGCCATGCCCGCGATCGAGAAGCTCCGTTTCGTCAGCTCCGGAACCGAAGCCACCATGTCAGCCATCCGTCTGGCCCGCGGATTCACCGGCCGCAAATACATCGTCAAATTTGAAGGTTGCTACCACGGTCATAGCGATTCGCTACTGGTGAAGGCCGGCTCCGGCGTCGCCACTCTCGGCATCCCTGGCTCCGCCGGCGTTCCCGACGAGCTCGCGCAACTCACGCTCGCGCTCCCCTACAACAACATCGCAGCCGTCGAGCAGGCGTTCACCAAGTTCAAGCACCAGATCGCGTGCATCATCGTCGAACCCATCGTCGGCAACATGGGTTGCGTTCCACCCGCCGACGGCTACTTGAAAGCGCTCCAGGAAATCGCTACCCGCGACGGCGCCGTCCTCATCGTTGACGAAGTCATGACCGGATTCCGCGTCGCCTACGGTGGCGCGCAAGAGCTCTACGGTTTGAAACCGGATCTCGTCACATTAGGAAAGATCATCGGCGGAGGTCTCCCCGTCGCTGCCTACGGGGGTCGCCGCGACATCATGGACAAAATCGCGCCCCTTGGCCCCGTCTATCAGGCCGGTACGCTCTCCGGCAATCCGTTAGCGATGGCCGCCGGACTCGCCATGCTCTGCCACCTGCGCGACAACCGGTCCGAGATCTATCCCCGCCTCGATCGCCTCAGCGCCGACCTCGTCGACCGCATCCTCGATGCCGCG
>Ga0206952_10271_pt1 | contig 12073 bp, 13 predicted proteins | sample Alteio_BWOrgHeat_39_FD_152966 | JGI IMG/M metagenome (GOLD analysis project Ga0206952, IMG submission 152966) | Enriched cells from forest soil in Barre Woods Harvard Forest LTER site, Petersham, Massachusetts, United States -... | ecosystem: Environmental > Terrestrial > Soil > Temperate forest >... | reverse complement strand
GATCATTTCACCAATACATTTCGTCAGTGCCTCCTTTATGATTCCATGAATTGGAATCGGCCGGCTTTCGCGCATATTCCGCTAATCCATGGGCCGGACGGTGCCAAATTATCAAAGCGGCATGGCGCGCTCGGCGTGCAGGAATACGAGAAAATGGGCTATCTGCCGGAAGCCATGCGCAATTACCTGCTGCGGCTCGGCTGGTCGCATGGCGATGAGGAAATTATTTCTACCGAACAGGCGATTGAGTGGTTTGATCTTGATGCCGTCGGCAAATCCCCGGCGCGTTTCGATTTTGCTAAGCTCGATAATCTCAATGCGCATTATATCAGGGAAGCGAAGGATGAGAGGCTGATGGAGTTGATATTACCATTCATTGAGCAGCCTATTTCAGCGGCAATAAAAGAGAGGTTGAGTAAAGGTATGGCAGGCTTAAAACAACGTGCCAAAACACTTACAGAATTAGCAAAAATGGCAGATGTCTATATCGACGACACCAAAACCATTGCATCAAAAGCACCGAATCTTTTGAGGGCTTATTTTACAAGTAAGCCTTCAACGGAAGCAACTTTCACTCAAGCAGTGGCAAATTTGGATCTTACTGCTCCAGCACATTGGAATCGGGTTGATATTGAGGCAACTGTTAAAGCTCTGGCCCAAGAAAAAAATGTAAAGCTGGGAGACATTGCGCAGCCGCTGCGTATTGCGGTGTCAGCCTCCACCATTACACCACCGATTTTTGAGGTGTTAGAAATTCTGGGTAAAGATGAATCGCTTAAACGACTGAAGAATGCAAAAAAGAACGCTTAGAGTCATTGAAAAGCACCAGGATATAGTCTATTTTTAGCCTATGGCCATTTTACCGTTAGTGATAGCGCCGGATCCCCGGCTTAAAACCAAATCATCGCATGTCGAGATGGTAGACGATTCGCTGCGCCAGCTGGTGCGCGACATGTTTGATACCATGTATCAGGAAAAAGGCATCGGTCTTGCCGCAGTGCAAGTCGGCATTTTAAAACGTTTATTAATCGCCGATGTGACCTGGCGCGACGAAGGTGGCCCGGGCAAGCAATATGCTCTAGTCAATCCTGAAATCTTAGAGAGCTCGGAAGACCCACATATTTATAAAGAAGGTTGCCTGTCTTTCCCCGAGCAATTCGCTGATGTTGAGCGGCCGGCTTCGGTGCGCGTGCGTTATTTAGATCTGGATGGCAAGCAGCAGGAAGAAACTTTTGAGGGCTTGCTTGCCACCTGCGTGCAGCATGAAATTGATCATCTGAACGGCATCGTTTTCGTTGATCATATTTCACTGGCAAAGCGCGATATGATTTTGCGCAAGCTCAAAAAAATGAAAAAACAGGGTTATTTCGACCACGACCATAGCCAGTGCGGCCATGACCACAGCCATGATCACGAGCATGTGCATGGTGAGCATTGTGGCCACGATCACGTTATTTAATCCAATGCGCATTGTCTTCATGGGAACGCCGGCGTTTGCGGTGCCAACGCTAAAGGCGTTGCATGAGGCGGGGCATGACGTCGCCGCCGTCTATACGCAGCCGCCACGTCCGGCCGGGCGCGGGCAAAAAGATACCCCTTCCCCGGTACATGAGTATGCATTAAGCCACGGCCTGCCCGTATTCAGCCCTGAATCGCTGAAATCACCGGAGGTACAAAAGCAATTTGCCGCGCATCGGGCTGCTGTTGCCGTCGTTGCTGCTTATGGCCTATTGCTGCCTAAGCCGATTCTGCAAGCCTATCCATTAGGCTGCATCAACGTCCATCCATCGCTACTTCCCCGCTGGCGCGGCGCTGCGCCAATCCAGCGTACCATTATGGCGGGTGATCGCGAAACCGGTATTACCATCATGCAAATGGATGAAGGGCTGGATACCGGCGACATGCTGATGGTTGAAAGATACCCCATTGGGGTATCTATGAATTCCGGTGCGTTGCATGATATGCTGGCCAAGAAAGCCGGACCGCTGGTACTGAAAACACTAGAGGGATTACAGAAAAAAAATATTACGCCTGTGGCGCAGCCACATGCCGGGGTGGAGTATGCCAAAAAAATTAGCAAAGACGATTATCGCATCGATTGGAACCGCCCGGCGGAAATGATTTACCACCAGATTCTCGGATTATCGCCTACCCCCGGGGGGTATTTTACCTACGGCAGCGAAACTATCAAAATTTTTGCCGCCACCTATAACACCAATTCAGCAAAGGCTGCGCCTGGTGCCGTAATCGACGATACATTAGGTATAGCTTGTAATCCTGGCATCTTGCATCCAATCCTGCTTCAGCGGCCGGGAAAGAAACGTATGGCGGCCAACGAATTATTGCGCGGATTTTCTATACCAGCTGGAACAAAGCTCTAATCATGCCGCGCTATAAACTCATCATTGAATATGACGGCACGCATTATGCCGGGTGGCAGAAGCAGGACGACCAGCCCAGCATCCAGTCGGCGTTAGGGGCGGCAATTTTTAAATTCTGCGGCGTCGAAACGGACATGATTGGCGCTGGGCGCACCGACGCCGGCGTGCATGCCAAAGCGCAGGCGGCGCATGTCGATTTACCGCGCGAACATGATGCGTTCACCGTCATGCAGGGCGTTAATTTTTATCTCTTTGCGGAACCGGAGAATCGCATCGCCATCCTTCATGCCGAACAGGTAGGTGCTGATTTCCACGCCCGTTTTTCCGCCAAAAAACGGCATTATGTGTATCGCATCATTAACCGGCGCGCGCGACTGGCGCTTGAGGCTGGCCGCGCCTGGCACGTGGTTGACGAATTGGATGCGAATGCCATGCACAACGCGGCGCAGATCCTGGTAGGCCATCATGATTTCACCAGTTTTCGCGATACGCAATGCCAGGCCAAATCGCCGGAAAAAACGCTCGAACAACTCGATATCGTGCGCTACGGCGACGAAATTCACGTCATCACTTCGGCGCGCTCTTTCCTGCATCATCAGGTGCGCATTATGGCCGGCACATTGGCTATGGTTGGCAAAGGCAAATGGCGAAAAGAAGATGTGCAGGCCGCGCTGGCCGCCCGCGATCGCGCCAAATCCGGCCTCACCGCTCCACCGGAGGGATTATATCTTGCTAAAGTAGATTACTAAATCCCCCTCAGCAACTCATTAATCCCCGTCTTAGCGCGGGTTTTTTCATCGACGCGTTTGACGATGACGGCGCAATATAGTGCGGGCGCGTCCGTCATTTTCCCCGGCAAGGTACCTGGGACCACCACGGAATAGGCCGGAATTTTGCCGTAAATGATTTTGCCGCTGTCACGGTCGACGATTTTTGTCGATGCGCCGAGATACACGCCCATCGAAATCACCGAGCCTTCTTCAACGATAACACCCTCAGCCACTTCGCTGCGTGCGCCGATGAAGCAATTATCCTCGATGATGACGGGGTTGGCTTGCAGCGGCTCGAGCACGCCGCCGATGCCGACGCCGCCGGAGATGTGGCAATGCTTGCCGATTTGCGCACAGCTGCCAATGGTTGACCAAGTGTCCACCATCGTTCCTTCATCCACATGCGCGCCGACATTGACGAAGCTCGGCATCAGCACCACGTCCTTGCCGATATAGGCCGAATGGCGTACAAAACATCCCGGTACGGCGCGGAATCCGGCTTGTTGAAAACGCTGCTCATTCCAGCCTTGAAATTTTGAAGGAACTTTATCGTACCAATAACTATATTGGCTCATGTCGTTCCACTGCGATGCTTCATATGGTCCGTGCGCCAGCAGTTGCATAGGATTCAAGCGGAATGACAGCAGCACGGCTTTTTTTACCCACTGATTGACGATCCATTCGCTATTTCGTTTTTCAGCGACACGCAGCCGCCCATCATCGAGCTGCAATAGCGTCTCTTCGACTGTATCGCGTACTTCGCCTTTGGTTCCGGCATTCAAACTTTGCCGGTCTTCCCAGGCTTTATCGATAATATTTTGTAGAATCATTAGTGCCTCAGCCGTTGCCTGCCGCCAGCACTTTACCCGCCAGGTACAGCGAGCCGCAGATACATACTATGCAAGGTGTTTTGGCATGGCCGGCAATGGTTTGCAATGCATTTTCGATGCTCGGAGCTGAAACCGCTCTAATACCTACAGTTTTTGCGGCCACCTCCACCTCCTGAGCCTGGCGAGTTTGCAATTCGCCGGGAATAGTGATGGCATACAGCTCAGTTACATAAGGCGCCAAAAACCTGAGATAAGCGGCGGGATCCTTGCCTTTTATCATGCCACAAATCAGGTAGATATTCTTTATATCGCGTTCTTTTAGCCATGCGGCAAGCACTTCACCGCCTTGCGGGTTATGGCCACCATCGAGCCACAATTCTACGCTTTCCGGCAGTAAGCTGATATACCCCCCCTGGGTAAGTCGCTGCAAACGCGCTGGCCACGTTGCATGAGCCAATCCTTGCACAATATGCTCGTCTGTAATAGCGAATTGAGGCAATAGATCAATGCAGGCACAGGCAGTTGCCGCATTATCGAACTGATGTTTTCCAGCTAATGAAGGAGCCAATGTGAGCATGCGTTTAGGAGAGTCGTATACTGTATTATCAATATGCCATTCTTTGTTGTAGCGATAGAGAGGCGTTTTAAGCGCTGTTGCTTTTTGTTCAATAATTTCTCGAGCCTCATTTGCCTGTTTACCGACAACACACGATATACCCCCCCGGAGTATACCGGCTTTCTCGGCAGCAATAGCAATAATGCTATTGCCTAAATATTCCATATGATCGAGCGATATGGGAGTAATGGCAGTAAGTAACGGCTTTTTGATAACGTTGGTGGCATCTAACCTGCCGCCCATGCCGGTTTCCATCAGTAATATATCGGCAGGACGCTCGGAAAATGCCAGAAAAGCCGCGGCCGTCGTCGCTTCAAAGAAAGTGGCCGGCTGAGTGGGCAATAAGGCAGACACATGCTTCAGTATAGTTTCCAGATAGGTATTATCTATCTCCCGCCCGGCCAGTACAATACGCTCATTAAAATGCACGAGGTGCGGCGATGTATAGCGATGTACTTTGTATCCCGTTGCTTCAAATATAGCCTGCAGATAGGCGATTAATGAGCCTTTGCCATTGGTCCCTGCGATGTGAATTACCGGTGGCAACCGCCTATGTGGGGAACCCAGCAGGCTTAAAAACCGGTACATGCGGTCGAGCGAAAGGTCGACGCTGGCCAGCATTGGATGATGCAGGCGGTTCAAAAATGCTTCGACGACATCAGCCATAGTTTAATGCTTCCATAATAGCCAGCATCTGTTTATGACGGGCGACATCATGCACACGCAGATAATCGACCTTGTGCTGCGTCAAATATTGTGAGACAGCGAGCGTCGCATCGTCTTTGCTCACTTTACCTATTCCAGCGAGGAATGATTTGCGTGAGTGGCCGATGAGCACCGGTATATCGAGTTCTTTAAAGCGGTCAATATTACGTAGAATAGAAAATGATTGCGCCGCATTCTTTCCAAAGCCAATGCCAGGATCAAAAATAATACGATTTTCTGCTATACCCCCCAACCGTATATTATCCAAACGCAACTTCGCCCATTGCAGCAGGGCCGAACTAACGTCCGGCTCTGTCATAATAACACTCGTGTCGGCAGGAACAGTAAGCGAATGCATCACCACCAGCTTGCAATCCGAATCTTTTACCGCCGTGATCATTGCCGGATCGACAAATCCAGTGACGTTATTGACCCAATGCACGCCCATATCCAGCGCTCGTCGTGCCGTTTCAGCGTGGCGAGTATCGACGCTGAACCGTACCGGCAGCGCGGCAAAGCGAGGTAATGCTTTAAGTACAGGCTCCAGCCGCCGCCATTCTTCTCCTGGATCAATCGGCGTTGCACCCGGTCGCGTCGACTCGGCTCCGATATCGATGATATCAGCCCCTTCCTCGACAAACTTAGTAATGGCCTGGAGAGCAAAATCAGCGTCGAAACAGGCGCCACCATCCGAGAATGAATCCGGCGTGATATTAATAATGCCAACGATCTTAGTCATGAATTTTAAGTCCCGTATCGTGCAGATGTTCACTCAGCATAAATTCCTTATCAGCGATTATATCAATTGCCATCCATCCATGATATTTTCCTGCCGCCGGATAACGCCAATCGGGCGCAACATCGATCAGCGGCAATAGCGCAAAATCGCGTTCTAAAAGCCCGCGGTGAGGAATGGTCAATTCTGCAGTTTCCAGTACTTTGTCATCCATAGCTAATATATCAATATCGATCTCGCGGGGTCCCCATGCACCACGCGGCACGCGGCCGATTTTATGTTCAATGGTTTTAATCGCCTTGAATAAGGCTTGCGGAGAAAGGCTTGTATCACCGCTGATCGCCATATTTATATAAGGCAAATTCCACTCCGGCGGCGCATCCTTCGGCATCATCGCCGGCGATTCTAACAGGCGCGAGCAGTGCGTATTCTGCAATAATGCCGACAAGCCACGTATTGCTGCCCCAAGATGCTTGAGTCGATCCCCCACATTGCTGCCGAGTCCTAATATAACCATTGGCCAATATCCTAAAGAGCTGTAATTTACTACCGATGAAACCTTATTCACAAGCTGCAATATGAGTTATTGCCTGATCAACGGCCGCACAGTACCGGCGGCGAAAGCGGTCATTTCGGTGCAGGATCGCGGATTTCGTTATGGCGATGGCGTGTTCGAAACGATTGCCGTGCACGGCGGAGTTCCTTATCAGTTTGACTGGCATATGACACGGCTTGCGGAAGGATTGCGCAGCATAAAGATACCGTTCGTTGTTGATTCCCTGCGCGGGCATTGCCGCCAATTGCTCAGAAAAAATAAGTTAGACGCTGGTGTTTTGCGTATCCAGGTGACGCGCGGCATTGGCAACCGGGGTTATTTGCCCGGTAAAGCGGGAGCAATGTTTGTCATAGAGACAATGCCAATGCCGCCGGTTCCGCAGGCGCCGGTAACACTGCTGCAAAGCAGCTATAGCAGAGTATCGGCGCGCGCTTTACCGGTCCGCTATAAATTATCCCAAGGATTGAATTCGACGCTGGCACGGCTGGAAGCAGCAGAAAATGAATGCTTTGACGCCCTGCTGCTGAATGAGCATGGACAGGTTTGTGAGACCAGTTCGGCCAATATATTCTGGTTCAGAAAAGATACATTATATACGCCCTCATTGAGTTGTGGTGTTCTCGAAGGCGCGACACGCTCCGCTGTTATGCGCCTGTCGCCTTATCCTCTGAAGGAGGTGACGGCCGCAGGAATCGAAACGTTGATGCAGGCGGAAGCTGTGTTTATCACCAATACCGTGTGGAAAACCATTGCCGTTAATCGCTTATTACCATCGAAGTGCCACTGGAATAGTGAAGAAATCACTATACAATTTCATCGATTGCTTACCCAAGATAGAAAAAATTATTCCCAGCTACACCACAAAGAATGGCCTGCTATACAAAAAAATATGGCCAAGCGCCGTAAACTCGGATAACAAATTCTCAGCCATTTTTAATAGGATATTTTATGCGCAAAGTAATTTTGATTTCGTTGGTAATATTTTTTGCCGTCCTTGCCGGCGGTTATTGCATCTCATGGTTCAGCCAGGCAGCGCAAATTAAGCGTGGCATCGAGCAGGCTATTGTTAATATCAACCAACAGCAGAAATATCTTACTTACGATTCCATCGAAACTTCCGGTTTTCCTTTGGATGTTAATATTTCGATTATAAAGCCGCATTTTTCCGGGCGTATCGATCCGCTATTAAAGACACACTCTCAACCCGATACGACGACATCCACTCCGGAATGGAACGAAGATATCTTGCTGAATGGACGCATTACTCTTGGCATTAATGCCCTGTCTGATCACTACAGCCTGCGCGTTAGCGGTAACTGGCAGCGCAATAGTACTATCGGCGGACAGACGATTTCTATTGTCGCCCAATCGGCTGGCGATTCGGTTTGCATGCTGCAAATGGCACGCAGCGGCGGAATATTGAATGCTCTGTGGGATTACCATGCAATGGTGCGCGATAATGGCAAGGATTTTTTTAAAGATTTACGGATGTTCGATTGTATCGGTATGGCCAATACCATTTACGATGCGACCAGCCATGAAAAACTGGTGAACAACGGTCCGTGGCGGTTTTATGTCTCCAACGAGCCGCAGGGGACACAACAACAAATTCGCTTTTACCTAAAGGTGGCTGATTTGGAAGTGACACCGCAAGGCGATGCTATGATGATGTTGCAGCGTACTGCGCTTCCCCAAAGTTTTTATCCAGTCAAATATTCCCTCCTCGGTAAACAGAGTATGGAGATCGATTTTTCCTATACCGGGCCAACTGACTGGCAAACCGCCGGTAAAAATCCGCCGCTTGATATCGTACTCAGCAAATTCGATATCAACAACCAGATGTATACGTCGAATGCCACATTTTTTCTGTCAAACGGTATGAAGGATGCTAACCGCGTGGCGAGGTTGGTTTATAAGATTGAGTCGAACATTAACGAGCAATATGATGTTTTTTTACAGGATATGCTGCACGGATTTGTCCAGCAACTTTATAGTGGCAAGGGCCAACAGATTCCTGCATTCCAGCCCTATCTGCAAAAATATACGGCCGAAGAACTTTACTCCATTATCTACCCGATAATTCCTCATCTGCATTCTCTCGGAAAGCTGGTTCAGGCGCTCGACGTCAGTTATCAGGGTGATGTTGATTTTAACGCTGGTGATGTTACGCTCTCGAATATGGAGTTTTCTGCATCTCCCTATGGCATTAAAGGCAATGGCACTGCCAAGCGTATTGCGGGAAATCCCCTGCCTGAAGGCCATGCGGTATTGACCTGCAGCAATTGCACGCAGCTGGTGGATGACGTGACTGGCTATGCGATGCGTCTGCAGAAAACCATGAGTTATTTTCAGACGCCTGAGCAGCTTGCCGCCGCTACGCCTATTGACCCTAAATTCATCGATGGCATCAAAGGCTTTCTTAAGGCGCTGGCCGAGCCAACACAGGGAGGTGACTATGTCTATACCATCATTAGCGATAAAACGGCGGGTGTCACCGTAAGCGGCAAAAGCATAAACGACGTACTTGCTATGTATAACGAATATATCGGCTCGGTGCTAAAAGCCCACTCCGATGCGAATGGGGTACCTGCTGCTACCACTGCCCCAGTCCCTGCGACTGCTCCGGCACCTGCTCCTGCAGCAATACCTACGCCTATGGTACCTGCCCGCTAATTTTTATCAGCGCGCCGCGGCAAGCCCGGCATCTCGCCTTTCGTCAGGGGGGTAACGTCTACGGCATGTCGCGTATGCAAAAAACGCGCTTCCTGCACTGCTTTTTCCAGTGTTTCTGCGCTCAGTTTTTTGGGAATATCCTCTGGCCGCGATGGCTTACGCCTAAACCTACCGATTATTTTGTTGAAAAAGCTATATAACGGTCTCATATCATTCTCCTGACCTTATTTCATAACACATGCCATGCTGACCCCGCAATCGCTGCCCTGGAGTGAACCACTCGAACTGGCAGCCGCAATCGATGAGCCCTATTGGGTTTTGCTTTATTCCGGCGTTCAGGCCAACTATTCCGGCCGGTACAGCTATTTGGCCTGCAATCTGGCTGAACGCGTCGAAAGCAGCAATTTTTTGCCTTTTGAACAAAAATTAAGCAGCGACGTTGCCAAGCTTGATAATGCCTGGTTCGGTTATCTGGGGTACGGGCTTAAAGATGGATTAGAAAAACTGGTTGCTGATAAGCCAAACTGGCTACAATTGCCCAACCTGTGCATGCTGCGGTTTCATACTATTTATCAATTCGATCATAATGAGCAAAAAATAACGCGCTGGTCGGATATCCCTACCCCATTTCCCGTACCAAAACACTGGAACGATATATACCCCCCACGGGTATCTTTATTGCGTTCCAATATGACAAGTGAAAGTTATCTAGAAAAAGCGGCCTATATCATCGAATGTATTCATCGCGGCGATCTTTATCAAGCTAACCTGACCCGCAAATTTATCGGTAATTTTACTGAGCGGCCTGATTATTTAGCTTTATTCAAAAAACTCTGTACCGTCAGCCCGGCGCCCTATAGTGCCTTTATGCGTCTTAACGACACATATATTCTTTCTTCCAGTCCGGAATTGTTTTTGTATATCGATGCCGGCGGGCAGGTGCGCACACGTCCAATTAAAGGAACGGCGCCGCGATTTGAGAATGCAGTGCGAGATCGGAGATCACGCGAAGGCTTGGAGAAAAGCGCTAAAGATCAGGCAGAAAACCTGATGATTGTCGATCTGATGCGCAATGATTTCTCACGTTCCTGTTTGCCGGGTAGCGTGCAGGCCGAACGCTTATTCGAAGTTACTTCACATGCCACTATTCATCATATGTCCAGCACGGTCACTGGAGTGAAACATCCCTCCTGCAGTACACTCGACGCTGTCAAAGGCTGCTTTCCGCCCGGCTCCATGACGGGCGCGCCTAAAATCACGGCGATGAACCTATGCAGCCGCATGGAAGGATTACAGCGCGGCATCTATAGTGGCGCATTGGGTTGGTTCGGCGGCGACGGCAGTTGCGAGCTGTCAGTCATTATCCGCACATTGATTATCAAGGATAAGGAGTTTGAATTCCAGGTCGGCGGTGGCATTGTAGCCGACTCAACGCCAGAAGGAGAGTTAAATGAAATTGTAGAAAAATCAAAGGGAATTCTACTCAGCCTTGGAATATCACCTCAGGAATTGCTCAAGTAATCAATAAAAACTGATATACCCCACGGGTGTATATTGCCAAAAGTGCGAGCTTACATCATTACCTAAAATTTCAGTTAAAGTCCAGTCGCAAATCCATGCAGGCAGTGCATAAGCTTCAGGCATAAAAAGCGCTGCCATTTATCATTACCTTGCGCTAAAGAGACGGCGTCAACTATATCCCAAATGGCATTAAAAGATACCCCATGGGGGTATATGGGTAACCTGGCAACAAAGGGGGGCAAAGTATGCGTATAGATATTGTGCGAATTCAGGGTAAACTAATAATAATCGTGGCATTAGCGGTGCTGAGCGGCTGTTCCCCTGTCCCGTCAACCTATAGCGTTGCCCAGGCCTATGAATCTTCCGGCATCATTACGGTCCCGCCTTATACGCGTACAATCTTCAGCGGCACGAATTTTTAAGGCTAGTTCTCAATCTTGATGGTGCTGGAGAGCTCTTCCATTTCAGCAAAGCTGGGCTGGAAGTGGCCGGGAATCTGGCTGCGTCCCATCTCCATCGATACTTGGGGTGCCATGCCTTTTAAATGCGCCACCAGCACGTCGCGGATAATAAAATAAAATTGCTGCTCTTCGTTATGTGCCGACAGGTTTTTAGAAGCAATGGGACCCACGATGCAATACGCACAGAAGACGCCTAGGAATGTACCGACTAACGCGCCGCCAATCATGCCGCCCAGTACGGCCGGCGGTTCATTGATGCTTGCCATGGTTTTCACCACACCAAGCACGGCGACCACGATACCGATGGCGGGCAAGCCGTCGGCCATGCCTTGTAGAGCATGTCCGGCCGCGCTGGCCTCGTGATGGTGCCGCTCGATTTGTTTATCGATGATTTCTTCGATCTGCATTGGATTTTCCATGCCCATGGTTAGCGTGCGCAGCGTATCGCAGATCATGTCGATGGCAAAATGGTCATGCAGGATATTCGGATACTGGCTGAATATATTGCTTTCTTCGGGCTTTTCGACGTGCTGCTCGACGGCAATTAGACCCTTCGATTTCATCAGTTTGCATAGAGTGAACAGCAAGCAAAGCAGATCGCGATAATCCTGCTTCTTCCATTTGGCACCCTTGAACGACTTGAGAATTTCTTTGAAAGTGACTTTGAGAACGGTGCTGCTATTGGCGACAAGATAGGCGCCGATGGCGCCCCCCAAAAGCATGGGTAACTCGTGCGGCATCGCTTCAAGTATAATTTCAATCTTACCGCCGGACATAATGTACATGCCGAAAATAAGAGCAAAAACGACAACCAGACCAATTGC
>Ga0206952_10270_pt1 | contig 12076 bp, 12 predicted proteins | sample Alteio_BWOrgHeat_39_FD_152966 | JGI IMG/M metagenome (GOLD analysis project Ga0206952, IMG submission 152966) | Enriched cells from forest soil in Barre Woods Harvard Forest LTER site, Petersham, Massachusetts, United States -... | ecosystem: Environmental > Terrestrial > Soil > Temperate forest >... | reverse complement strand
TTCTTCTATCTATCGGGCGCGCGACGGCACAGTCTGGGCAGGAACGGTCAGCGGGGGCGTGAGCCGGCTGCGCGACGAGAAATGGCGGACGTTCACGACTCGAGACGGGTTACCTTCAAACAGGATTTCGGCGATCACCGGGGATGTCGCAGGGGAGATCTTTGTAGGCACGCCGAAGGGTCTTGCTGTTTTGGAACATGACCATTGGGTCATATATGCGGCCCATGACGGATTGCCACCAGGTACCATCGAAAGCCTGTTTGTTGATGATTCCGGCACGCTTTGGATCGGCACAACCAAGGGCGTCGCGTTCCTGCAATCCGGCACCGTACATGTACCCCTCGGAGCGCCTAAGGCGTTTTATGGAGAGATTCTTGCCATTGAGGAGAACGGGGGGTGGCTGTGGATGACAACAGGTGATCGTGTGCTCCGGGCGAGGCGTGCGGCGTTGCTCAAGGGAGAGTTCGACGAAAGAGATTACCGCGAGTTTGGGATGGCGGACGGCCTCCCAAGTTCCGAAGGTGTCAAACGCAGCCGTTCAGTTGTTAAAGACGATCGAGGGCGCATCTGGTTCTCATTGAATGAAGGAATCTCCGTCCTACAGCCATCTGCCTTTGCAATCCCAGCATTCCCAGTAAGCATTCGATTCGACGATATGCTCGTGGACGGCAGGCCGCTCGAAGCACATGGCCAAGTACATGTACCGTCGGGACGACACCGATTGACTTTCCGATACGCAGGTGTGTGTGTATCGAATCCGGATGACTTGAGATATCGCTACCGCTTAGAAGGAGTCGATGCGGCGTGGAGTGAGTCAACTGCTCGTAGAGAAGTCGATTACACCAACATTCCACCGGGAGGACTTCGGTTCCACGTGATTGCCTCTAATCCAGACGGCATCTGGAGTTCTAAAGAAAGCACAATGTCCCTTATGGTGGAATCGGCGTATTGGCAGACACCCTGGTTCCGTGCCGCATGCGTGGCGGTATTTCTGGCGTTGTTATGGATGCTTCATCGATTCCGTGTTTGGGAACTGCAGCAGCGAGAAAAGACGCTTCGAGAAGTGGTTTCAACGATCCCGACATTTGCCTGGACCGCTTTGCCCAACGGATCTGTGGATTTCGTCAATCGTCATTGGCAGGAATATACCGGTCTATCCGGGCCGGAGACGGCCGGCTCGGGTTGGCAAGCCGCTGTTCATCCCGAAGACCTACAAGGACAGATGGAGAAGTGGCGCAGGTCGCTGGCGACCGGCGAGTTTTTCCAGAACGAGCTGCGTTATCGGCAGGCGGGTGGTCAGTATCGCTGGTTTTTAGCTCGCGCCGTGCCTCTGTGGGATCGACGAGGCAAGATCGTGAAGTGGTACGGGACCGCCTCCGACATTGAAGATCGTAAACGAGCCGAACAACTCCAGGCAGAGCTTGCACATATCAATCGCGTCAACATTATGAGCGAATTGACTGCTTCGTTAGCGCACGAAATCAACCAACCTATTGGAGCTGCGGTAACCAACGCCGAGGTGTGCTTACGCTTGCTGAACCGCAAACAACCCGATTTACCTGAGGCGCGCGAGGCTGCCACTGGGATGGTCAAGGACGCGAGGCGAGCATCGGACATCATCGCGCGCCTCCGCTCGCTCTACCAAAAGGGTTCTTCGCAACTGGAAATGGTGGACGTAAACGAAGTGATTGCCGATATGGTCACCATCTTGCGCCATGAGGCCACTCGACAGTCCCTTGTGATTCGTACGGAACTTGCGGAGAATCTCCCTGAAGTGATGGCGGATCGAGTGCAGTTACAGCAGGTACTAATGAACCTTATGCTCAATGGCATTGAGGCCGGGGAGGACGCGAACAGTGAACTCATCGTCAAGTCTCAATGGGGTGGAGGCAGTGACCTGCTGATTTCAGTGACCGATAACGGTGTTGGTCTGCCGGCAGAAAGAGTAGATGAGATATTCAATGCATTCTTTACCACAAAGGCTCAAGGCACGGGTATGGGGCTAGCAATCACTCGTTCTATTCTCGACTCACATGGCGGGCGCGTGTGGGCGACAGCGAACGCCGAACGAGGTACAACGTTTCACTTCACTCTGCCCATTAGGACGACTATCTCCGCATGATTTCCCCCGATAAAGCTACCGTGTTCATTGTCGACGATGATGATCGCATGCGTGCTGCGATCCATCGCCTATTGAAGACGGTTGACCTGCATTGCGAGCTTTTGCAACTCCGCAGGAGTTCCTGAGAGCAGGATTCCAGATGCTCCTTGCTGCGTCGTCCTCCACATCAGACTTCCTGGAATGAGCGGGCTGGATGTCCAGCGCAAACTCAACGAAGCGGGAATCCGAATACCGATCATTTTCATTACCAGCCACCGTGATATCCCTATGACGGTCAGGGCCATGAAATCCGGGGCTGTTGAATTTCTTACGAAACCATTCCGGGATCAGAACTTATTCGATGCAATCCAGCAGGCGCTGAACCGATGACGCACGACTACAAGCGCAAGACGGCGCAACCACCTTGTTTGCCGCCCTCAACACGGCCACCGGCGAGGTCTACCACTTATGCCAGCAGCGGCATCGTCATCAGGAGTGGCTGAAGTTCCTGCGCCTGATCGACCAGACCGTGGTCGCCGACAGGACAATCCACATCATCTGCGACAACTACGCCACCCACAGACATCCTCGCGTCCAACGGTGGCTGCACAGCCACAAGCGGTTCCATTCGCACTTCACGCCCACCTCGGCCTCGTGGCTGAACATGTTCGAGCGCTTCGCGACCCGACGGCCAACCGCATCCGTCGTGGCGTCTTCCAGGATCTCGAACAATCTCACCCTGCACGTGAAGCGTCGAACAGACTGTTCGATAGCAGCGGGCGTCATTCGCAGAGGCCTTCCAGATTTCATTCGAGTCCTAAGCGCGTTGCCAATGAACCGCGACAGTCCTCTGGCAGTCGCCAAAGAGCTGTCAGTCACCACGCATCTGTCGGCTCTCATTATCAACTATTTGCATGTGGCATTCGCCTTGCACTATTGGAAAACGTTTCGCACAGCGGATCGGAGGGAAAGCATGGGCAAGGTACTAATCGTTGCGTTTGTGGCGGCAAAAGGCAGCATATTTCCAGATGCGGACGTGGACGTTCCATAGTTTTCAGCAGTAACTGCGAACGTGACAGCGCTGTGATTGCTCCTTAATGGCGATGTGTTTGTCGGCTGTTACTCGCAACGTCGATTGGAGCTCCTGCGCCGACAGTGAAAGCGCCTTTCGGGAGAGAGCGTCAGGTTCATCGGCGCCGGAAAAGGTAAATACCGCACAAGATGCCTGCGTGCGCCTTGCAATCAGGAGAGCAACAAAATGAAACTACACTGCTCTAGCACCCTTGCGCCTATAGCCCTTGCGGCGTTTCTCAAAACGAGCGCCGGGGCAGTTGCGCAGGATGCCGGCTCCGATGCTGGGAAATCCGCGAAGAGTAGGTGCTACGCGACAGTCAAAGTGGCTAGGAAGACCGCAACTGGCACGACGACTGGCGTAAAGACTCCAAGCGCTGGCGAACACGATGTCAAAAAGGCTGGTCACAGAAGATGAGCATCAAGCATTGCCTGTGTCTCCTTATTCTCGGTGTGTCTGTCAACAGTACAGTGGCAGCCCAGCAGATCTCTGCACCCGAACCACAGAATGGAACCATCATAGGAACTGTGACGGATGTGAATGATGGCACCGTTCCGGGCGCCACGGTCGATCTTGAAAGCTCCTCGCTCCCCGATTCGGAGCGCGTGGAGACGAACGATAATGGGTTCTTTCAACTCGACCATGTTAAGCCCGGAATAACCTATCATGTCACCATCAGCGCCAGCGGATTCGCAAACTGGACTTCGCCCGAAGTCACGCTGAGGCCTGGCCAATATCTGGAACTAACCGGCATCGAGCTACAAATTGCGGCAGCGGTAACCACGGTGAACGCAGTTCTCTCGACTGAGGAGATTGCCACAGAGCAGGAAAGGGTGGAGGAGAAGCAACGTGTCCTGGGCTTTATTCCCAACTTCTACGTTGTGTATGACCGCAATGCCGTGCCACTCACGCCGAAGCTGAAGTTCAGACTCGCTCTCAAGACATTGACAGACCCCATCACGATCCTCGGCTCTGCCTTCATTGCTGGCGCCGATCAGGCGGGCAGCACCCCCGACTACGAGCAAGGTGCGAAGGGCTATGGCCAGCGTTGGGGGGCCAACTACGCCAACGGCCTGACCGACATCATGATCGGCGGGGCTATCCTGCCCTCGATCCTGCATCAGGATCCACGCTACTTTTATCAGGGCACGGGCACAACGAAGTCGCGCATGATCCATGCCCTGCGAACGCCGTTCATCTGCAAGGGAGATAACGGACGCTGGCAGCCGAACTATTCGAGCCTCGGGGGATATCTGGCCTCGGGCGCCATCTCCAACGCCTATTATCCGGAGTCGAATCGCGGTCCGGGGCTGGTGTTTTCGACCGCCCTTGTTGATGTTGGCGCCAGCATGGCAAACGGCCTCATACAGGAGTTCGTCCTGCGCAAACTCACTCCCTCCGTCAAAAACCAACCTCAGTTAGAGACGGGAGGCAATTAGAAATAGAACTGGACTACGAGGACGCCAAGGTTACGCGGTGCTGGAGCAGGCATGGGCTTGCCAGTCGCGAACGCGATTGTGGGAGCTCATGGAGGCACCATCGGGGTTGTCAGCCAGTTAGGCCAAGGTTCGGTCTTTTCGATCAGCCTCCCGATTTACAGCAATCTGAGGTTCCCGCCAAATTCATTCCGGCACGGCGAACCTGCAGATCGAAAGGATGATATAGCCACCCACGAAAAAGATTCGCGACGGTAGTTTATGAGGACCACTGGTCCATAGCTGCCTCATAATGTTGGAAGAAATCTTTGAAATTTCAAAGCACATTCGCACCGGATTCTCTTATGACAAAACCAACCACAGATCCGACTATCGATGACTATCTGCGCGAGCGGTTGATGCCGGTGGAGGGGGCGATTCCGCACATTCCCGGTACCGAGATGTTCGGGAATTCGATTCCTGCCGGAACTGTCGGTGGGGATCTTTTTGAATACATCAATTTTCAGCAGCGTTACGACATTGACGCACGTATTCAGCGGGCTCAACGACTGTCGAAAGAGTTTCTTGAACCGCTTCCTCCAGGAGTTCTGCTACGAAATTTGGTCGACGATCAGGTGCAGTGGCTGAAAACAACGCCCGGCTACAAGCCCGAGATGGAAGGAGAGTATCGATTCGCGAGGAGCTCCGAGCAGGTGCGCGTTGCGGAAGAGTTGCGTGATCTTTATTCGACGGCGGGTGTGCTGGTCGTGGATGCACAGGGACACGGAATCATCTCAGCCAAGATCGCATCTACGGTGCATGATATGTTCCATGCCTTGATGCTCACCGAGCTGGATCGATACGGCAGAGCAACACCGATGCTGCTCGAAAACATCAACCTGCGGCTGGCGCTATCGGTGACCGCCCGCAATGAATTAGGAATCATGGAGAAGGGAGACGCACGCGAAAACGCAACCCTGATATACGGCGAAGTCCGCCCTGGCGGTCATTTTCGCTTTGCGAATTTCGGACATCCTCCACCGCTAGTGTTCTCGGCGGAGTATCACAAGTTCATGAACATCGATGAAAGCAGTATGGCGCAATTTCTTCCGCTCGGTTTGCAGATCCCAGCAGATCATCCGGATTATAAGAAGTACTACTCCGTGAACTTGCGGCAAACAGAGGTAGACGCTTCGGATCTCGGTGAGATCACACTGCTGAGTCCGGGAGATATTCTTGTTCTCTACACCGACGGCGTCTATGACGGCAGCGACAAACAAGGACGCGAGCTACTGGAAGCGGTGATGCGCGAACACTATCGACAGTCGGCTAGGGAGATCTGCAATGCGTTGCTAGATCATGCAGTAATGCAAGATAAGGTGCTCCGTCAAAACGGCAAAGCGGACATGATCGACGACAAAACGGTGTTTATCATCAAACGACTTAACTAGCCCACTGTACCAAAACTTGAACCCCAAGAGGCGATTCCAACTGGACGTAAAACGTCAGGACTCTAGCGGAGTTGCTCCGCGGGATCAGGCGTGTGCAGTGTAGCAGAAGAGAGAGCGGAATAGGTCGGATAGAGCGGTTTGAAGGAAAGCGATGGCGCGGTCGGCCGTGTTGGATGTTTACTGGAGAGTAACTTCTGGCTAGCGGTCAGCCGGGCTGAAAATTCGAATATTAGGGACAGAGAAGGCCGCCTGCCAGTGCGCTCCGGTCACCAGGGTGACGAATGCTCTGACATCTTCCGCGCCGCGGATCAAGGCAAGTTGCCTGCAAACGCCCGAGAGTGAACGTGTGCGGGACACAGGCATAGAGCTGCATTGCTCGAAGTATCAAGGCGCCTTGTCAGTTCGGCTTCTCGGGATCGATGCTGCGGAATCGGCTTCTTCCTCGTCGACGTTCCAGTTGATCTGCAACTCTTCGGAGCGATCGAGAATAGCGTCGCCGCGGGACCCTCCGAAATAATCCCAGGCCCATTCCACAAAGGCCGCGATCTTTGCGCGCGTGGAAGTCAGCAGGGCGACGTGAACTCCCAGCCACGCCGCGAATGCGATTGCCCCCTGGAGTTCGTGGCGATGCTCACCGACTTCGGCGACGGCCGAGTTGCGCCCAATCATCGCCATGATGCCTTTATCGAAATAGTGAAATGGCTCTCTTGGTTTTCCCGCGATGTCCAACAGAATGTTTTTGGCGCAGCACTTGCCTGATTGTTCTGCGACCGAGCCAAGCTGGGGCAGCGGTTTACCGTCCTTGCCAACGATATTGGCAAAGTCCCCTAGGGCGTAAACACCTGTTAAACCGGGCACGGTGAGGTCGGCTTGAACGTCAATGCGGCCGCCTTCCCCAGTCTTGATCCCCAGGTTGCTTGATAGAGACGCAGCCTTGAGTCCTCCTGCCCAGATGACAGTGTGCGTCGGAACCCTGGTGCCGTCTGAGAGCTCCACGTGCCCACTCCCAACCTCCTTCACCCTTGTATCCAAATGAAGTTGTACCCCTCGTTCCTCTAGCATTTTGGCGGCGTATGTCTGAGCCTTGGAGGAAAAGGCACTCAGCACTGCATGGCCTCCATCCACCAGGAGAATCTGCCCCCCGTCCACACCAAGATCTTTGTAGGGTCTATCGCGGGTCTTTTTCTTCAGCTCTGCCTGCAGCATGTCCCCGAACGCACCTGCTATCTCCGTGCCCGTCGGGCCGGCTCCTACGATGACAAAATTCAGCGCTCCCTTGGCAACGAGCGATGGGTCACGATCCGCAGATTCGAGCATAGCCAGAATGCGCGAGCGCAGTCGCTCGGCATCATGCAGCGAGTACAGCGGATAGCTGTTCTTGTCCGCTCCCGGTGTACCGAAAAAGTTTGCCTGCGAGCCGGCCGCCACCACCAGAAAATCAGCCTGGTATTGCTGCCCGTCGACGGTTTCCACCGTGCGCATGTTGAGATCGATGGAGACGACTTCCGTCATCTTTACGTCTACGTTGGGGTGGCCCCTGAGTGCGGCGCGCAGATTGAAAGCTATATTGTCTGGAGCGAGGATCGCGGTGGCCACCTGGTAGAGCAACGGCTGGAACTGCTGATAGTTGTTCTTGTCGAGCAGCGTGATCTGAACATTTGGATTCGTAGCTAGCTTGCGGGCGCAGTTCAGTCCGGCGAAGCCGCCACCTACGATCACGATGTGCTTTACGTTGTTCGGATTTTGTCCGATGGGCATGTTCATGGTTGATCCTCTAGAACCTGATGAGCCCTCTGGCAAGGAACACTCAGCATCCACTCAGACGGTCTCTTCTAAGATGCTGGCAGTTTTCGAATCGACTCCAGAACGTGAGGCACCCCGCGATGAAACAGGTTTCGAGCCGTTGCGCGGGCGTGTACCGGAGAGGCGCCGACGCACGGTCTTTCGCGCGCGCATCAGTCTTGATTTCGCCGCTGATACTGAGACGCCGAGTTCCTCTGCGACCTGGCTGGTCGAATACTGTCGGGCATGTTGCAGCTCCATTGCATCCCGGAATATGCGTGGCCTCGGAATGCAAACGGCCACCGTGGGCCTGTTGGTCTTCGATGAGAGCCCTCGAGAGAGAGGAATCCGCGGCAGCCGCGTAGGCCGTATAGGGGGGAAGATCCTGCTGGACCGTGATGGCGCACAACTCGGCGTCGAGAGCCTTGGCAAGATGAATTGACTGGGCAAGCGCGCGGGCAGCCTCAGGCGATCCGTTGTAAGCCACCGTGATCTTCCTAAACATGGGCGCCCCTAGTTACGAAATTTTGTGTGTCTGTCCCCTGGCATTCGGAGAAACTCGCATCGCCGTGACCACTTGCCGCGGGGCTGGTGGCAAATGCCTCAACATTGCGTAGGGCCTCGAGCAGATCGAGCCGCGGCCTGATGACGAAAAGTGAGACCAGTGACGCGGTCTGAAACGTGAAATGGATCCAACCGACCATTGACCCGCTCCGCGAGGGAAGCGAATAGCTTTCCCAAACTCCTGCACCTGATGCAAGACAAAGGCCACAAGTCAAGTCAGTGAAAACACTAGAGCCGCGAGCTTCCAGCCTGATCCGCGACTGTCAATTGCCAAACGCTGGTCTTGGCAGGCTGGCAAACCGCGGTCGCGAAATGCCCCTGTTGTCGGATGCAAGCGCGAAAGAAAGGTGGAAGCACGATTGTCGGCAGAGCTGACGAATCTTTGAACAGGAGCCGTCGTTTGGACCCGCGCGGCATCCCAGACCTCAAAGGTGGACCAGCGCAACGTCAACTCCGTCGTGGCAGAAATGAACGCTGCTGTTCAGGAGAGCATCCAGCGCTACTGTCCACTTCCAGGAACAAGTTTCGAGCGCAGAAGCGGCCACGCGTTAGCTGGCAGCCAAAATGAGGATGGCGATGTCATTAGAGGGATAGTCGACCAGCCGAGCGGACAAAGGCCAGGCGAGGCTGGCGTCCTGCACGATCGCTCTGCTACTCGCCGCGAAATGCTGTGGTGAGAATGGATCACGCACGAAGGTAAATCAGAGGAGACGCTATGGCTAGAAATGTATCTGTAAATTCCGGACCTTTGAGATACTCCCAGACCGTGTCCATTGGCTCTCATGTGTTCCAGTCGGATGAACCAGCCGACGATTGTCGCAAAGTATTGCAACAGGCGATCCATTCGTTATTTCGTGAACATAGGATTGATGCCACGTGTCCGGCGAAGACGGACCGTGATCTATCTGTGGCCAGCCGGGTCGCCAAAAGGCAGATCTTGTGTCCACCAAAGTTGGCTATTCGGCCCAACGAACGCCAACGACTAGAGTAGATGTCAGTTCTCCACGATCAGGTTTGCAGAACCGAGCACGACCGCATGCCACTTATTGTCGCCCGAAAGGACTGGCAGAGATGGATTGAAAGCGCGCAGGTCTAAGGCATGATGTATGCCTGCGATCCAAGCCACGTCGTCCGCATTGACGTCACTGGCGACGGCAACACGGCCCTCGTTGGAGGGCGGTACGATAACGACGTTCCTTTAGCGGTCGCGGCGTGGGTATGGACGCGGAGCGGCGGTGTCTGGACCCAGGAGGGATCAAGCTGGTCGGCCCGGGCGTCGAAGGACCACATATACCCAAAGATTCCGAGGAGTGCCAAATCGCACCTTGTTGTTGCGTTTTACGCATCAACACTGACGAAGAAAGCCTTGGACATATGGGGAAAAGGCAGCCATCATCGCGTCATTGGAGACACTATGGCGCTGCCCTTTTCAACACGCTCTGCTCAAATTGGTATCCAGAAGCACTTTCCGGTTATTGAATTCGAACCTCTCTTAAATGCGATCGAGGCAGCGGCCCTTCTGCGCATGCATCCCAAGACGCTCAAGAAGAAGGCGCGCCTAGGCGAAATCCCAGGGCGGCATGTAGGCAAGTACTGGCGTTTTCGCGTCTCCGATCTGAACGATTGGTTGTGGCGTCAGGAGCAGGACGGCTCTGGCGCGCGAGTCCTGTAAGTGCCAATGGTGCGAGCACTGGCCGCCGTGCGTTCCAGGGAGGCCGGTCAGCGAATTGTGTCAGCTGATAGGGTTGGCGCGGATCCTGTGCAGGACTCTGGTGGGTGACTTTGGTCCGGAGGGCGTCTGCCGTTTCGCATCCCGCTCTCTGCTCGGTCACAGCTTCAGGGCAGAACCGGCGCCCGGCGGCAGCTCGCTCTTCTGCTTCGACTGACCACCCCACCAGGTCAAAAGCGGACCTGGCGGGGACCCCGGTGCACGTCGCCCTGTGGGTTACGGTTTCCGCTCGAAGTCTTGTTCGCAAAATGCAGCGAAAAGATTTCTCCGGAGCCTCCGCAAATGCAGAGCTTCGGCCTTGGGAGCCGGGCCCCTCGCTGGCTTCGCTCAAGTGTGACCCGAGCAAGACGCGGGAATTTCAACAAAACGGAGACAAGATCATGTACCAGAACAAAGTCAACCTCATCGGATTCCTCGGCGGCGACGCGGAAGTTCGTAACGCCAATAACCGCAGCTTCACAACTCTCTCACTTGCAACCAAGTCCTCCTACAAGGACAAAAAGAGCGGTCAGTATGTCGCACAGACCGAATGGCATCGCTGCGTGGTCTTTGGTAAGCTGGCCGAGTTTGCCGCAACGCTGACCAAAGGCGCACACGTCCAAGTCGAAGGCGAGCTCCGGAGCCGCGAAATAGCTGTCCAGAATTCCGACTTCAAGCGTCGCATCTGGGAAATCCGCGTCGATTCCATTCTGAAGCTCGATCGGGCTGAGAAAGCTGGCCCAGAGGACCAAGATGACGGAGGGGAGACGGCCGCCTAGGCCGCTCCTCGACACGGTGGAAGTCCGGCGGTGACGTCGGGCTTCCATCACCAGTGAGGTAAACGCCATGAGCTTCGAATTGATCCTCCCGTTCCTTCGACCGATTGAGCCGCTGCTACTCGACGAAAGCATCAGCGAGATCATGGGCAATCCTGACACGACCTGGTGGTACGAGCGCGACGGGATAATCTTCCGGGAAGCAACCATACAGTTCGACTCCGGCCGCCTGCGTACGGGCCTCGAAGTGATCGCCAATCACCTCGGCAAACGCCTGGATGAAGACAATCCCGTTCTCCATGCGCAGCTCCCTGATGGTAGTCGTTTGGCGGCCGTGATTCCTCCCGTTGCCCGCCCCGCTCCGGCGCTGACGATCCGCAAGTTTACGAGCCGTCGATTCACCGTCGATGATCTGATCGCTCGCGGCACCATGACAGAAGCTCTAGCTGAATTCCTTGAAGAGCAGATCCGCTGCGGAAAGACAGTGCTTATCAGTGGTGGAACTGGTTCCGGGAAGACTACCCTTCTCAACATCCTCGCCCAGGCAATTCCCGATGATGAACGCGTGGTTGTGATCGAGGATACCTCGGAGCTTCGCATCCAAAAGCCGAACGTTCTTGCTGTCGAATGCCAGACCGATACGTTCAAAGCTCGCATCACTTTCGATGACCTCTTGAAGTCAGCACTTCGCTGGCGTCCGGACCGGATCATTCTCGGCGAAGTACGCGGAATCGAGGCGCGAACGCTGCTCGATTCCTTCAATACCGGCCACGCCGGATCGCTGGCTACCATCCATGCCAACTCGGCGGAAAAGGCCCTTCATCGCTTCGCCAATCTAGTCATGCGCAATCATGCGCAGACCACCTTCACCGACACCGAAGCAGAGATCGGAGAATCGGTCGATTTCGTCATCCATATCGAGCGTCAACCTGGGGGCCGAGTGGTCCGGGAAGTGTTGCGGATGATCGGCTACGATCGCGACACAAAACGGTTTCTCATCGAGCCAGTATTCGAGGTGCAACATGCCGCAGCTTAGCAACACAATTCAGGTCGATCGGGCGCACGAATTCCTCACCCGGAGCTTCACTCCTGGCGAATCTATCGCGGTTCTTCTAAGAGGCGAATATCCGGTTAAAACCCAACAGCGAATCATCAGGTTTGAGTGTGCGGCAGCACCTCGTTATCTGCGTTGGTTGGCTTATGAAAA
>Ga0206952_10269_pt1 | contig 12105 bp, 9 predicted proteins | sample Alteio_BWOrgHeat_39_FD_152966 | JGI IMG/M metagenome (GOLD analysis project Ga0206952, IMG submission 152966) | Enriched cells from forest soil in Barre Woods Harvard Forest LTER site, Petersham, Massachusetts, United States -... | ecosystem: Environmental > Terrestrial > Soil > Temperate forest >... | reverse complement strand
GGAGACGGGGTTGTTTCCGCACTTTACGGTGGCGCGGAATGTCGGGCTGGTTCCGGAACTGAACGGCAAGCGAATCAATGAGGAGACGACGAGCGAACTGCTTTCCCAGGTGGGGCTGGAGGCGGAGAAGTTTGCGAAGCGCTATCCGCATCAGCTTTCCGGAGGACAGAGGCAGCGTGTCGGCCTGGCGCGGGCGCTGGCAGCGGGGCCAGCCATTTTGCTGATGGATGAGCCATTTGGGGCGCTCGATCCGCTGACGCGCGCGGAGATGCAGGATATGCTGCGCGATCTGCTGAAGCGGCTGAAGAAGACGGTGCTGATTGTGACGCATGATCTGGATGAGGCTCTGTATCTCGCCTCGCGCATTGTGCTGCTGGAGGACGGCCGGGTGGTTGCGGATCTGGTCGCCGAGGATTTTCTGCGCTCAGAGATTCCGGCGGTGAAGGCCTATGCGGAGGCTTTTCGTCGGGGACAGAAAGATCTGGGCCAGGAGCAGATGGGATGACCAGCTTTCTGGCGCAGTACGGCGATCAGATTCTTTCACTGACTTTTGAGCATCTGTGGCTCACTGGTGCGGCGATGCTCTTCGCCATCGCCATCGGCGTGCCGGCGGGCATCTGGCTCACACGGCATACGAACTGGGCAAAGCCAGTGCTCGGCTTCGTAAATATCATCCAGACGATTCCCAGCCTTGCCATGTTTGGTTTTCTGTTGCCCTTGCCCTGGCTGGGGGAGAATGCGGCGCGCATCGCAATTGTTGCCCTCACCGGATACGCGCTGCTGCCGATTGTTCGCAATACATATGCCGGGATTCGCGGCGTAGATTCGACGGTTACAGGAGTGGCGAGCGCGCTGGGCATGACGAACATGCAGCGGCTCTTCAAGGTGGAGCTGCCGCTGGCTGCAGGTGTGATTCTTGCGGGCTTGCGCACCGCTACGGTTACATGCGTCGGCATAGCGACGATTGCTGCCGCCGTCGGCGCGGGCGGACTGGGGGAGTTTATCTTTCGTGGTGTTGCATCGGTCGATAACCGGCTGGTGCTGGCGGGCGCGATTCCGGCTGCGCTGCTTGCGCTCGGCGCGGATGCTTTGCTGGGATTGGTGGAACACTGGCTGCGGGTTCCGGGGGCGAAGCCGTGAGGGTGAGGCCTCCTTCAAAGGGCCCCACCCTGACTACGTCAGGATGGGGCACCCTGATTTTCATTGTGCTCAGCGTTCTTGTTTGCGGCACATTGACGAGTTGCGGGCCGCCGCATCCCAATCATCCGGTGATTGGAGCGAAGAATTTTACCGAGCAGGTCGTGCTTGGAGAATTGTTGGCGCAACAGATCGAGGCGAAGACCGGCATGAAGGTGGAGCGCCGGTTTTATCTGGCCGGCAGTTACATTTGCAACCAGGCGCTGATTTCTGGGCGCATTGACGCGTACGTGGAATACACGGGCACGGCGCTGACGGCAATTCTAAAGCAGCCTGTCAATCGCGATCCCGAAGCGGTGCTGCATACCGTGCGGAATTTGTATCAGCAACGGGATCATATTACGGTCATGGACCCGCTGGGCTTTGAAAACACATTTGCCATGATCATTCGTGGAGACGATGTCGCGCGCTACCATCTCACGACTTTGAGCGAAGCCGCGCAATACACGCCACAGTGGGTTCTCGGAGTGGGCTACGAATTTGAGCAGCGCCCTGACGGGCTACCGGGATTGAGCAAGGAGTATGGGCTGCGCTTCAAGGAGCCTCCTGTCACTATGGACCTGGGGCTGCTGTACCGGGCGATCGATTCGCATCAGGTAGACATGATTGCCGGCAACTCGACTGACGGGCCGATTGCTGCGCTTGGGTTGAAGGTTCTTGTCGATGACAAGCATTACTTTCCGCCGTATCAGGCGGTGCCGCTGGTGCGCGATGCGTCGTTGAAACGCTGGCCCGCGATGGGTACGGCGATCGATGAGCTTCAGGGTAAAGTATCAGCAGACGACATTCGCGCCATGAACGAAGCAGTCGATGGAGAGCATCGCGATCCAGCGGTAGTAGTGCGGGAGTTTCGGCAGCGGAAAGGGCTTTGAAGAGATGAGTACACAGCAGACAATAGCACCCGCGCAGCAGCCGGAACCCTGGTTGCGCGGAACGTTGACCGAGGTGCCTGCCGTGGCGCGTGGGATACTGCACGCATTTGAACTTGCACTGGAAGACGTGAGCCGTTGGTGTGAATCGTTGAGTGACGTTGACCTGAACGCCCGTCCGTTTGAGTTGCCGTCGATTGCGTTTCATCTACGGCATATTGCGCGAAGCCTTGATCGGCTGCTCACTTATGCGGAAGACAAGCAGTTATCGGGTGAACAGGTTGCTCTGCTCAAGAGTGAAATCGAGCCGGGTGCGCATCGGGAGGAGCTGTTTGCTGAGTTAAGTCAGGGGTTGAAAGATGCTGCACAGCGCGTGCGTGCGCTGGCTGGCGCCGATCTGGAGCAGCTGCGTTTTGTAGGGAAGAAACAGATGCCTACGAGCGTCGGAGGATTGTTAGTCCATTTGGCTGATCATACGCAGCGCCATGTGGGGCAGGTTGTGACTACTGCGAAGGTGCTGCTGGCGAGAAATGGATAACGCAACCTCTACAACGTCGTCATTCTGAGCGAAGCGAAGAATCTTCGCGATATCGACTTAGGAACATCGCTGAGATTCTTGCCTTCGACTCCGCTCAGGACAGGCTCTCTCCCGTTAGTCGTCAGAATGAAACCAGAGAGTAGGAGAGTTACCCTAGCGGGTCTTTGCTTCAAGCTCTTCGTGGATGTGACCCATCTTGTCCCGCTTCACCTGCAGGTAGCGCTCAAAAGTCTCTTCTGGTTCTACTGCGGCGGAGATGCGCTCGATTACGCGAATGCCAGCTGATTCAAGAGCCCCGACCTTTTCGGGGTTGTTTGTGATGAGGCGCACGGCATGTACTCCGAGATGCTTCAGGATTTCTGCCGGGAGTTCGAACTCTCGGCAATCGGGCTTGTAGCCAAGCTCAATGTTGGCTTCTACCGTATCGAAGCCCTGGTCCTGTAGTTCGTAGGCTTTAAGTTTGGCCATCAGGCCGATGCCGCGGCCTTCCTGCTGTTCGTAGAGCAGGATGCCGGTACCGGCTTCGGTAATGGTCTTGAGGGCCAGCTCCAGTTGCAGGCGGCAATCGCAGCGCAGGGAGTGGAAGACGTCTCCGGTAAGGCACTGCGAGTGGATACGGACGATGGGTGGCGCGGCGTGGATATTGCCCATGACGAGGGCCACCGCGCCCTCAATGCGCTTTATGGGAGCAGGCGTGTCGGCGTTGCACGATTCGGGATGGCCTATGACGCCTTCAAAGCCGAGGATGCGGAAGTGTCCCCAGCGAGTAGGGAAATCGGCATCGGCAACCTTGCTAACGCTTTCAAACGGCATGGTTTTCATTATACGAACGTTAAGATCGACTTTCGAAAATAACATAAAGAGTTACAAAGTAATGATGAAACTGTGACCGGAAAGATGCAGGAGCGGTAGAGTTAAAGGGTGTACGAGCAGAAGCTGATTCTGATTACGCTGCTGATCAAGCTGGGCGTGGCTGCCGCCGTGTCCAGCGCGCTGGCGCGTGCGCGTGCCTTTCAGCGTCTGCTATTTACAGAGGACCGCAAGGCGCGACAGACGCTTGGCCTGCTGGCGTTCATCTGCATTCCGCTGACACTGGGCGTGTGGGTGCGGGTCACGGTGCCGAATTTTCTGGCGGCCGATATTTCCTTCGAGACGACAATCCTGCTCGGCATTCTGATGGGGCCGCTTTCGGCGCTCGCCGGCGGTGCGATCCTGTCCTTGCCGGCGATGCTGCATCATGAATACCTCTCGCTGCCGTTCAACCTGGCGGTAGCTCTGATCGCGAGTCTTTACGGTAGCTTCGTCGAAGAGGAAGAGGTTTGGTCGTTCTCGCCTTTCGTCGATTTGAGCATTTACCGCTGGGTGCGTCGAAATCTGCGTCAGCCGCGCTTTGATCGTCAGGTGCTGCTGCTGGTGCTGATTGCCGGGCTGGAGATGTGTCGCGGCGGACTGCACACGATGTATCCAAACCTCCTGTTCGCTCTGACTTCGGACAACTGGTGGGTGCGGATCGCAATCTGGGCGAGCGCGGCGATGGTGGTGGGGATTCCGCTGAAGGTATGGAATACGATTCGCATTGAACAGAAACTTGAGGAACAGAAGCGGCTGCTGCTGGAAGCGCGCCTGGATGCGTTGCAGCGGCAGATCAATCCTCACTTTCTGTTCAATACGCTCAATTCGATTGCTTCGTTGGTGCGTTTTCGGCCCGAGCAGGCGCGCGAGCTGATTGTGAAGCTGGCCAATATTCTGCGTGCGCTACTCAAAGACCACGACTCGTATGTGCATCTGCGCGACGAACTGAACTTTACCGACGACTATCTCGGCATCGAAGTGGTGCGCTTCGGAGCGGACAAGCTGAAAGTCGTGAAGGAGATCGACCCGGAGACACTGGAGCTGCCGGTGCCGAGCATGATCCTGCAGCCGCTGATTGAGAACAGCATCAAGCACGGGCTCGAGCCACGCATCAGCGGGGGCACCATTACGATCCGCAGCCGATTGCATGGCGGCAAACTGATGATCGAAGTCGAAGACGATGGCGTGGGCATTGCGCCGGGACGGCCGCACTCAAGCGGCGTACTGCATCAGGGGACGGGCATCGGTATGAGCAATGTGCGCGAGCGTCTTGAGGTGCTCTTTGGCGATGCCGCGACATTCGATGTGACGAGCCGTCCAGGACGCGGGACACACATAACCATGGAAATGCCTGCCGCAGGCTATGAAGACGGCGAGACCGGTTCAACACTGCTGCCGGCGCGTTCGAGCACGCGCTCATAATATTTTTCGTAGACGGGAATGATCTTCGACGCGCAGAAGCGCTTCTGCGCGGTCTGACGGGCGGTGATCGCCATTGCTTCGAGCTTTGCCGGATCGAGGAGCAATTCTGCCGCGGCGTAGGCCATGGCTTCGACATCGCCCACAGGGAAGAGGCGGCCGTCGACGCCGTCTTCAATCAACTCAGGCACCCCGCCTACTTTTGTGGCAATGGTGGGAACGCGGCAGGCCATGGCTTCCAGGGCCGCGAGACCGAAGGATTCCAACTCGCTGGGCATCAGCATCAGGTCGGCTATTGGAAGCAACTCGTTGACGCTCTCCTGCTTGCCGAGGAAGTGAACTCGATCCTGGATGCCTTTCTTGTGGGCGAGATATTCTGCTGCGGAGCGATCGGGTCCGTCGCCTACAAGGAGCAGGTGCGCGGGGACTTTCTCGACGACGCGCGCGAAGATTTCGACCACGTCTATGACGCGCTTGACCGGGCGGAAATTTGAGAGGTGAATTAGGATCTTCTCGTCGGGAGCCGCGTATCGCTTGCGTCTCTCGGCGCGGACTTCAGGGCTGAGCGGCAGGTAGAGGTCGCAATTTACGAAGTTCGAGATGACTTCAATCTCGCGCTTGATCTTGAATTCCTTCACCGTCCGTTCGCGCAGATAGTGCGAGATCGAGGTAACTCCGTCGCTTTGTTCGATGGCGAAGCGCGTGATAGGCAGATAGGAGCGGTCGAGGCCTACTAGGGTGATGTCGGTCCCGTGAAGTGTCGTTACGAAGGGCAGGTGGCGTCCGCGGGCTGCGAGCATTTGTCGTGCAAGCAATGCGCTGACCGAATGCGGAATGGCATAATGCACATGCAGCAGGTCTAGGTTGTAGTATTCGGCGACTTCGGCGGTGCGTGAGGCCAGGGCGAGGTCGTAGGGTGGATATTCGAAGAGCGGGTAGTTCGAGACGGGGACTTCGTGATAGAAGATACCCTGTTCGCGCCCGGTGAGCCGGAAAGGCTGCGAATAGGTGATGAAGTGGACCTGGTGTCCAATGGCGGCGAGTTCAATGCCGAGTTCGGTGGCTACGACTCCGCTACCGCCGTAGGTGGGGTAGCAAGTAATTCCAATCTTCATGCTCGCTCACAGTCTCAGCATTAGACGTTACTGAATGATCAACAGATTCATGCGAGCTGTCCGAAGTGGATGAGCTCGCAATTTGCAGGTGGAATGGTTTCGAGCAGGGCTGCGCGCTCTACATCGCGGGAGTCGAGCAGGCGCGTATTTTGCTGCTGCAAAGCCGCGTCGTTGTGGCCGGGGTGACAGACCAACTCCCATGTTCCGTCGGGCATCGCCGATAGCAGGTTTCGGATGGTCAGAGCGTCAAGCGTGCCGGTTGCGAGGACGCCGATGGCTCCATCGGTGGTGCGCAGTCCAGCTTTGGTGACCTCCTCGCTGAAGGCAGCGCTTTGCGAGCGCAGCAGACGCACTTGCATCTTGCGGACCCGGCCAGCGTTGGCGGTAGCATTCAGGCTCCAGTTCGGCTCAAAGGGGTTGCGGATGGCCTTGATGCCACAAGCCAGCGCGGCTTGCAGCAGGGGGCGCAGAACGCGCGGGAAGGTGTGCGTGTGCTTGTGTGTGTCGACGTGGGTGACCTGGATTCCGGCCTGCTGAAGTTTTTTCATCTGTGCGGTGGCTTCAGCCTGAATTTCTGTGTCGCTGATGCGGCCGAGCAGCAAGTCTGTGACGAAAGTGCTCAGCTTCGGACGAAAGGTAGTTCCATTTTGGGACGAGGGGTCGATCAAGGAAGGAATTTCGGACGGAGGCAGGGCGGGTGTTCCGTCGACCAGAATGACATGGCAACCGACGCCGAGGGATGGAGACTGTTTGGCCAGTGTAACTGCTTCATTCAACTGCTCCGCGGTCGCCATCAGGGTCGCGGAGGTGAGTGCGCGGGCGCGGAACAATTCCACGACTGCCTGATTTACTCCCGAGGTCAGGCCGAAGTCGTCTGCGTTCACAATCAGGCGGCGCACAGGGGTCAGTGTATCAGCGAGGTATGGTCCTCACCGCGTTTCCGATTCTGCATCTAATCCTTTGCTGCTAAGATTGGGGTATCGGTTCTGGCCTTGCAAGAACCGGGTGTACTCGTGGGCGGTTAGCTCAGTTGGTTAGAGCGCCTGCCTTACAAGCAGGAGGTCGCAGGTTCGAGCCCTGCACTGCCCACCATGAAGGACAGATCGCACTAAATTATTGAAGTACTTGCTGTGTTGGTAAAAGAGCTTTCCTAGAACTGCTAGCCAGGCGGTCAAACCCTCGTTCGTTGTGGCTTTTTTGTCTTTGTTTTCAAGAATTTTGCGATTTTCTTCATCCCCGGATAGAAGCCGCCGATGGTGACGTAGAGGGAAACCACCGTGCAAGACAGGCTGCTGGACATTCTGATTCTTGGTCTTCTGGTGCTGCTCTTCGGAGTCATTTACCGGAAGCTGGCATCGCGCCGCCTGCGTTACTGGATCGCCGGGTGGCTGTTTATCCTGGCTCACTTTGCGGCGTTGCTGCCCGCTATTTCGACTCCATTCTGGCAGGAAATGCAGGTTGCGCTGGGCATGGGCGCGCTTCTGCTAGCAGGTGTTTGCTTTGTTCTGGCCTCGTCTGCCTTTGCTCTGCGACAAAAAAGCCTGAAAATCATTGGGGTGGCGGTCGGCACTCCGCCGCTGATCTATACGTTTCTCGTAGTCTTCGGGTACTCCGCCGTATGGCCCCTGATCTGTCTTGCTACAGCGATTGAGGCTGCAGCCATCTGGACAGGCTGGCGCTTCAAGCGGGACAAGCCTGTCATTTTATGGGCGAATAATCTTGCGGCTTTCGCTTGCGGGGCATGGTTGATATGGCTGATTGGCGCGCAGCAGGCGGATCTCGGCATCTATGCTCTGCTGACGCAATTATTCCTCGTCAATGCCGTCCTTTTCTGGAACGACTTCCGGAGGTTATCTGCTGGAGTGTTCACTGCCTCCGCAGGACTGCTGGCGTGGGCCGCAGTATTTCCCGTCGCGCTGACGATGGTCCATTTCTTTCCTCAGATGAATGTTCCGGGAGAATTCTGGAATGTGCCGAAATATTTTGTGGAATTCGGTATGATTCTGACCCTGCTGGAAGATCAGATCTATTCGGCGAACTGGCAAAGCGAGCAGTATCGCGTGCTGTTCGACAGCAATCCCCACCCGATGTTCATCTATGACACGAGCACTTTTGCCTTTCTGCGGGTGAACGATGCGGCCTTGCAGGAATACGGATACACCAGGCCGGAATTCCTGAAAATGACGATCGGCGATCTGCATGAGGTTGCCGCCCTCGCGGGAGTCGAGCGGTTACTTGCTGACGCCCACAGCGTGATCAAAGTAACCGGCCCATGGACGCAGCGCAGAAAAGACGGCAGCGAGTTCCAGGCGGAGATATCGTCGCACCCGATTGAGTTCGAAGGCTGTGATGCGCGTCTATCTCTGGTGCAGGATGTGACGGATCGTGAGCGGCTGCATGAGCAACTTGTGCACCGCGCGCATCATGATTCGCTGACAAACCTGCCGAATCGATTTCTGCTGGAACAGCGCATGCGCCATACGTTAGAGAATGCGTCGCGCTATGGTCATAAGGCCGCGGTTCTGTGCATCGACCTGGACCGCTTCAAGCAGATCAATGACAACTATGGTCACGCAACTGGTGATGCCTGCCTGCAGGAGATCGCGGCTCGGCTTACGAAGCGCCTGCGCGAGACCGATACCGTGGCGCGAACCGGAGGCGAAGAGTTTACTGTTGTGATCGGCGAATTGTTGCACGGCGCCGATGCAGAGAAGGTAGCTACCGACCTGCTTACTGAATTTCGACGCCTATTCAGTATCGGGGAGCTTGAAATGCAACTTTCCGCCAGTCTTGGAATTGCACTCTATCCCGACCATGGGACCGAGGGAGCGCAGCTATGGCGAGCCGCTGACATTGCCATGTACCGGGCTAAGTATTCCGGCGGAAACCGTTACCTGGTTGTCTCCGAAGACGATGCAGAGTACTCCATGCCAGAAAAAATGATGCGTCGAGTTGCCAACGGCGGCGATCGCTGAATCATAAATCAATTTGAACGAATTGACGGCTTCACTCTACTCGTAGTGTCAGTACCTGCTGTCCACTCAGGACATTGTCGATGGCAACGGATGCCATTGGAACAGCTGATTCTCCGCTGAGTGTGAGCTTCTGGTTCTGACGGAGAGGCTCGAGGACATTTGCCATCGACATGGGCACGGTGGCTAGCGTTCGGCCGTCGAGAACGGCCTGAGGCGATGGCTCAAGCAACGTGACATAGAGGCGGTCGTTTTCGTGCAGGTTATTCATCTGCTCTATGGTCGCGGCAACGTCTAGGTCCTGACTACCGAAGCGCGACATTTGCGTGATGCGGTCCAGCGTGCTTCCATCGCTTACGAGCAGACGCACCTGACCTTCGCTCAGGACTGCCGGCAGTGTGATCGGAATGCGCACATTGCGCACTTCGCCACGCCAGGGGCGAATGGTTGCTTCGATGGTGATGGTTTCGCCGGGATGCACGATCGGAGCGGTACTTTGCGCGCTCTCAAGCTGAGCGGCGAGGTGTTTGGGAATGGCTTCAACTTCTATTTCTACGCTGCTGATGGGTGTTTGGCGAGCTGCATTGTCGTAAAGGCGCGAGAAGCGTTCGCCGACCATGAGAGCTGCCAGCAGATTTGCCGGAGCCATCTCGCTGGGAGCTGCGAGTCCTCCAAAATGGACCGCAGGAAAGCCGGAGACATTCACTGTGCTGCGAATGCGATAGCTGGTTTCCGCAGTGAAGGTATTGCGCTGCATCAGCGCCTGGAAGACGGCAACCATGACTGCGGACGGCGTGATCTGCGGCTGATCCACGACCTCAATATGCAGCGCGCGCGAAGCTTGTTCTCCCGTAATGTTTACAGTTACCGGAATCATCTTTGCCAGATGGCCAAAGGCGCCGCGGATGGCCGATTCACGGTCTTCAGTAAACGAGCCGACTGTTTCAGTTGTGTTGATGATCTTGAATGCGTAGAGCGGGGAAGGCAGCGTGGCTACGACCTGGGCCTTCGTCATCGGCATGGAGACGGGGCCGAACTGCGTGATCGGGTGCCCGCAGGCCAGAAGCTGTTTCGGGTCGACATAGGTGACGGTGCAGGTTGCCGCGATTTCCAAGTCGCCGCGCATCAGCAAAGCGCTGACCGCCGAGCCGGGGACGATCGGCTCTGGTTGCTTTTCATCGCTCGACGAGCCCCCAATGCCCGCTACCGCGGTGAGGCCGAGCAAGGGAGAATGTTCCTTCCACAGCTCCAGCGCTTCTGGATTGAATCCATTGAAGACCAGCGGCATGTCCATTGGGCGAATTGCGCTGGTCTCGACGGTGTCCTGGCTTGCACTCGGAAGAGGCGTTGAGTTTTTTGCGCTGGCTGTCTGGTTGAACGACGGCGGGTTGTTATTGGCCGCTATCAAGTCGGTGCTCTGATGAGCGACCTCAAGCATTTGGGTGATAGGCGTGATTCCGGCGATTGGCTCCTTGCTGAAGGCACCGATGCGGTAGCTGATGGCCCCCAGCAGCTTGCCATCGACATAAACAGGGCTGCCGCTCATGCCGGCAACGACGCCCGTGTATTCAGGCTTTGTCCCTTCGAGCCGCGCAAGGATCATGTCCTGCCCAGGGCCGAGAGCGTTGTGCAGAAGGCCCAGGATCTGCACGCCCATCGGCTCAGGCTGCACGCCCTCAAAGACCGTGTAGGCGACACCGTGCAGACCGCGATGGACCTGTTCAAGAGGATAGAAGCCAGCGGTATATGGTGGCGGGTTGGGTGGCAAAGAAGACGTGGCGGTCTGCGAGGCAGTTTGGGCAAGAAGCGCCGATGCGCCGAACAAAATCAGCCAGCCGATGTCTTTTGGGCGGATATCCACGTCTACAAGAGTAGAGCATTTTTGCTTTTGCGGAGACGAAACCTTAGTCCCGCATGACGCTTGCAGGAGAACGCCTCGAAGTTCCACAATGAATCCACGCATGAGAATCCCGCTGGTTGCATCCCGAGTCCGCCCCATCCTTGCTTCGCTTGCCCTGTTTTCCCTGCTGTTCTGTCAGAGCGCCGCTCCCGCGCAGCAGCAACCGTCGCAACCGTCCCAACAGCAGCAAACTCAGCAGCAGCAAACACAACCGAATCAGCAGGGTCAGCAACAGCAGGACCAGGCGTCGCCCGACGCCGGTGGCCCGACCGGGGACAACGGCCCGATTGCTATCCCCAAGAAGAAAGAGTCGGAAACCGCGCCGCCGCCACCTCCTCCACCAGAGCCCAAGGTAAAGAACCCTCCCGGATTGCAGAACTTCTCTTTGCGCGTCGATGTTCCGGTAGTCAACGTGGATGTGGGTGTCATTCTTGAGAAGACGCACCAGTTTGTACCAAACCTGCAGAAGGAAAACTTCCGCGTCTACGAGGATGGCGTCGCGCAGGACATCACAAGCTTCCAGCGCATCCAGGCGCCGATTACTGCTGTTCTGCTGGTTGAATTTGCCGCGAACAGCTACGCGTTTATCTATGACATGCGGAATGCGGCCTACACCTTTGCGCAGCAGCTGAAGGCCGATGACTATATCGCAGTCGTGACCTACGACATGCATACCCAGATACTTACGGACTTCACGCAGGACAAGCGCCTCATTTACGAATCATTGAATTCGCTCACGATTCCCACATGGCACGAGACGAATCTCTTTGACGCGCTCTATACGACCCTCGACCGCCTGAGCCGCGTGGAGGGACGAAAGTATGTGGTGCTTATTTCTTCAGGGCGCGATACCTTCAGCAAGATCAATCTCGATAAGGTGCTGCAGAAGATCAAGGCCACGCCGAATGTCACGATCTTTTCAGTTGGTACCGGACAAACGGCGCGCATCATGGCCGATGGCGCAGGCAGGATGGGGCCCATCGCGAACCTGGACTACCTGCAGGCCGACAACCAGATGACGACCTTTGCCCGCATGACAGGCGGCCAGGCGTTCTTCCCGCGCTTTACGGGGGAAATGCCGGATATCTTTCACCAGATCAACGAGTCTATCCGCAACCAGTATGTGCTGAGCTACCACCCCACGAATGTCAAGCAGGATGGCACCTATCGCAAGCTGCGCGTCGAATTGGTCGACAACGAAGGCCATCCGTTGCGCAAAGACCTTCTTCGCCACGCTAGAAAG
>Ga0206952_10268_pt1 | contig 12147 bp, 12 predicted proteins | sample Alteio_BWOrgHeat_39_FD_152966 | JGI IMG/M metagenome (GOLD analysis project Ga0206952, IMG submission 152966) | Enriched cells from forest soil in Barre Woods Harvard Forest LTER site, Petersham, Massachusetts, United States -... | ecosystem: Environmental > Terrestrial > Soil > Temperate forest >... | reverse complement strand
AGATTTTGAGTACGTGGTGGAATCCATTGAAATTGTGGCCCCCACGGACACGCATGTAGTGCGAGCAACAAGCGGTCACGACCTGACGTTCATCACGTGTTTCCCCTTTTACTATGTGGGACCGGCGCCCAAGCGGTTTATCGTGCACGCCAGGCAAGCCGATGCCATGCCGTGGAAGCGCCCGGCCACGGAATAAGCGCGTGGTACTGCAAGTGCACGGGCCAATTCTCCCGATTTCATGCTGGCGATTTGCAGCGAGATACCTGGAAAAGTGTGCGCAAGTGGACAGACTTCTGGCTTCCAACCGCCTACCATGAAGCCATCTGGAAAAGACGAATGCGCGCTCCCGTTGAGGCGCAAGCGTCGTAGACACCGGATTTTTGTGAGATTGGAACAAAGATGCTGTGGACAATTTTGGTAGTTTTGTTTGTTTTGTGGCTCCTGGGGGTGGTGACTTCGTACACGCTTGGGGGATTCATCCACGTCCTTCTGCTCGTAGCTCTGGCAATTTTCGTGATTAACATGATTCAGGGACGGAGACGCTCGGCTTAGCCGGCGGAACAGTTGGCATGAAACCGATCATTTGGGTTGGAATTCTCTTGATTGTTCTCGGTGGGTTGGCGCTCGCTTATCAAGGATTCACCTACACGCGTCAAGAAAAGGTTTTGGACATTGGGCCGATCCACGCCACCAGGGAAGATCAGGAGCACTTTTCGATTCCGCCAGTCCTCGGTGGCCTGGCGCTGGTCGGAGGAATCGTCTTGATCGTTGTTGGCGGTAAAAAGAGTTCCTAATTCGAATCCACGGAAGCACCCCGCCTGAGAGTCGGGCAACGCATAGCCCTCTCGTGACGCAAACGTGTTGAAAGTTCTTCAGCCAGCAATTCGGTTGAGAAGCAAGACGACAGCAGAAGAAGTCAAGACCTTGGAGGTCAGCAATGAAGAAATTTATGGTAACGGCAGCATGTCTCTCGCTCGTAGCAGGTGCAGTGTACGCCGACAAACTAAACAAAGAACAAAAACGCTTGGAAAACTGCGGTGTGGTGATGACGGAAGTGCTCAACATTCCGGACAACATTCCGCATGAACTTCTGGAAAAGGCCGAGTGCGTCATTGTGATCCCGTCCGTCAGAAAGCTGGCTTTCGGAATCGGCGCAGACTACGGCCGCGGGGCCATGGTTTGCCGCACGGGCGAGCATTTCCGCGGGCCTTGGGGCGCCCCGGCAATGTACGCGCTGGAAGGCGCTAGTGTTGGCTTCCAAATCGGCGGCGAAGCCACGGACTTAATCTTGCTAGTGATGAATGATCGCGGCATGGAATCGATTCTAAGCAGCAAGGTCAAGCTGGGCGCGGATGCTTCGGTTGCCGGCGGACCAAAGGGACGTGATGCTTCCGCAGATACAGATGCCTGGATGCGCGCTGAAATTCTCAGCTACTCGCGTTCACGCGGCGTATTCGCGGGTATTTCTCTGGAAGGCTCCACGATTCGTCCGGATGACGAGGCCAGCGAACAGGTGTATGGCCACGCCATCAAGGCAAAGGATATCGTGAGAGGCGAACATACAGGCGTGCCCGGCACAGGCCGCGAACTCGTCAACGCGTTGCAGAAGAATGCACCGCGCAACGAATCGGAGCGAGCTGCTTCGAGTCGTTAGTTTCCACTCGCTAGCTGGCTAGGATTTGTCCCATCCCGGCGAGCTGGCGAGCTTCATACGAGCGGCACGGCGGAGTGCTCCGCTGTGCCCTCGACAGGGGCCATCTGCAAAGGTCGCAGTAATCGAAGCGACCTTTGCAGGATGGCCTCTTTTTTTGGCTTAACAGGAACCAATTCGCCGGCCCGGCCGTAGGCCGATCGCGCATGAATAGAACCACGGATTTGCAGTAATTCTAATTAGGGATTATTTGTGACGCCGGTCGCCGCTGTGATCCGAGTGGCCATTGGCATCGAGCCAGCTCAGAAGGGAACGGATGCTGCCGTGCGCCAGAGCAATACTGGAATCAGCAGCGCCGTAATAGAGATTGATTGTGTCGCCGTCGGCGGCTACCGTGTAGCCGCAAGGAAACACAACGTCCTGAACATCGCCAAAACGCTCATACTCCGCCTCGGGCGCAAACATCCAGGAGTCCCCGCGGATCAGGCACTTATCCGGGTCCTGAAGATCGAAGAGAGCCAGACCCAGCCGATAGATGGAACTCGACGGCGTCCTGCGGACCCCGTGATAGATCATCAGCCACCCCCGGGGCGTTTCAATGGGAGGTGGGGACATGCCAATCTTGTTGGCATCCCACCAGGCCCCGCGGCGCGCTTCCAGCATGAGCTTGTGATTTCCCCAGTGGCGCAGATCGGGAGAGTAAGAAATCCAGACGTGAGCGCCGAGAGGCGTCATGGGCCGATGGATCAAAGCCCAGAAGCCGTTGATCCTGCGAGGCAGAAGCGCCGCATCCTTGTCGTCCGGCGGCATGACTACGCCGAATCTTTCGAAGCTGCGAAAATCTTCGGTCAGCGCCAAAGACACTCCAGGGCCACCGCGAGAATAGGAAGTGTAGGCCACGGCAAATTTCTTGAGTTCCGGCATATACGTAACGCGTGGATCCTCAATGCCCCAGACCTCCTCGGGATATTGCTCCGCATTGGGCAGCAGCGTCGGTTCACGATCGATCTGCCAGCTGTCAATCCCGTTCGCCGACCGCGCGGCGCAAAAGTGAGAGAGCCCCCGGCGATCTTCCACACGGCATAGAAGAAGAGTTGTCCCATCGGCCAGCAGCGTTGCCCCGGCATTGAAGACGCTGTTCATGGAGTACGGCCAATCTTTTCCAGACAGGATGGGATTGCCGGGATGCCGGTGAAACAACGTCTCATACTTAGTCATCAGCGGATTTATGGTAACCAGTGCAGCATTCATTCAACGGGCTCCTAAAGATTCTCCCCAAGCCAAAAGGCAAACGCATGGTCGGTCAGCGCTTGTTCTTTGTACCGTCAGCTTCTTCCAACTGCCGCATCTCCAGGAGCGCCATCAGAAAGGAAAGGGTGGACTCCGCCCCCTGGTTTTCATTGGCCCGGTCGGGATGCAACCCGTCTCGACAACCCCCCGTGCTTGGATCGTAGAGTGCGATTTGCAGATCGTTGTCTCCCAGGAACCAATTAAAAGCCGACCAGGCCTCCTTGCGCCAGAGGCCTTTGCCGGTGGCGCGATAGGCCTGCAAGCATGCCGAGACAACCGCGCAGGCTTCCACGGGCTGCTGGTCGAAGCGAGCCTTCTCGGTGGTCTTGGAATAGAAGCCGTGCGATCCGATGGGCACGAAATGGCCTTTCACCTCGCAGCGCTGAATCGTGACCAGCCAATCCAGGGCTTCGAGTCCCGCTGCGACCATCTCCTCATTTGCAGCGCGCATTCCCGCTCGAATCACGGCCTGCGGTAATCGCGCATTGGAGTAGGCCAGCCCACTCTCAAACCACTTCCAGTCATCGGAACGGTTCGCGCGGTAGGAATTCAACAATCGGTTTGCCAGTGTTTCAGCCGCCGTCAGCGCCGCGCGATCTCCAGGGAACGAGTCGAGATATTCCTGCAGTCCCAGCAAGGCAAAAGCACATGCGCGAGGGCTCTTGAATTCGACCGCGGAAGGTACGGCGAGTTCAAACAGACGGCCGGCCGCGCCCCGCAATCCCGCGTTTTCCGATCTGCCGAGAACTGTTCCTAAGCCCCACAGGGCCCGCCCGTGGCTGTCTTCCGAACCTTCAGGTTCCTGCCATCGGCATTCGTAGCTCAAGCAGTTATGGAACCGTTTAGCGGCAGGATCAAAAGCGTGCCACAGGAAAGCCAGGTACCGCGAAGCCAGGTCGCTCGATCCCGCTGGCGGATGCGTTCCCATCTCTTCCAGAAGCGTGGTCACAATCAATGCCCGCGCGTTGTCATCGGTCGCGTAACCTTCCGCATAGTTTGGCACCACGAAAACCGCATGCTCCACCATGCCCGTGTGGTCGGTCATTCGAACCAGGTGGTCCAGCTTAATCGCGGGGAGCAGGTCCAGCGCTTTTTCCGTGTTCTGCGCCGAAAATGTGGCGCGCGGATTTCGCAAGCGCTCGTTGTAGATGCGTTCAAAACTTTTCATGTATTTCTGCGCCACCCGGCTCCACACCATGTCTCTTGCGTAAAGATAAGCGCGTTTCCGCATGGCATGCCGTGCGGTGTCGTTATCCAGAAGTTCCACCGTTCTTGCGCCGATAGCCTCTGGATCATCAAAAGGTACAAGGACGCCGCGCTCGTCGTCCAAGAGTTCGATCGCATGCAGGTAAGGCGTCGAAATAATCGCTTTCCCGGCGCTCAAAGCATACGCCAGCGTGCCGGAAACGACCTGCGCTTTGTGTTTGTATGGCGTGATGTAAATGTCCGCCGCGCCGATTAATTCAACCAGTTCTTGGGGGCTCACGAAACGGTTGCGGAAGATCACATTGGCTTCGACGCCGAGATCCTTCGCCAGTGTCTGCAAGGAATGCCGGTATTTGTCTCCTTCGCGCCGTAGGATGTGGGGGTGCGTTACTCCGGAAATCATGTAAACAACGTTGCTGTGACGCGAAAGGATTTTGGGAAGCGCTTTTATGACATTTTCTACGCCCTTATTCGGCGAGAGCAGGCCAAACGTGAGCAAAACATGCTTTCCTTCCGTTCCAAACCCATCCTTATAGAAACTGGGATCCGTGAATGGCAGATCGGGGATGCCATGCGGGATCAGATCGATCTTATCCATCGGAACCTGGAAGACTTCCTGCAGGATCTCTGCCGAGTGCTGGCTCATGACGATCAGGCGGTCGGAAAGTGTCGTGATCTCTTCCATCACCGTGCGCTGGTCCGGCGTTGGATCGCGAAGCACCGTGTGCAAGGTGGTCACGAAAGGCATCTGCAGTCGCCGCAGCAGCTCCAGGATGTGCCCGCCCGCGCGGCCTCCAAAAATTCCATACTCGTGCTGCAGGCAGACCAGGTCAACATTACTGAAATTGAGAAAGTCCGCGGCTTGCCGGTAGGAAGCCAGGTTATCTTCGGACAACTCGAACCGCACTCTGGCGGGATAGGTATAACCCTCCTCGGTATCGTTGACCGGCAGCGCCAGCAACTCCGTTGTGCCATATTCCGCGTGGATGGCCTCGCACAAGTCGGTTGTGAACGTGGCGATTCCGCAACGCCTCGGGAGATAGTTCCCCACGACTGCGATTCGATTGGGGAGCGCTGGACGCGCCGCTACGGGTATCAGTGTGACTGGCTTCGGTTCTAATTCAAGAGACTGCAATTCAATCAGCGTTACGGTTTCTCCGAGAGGCATTGTTTTCGGCAGCGACATTCGTTTTCCTGTGAATCCATGACTTGCGGATGAACCATCGCATCACTGCCCAAGAAGCGTTCGCCTCGGGTGTGCCTTGAGTACCGGGCTTTTCTGCCGCATCTTCGATCGCGTGACAATCACCGCTGACTGTCGTTTTTCGCTCTACTCGTGTAAAACGACCGTCAAAAGTGACTTATTGACTTTGATTTTTCCGTTGTACTCGATGAAACCTAGTTTTCGGAATTTGTTCATGAAGAAATTCACGCGCGATCGCGTGGTTCCGATCATGCTCGCCAAAGTCTCTTGAGAAACCTTCGGCAGTGTGCGGACGGGCTGATCTTGTTTTCCATATCGTGCGAGAAGCAGAAGGGTGCGCGCCAGACGCTTTTCGCTCGAGTTGAACAGTTGATCGATCAAATCCTCTTCGACCTGGATGTTATGCGCCAGCATATACCGGATGAAATGATCGGATAACTCATGCTCGGCATGCAGTACGCGGATCAACTCGTTTTTCTCCATGACCAGAAGTGTGGTGGGTGTAATGGCTCTAGCCGTTCCCATTCGAACCGTTTGCCCGGCCATGCAGCCCTCGCCAAAAAAGTCCGTCGGCCCAAACATTGCTACCACCGCCTCTTTCCCGGACCCATTTACAACCGAGAATTTCACGCCACCCTTCTGGACATACATGACGCTATTCGCGGCCTCACCTTGCGAATAAATCGATTCGCCCCGTCGATATTCGGCAACCTTCCTCGCCACGCCTGCCGTATCGAGGAAGACTTGCGGGTCAAAGGCGCCGCCGATCCCATTCTTCTTTATTGTTTTTGCTTTCATATTCAAGTGGAAGCGCCCCTCAACATGGTTACTCCACGGCCCGCCTCACTTTACCAAGGAGATTCCCCTCCAATCTGTGCAAAAGAGAACAGTAACTTTTTGGCTTCGTCCGGCAGCCTCTGTTCAATTGGGGACAGACGGCAAAATCCAAGACTTGTTATAAACATACAAATCGCAGGTTGCTTGTGTCCTGCATTGACCAGCCAGTGAAATTTGTCCCTCTCGTATTTCCCCGCGCCAGCTGCTTGTGGTATCGGATGCCATGTAATTGTTTGAAGAGGAGAAGCTAATGCTCAATTCGAATTTCAGAAAAATTCTCATCCCGGCGTTCCTTCTGGCGGCCGCGGTGGCGGGATGCGGCGACGGGGACAAAAACGCGGGAACAGGGAACCCCGGCGACCCTCTAACTCCTCCTACGGTGACCCTTGTAACTCCGCCGGACGGCTCTACTCTTGTTTGCCCAAACACCGCGGTTATCACCGCAACATTCAGCAAGGACATGAACCCTGCGACCATCAATTCTCCAGCGACTACGTTTACTTTGACCGGCCCAAGTGGTCCCGTGGCTGGAACCGTTAACTACGTTTTTGCGACCAGGATTGCCACCTTTACGCCCTCGACTCTGCCTCTCGGACCGCCGAACGCTTCATTTACGGCCACGGTTTCCACCGCAGCGAAAGACAATTTTGGAAATGCGCTGGCAATCAGTAAGGTCTGGACGTTCACTGTCTCGCCTCCGTGTGCTGTGCCCGGCGGGGTTGCATTGGGAGGGGCCTGCGGTTATGGAGTTCTGGCTGGCGCGACGGTTACGAATACGGGTGCCACACATATCGTCAACGGAGATCTGGGACTCAGTCCGGGAAGCTCGGTGGTTGGCTTTCAGGATCCGCCAGCGAACACGTACGTGGGGACAGGGACCCACACAGCGGGGCTGGGTCTTGTCAGCGGAACGATACACATAACGGATACGCCTCCGTCGCCCAACGACGCCCAGACCGCCCAAACCGCCTTGACCACCGCGTATAACGACCTGGCCGGACGAACTGCGCCTGCTCCGACTACTATTGCTGGGGATTTGACCGGTCTGACCCTCGCCCCGGGAATCTATAAGTCCACGTCCACGCTGGGCATAACCGGGACCGTAACTCTTGACGGCCAGGGCAATGCGAATGCTGTGTGGATCTTCCAGATAGCTTCGGGACTCACCACCGGGAGCGGCAGCAACGTAAAGCTTATTAACTCGGCTTCCGCTCACAACATTTTCTGGCAGGTGGGCAGTTCTGCGGCTCTGGGAACCACCTCTGTCTTCAACGGAAGCATCCTGTCGCTTGCTTCTATCACGCTTGCTACCGGCGCAACGATGAATGGCAGAGCTCTGGCACGAACCGCCGGCGCCGTCACGCTGGACACAAATATGGTCACCGTCCCAGCTTGTCCATGAGGCATTCGGCAGCGAGACGAGCTTGCGGTCCACTACTGGGCAGGCTCGAATTGCAGAATCTCAGGTTTTTGAAGTTCGGAGGAATATTCGCATGTCATCTCAATCAAAGAGCCATCCTGGCCGGGTCTTAGCAACGCTGACGGCGACGATTGCCGTGCTGTGCATGTTTGCCGCCCCCGCCGCAGCCCAGGACCAGCCTACTCCCAAGTGGGAGCTTTACGGCGGATACTCCTTCTTCTATCCCCGCTCGGATATACACGGCCAGCTTCCAGGAGCAGCCCTCCCGTTTCCGGGCACCAACCTGGAATCAAATCCGCGAGGCGCCGGCGCCAGCGTTACCTATAACTTCAATAATTGGTTCGGATTGACTCTTGATACCAGCACCCACTGGGGCAGCGGGGAAGCTACGTTTGCGAAGAGAATTGACGACGCCGCTTTCTCCAACCTCTCGTTCGGCCCAAAGTTTACTATGCGGCGCAATCATTTTGCCCCGTTTTTTGAGGTTTTGGTAGGCGACCATCGCCTGATGCCCGATGCCTTCCACGATATCGACAAAGTTGGGGTGATGATTGGCGGCGGTCTTGATGTTGACCTCACCAGGCACGTAGCCTTGCGGCTGATCAGGGCCGACTTCGTAGCCTCGAGTTACCGGTATGGTCCTCCTTCTGTGCCCGCCACAGATATCCGAGGAGTGAGAGCACAAACCGGCCTCGTATTTATGTTTGGCGGCGGAGCGCCCCCGGCACCACCCACTGCGGCCTGTTCGATACAGCCGACCGAAGTTTTTGCCGGCGAGCCAGTTACCGCGACCGCCAGCGGATCCAACTTCAATCCCAAGCGTACGGTGAAATACAGTTGGAATGGCACTGGCGTGAAAGTTACTGGCAGCGAAACTTCCACGCAGATTGACACTACGGGCTTGCAGCCCGGCTCGTATGCGGTCACTGCCAACTTGAGTGATGGCAGCAAGAACGGTGTGGCGTCCTGCAGTGCCAGATTCACAGTGAAAGAGCCTCATCCACCCGTGATCTCATGCTCGGCAGATCCGGAAAGGATACGAGCAGGCGGGACCTCCACCATCCACTCGACCGCCAGCAGCCCCGATGGCCGCAGGTTGATCTACAGCTACGCCGCAAGCACGGGAGATATCTCCGGCAACGGCGACACTGCCACGTGGAATGCACGGGATTCACAACCAGGCCGCATCACCGTCACTTGCAACGTTGGCGATGACCGCAATCCGCCGCTTACGGCTTCGTCCACCACTACGGTATACATCGAAGCTCCTCCGCCACCTCCCGCTCCGGCACCCGAGATCAAGCAGTTGGAGGCCAAGCTGGCCCTCCATAGTATTTATTTCCAAACTGCTCGGCCAACCTCCGAGAATCCCGGCGGTGGCCTGCTCGACAGTCAGGCGGACATCCTGAAAACCCTGGCCCAGGACTTCAAAAGCTACCTGAAATATAAGCCTGACGCTCACTTGATCCTGGCTGGCCATGCCGATCCCCGCGGCTCGGTGGAATATAACAAAGGGCTTACCGAGCGCCGCGTAGAGCGCACCAAGAACTTCCTGGTGGAGCACGGCGTCCCCGCAGACCACATCGAGACGCGAGCTCTCGGCAAGGAGGACCAACTCAGTGCCGACCAGATCAAGGAGCAGATGGCGGACAATCCCGACCTGAGTCCAGAGGAGCGGCAAAAAATGCTGCGTAATTTGAAGGTGCTGGTCTTGGCCAACAATCGGCGTGTAGACGTCACCTTGAGCACCACCGGACAACAGTCGGTTCGTCGCTACCCGTTCAACGCCAAGGACTTCTTGGCGCTCATCAGCCCCGCGGGCGGTGAAAAGAAACCGCCTGCCGCGAAAAAGCCAAAGAAGTGACGGCGCAAAGCGGTCTGCAAGCGGTTAAGCACTGACGTTGCGATTTGGGATTCGGGGGAACTGTTTGCCCCCGAATCCCACTACTCCCTAACAAACGACGTAGGAATTTCACGTCAGACCAAACTGCCAAAGAGAAGACATCGGACCCAAGCGTCAGTCTGTCTTTGCGAGCTGGAATTCGAGGCAGACAATTCTGGCACCGTGCGGCTCCGGCTAAGATGCATGAGACTTGGAAGTTTGTCGCTCGCTCGGGAAGTAAATACCTGGCAAGACCGTCCAATAGAGGGCATCTTTTTGGCGTCCTGGCTTATAACATGAGTGGATAGACGGCGAGAAAGATCGGCATTAGCCGCGAGGCAAGGCTGGGCCGCACGATCTCCCTCTTTTCGGCGTTGTCCTCATCTGGACCGCTGGAAAATGGGCATCGAATGGAAGGTAAACAGGATAGAGGGCTCTGTGCGTCACCTTCGAGAAAGCCATCGTGTGTCACAGTTCTCTGGCTTAGCTTTGGGACTTTCCCTTTATTCTTACCGTGTTCGGGAACTTGTGTCCTCCTTGCTGCTCTTCATATTCATCTTTGTCGTGCTGGCGCTGCTCATTTTAGGCGTTGTACTCGCCTGGTACGCAGTGATACGTCTTTCTCATTGGATCCGCACGACAACGCCGGGCGCAACCGTGCTCGTGCTCGCCTCTCCCGGAGTTCCCCTGGAAGCCGTCTCAGCCGCAGTGCCTGCTCCGCGTTTTTCGGCGTCACCCATAAGTCATCCACGATCAACACCTTAAGTTTCGGCCGGGTGGCCCGAATGACCCGCGCCCGAATCCGTCGAGCTCCCATTGATCGAGCGAGGCAATTTCCCCCCACTCAAAGCTCCAACTAGCGCGGAGGGTGCCCCAGGTTCGTTTTTTGAACGTGGGTCTTGGGGTTGACTTTCCCTTCTCGCCCTTCCACTTCGACATCTACGGGCTTTCCCTTCCGCCTCACTCCCCGACGTCCATAGCCAAGAACCCCTTCTCCTCCGTAGTAAAAACCCCCAACTGCTCCACCGCCAATCTTTCGGATGTTTCACCAACCCGCGAATCACCGGAGTCGCATGCATGTAATTCAGTTTCTCCGTCTTCTTCCCCCTACTGTAGACATTAAAATCATAAAACCGCGTCTGCCAAAACGCCCGCAACGGTTCTCCCGCTTCCGCAAAGGTGAATCGCATTTGTCCCGCGCACGCAGGCTTCTTGCGAGTCCGCAATTTCCGCGCCACACGCAGCTTCAATTTCTGCAGCACCGTCGAAGGCGTCCCCTCTTTCGGCTCGCTCATCAGGAGATGCACATTGCTCTGGCATCACCACATACCCGAGAAGCTCAAATCACATCTCGTTCCGCACCTTCCCCAACTCTTTCACGAAGAGGTCCCGAGCGCGCACCGTCTTCAACAGCGGCAGCCGCCGATAGCAGCTGAACGTAATAAAATGCAAATCACCTTTGCCGTAATAGCGCCTCAGCCCCGGCGGCATCGCCAACCCCACGAAAAGAAACGTCAACCCCAAGACCCAGGTTCCAAAAACGAACCTGGGGCACCCTCCGCCCCTCTATACTTTCCCGAAAAATACCGCAGTGATATTCTTCTACGACCTTCATGCACACAAACATAAATCTTCGACGTCCGGGCCACCCGCCATGTGAGCGTAGCATGCTGCAGGAGGCCGCTAAAGAAGCCATCAAGCCCGAACCCCTCGATCTAGGACCGATGTATCAAGTTCCCAATCCAGGAGGGGAGGAGCTACCGCCGCCGCCCGAACCTAACCCGCAGATTCGGGACGCCTTCAGCATGGGAGGCAAGCTGTTTATTCCCCTAGTGGCTGTTCAGGCATGCCGTGACGGCTATCCAATTGCTAAGTTGCACCCGTGAGGTGAGACACTTGCATTCTGAATCCATTACCGCCGCACGGAACCAATCAATAGCATTCAGTACCTTATTCAGCGCTTTTATTCTCGTGGTATCGCGGTTTTCCTACGCGGCTTTCATGTCCGTGTACCAGGCGCACCTTATTCAAACCAATCAATTCGCACTCTCTCACTTTTATCTCGACTACTCTGACGTCGGAGCATCGACGATTATTCTCACCGAACTGATTCTGATATGTCTGATTTTGCGTCCTAAGTCCGAACCAGAAGAGAATGATCGCCCCACGGTCCGAACAGGTTTGCTGGTGCAGAATGCGACACTCACCGCTCTTGGAATCGGTTTTGGCGTCCTCTTAGTTCCTTTTACGCCTGCGAGGCTACAGCCTTTTGAGCTTGCGCACCTCATCGTCGACAATCTGCTGCTTTCCCCGAAACTACTGATTCCTCTCGTCCTGCTTGTTGCGCTGGCGTGGACTGGAGAAATCGTTTTTCGCCGCATCATGTTTTCCGCTTGGCGTGGAACAATGGGGAATGCACAGATAATTCTTGCTAGCTCTCTTGTGTTTGCCATGAGTTGGCCATTGACGGGCGCCCCCAGCGCCTTCATCATTGGGCTTACTGCGGGAATTTTGTATACCCGCACCAAGCGCATCTGGCCAGGCATTCTTGCGACCCTCTTGGCGACACTTCTATGTATCGGAGTCCTGGTGTGGGGCCTGATGACACGCGGTCAGGTACCCTAACAGTTGATCGGATGAAGGCGTCGGTTCCTGGC
>Ga0206952_10267_pt1 | contig 12207 bp, 9 predicted proteins | sample Alteio_BWOrgHeat_39_FD_152966 | JGI IMG/M metagenome (GOLD analysis project Ga0206952, IMG submission 152966) | Enriched cells from forest soil in Barre Woods Harvard Forest LTER site, Petersham, Massachusetts, United States -... | ecosystem: Environmental > Terrestrial > Soil > Temperate forest >... | reverse complement strand
CGAAAATTTATTAAATCCAATTATTGAAAATTCTGCCAATGAAAATTGGCTTTTTGAACCAGTTTTTTTTAGATTAAAAATATGTGATGATAAAGCAGCTTTTATAAAACTTATCAGCGATAAAAAAATTAAAATTACTGATACAATTTATGAGCAACTGTGTGAACTGATCTCAAGCCGCTTTCCTTCAAAAACATTTACAGCAGAAGATTTAAAAACGCAGGTTGAACTCTATTTAAAAGACACCTCTTTAACCTCTTTATATGAATATGGCGTTTGGGTATTTTATCCCTGGAATAAACATATCGTTCACCTATTAGATAAAGATGAATTTATTGAAGTTATAACCAACCGCAACAAACAAAAAATTACCACTAAAGAACAGAGCCTCCTCCTTACCAAAAAAATTGGAATTATTGGCATGTCCGTCGGCCAAAGCATTGCTTCAGCGATAGCTATTGAGAATTTATGCTCTGAGATAAGGATAGCTGATTTTGATGTTCTGGAATTATCTAATTGCAACAGGATAAAAACAAGTCTTCAAAATTTAGGTTTAAATAAAACTGTTATTGCAGCAAGATCTATAAGCGAAACAAATCCTTTCATAAAAATAAAATGTTTTACAAAAGGTATAACCGAAGATAATATAGACAGCTTTTTTTCTGATGGAGATATGATTGATCTGCTGATAGAAGAATGTGATAATATAGATATAAAATTATTGGCCAGGATAACTGCGAAACAAAACAAAATTCCGGTTATAATGGAAACCAATGACAGAGGAATGATTGATATTGAGAGATATGATTTGAATGAAAATTATCCATACTTTCATGGCCTATTCGAAGGAATAAATTACCAGGATTTAAAGCAATTAAGCAAGGAAAAAAAACTTGGTTATATACTTAAAATTGTGGGCGCACTCAAAACATCTCCGCGAGCTAAGGTTTCTCTTCTTGAATTGAACCAAACTATTTCTTCATATCCGCAGCTTGCGTCTTCAATTTTTTTAGGAAGCGCCTTATGCGCAGATACAGCACGAAGAATTTTATTGAACCACTTTAAAAGTTCGGGAAGATTTTATGTAGACATCGAAGAAATACTTAACGAGCCCGAAAACAAAGATGTTTCTTTTCTGTCTGGTATACCTCTGCCATTAACCTCCGAAGATATGCTGAGAATGGCTGGTGAAACACCTGTCGTTTTATCTGAAAAAGTTTCTGAAGAATTTGCTGAAGAATTAATTACCGCTTCAGTACAGGCTCCTTCATCAGGTAATGATCAACCGTGGAAATGGTTATATAACAATAACAGCTTTTTTTTATTTCATGAAAGAAACAGGTCTTATTCTTTTGGGGATTATAATAACAGGGCTTCTTATATTTCTTTAGGTGCAGCAATAGAAAATTTTATTTTAACTGCACAACATCATTCCTGTAATGCAGAAATTGAATACTTTCCCATCAACGATAAACGCCTTATTGCAAAACTGACTTTAAAAACATCCGGCAAAGTCAATGAACAGTCAGCAAATAAATTATATGAAAACATTTATAAAAGATATACTAACAGAAAAATTCTTCCTAAACAAATTATACCAGAGGAAATTTTAAACCAGTTAACGCAAGTAGCAGAAGCTATAGAAACTGCAAAGGTTACATGGATTAGCGATGAAACAAAGCTTATAACAATAGGAAAAATCATTTCTGCTTGTGACAGGATGCGGATTTTACAATCACACGGGCATTACGATTTTTTTAACCGTGAAATAAGATGGACAAAAGAAGAACTATTATCCAACGGAACAGGAATGGGCATTGATGAATTAGATCTCTCTTCTGAAAACGTAATGGCTTTAAAAATGTTATCAGAAGAAAAAGTAATTGATATTCTCAATAGTTTTAACGGTGGAAATATATTAAGATCTGTTTCTGTGCAAAGCGTTGTTGCAGCTTCGGCGATGTGTTTAATTACAATGCCTGATTATTCACCATCTTCGTTTTTAAATGGTGGTAGAGCAATGCAGCGCCAATGGTTAAAAGCAACAGAACTTTCAGTAGCGTATCACCCAATGGTTGCGCCGTTATATTTTTTCCCAAGACTTTTATTTGGAAACGGCGAAGGATTAAATGATGATATGCAAAAAGAATTGATAGAATTAAGAGAAGAGTTTTTAAAAATTTTCCCAGGTGATAATTTAAGAGGTGAAATTGCGTTAATAAGAGTTTTTATTCCGGATAACGGAATGAGGAAATCTGTAAGACTAAATATTAATGACTTATTCTTATATAAAAATGATTAAAAATTTACAGCGTGACCAAAATAAAGTTTAAATCATCTTTTATTAAACTATTATTTCTTTTTATCCTAATATCCTTCAAAACTTCTTCCCAGGATTTTTCTGATAAAGACAATAATATAAAACTTATAAACACGGGAGTTAGTTATTACGTTGATTCAACAAAAAGTCTTTTACTACAAGAAATTACAACCAAGCCATTTTTACTTTTCGGGAAAGGAATTTTAAATTTTTATACAACAGCAGATAAAAATATATGGGTAAAATTCAGCCTGAAAAATAATTCATCACTACCTACTTTGTTTTTGAATATAGACTATAGCCTAATTGATAAAATAACTTTATATCGTTATAAGAATGATATTCTTATTGATTCTTCTGTAGGCGGCTTTAATATCAAAAATTCATATCAATATCCCTTTTTTAATTTAAATATAAATCCTGGAGAAACGTATGACTATTTAATAAAAGTTGAAAGTAAAGCACCTGTTTTTTTGCCTTTGCAGATAGGTTCTTATACCATGTTTGACAATAAATTTCAAACCAGGGATGATTTTACCGGAATTTATTTAGGTATAATGCTCGCTTTATTTTTATATAATGCGATCATTTACTTTTTTGTTAGCGATAGAAATTATGTATTCTATATTTCATACACAATTTTTATGGCATTAACCCAAACAACTATACTGGGTTATATATGGCGTGTTATAGGTACCGGAAACGTATTTAATTACTATGCGATCATTTTATTCCCATGTTTCGCAGGCATTTCTGTAATAGTTTTTGCTAAGGGGTTTATGAACTTGCGAAATTCCTTACCACTTGTTAATAAAATTTTTAATCTTTTTATTATAGTATATGTAATTGCTGGGTTACTTGTTTTTTTTAATAAGTTCTCGATATCATACAGGCTTATTGATATTAATGTTTTGATACTATCGGTTTATATTATTACTATTTCAATTATAGAAGCAAAAAAGGGTAACCGCCCGGCTTTATTTTTTTTTATTGCCTGGCTTAGTCTTATAATATCGTTGATAATATATGTCTTGCGGAATTTTGGAATTCTATCTTACAATACAATTCCTTCATATTTCTTGTATATTGGCTCAGCTGTACAGACCATTTTATTATCAATTGCTCTGGCAGATAGAATAAATATTTATAAAAAAGAAACTGTATTATCACAGGAAAAAGCATTGAAGGTTTCACTGGAAAATGAACGGCTTGTAAAAGAGCAAAATATAGTTTTAGAAAAGGAAGTAGAAAACCGCACGTCAGAATTAAAACAAACCAACAGCCAGTTAAATGAAGCGCTAAATAATTTAAAAGATACGCAAACGCAATTGGTTGAAGCAGAAAAAATGGCCTCGCTTGGCCAGCTTACTGCAGGCATTGCGCATGAAATAAATAATCCTATCAATTTTGTAAAGTCAAATATTAATCCTTTACGCCTTGACGTTAAAGATTTAATTGAAGTGCTGAATGCTTATGATGAACTGCATTTGCTGAATGACAGCAATAGCTATAAGGAAAAGCTTACTGCAATACAGGAATTAAAAGAGGACATGGATGTTCCATTTATACGCAAAGAAATTGACAGCCTTATTATTGGTATTGAAGAAGGCGCCGAAAGAACTGCAGAAATTGTAAGAGGCCTTCGTACCTTCAGCAGAATTGATGAAGCGGCTTTAAAGACGGTTAACGTGCATGATGGTATTTTATCAACCATTGTATTGCTAAAAAACAATATTCCTTATTATATAAAACTGGTAAAAGATTTTAATGCGCCAGGTGAAATAGAATGTTTTCCCGGTAAATTAAACCAGGTTTTTATGAACATTATAACCAACGCTATACAAGCAATTAAATCAAAACCAGTAAAAGCTGACGAAGAAACTATTACTATAAAAACGCAGGATATAGAAAATAATCAAATAGAAATTTCAATAAAAGATTCAGGGCCCGGTATGACTGAAGATGTAAAACACCGAATTTTTGAACCTTTCTTTACTACAAAAGATGTAGGCGAAGGAACAGGTTTAGGAATGGCGATCGTATTTAAAATAATTCAAAAACATTCCGGGAAAATAAATATTATCACCGCTCCAAATGAAGGAGCAGAATTTATAATAACTTTACCTCATAAGTACGAGGGTTTAGATTAAAGCCGTACTCAATCTGAAAAACCATATATGTTGTCCGAAGATAAAAAAATCAGGGTTCTGTACATTGATGACGAAATCAATAATCTTTTGTCATTTCAGGCTGCCTTCAGGCGCAAATACAAAATTTTCATCGCTTCATCCGGCGCAGAAGGAATGAATATTCTTAATGATGAAAAGGATATACAGGTAATTATATGCGACCAGCGTATGCCCCATTCAACCGGCGTAGAATTTTTCCAGGTTGTACGCAAAGCCTTCCCACAGCCCGTTCGTATTTTGCTTACAGGCTATACTGATGCAGAAGCCATTATTGACGCAATTAATAAGGGCGAAATATTCCGCTACATAAAAAAACCATGGGATGAGTTTGAATTACAAAATGCTGTGCAGAATGCATATGAACTGTACGCAACAAGGCTCCAGTTAAAAAGAAAAGTTTCAGAGCTTGAAAGAACAAATGATGAGCTTAACCGTTTTGTATACAGCACTTCACATGACCTTCGTTCTCCTCTCGCCTCGGTAATGGGCATCCTCAATCTTGCCCGAATGGAAAATTCTGTTGAAGATCCAAATAATTATTTGGGCATGATAGAAACTTGCATGAACAAGATGGATATTTTCATACAAAAAATTATAGAATATTATAAAAGTATAAGAGTTGACGAAGAAATAACTGCAATAGATTTTAAAGATATGCTTAAAGAAAGCATTGACATATGCAGGATGCAAAAACCTTCAGTTGAATTTAATCTTGAAGTGGATCAGCCGGTAACATTTATTAATGATCCTTTCCGCCTTTCCATTATTGTTGATAACCTTATTTCCAATGCAGTAAAATATCAGAAGCCCACATCTGAAAATCCCAAGGTGAATGTTTCTGTTGAAGTAAATGAAGATAAAGCGCAGATAGAAATTGAAGATAACGGTATTGGCATTGTAGAAGAACATCTCAACAACATATTTAAAATGTTCTTTCGCAGCACCACGCATGTAAATGGGCTTGGCATCGGTTTATACATTGTAAAAGAAGCGCTTTCAAGAATCGGTGGCGATATTTCAGTGTCATCAACATATGGCCTTGGCACAAGATTCAGGATCGTAATCCCAAATCAGGCCAAACAGGAAGAAAACGCCGTACAGCTTAATTAGCTTTTTGTTCTCAAAAATTAATTTTTACTTCGTTGATATTTTCCAGGAAATGAAATACCAGAAGTTTTTTATTCTCATTGCATTTATTTCGGTTGCAGCCTGCCATGTTTCTTCTGCATCTAAAGAAAAAACTGTTGTAAAAAATCAGCCTCCCCAAATACCGGGAATTCATTTTATTGAAGACGACTGGAACCAGGCGCTTAAAACAGCAAAAGATGAAAAAAAACTTGTATTTCTTGATATTTATGCAACATGGTGCGGGCCTTGCAAAATGCTGAAGCAATACACTTTTACAGATTCAGCTGTAGGAGAATTCTTCAACAAAAATTTTGTAAATATCTCTGTAGATGGCGAAAAAGGTGCAGGCCCCCAACTTGCACAACAGTATTCTATCGAAGGTTATCCAACTCTAATTGTTGCAGATGCAACAGGAAAACCCGTTTTATTAACCGCAGGTTATATCCCGGCTGATGTTTTAATACAGTTTGGCAATGAAGCTTTAAAAAAAGGAACTCAGCAGTAATTATATAAGTGCTTATATAATGTAAACCAGTCTCATTATTATAAGCCTTTGCTGCCATGACACGCTGCGCCAATAAATAAGAATATTGCGGCATTCATTGAGACCTTTTAAAAATAATAATTGCTGAAATAAAAACCGCAAGTGCGGATCATAACTTATTACTGCCGGTTACATAAAAAATATTTTTGCTTTTATATTATGCCTTAATTTAACTGCGTGCAAGCAAAAGATAAAATACCATTATTCAAAAGCTGGCGCTCGTGGTATGTGTTTGTATTAGCCGTACTTTTCCTGCTCATTATTTTTTTTATATGGTTCACTTATAATTTTTCATGACTGCTGCTGACTGGATAGTATTGATTGCTACACTCCTGCTTATTGTTGTGTATGGTTTATATAAAAGCCGTACCAGCCGTGATCTTGAAGGATATTTTCTCAGTAACCGCAGCATGCCCTGGTGGCTGATATTATTAAGTATAATGGGCACACAGGCAAGTGCTATTACTTTTCTTTCAGCGCCGGGCCAGGCATTTACTGATGGGATGCGTTTTGTGCAATATTATTTTGGATTGCCTTTGGCAATGGTTGTATTATGCATAACTTTTGTTCCTGCATTTTCTAAACTAAAAGTATTTACACCATATGAATTTTTAGAGCAGCGTTTTGATGTAAAAACAAGAACATTTACCGCCGCTTTATTTTTATTATCAAGAGGCTTTTCTACAGGCATCAGCGTATATGCACCTTCCATTATTCTTTCTTCCTTATTTGGCTGGAATATTTTTTATACCAATATTTTGATGGGCGGCATACTTATAATTTATACTGTAAGCGGCGGTGCAAAAGCTGTAGCGTATACACAGCAACTACAATTAATAATTATCATTATTGCTATGTGTATTACGGGCTATTATATTATTCACTTGCTACCACAAAATATCGGTTTTACAGATGCATTAAAAATAAGCGGGGCGTCAGGAAAATTAAATGCAATAACAACAGGTTTTGATAAGAATGGCTTTGTATGGAAAGACAAATACAATATCATCAGTGGTGTTATCGGCGGCTTCTTTTTAGCATTGAGTTATTTTGGAACCGATCACAGCCAGGTTGGAAGATATCTTACCGCAAAAAATAATACACAAAGCAAGTTAAGCCTGCTGATGAATGGCCTGGTTAAAGTACCGATGCAGTTTTTGATTTTATTGCTTGGCGCTTTACTTTTTGCATATTACCAGTTTCAGCCTTCACCTGTTTTTTTTAATAAAGCTGCAGAAGAAAAAACATACGCTGCACCTTACAATGATTCTCTCAAAAATATTAATAAAGAATTTACCAAGGTAAATGTTCAGCAAAAAAACGCTGCATTTAATTATGCAAATGCTTTAAAGAAAAATGATCCGGCCGGTGAAAATGTAAAGCTGCAATTGCAGCAATTAAATAATAAAGCAAATGCTTTACGCACTCAATATAAATCTGTGTTACAAAAGGCAGATCCTTCTGCAGATACTAATGATACCAATTATATTTTTCTGCGTTTTGTAATTGATAAACTGCCGCAAGGTTTGGTGGGTTTATTAATTGCGATTATTTTTCTTGCTTCATGGAGTTCTGTTGCAGCCGCTTTAAATGCTTTGGCAAGTTGTTCTGTCATTGATTTCTATCTGCGGTTTAAAAAGAATGCTGTTAATCATCAACCTTCTTTGCAGGAAGAAGAAAAAAAATACCGCATATCAAAATGGTTTACATTTTCCTGGGGAGTTTTCTGCATTGTAATTGCTGAATTTGCAAACAGGATGGGCAGCTTGATAGAAGCAGTGAATATTTTGGGTTCTTTGTTTTACGGTGTAATTCTTGGCATTTTTCTCGTGGCATTTTATTATAAAAAAATTGGCGGCAGCGCAGTTTTCTGGTCAGCAATTATATCTGAAATTATTGTTGTTATATTATTTATACTCGATAATAACAATATAATCGGGCTTGGCTTTTTATGGTTAAATGTAATTGGTGCAGTTGCGGTAATATTATTTGGCTCATTAATGCAAATGATCCAAAGATCATTTATACTTCACAAATAATTATTTGTTCATAAAATTTTGAAATAAAAAATCGCTGCTACTTTGCACATTTCACTAAAGGTTATGCGTTATTTAAAATTCTTTTTAATCGGATTAATTGTACTGTATATTTTATTAACCGGCATCGGCCTGTTAATGCCTTCATCTGTTACTGTTGGCCGCTCAGTTGAAATAAATGCGCCAATTGATTCTGTTCGCTTTTATACCAATGATCCGGTAAACTGGCGTTACTGGATAAATGGGGCCGACACAGCTTATTTTAAACAGCTTACAAATACAACAACTGAAAAAAATTCAAAAATAAAATTGGGTACTTATACTATTACTATACTGGATAATGATCCAAAATATATTATCACTTCCTGGCAGGGCGAAAGCGCAAGAGAACAATTAAACCGGCTCGATTTATATAACTCTTCAACCGGTGTAACTATAATTAACTGGAGCTTTCAGCAACATCTTAACTGGTATTTCTGGGAACGTTTAAGTGCTATGCTGCGCGATAAAGTTTTTGGTCCTTCCATGGAAGCAAGCCTGAATAAATTAAAGCAGGTTTGCGAAAAATAATCAGATTAATTCAAGTAACACAGCATAAATCTTATCTAATTCTTCATCGTTAATGCAATAAGGTGGCATTATGTAAACTGTATTGCCAAGCGGCCTTAAATAAACATTTTTATCCAATGCTTTTTTTGTAATAGTTGTACTGATAGAATTCAAATAAACATCTTCACCTTGCTCAATTTCAAATGCAAAAATAGTTCCCAGTGTTCTTACATTTTTTATTCCATTCAACTTTCTCAATTGTTGCGCAAAAGCAATATTCCTGTTGGTAATATGTTGTATACTTTCAGTAACATTGTTTTTTTCAAACAAATCAAGGCTTGCATTTGCAGCAGCGCATGCAAGCGGATTTGCAGTAAAAGAATGCCCGTGAAAAAAAGTTTTATGTGCATCATCATTTACAAAAGCGTTATAAATATTTTCAGTGCATGCTGTAACACCTAAGGCCATTGTGCCGCCTGTTAAACCCTTGCTTAAGCAAATGATATCTGGTTTTGTTTGCAGATATTCGCTGGCAAACATTTTTCCTGTTCTTCCAAAACCTGTCATCACTTCATCAGCAATGCAAATGATATTTTTTTGTTTGATAAAAAGCAATAATTCGTCAAGCAAAACAGGATTATACATTTTCATCCCGCCGGCGCCTTGTACCAGCGGTTCGTAAATAAATGCGGCAATTGAATTTTCCTGCTCTGCAATTTTTTCTTTTATTGAATTGATGTTGCTTTCATCAGGCACATCAATAAAAATCACATCTAATAACAGATCATGGAATGCAAGTGTAAAAACACTTCTGTCACTTACACTCATTGCACCAAATGTATCGCCGTGATAAGAATTATTAAAGGCAAGTATTTTATTTCTTTTTTCCGTTGACTGTTGACTGTTGACTATTGACTGATTTTGATTCCACCAAAATTGTATTGCCATTTTTATTGCAACTTCTGTTGATGTTGAACCATCATCACTATAAAATATTTTTGAAAAATCTCCAGGTAAAATTTTTATTAATCTTTCCGCCAATGTAACTGCAGGTTCATGTGTAAAGCCTGCAAAAATTATATGCTCTAATTGCAGTGCCTGCTGATAAATTTTTTCGGCAATATATGGATGCGCATGACCATGAATATTAACCCACCAACTGCTTATCGCATCTATGTAAGCATTTCCATTTTCATCAAATAAAAAACTGTCTTTTGCTTTTGAAATTGCAATAGGTCCAGTCATATTTTTTTGCTGTGTGAAAGGATGCCACACATATTTACTATCACGTTCAAGCAAATTCATGTAATAAAGATTTAACTGAAACGAATTATTTTCTGCGGAACGAAGGTTTAAGAATTTGCAGCAACATCAGCAAAACTGTTTGCTAAATAACCCTGCATTTCCTGCTGATAATTTTTAGCAACAGTTGCAGCAGCTTCTTCAAAATTTTCTTTGCCCGATGCATAAATTACAGACCGCCCAACATTTACTATAAGGCCGCAATCTTTATTCATTCCATATTTGCTTACATCATTTAAACTTCCACCTTGTGCACCGATGCCGGGAATTAATAAAAAATTTTCAGGAATTATTTTACGAATATTTTCAAGCTGCGTTGCCTGCGTAGCCCCAACAACAAACATCAGGTTTTCAGGCGTTCCCCATGTTGAGATTTTGCTGATGATTTTTTCATAGAAAAATTTATCATCGCTTGTTTTTAGATATTCAAAATCGTTGGCCCCTTTATTTGATGTTAATCCAAGCACAATCGTAAATTTATTTTTATACTCAAGAAACGGACGAATACTGTCTTCGCCCATATAAGGCGCAACAGTTATTGCGTCAAAAGCAAATGTTTCAAAAAAAGTTTTTGCATATTGTGCAGAAGTATTGCCTATGTCTCCGCGTTTTGCATCGGCAATTTTAAAATGTGTTGAAGGAATATGTGCTAAAGTTTTTTCAATAATCTCCCAACCTTTCGTACCAAGCACTTCATAAAATGCCGTATTAATTTTATAGCCTATGCAATAATCTTTGGTTGCATCAATAATGGCCTTGTTGAATGTAAAAACTGCTTCAGGATGCGATTGAAGATGTATGGGAAGTTTTGTAAAATCTGTATCAAGTCCAACACAGAGATAAGACTGTTTTGCTTTGATTTGTTGTATAAGTTGAGAGCGGTCCATAATAAAAGTAAATTCAAATTATTTTCATATTAAATCACTCATTAAACAACTGAAATGTACCAATAATAATGGACCCACTCGCTGCGATAATAAGTATTAACCTTGTCCTTGTTTCAGATTGTTTTGTTAGAATCAAAAATTCATTTGGATTATCAGAATTATAAAGAATATCAATCTTATCACCAATCTTATATTGTCCTGTATAGAAAAATGCAAAATCACTTTTATACTCTGCAGTTATCCACTCTAATTTTTTTGTTACAAAACGAACTGTAACAATATTATTTACATTATAATCAAGGCTTGAATTATGGCCTGATTTTCTGCCTAATTCAAAAACAATTCCTTCTGCTTTCTCTCCATTACTTATTGTTTGACTTTTTTTAAAAAAAGCATATAGCATCAATGCCAAGCCGCACACCAGAAATAAATAAGGTTGTAAATTTTGTAATTGAAAATTATTCATTGAGTAAAAACTTTATTTTTTCTTTCTTCCATAGTTAACGCAATTGATTTTGCATCTTCATCTCCTGTTTTTAAATGCTCGATAATGTTTTCATAACTTTTCTCATCACGATTCTGGCTTAATTTAAATATATGTTCTATTGAAGTGATCTCAATCTCAAAACCTGCAATTGCTTTCATCATGTTGTTTACATAATCTTTATCTAACTTTTGTACAAGTGAAGGTGAATGCGGATTATTTTCAAATTTTTCGGTGAGTTGCGTAAGTAAATTGTGCAGGAAACTTTCATCTTTAAAATTTAAAATTCCATGTGCATGAACTGCCTGGTAATTCCACGTGCTGCCTATATTTTGTTGTGAGTACCAGCTTGCGCTTACATAAGTATGCGCACCTGAAAATATAGCGAGTACATTTTTATTTTGTTCAAAAGCTTTTGTGTGTTTTTGATTGCGCATTATATGCGCTCTTAAAAAAATCTTTTCATCTCTTTCTTCCATTAATACCGGAACATGTGTAACAACCGGTTTATTATTTTCATCGCATCCGCATAAAGTAATAAAAGGATGTGCGTGCATAAAGTCAATCACTTCTTTTTGATTGTTTGCCTTAAAATGAGGAAGATTATACATGGCAGATAAAATGAATGCAAAGATTGATAAATTAAATTAAAAGCCCCGCATTTGCGGGGCCATCTTACATATTCATCACCAAAAATAATTAATTTAAGCCGCCGCCCTGGCTGCCTACACGCTGACCTTCTTCTTCCGCGCCTGTTTTTCGTTGCCT
>Ga0206952_10264_pt1 | contig 12279 bp, 10 predicted proteins | sample Alteio_BWOrgHeat_39_FD_152966 | JGI IMG/M metagenome (GOLD analysis project Ga0206952, IMG submission 152966) | Enriched cells from forest soil in Barre Woods Harvard Forest LTER site, Petersham, Massachusetts, United States -... | ecosystem: Environmental > Terrestrial > Soil > Temperate forest >... | reverse complement strand
GGATACAAATCCATTCCTACACCAGACACAACAGGTGCATTCCAGATTAACCAGCGTACCCGTTTTAATGTTGATTACAGAAGTAAGATCGTTGATGTGTTCCTATCACTCCAGGATGCACGTGTATGGGGACAGCAAGATCCGAGAGAAGGACAAACAGGTACAAGCACAACTGTTACGCCTGCAACTACTTTCCCAATATACTTTTTTGAAGCCTATGCAGAACCGCATTTTAATGATAAACTTTCTTTAAGAATAGGAAGGCAAAGAATCTCTTATGATAATCAGCGTTTATTCTCTGAAAATAACTGGAGGTTGCCAGGTAATTCTTTTGACGCTGCAAGATTGATCTATAATAACAAGATCAACTTTGCCACTGAATTAGTTTTTAGTTATCAGCAATCTGGCGAAAATGTTTTTACAACAAAATATCAGCCTTTAGTATCAAATTACAAGTCGCTTGTTGTGCATTATCTTAACTGGAAAGTATCAGACAGGTTTGCACTAACAACCCTCAATACTATGGATGGTTATCAAAGCTCTAATCCTGCAAAGTATACTACCACTTTTCAACGTTTTACAAGTGGTGGCAGGTTAGAATATTCAACTTATAATTGGTATTTTACAATTGCAGCATATAAACAATATGGCAAAGATTCAACAGGTAAAAAGATGGATGCAGATTATTTTCAGCCTGAAATAAAATATACATCTGGCACAGGCAGTTTTAATGCACGTCTTGGTTTGGAATATTTCAGCGGTCAAGACAGTTCAACGCATCCAAAAGAAAACAAAAGCTTTTCACCATTGTATGGCACAGCGCACAGCTTTATGGGTTATATGGACATTTTTGATGTACCGGCTGATTTCAACAATGCAGGTATGATCAATCCTTACTTTATCCTTCAATGGAAGGGCAAAAAAGTATCTCTTCTGATGGCAAATCATGTATTCTTTTCCCAATCACAGTTTGTGTATAAAGGAGATCCTATTGATAAATATCTGGGTTTTGAAAACGACTGGAAATTCAATTATACCCCGAATAAACTAATAGATTGGGAAGTGGGATTCAATTGGGCTAAGCTTACTCATTCTGCCACTATTATTAAAAAGGCAGGTGATGCTTCGTTAACACCATACTTTATTTATTCAAGCATTCGCTTCACGCCAACGTTTGGAAAGATCACATTTTAAATAATAATAATTAAATTCAAACATTTTTAGCTTAACTCCTATTAAACTTATAGATTTAATCTGAAAATGACATGAAACGATTCATATAACAAATAAAAAATAAAAACCATCACATGAAAAAAAGATTTTCGGTCATCACTGTTGCTTTGCTTGCTTTTATTATAAATTTTAATGGAGTACCGGCGCATGCACCTTCGCACATAACTGCAAATTCTCCAAAAACAATTTCTATTTCTTTTTCAGGTGCATTTGCATTGTACCCGCTTGTGCAAACATGGGCTGCAGAATATAACAAAACACACCCTGATATACGATTTGATATACAAGCCGGTGGTGCAGGTAAAGGCTTAACCGATTGCCTTGCCGGGGCTGTTGATGTGGGTATGTTTTCACGTGAATTGACAGATGCAGAAAAAGCAAAAGGTGTTTGGTCAATTGCTCTTTGCAAGGACGCAGTTATTCCTACAATCAATGCAAAAAATCCTTTCTTAAAACAGTTGCAAATACGTGGTGTAAAAAAAGCTGAATTTGCTTCAATTTTTGTTGATCACAGCATAGATACCTGGGGCGATCTTTTAGGTACAAAAGATTCTAAAAGAATAAACGTGTATACAAGAGCCGATGCTGCAGGCGCTGCAGATTCATGGGCTGCTTTTTTTGGTAAGAAGCAAGAAAACTTAAAAGGCGTTGGTGTTTCAGGTGATCCTGGTGTTGCAGATGCAGTTAGAAAAGATATTAATTCAATCGGTTACAACAATACATTGTTTGTGTTTGATCCTAAAACAGGAAAAAAATTGCCGGGTATTGAAGTGGTTCCTATTGATGTTAATGGTAATGGTCAAATTGATGCGAACGAAAATTTTTATGCAAACCTGCGCATCTTTCTTAAAGCAGTAAATGATGGAAATTATCCTTCACCACCTGCAAGAAATTTATATTTTCTTACCAAAGGAAAATCACAGCGCAAAGAAGTACTTGATTTCTTTAAATGGGTTTTAACTGACGGGCAGAATTTTGTAAACGTAGCTGGTTATGTTCCGCTTCCAAAAAATGTTTTATCAGATCAGATAAAGAAACTTTCAAAATAATAATTTGAACTCGTTGCCGTCACCGACGATAGGAAGTATCTCCCGAATTTTAGCAAAAAAAATTTAAGAGGTCTCTCCTATCGCCGGGGTAACGACTCAACTTATTCGGAACAAATCAAACACTACCATCAATGATTCTTTCACGAAGACTAATAGACAGCATTTCATCCAAATGGATGCTTGCTTGTCTTACATTCTGTCTATTATTGCCACTGGCAATAGGTGCAGGATTGGTTTTTAAATCTATGCCACTATTAAGTTCGCATAAATTAAGTGAACTTTTATTTTCTTCTGAATGGTATCCTTCAGATAATCAATTTGGGTTCTGGCCTTTTATAGTAACATCTGTTTGGGTAACTGTATTGGCATTAATTATTTCATGCCCGCTTTGTCTTTTGGCAAGCATTTATCTTACGCAGTTTGCACCCAAATGGTTTTTAAAATTTATGCGGCCTGTAATTGATATTCTTGCCGGCATTCCTTCTGTTGTTTATGGCGTTTGGGGCTTGCTGATTATTGTGCCTTTTGTTGGTGATAAACTGGCGCCTTTTTTTCATGCAGATTCATTAGGCTACAGCATACTTGCAGGTGCTATTGTTTTGGCTGTGATGACGATACCATATATATTAAATATGCTGCTTGAAGTTTTCCGGCAAATACCTGTTGAGTTAGGTGAAGCTTCATTATCACTGGGTGCAACAAAATGGGAAACCATCAAACATATTTTTTTGCGTAAAGGTTCATCAGGAATTTTATCTGCTTTTGGTTTAGGATTTTCGAAAGCTTTAGGTGAAACAATTGCTGTGTTAATGGTAATAGGAAACGTAATCCAGATACCTCAATCAGTATTTGATTCAGGTTATACATTGCCCGGATTAATTGCCAATAATTATGGTGAAATGATGAGCATTCCTTCTTATGATTCAGCGCTGATGTTTGGCGCACTGTTGCTGTTTGCAATCATTATCGTCATCAATGTTATTTTCCGTTACATCATCTATAAATCCGAATTAGTATGACATTCAGAAGAAAATATGAAGAGAAATTTTTCCGCGGATTGTCTTTTCTTTTTACAGCAATTATAGTGTTTGTGCTTGTTCAGATTATATGGACGATAGCGAAAAAAGGCGTTCCATCTTTATCATGGCAGATCGTGAGCCAGGAACCTAAAGGCGGATATTATTTTGGCAAAGAAGGCGGCATTTTAAATGCCATTGCCGGTTCATTTTATCTCGCCGTTTCTGCAACTGTACTTGCTTTTGTTATCAGTTTACCTGTTGCATTATTCATGAATATTTACTTAATAAAATACCAACGCTTATTAATCGGCATTCGCTTTTTTTTGGATGTTTTATGGGGCGTGCCTTCTATTGTTTACGGCGCTTTTGGTTTTACTTTATTAATGTATTTAGGCTATAGAAATTCATTAGGCGCAGGAGTTGTGACCGTTGCTGCAATGATAACACCCATCATGATTCGTGCAATGGATGAAGTACTCAAAACAATTCCAATTGGTTTGCAGGAAGCTTCTTATGCATTGGGTTCAACAAAAACAGAAACGGCATATAAAATATTTTTTCGTGAAGCTTTGCCCGGCTTTGCTACAGCAATCTTACTTGCATTTGGCAGAGGCATTGGCGATGCAGCTTCAGTATTATTTACTGCTGGTTATACGGATTATGTGCCGCGCAGTTTCAGCGAGCCAACAGCAACATTACCGCTGGCAATATTTTTCCAGTTAAGCTCGCCTATTGAAGAAGTACAGAACCGTGCTTATGCTGCTGCTGTTATCTTAACGCTTATCGTACTGGTGTTAAGTATTTCTGCAAGAATGCTAAAACCTAAAAAATAATCACCACTAAAATATTATTACCATGCCATCAACAATTGAAACCATGCAAGAAAGCAACATAAAGGTTGAATCAATTTCTGCTAACGTACCAATAATAGAAATTGACAAATTAAATGTGTACAGCAAAGGCTCGCATTTACTTAAAAATATTTCCACTGTAATTCCAAAAAATAAAATAACGGTTTTGCTTGGACCTTCCGGCTGCGGGAAAACTACTTTATTAAAATGCCTTAACCGCTTGACAGATTTGTATCCAGAGCTTAAAGTAAAGGGAAGTATCAGGATTGACGGAGAAGATATTTTTGATTCAGGAAAAGACATAACAACCATCCGCCAAAAAATGGGTTTGCTGCTGCAACGTCCTTATCCTTTGCCCATGAGCATTTACGAAAACATTGCTTACGGACTTAAATTAAAAGGTGTTCGCAATAAAAAGATCATCAGCGAAAAAGTTGAAAAACATTTGAGGGAAGTTGCGTTGTGGGATGAAGTAAAAGACCGTTTAAAAACTTCTGCTCAACGTTTATCAATTGGACAACAGCAACGTTTGTGTTTAGCAAGAGGCCTTGCTGTTGAACCTGAAATTATTTTGGCTGATGAACCATCATCAGCACTGGATCCTATTTCTTCAAGAGTGATTGAAGAAGAATTTATAAAATTGAAATCAGATTATACAATCATATTGGTTACGCATATCCTGCGCCAGGCAAAACGCCTTGCCGATAATGTGATATTTATGTATTATGGAGAAATAGTGGAGAGTGGTCCTGCAGAACAGATATTCGAAAATCCGCAATCAGAGATTTTAAAAGAATATTTGAAAGTAGGTCATTAAAGCCATCTAAATCTTCCCCACGGGAAGACTTTAAGAACTTATTGAGTTTATAAAAACTCAAAAATTTGTTGGTGGTAAACGTTTGAATAAAACGAAGCCGCTCTTTTCCAAGAGTGGCTTAATTTTTTATATACCGGCTAAATCTCGCAAATAATCACGAATAAAATAAATCTATTTTGTATTTGATTTATTTTAATATCTTCAGGTCTTACTCCTACAAATTCACTTCTTATTACTTAATTTAAAAAACCAAAACATGAAAAAGATCTTGCTTATGCTTTTGCTTATTCCGGTTTTAGGAATAGGCCAAACAAAGAATGTAATTAGTGCAACAAGAGTTTTCCCAAAGGCTGATAAAGTTTTAGACTTTGAAAAAGCTTTGGCAGCACATGCACAAAAATATCACACCGGAGATTGGAGTTGGAGAGTTTACGAAATTTCATCCGGGCCTGATGCCGGCGGTTATCATATTGTTGAAGGACCGGTGAGCTGGGATGCATTGGACAGCCGCGGCAATCTTGGTACAGAACATAATAATGACTGGAACAAAAATGTTGCTGTTTATCTTACCGATAAAGTAGAAGAATCATATTCTGTTTATGTAGATTCTCTCAGCACTACTGCACTTACACGTTATACAGACAAAATTGTTATAACCCACATGTATCCAAAACCAGGTATGATTGCCGGTACAGTTAATCTTGTAAAAAGGTTAAAAACTGTATGGACAGCCGGAAATGAAAACGTTGCTGTTTACCAGTCTGTAATTTCAGGCGAGCCACAAATAGCAACGGTTACAAGGCTAAAAGATGGTTTGAAAGAATTGGCAGATGGTTACAGAAAGCCAATGGCTGAAAGATTTAATACGGCTTATGGTGTAGGAGCGTGGGATACTTATTTAGCAGACTATTCGAAATATGTTGGAAGCCGCTGGAGTGAACTTCTTGTGTACAGGCCTGACTTGAGTTCTAAATAAAAAGACTATATAAAAAAATAAAACAAGCCGCTTTGCTAAAGAGCGGCTTTTTGCTTTTAAAACCTACAGTAATGTTTTTAGAATTAATCCAATTATCGCTGCCACTAAAATAATATAAGGCTCCTGTATTTTTTTTATGTACAACAATGCCAGTATTGTTGCGACAGCAATTAACACAGAAGGAATGTCAATCGTTACTGTATGATTTTGTGTAAATGTATTTATGGCAATTATTATAACTGCTCCTGTTAATGCGCCTATAACGGCTGCAGTAATCCCATCAACAAAAGCTTTGATAGAAGTGTTCTTTGCATACTTTTTAAAATAAGGCGCAGGTATTACGGTAAACAAATAGCATGGAAGAAATGTGCATACAGAAGCAACGCATGCACCCGGAAAACCTGCTACCAGGTAACCTATAAATCCGACGGTAATTACAACAGGACCCGGCGTTATCATAGCAACAGCAACTGCATCCAAAAACTGGTGTTCATCAATCCAATGATATGCTGTAACCGCACCATGCAGAAAAGGAATAATAGCCAACCCGCTTCCAAAAACAAATGCGCCTGCTTTGGTAAAAAATATGGCAAGCTGTCCAAGTGTTTTAGAATCGTAATTCCAAAACCCTATGCCTGCTAAAAGAAAAATTGACTGGACAGTATTTGATTTTGACCATGCCGGCGGAGCTTTATAAAACATATAAATAATACCGGCAGTAAGAAATAATAGCAACACTTCTGTTTGTGAAATAAAAGTGATGATTAAAGTGATCAGGTAAAACAACCATAGCAACCATTTTGATTTAAATGATTCAAGATTGAATTTTCCAACTGATTTTACAGTCAATTTATAAGAGCTCATCGCAATTATGCCAATAACTGCTGCACCCACTCCATAGAAAACTGCCTGCATCCATGATATGCCGTTATACATTTTATAAAAAATTCCAAGCACAACAACCATAAAAAACGAAGGCAACACAAACGCAAGCGCCACAAGAGTTGCACCAACATAACGGTAATGCACAAATCCTAAATAAATACCCAATTGCGCAGCTAAAGGTCCGGGCGCCAATTGGGCTAATGTTAATCCTTCTTTATAATCTTCCTCGCTTATCCATTTTTTCTGTTCAACCAAATCCCGATGCATATAACCAACCAGGGCAACCGGACCGCCAAAGCCGGAATAACCAAGTTTAAGAAAGTACAAAACAAGTTGCTTTAAAGTATAAGAAGGCACAGCAGTATTAATTGGTTTATGCATTATTATTAGTTGATGCTTTAAATAAATGTCACGCATTTAGCATTGACTGCAAATCAATATTTTTATTCCTCAAATCAATCCCACCTTCCATAATTGATTTTAAATTGGCAAGATAAAAAACCCATCCGTTGCTGCAGCCAACATACCAATTCTTTTTGCCTTCATCATCTGTTGGAATATTTTCCTGTGTAAGCTCAACAATGTTTTCATAATGTTGCTCATAAATTTTTACAGTTACATTTCCCGCTTTGCCAAACGTAAACTGCAATTCATTTTTATCATTCGCTTTTGAAATTTCTCCATGCTCCGCTGTTGAATCAGGATAACCAAACCACAACCATGTATAGGTATCACCTTCTTTTACTAACTCATGATCGGCTAATAAATCGCCTTGCCGTTTATATTCACTCATGCGCAAAAACCAGCTTTGCATTCCTGCACGGGTAGCAAAAGCATTATACAGTTTTTGTATAGGTGTGTTTATATTAATACGCTGTGTAAAACGACTCCAATCACTATCACTCATAGATCTTTTGTTTAAAATTATTTTATTTCCGTTCAATAATTGTTCGCTTCCGAACAGTTTTTATTGTTTTAAAACAAACTGTTTTTCACTTTTTTCCATTCATCCATTCCTTGTAACCTTTCATCAGCTAAAATAAGCAATTCATCTGTGCAACAACCTTGTGGTACTTGCTTTGAAAATATTCTGGCATAACCAATAAAAATAAAATGGTTAACAAATAAGCTTCTAAAGCTTAATGAGATTTAAAACAATTAAAAAAAATTATATGAAAAAGAAACTCATCATCACAGCTACTGCACTTTTACTTGGTGCTTTAAGTTTTTTGTTTAGTAAAAACATGGTTTCTGAAAAACCTGTAAGCAAAAACATAAACGTTGAAGTATATAAAACCGCAAGCTATATATCACCTGCTTATGCTAACACTTTTGCAACATTAGAAGTTACAGTGGTACGTGTAAACGGAAATAAAAGAGATACAGCCTGGCAACATATATTTCAGCCAAAAGAATTAAAAGATTTCCCGGAATCTGATAAACCACTGGTACAAAAAATTACTATACCCAATGTAAATGACAGAAAAGAAAAACTGGAAATATATTACCGGCTTACCTATAATACCCAGGGAAGTATATTGAATTTTTTAAACACAGAAACAATAGGCAAAGGGCAACAAACAGGCAAATTGCATATACAGATTTAGTTTAAAATTGTATTAGTGCTGTAATTAAGGTGGCGTAAATCGCTGCCTTTTTTATTGGGTTGAAGTTTTTTTGGGTTGTTTTACTGGAAGAAGTTTATAAATAATTCCTGCAATTACAAACGATATGATATAAATGATACCTGCGTCTTTCAGCAATAATATTATCGAACTTATTTCCCAATCAAAATCTTTTACCCCAAAAGAAAAATAGAAAACACAGAAAGCAATAAACCCTGCTATTAATGAAATCCAGTAATTTTTTGTGTCATACAGAAATAGTAAAATAAGTATTACTGTGCCGAAATAAACGAGAAAAATATTCAATACAGAAGGTTTAGCCTGCAATTTAAAAGATATTTGACAACCTGTCATTTGATTTATGTTTGGTATTTTCTTTGTTTTGCAGGCTTGGAAAATAAATACTAAAAAACAAATCACCCCTTTAGGGCTGCGGTAAAATTTATATTATGCAAAAAGGACAAATAAGGGTTCATACAGAAAATATCTTCCCGATCATTAAAAAATTCCTGTACAGCGATCATGACATTTTTTTACGGGAATTAATAAGCAATGCTGTTGATGCATCGCAAAAAATGAAAACACTTTCATCCATCGGTGAAGCAAAAGGTGAGCTGGGCGATTTGCGTATTGATATTGTGCTTGATAAAAATGAAAAAACATTAAGTATTATTGATCGCGGCATTGGCATGACGCAGGAAGAAGTGGATAAATATATTAACCAGGTTGCATTCAGCAGCGCTGAAGATTTTCTTGAAAAATATAAAGACGCAAATATCATCGGGCATTTTGGTTTGGGCTTTTACAGCGCATTTATGGTGAGCGATAAGGTTGAAATTTTTACAAAGAGTTATAAAGATGAAGGCGGTGTTTACTGGAGTTGTGATGGCAGCCCGGAATATGAATTATACCAGGTTGATTACAATGAAAGGGGAACAAAAATTATTTTACATATTAATGAAGAAAGCAAAGAATTTTTAGAAGCTGATCGCATTAAAGGCATACTTGAAAAGTTTTGTCGCTTTTTGCCTGTACCAATTTATTTCGAAGACAAACAGATAAATAATACTTCGCCACTCTGGACAAAAAAACCTTCTGAATTAACTGCACAGGATTATCAGAATTTTTATAAAGAATTATATCCGTTTGGTGAGTTGCCTTTATTCTGGATTCATTTGAATGTTGATTACCCTTTTCATCTTACAGGCATTTTATATTTTCCGAAGATCAAACAGAGTTATGAAATTCAGAAAGACAAAATTCAATTGTACAGTAACCAGGTTTTTGTAACCGATGAAGTAAAAGATATCGTTCCTGAATTTTTAATGTTATTGCATGGTGTAATTGATAGTCCGGATATTCCATTAAATGTAAGCCGCAGTTATTTGCAGGGCGATCCAAACGTAAAAAAGATCAACGGATACATCACCAAAAAAGTGGCGGATAAGCTGGAAGAAATCTTTAACAAAGAAAGAAATGAGTTTGAAGAAAAATGGGAAAGTCTTGGTTTGTTTGTGAAGTATGGAATGATGACTGATGATAAGTTTTTAGAGAAAGCGAATAAATTTTTTGTGATGGAAGATGCATCAACAAAAAAATTCTATACACTTGATGAATACAGAACTGAAACGGAAGCATTACAAAAAAATAAAGATGGTAAGCTGGTAATATTGTATACAACAAGTCCTGTTCAGCAGGATAGTTACATAAAAGCTGCAACGAATAAAGGTTATAAAGTAGTGAAGATGGAAACGCTGGTTGATGCGGCGTTCATCAATACCGTGGAAATGAAATGGGAGAATACAACTTTTAAAAGAGTTGATGCAGACATTGTTGACAATTTAATTGACACACAAGAAAAAAATGAAAGCGTTTTAAGTAAAGATGAAGAAGCCAAACTGAAAGAATGGTTTGGATTACAGATTGGTGAAACGCATATTACTGTTGATGTAAAAGGTTTAAGTGCAGATGTTGCGCCGGTTGTTGCAACACGTCCTGAATTTATGCGCCGTATGAAAGATATGTCGGCTATAGGCGGAGGTATGGCATCTTTTTATGGACAGATGCCCGATGAAGTCACACTTACAGTAAATGGTAATCATCCAATATTTCAGCAATTATTAAAAGAAGAAAATACAGATAAACTAAATAAACAGATTCGTAGTCTTGCAGATCTTGCCTTACTGTCACAGGGTTTATTAAAAGGCGAAGAGCTTACAAGTTTCATCAATCGCAGCGTTGAATTAATGGAAGGAAAAACGAAAAGCAATATTATTCTGGAAGTATAGAGAATTAGGTGAACAAGCATCAATCTTTTTATCCTGTAATTATATAAATCACGTTCAGGCAAATAAATAAAAAACTCCATCGAAAAGGATGGAGTTTTTATATTTCAATCGTTAAAGGCCTAAACAATTTCAGGTGCTGCTTCTAAAATTTCTTTTGAAACTTTTGATTCGTATTGTTTAAAGTTTTCAATAAATAAACCGGCTAACATTTTTGCCTGCGCATCATACTCTTTTTTATTTGCCCAGGTATTGCGCGGGTTTAAAAATTCTTCAGGAACTCCGGGACAGGTAAGTGGCATCATCATTCCGAATACAGGATGTTTTTTAAACGCTGCTTTTTTAAGGCTGCTATTTAATGCAGCATGAACCATGGCACGGGTATAATTTAATTTTATACGGCTGCCGGTGCCATAAGCGCCTCCAATCCAGCCCGTATTCACCATCCATACATTTACGTTATGTGTTATCATTTTTTTGCCAAGCATTTCAGCATAAACGGCGGGATGCAGAGGCATAAATGGCGCACCAAAGCAAGTACTGAAAGTAACTTTGGGTTCGGTAATACCTGTTTCTGTTCCGGCAATTTTAGCTGTATAACCACTTAAGAACTGGTACATCGCCTGGCCTGGTGTAAGCAGGCTTATTGGTGGTAGCACACCATAAGCATCGCAGGTTAGAAAAAAAATATTTTCAGGATGACTTCCCATACTTGGATGGGCAGCATTCGAAATAAATTCAAGGGGATAACTTACCCTTGTATTCTCCGTAATTTTTTTGCTCGAAAAATCTATTTGATTTGTTCCTTTAATGAAAGTTATATTTTCTACCAATGCTCCTGGCCGTATAGCATGATAAATTTCAGGTTCTTTTTCTTCGCTTAAATCAATACACTTTGCATAACATCCTCCTTCAAAATTAAAGACACCTTTATCTGTCCAGGCGTGTTCATCATCACCAATTAATTTTCTTTCAGGATCTGCGCTCAATGTTGTTTTACCTGTTCCGCTCAAACCAAAAAAAACAGCAACATCTCCATCTTCACCAATGTTTGCACTGCAATGCATACTCAAAACATTTTTTTTATTGGGTAAGATGTAATTCAAAATAGTAAAAATTCCTTTTTTTATTTCACCAGTATATCCTGTGCCGCCTATTAAAATAGTTTTGTGTGTGAATGATATCACAGCAAAATTGCCCTGCCTTGTGCCGTCTGTTTTAGGGTTTGCTTTGAATGAAGGAGCATGGATAATATGCCAGTCAGGCTCAAATGATTCAAGTTCATCCTCATGTGGTTTAATGAACATATTTGATGCAAAAAGATTGCTCCATGGATTTTCATTAATCACGCGGATATTTATCCTGTAATCTTCATCTGCGCATGCATAACAATCTCTAACCCAAATTTCTTTTTGCCGGTCAAGAAATTGAATAAGCTTATCTTTTAATTGCAAAAAATATTTTTCTTCTATTGGTTGATTAAAACAGTTCCAGTCAATATTCTTTGTTTCATTGTCTTTTACAAAGAATTTGTCTTTA
>Ga0206952_10239_pt1 | contig 12340 bp, 15 predicted proteins | sample Alteio_BWOrgHeat_39_FD_152966 | JGI IMG/M metagenome (GOLD analysis project Ga0206952, IMG submission 152966) | Enriched cells from forest soil in Barre Woods Harvard Forest LTER site, Petersham, Massachusetts, United States -... | ecosystem: Environmental > Terrestrial > Soil > Temperate forest >... | reverse complement strand
GTCGGCCCTTTGAAAAAAGCGCCGGATGGCATTACCGTCGATTCCACCGGATTAACGGTAGAAAAGACGGTGGACAAGATCATGAAGTTGATCCACCTATGAGCAAGCATTCCAATATCCGCAATTTCTCCATCATCGCTCATATCGACCACGGCAAATCCACTCTGGCGGACAGGTTTTTATTGTTTGCCGGCGCCATCGACGAACGTAAATTCCACAACCAGATGCTTGATGATATGGACCTTGAGCGCGAACGCGGCATCACCATCAAGGCTTCGGCCGTGCGCCTGGATTATAAGGCCCGGGACGGGCAGGCCTATATTTTTAACCTTATCGATACTCCGGGCCACGTGGATTTCTCTTATGAAGTTGAAAAGTCCCTGCGCGCCTGCGAAGGGGCCTTGCTGTTGATCGATGTCACCCAGGGTGTGGAGTCACAGACAATAGCCAATTATTACCTGGCCATTGATAATAATCTGGAAATTTTGCCGGTGATCAATAAGATCGACATCGCCAACGCGGATATCGACGAAGCTAAACGCCAATTCACGGAAATACTCAAGTTCAAATTAGAGGATATTCAACTGGTATCTGCCAAAGAAGGCTTAAACATCGGTGAGCTATTTGAGAAAATAGTGAAGTTCATTCCGCCGCCCGAAGGGGACCCTGAAGCTCCTTTGAAAGCCCTGGTCTTTGACATGAAGTACGATATTTACAAGGGTATCATCATTTATGTGCGCGTGTTTGAAGGGGCCATTAAGCCCGGGGTGCGTATCCGTTTTATGAACGTGGGAAAAGATTTTGACGTGCAGGAAGTGGGGATCTTTGCTCCCGGCATTCAACCGGTCAAGGGGTTATCCGCCGGAGAGGTCGGGTACATCACCTGTAATTTGCATGACCCCAAAGAAGTCCGGGTGGGGGATACCATGACGGAGCTGGCCCGCCCTACGCCTAAGCCTTTGGAAGGTTATCGTCAGCTTAAACCGTTGGTTTTCTGCGGGGTTTATCCGGTCAATGCCGGGGATTACGCGCCTTTGCGCGAAGCTATTGATAAATTGCGCCTTTCAGATCCCAGCTTCATCTATGAACATGAAACTTCCCAGTCCTTTGGGTACGGGTTCCGTTGCGGTTTCCTTGGGCTTTTGCATATGGAGATCGTCCAGGAACGGCTGCAACGTGAATACGATCTGAACTTGATCTTGACCACCCCTAACGTTGGCTATAAGATCATCAAGCGTGACGGGTCTGTAATGGACCTGGAAAATCCGTCGGACCTGCCCAACGGTTCTGACATTGCCCGCATTGAAGAGCCGGTTTTAGCCGTGTCTATTTTTACACCGGTCACCTATATGGACGCGGTCATGGAATTGGCCAAGCGCAAACGGGGGGTTTTCCAAAAGAGTGAATTCATCGGCGACCGCATGAAGATCCTTTTTGACATCCCGCTCTCCGAGGTGATCGTGGATTTCAATGACCTGATCAAGTCCGCCACCCGAGGGTACGGGTCGATCGATTATGAATTTAAAGAATATGTCCAGGGCGCGATCACCCGGTTGGACATCCTGATCAATGATGAGGTTTGTGACGCTTTCTCGTGCATGGTGCATAAAGACCGGGCGTATGACAAAGGCTTAGGTCTAGTCAGCAAGCTCAAAGAGCTTATTCCCCAGCAGTTGTTTGAAATACGCATCCAAGCCCAGGCCGACGGGCGGATCATCTCAAGTGCCAGGGTCAAAGCAGCCGGCAAGAATGTCACAGCCAAGTGCTATGGCGGGGACATCAGCCGCAAGCGTAAATTATGGGAAAAGCAAAAAGAAGGTAAAAAGAAAATGAAGCAGATCGGCCGTGTGGAAGTGCCTCAGGAAGCTTTTTTAGCCGCGTTGAAAATTTAGGTCGGATTGACAGACACTCGCAGTAGATCGGAAAGGATGCCTCATGCCCCAAACAAGAAAACCAAAATCATCGGTCCGCGAATGGGTTGAATCCATTCTCATTGCCCTGGTCCTGGCTGTGTTCATCCGCAGTTATTTTATCCAGCCTTTTAAGATCCCCAGCGGTTCCATGCGCATGACGCTCATCGAGGGAGATCATCTCTTTGTTGACAAATGGACCTATGGCCCACAGGCGTTGCCGCCCATGTTTTGGGACATCGGATCTCAGGATGGAAACCCATTATTGTCGGTCAGATGGCCCAATGTTTTGCTGCCAATGACGAAAGTGCGCCTGCCAGGGTTTAGAAAACCCCGACGCGGGGACGTCATTGTTTTTGTGTATCCGGCCGATCCGACCAAGGATTTTATCAAGCGCCTTATCGCGGTGGGCGGGGAGACCGTTGCGATCAAAGACGGGACCATTTATATCAATGGCAAGGAGATCACTGATCCCCGCCTCAAACGCACTTATTACTATAATCGCGGCGATTACGGTGCCGAAGGCCAAACAGTCAAGGTCCCTCTTGGTTATGTCTTTGTGATGGGTGACAATAGCGGATCCAGTTATGACAGCCGTTATTGGGGTTTCGTCCCTGAATCGAGCATTATCGGGAAAGCGGATTTTATTTTCTGGCCTTTGGACCGCATACGGATCATCCAATGAGATTGCTATTGGGTCTTTTGATGCTGGGGCTCGCGGGTTGCCAGACAGCCCCGCCTAAATCCGGGCCTACCAAAGCAGAGACAATTTCAGCGTTGACGACGATGACGCAGGGGTTGACCAATCAACCTATTACTGAAGCACAATTGAAGAATTTGACGATACAGGTAGCGAGTGATCCACAGGCACAATCCGCGCTGCGTTCGATCAACACGGCTTTAAGCCCGCAGCATACGGTTAAATATTGCCCGGAGGACGGAGAGCGTTTTAGCGCGGATATGATCTGGTGCCCCGACCATAAAGTCAAACTTGAATGGGTAGAATAATATGGCTCTAACTTTCGCTAACAAGGTCACCGTCGGCCGTATTTTGATCGTCCCGTTCTTTATCGCGACGGTCATGTATATTTCCCCGCTACACGACTATTTCCGCTGGTTGGCTTTGGGGTTTTTTATCGTGGCGGTCATTTCTGATATCATTGATGGCTACATTGCCAGGACCCGCGGACAGAAAACAAAAGCCGGGGCTATCCTTGACCCTTTGGCGGATAAGATTCTTTTGATGAGCGCTTTTATTTGTCTATATATCAAAAGAAGTTATTTCGTTGATATCCATTTTCCTTTATGGTTCGTGGTGGCCATCATCAGCCGGGACGTCATGTTATTGCTGGGTTCCATGATCGTTCAGTTGACCACGGGAAAATTGGAAATTGAAGCTAACCGTTCAGGTAAACTCACCGCGTTCCTGCAAATTGTCTGTGTGCTGGGCGTTTTATTGCAGTTGAAGTTCACTTTTGTATTCTGGTATGTGGCACTGGTGGCCACGTTTGTTTCCGGTATTATCTACATAAAGGAAGGGATCAAAGCTCTCAATGGTGAAACCACTATTTCTGGCGATTAGCGTAGTCCTTGCGTACTTGATAGGCTCTATTCCAGTGGCGTATATTTTTGGTCGTGTGCTTAAGGGCCTTGATATCCGCGAGCATGGCTCCGGAAATATGGGAGCTACCAATGCCTTTAGAGTTTTAGGCAGGGGGCCCGGCACGATCGTATTGATTTTGGATATTATCAAAGGCATTATACCAGTCACCCTTTTGGCCAATATTTTTGGCCTGGGGGATGCTTTGTCCCTGGTCATCATCTCTGTGGCTGCCGTGGCAGGCCATAATTGGACAGTGTTTTTAGGTTTTAAAGGCGGCAAGGGAATGGCTACAAGCCTTGGGGTTTTGATCGGCCTGGCCATCCAATTGCCAGGATTGAGAATAGTCTTGGGGCTAGCAACTTTGACATGGTTGGTGCTTTTTATTTCTTTGGGGTATGTTTCCCTGGCTTCCATATGTGCTGCCGTTGTTTTACCCGTTTTGATGGTCTTATTTAATGCCCCTTTTCCTATGACAGTGATGGCCATTGTATTATGCATTTTTATCGTATTTCGCCATAGTTCCAATATTAAACGCCTGGCCAAGGGCCAGGAAAACCGCGTTTCTTTCCCGTTCCGTAAACGTCCCTAAAAGTCCCCGGCGTGTTTTTATTATTTATGAATTTTTATTAAAACCCGCCATTCATCGCTCTTCCTCGTCGCTAAAATATCAAGAAAACGTTTCCTCCAAAGCGGCCAAACGCCCTTGTTTTCACCCTCTGGCATGTTACACTTCGTGTAGAGGTCGTGAGATAGGGTAAAAACGAGGGAGCTTAAAATGAATTTTGACGATACGGTATTTGGTCCTCAAGCCGGACACTCACAGTTGTTCGAAGGGACAAAGGGATCGCCTATGCGCGACATTCTTCATAAAACCACAGGAATTTTACGGGGCCGGGGAAAGGTCATAACCCTGCGCGAGCATACTGAAGAAAAGGAATGCGTCACGGATGTGCGCAAGAACTTTATTTATGTGGCCAAAGAGGTGCAGAGCGAAGAAGACCAGTCCATTCCGCAAGTGCACATAAGTAAATCTTTCGATAGTGTCCGTCGTGATGAAAAATTTTCTTTCCGGGTAAAAGGGTTTTTTTACGTAAATCACAGCCGGCGCCTGATGAAGGTCGCCTACTGCCATACGTTGAGGATCATTTTACACTGGAAGCTCAAAGCTTCTACTCCCAAGAAGACCGTGACTATGGCCTAGGAACCGAAATTGTCACATCTTCCATCCTGAATCCCGCTTGATGTTGCGGGATTCTTTTTTATCGGGTATACTTGACGGGTGAGTTTTAATGGAGAAAAACCGAAATGACGAAAGAATGGGTCAATATTTTCAGGGTCATTATTTCATTGATAGGCATTATTGTCATAGCCTTCGATGCGGAGCTTTACATCCTTTGTAAGCAGCAGGGAAACACGATCAACACGATGAGCGATCAGCAGAAGGTGGAGTTACAGGTCAATAGCAATAAATTTAAATATCAACAGGACCAAATTGATCATTTAAGCAAAGATCTGGAGGATGCCCAGCAGCAGGTCAAAGACCAGAAAAATGCTTTGGCCGGCCAGAAAGAGGAGGACCAAAGCATCCAGACTTCCCTGGTGGATATTAAAGCGGAAGCAGATGCCATCAAGCAGGATATAAAGGTTTGGCAAAAAGATTACGTGTCTGTTTTGGCGGAGTTCGCCCAAAAAATGGATGATTCTCATGCGGAAATAAAGAACCTTGAGAATAACTTAAACTCGCTGAATATCCCGGAACTTAAAGATAATATAAATTCTTTGAAAGACGATATTGAAAAAATGGCCCACCAACCGGAAAACAGCTTACCTGGCACGCCCCTTGCGCCTGAGAAGAAGGATAAAAATGAGGATCAATCCTAGAGATTTCCAGGTTAAGCAAGGCCGGAGCGTTGAACTGGCAAAATTCCCGACAACGATCGAACCATTTTATAAATCCAAGGGCCAATATAAAAATATTTTGGCCCAACACATTTCAGAATTAAGCGATTTGCAAAACATGCTTTACGCGGATAACCGTTACGCTCTATTATTGATCTTTCAGGCCATGGATGCCGCTGGAAAGGATGGCGCTATCAAGCATGTGATGTCCGGTGTCAACCCCCAAGGCTGCCAGGTTTTTAGCTTTAAACATCCCAGCCCGGAGGAGTTGGACCATGATTTTTTATGGCGAACCACCCGGGACCTGCCCCAACGCGGACAGATCGGCATATTTAACCGTTCTTATTATGAAGAAGTACTGATCGTCCGGGTGCATCCTCAGATCCTTCAGGGAGAGCAGATACCTAAGGACCTTTTAAGGTCAAACGCCATTTGGCAAGAGCGTTACCGCTCCATCAGGGGCTTGGAAAAACATCTTTATTATAACGGGACCAGGGTCATTAAGTTTTTTTTGCACCTTTCCAAAGAAGAACAACGCCGCAGGTTCCTGAAACGCATGGACGACCCTTCAAAGAATTGGAAGATCAGCCCTGCTGATATACAAGAGAGGAAGTTTTGGAAAGATTATATGAAGGCGTATGAGTCCTGTTTGAGCGCCACAAGCTCAGCCAAGGCCCCCTGGTATATTGTCCCTGCCGATGATAAAGAAAACGCGCACTTGATCATCTCCCAGACCATCGTTGATACCCTTAAAGGTTTGAAAATGTCCTACCCCAAGCCGGATGCCCAACGCCAAAAGGAGTTGAAGCAGATGCGTCACGGCCTATCCAGATAATTCATGACAGTTCTTTTATTTGTGCTATAATTTCAAATTCTCGCAAAATTGTTCAATGGAAGGGAAAACCCATGAGTCAGCTGTCTCGTCCTGGTAAAGATATATTGTCCTCCAAAGAAGAGGCGCTTTTAGCCAAAGAAGCCCAATATTGCTCTTGGGGCGATACCGTTCATTATGCCAAAGAGCTAAAGATATTCAGCCGTTCTGAGGGGATCTATGTTTACGACAGCCAGGGGACCCAATACCTTGATCTGCAAATGTGGCATTCGGTCGCGAATTTTGGCTATAAGAATGAGTATATAAATAATATCGTTAAAGACCAGATCGACACGCTTCCACAGATGAATAGCCAGTATTTGCATGAAGAAAAGATCCTGCTTGCCGAAAAGATCGCTAAAAATATTGAAAAGACCTTTGGTGAAAAAGGCAGGGTGCACTTCAATATTGGCGGCGCGGCCGCGATCGAGGACGCCATTAAGATCGTCCGCAATCATACCAAGAAAAATGCCGCCTTCGCCTTCATGGGCGGATATCATGGCCGTACGCTGGGGGCCACGGCGATCACTTCCAGCTATCGTTACCGTGAACATTACGGGCATTTCGCGGACCGTGCCCATTTTGTCCAATTTCCTTACCAGTTCCGCTGTCCTTCCAACCGCGGGGAAAATTGCTGCGATATGTCCTGTTTTAAGGACTTTGAAAAGTTATTTGAATCAGAATACTATTCTGTGGTCAATCCTAAAACTAAAAATTGTGAATATGGCGCATTCTTTATCGAGCCGGTGCAGGCCACCGGAGGTTATATCGTCCCCCCGAAGGGTTATTTTAAAGAGCTTAAGAAACTGCTGGACCGTCATCAGGTTTTACTCGTGGATGATGAGATCCATATGGGCTTTTACCGCACAGGTAAAATGTGGGGGATCGAGCATTTTGACGTGGTCCCGGATATTATTGTTTTCGGTAAGGCCGCCACCAACGGGCTTAATCCGCTTTCAGGCATATGGGCGAAGGAACATTTGATCTCTCCCAAAGTTTTCCCTCCGGGTTCAACACACTCCACTTATTCTTCTAATTCTATAGGCACTGCCGCGGCTTTGGGGGTTATGAACCTTATTGAGGAATCAGATTTTTCCGTCAGCGTCCCTGAAAAAGGGAAGTATTTTTTAAATCGGCTTAATGAATTAAAGAAAAAATACCCGCAGATCGGTGATGTGGGCGGATTAGGTTTGGCCTTGCGCATTGAAATTTGCCAGAAAGACGGGCGTACGCCTGACCATGAATTAACGGACAAGATCATGAACATCGGCTTAAAAGGGAAATTGACCGCCGCGGGCCGTGAACGGGGATTGCTTTTGAGTGTCGGGGGATATTTTAAGAATGTTTTTAATTTAGCGCCGTCCTTGTATATAACTCATCAAGAAATGGACTTGGCGGTAGATCTGCTTGATGAGGCTTTTAGCGAAGGTCTGAAGGCATAGAATGAACAAGGTACTTTCTGCGGTCATTCTTTTATTATTTTTGATATCGGCTGACCTGTCTTTTTCCCAAGGGGCCCCAAGGGGTATTAAGATCTATTCGGGCTATTTACATCAATTTGGTGTTAAAAATAAGACGTCATTTTGGCATGAGCTTTTTGGCGCAAAATCGTCCGCACAGGGCGAAGTGGTCCCTGACAGTCAATGTTCCATCGAATTTCAAAGTCCGGTTTCTTTTTCTCATCAATCGGTGGCTGTGATCCCTTCAGCATTGACCTATTTTATCAGGTTTAAGAATGGCCCTCAGGAATTTGGAAAATTCATTATTAAAATTTACACTAACGATGATGAAGAATATTCGATCGATCCTGACGCGGAGGGCAAACAGGTAGGTATCAATGACGGGCATCACATCTTTGACGCGTATCTTATTTACTTGATCTTGGGGACGGATATCAATCGCCTTGAGATCGTAAGTTTATCCGGTGAGGATAAGGACAAGTACGTATTGGATAAATTAGAGATCCAGGATAACCATTAAAAAACTGCTATGAGAAATTTTCTAATTATCGGTCTGTGTTTAAGCCTTCTCGGTTGCGCGACCTCTTCTGAAAAAATAGTGAAACCTTTTGTTGAGCCCCAGTACGGCATGACCAAGCTGCAGATGATCGGTCTGTTAGGAAAACCGGATTCAATAGAAATTTATAAAAAATCCGACCAGACCAGGGTAGAATTTTATATTTATGTCAGAAAATACGGATCTTCCCAGGACAAGGTCCCTGTTTGTTTGATCGATCAAAAGATAGTTGGTTGGGGGAAGACTTTTTATGAAGACCATGTCAGTACGGATGATATCAGGATAAAATGATGAGCGAAGGGATTGTTTGGGACAAAACAGCCCGGGCGGATTTTGAGGCGATCTTGGCCAAGATCCCGGTTTTTTTGCGTGGTATCGCCCAGAAAAAGGTATCGCAAAAAGCGGAAATGAACGCCCGTAGTGATAACCGCCCGGAGGTATCGCAAAAAGATGTGGTGGATGCTTTTTTTATGGAAACACCGTTTGGATTCCACGGGCCTATGAAAATGGACATGGAAGCATTGGGCATTGATTATAAAAAATATGGCTATTCCAAATAGATCGATCCAGCCCGGTGATGACTTTGGGGCCTTTTGTGACCGGGGCATTGTTTTTTCATTATGCGCCGTGATCTTTGCTTTGCCGGTTTCGATCGCTTTACTTGAATCTTTCGCGGGGCTGGCAATTTTCTTTTATTTTTTAAAGAAAATAAACCGCATTGTCATTGATTGGCCTTTAAGGACTTCCTGTCCCGGCTTTTTAGGCAGGATCCGTTCCATTTGGAAAGGTTTTGCCCCGCCTGTAAATCTTCTTGATCGTCCTTTGCAATTTTTGACGCTGGCAGTTTTGATCTCCGTTGTGTTGAGCCAGTACCCAGGGCTAAGTTTCATTGCTTTTATAGGCAAATTCCTTAAGTGTGTATTTTTGTATTTTAGTCTTATAGAAGCGCTTAGCGACGAGAAGCGGGTCCGGATTTTTTTGATCTTTTTTTTGCTTTCTGCTTGTTTAACGGCTTTAAGCGGGGCTGTTCAACATTACACAGGCAAAGATTTTCTAAGAGGGCATCCTATTGGGACTGAGCATTCTATTTCGACCCACAGGGTCAATTCATCATTCTTTAGCGCTAATGGTTTCGGGGCTTATTTATTACCTGTCATTGCGATAGTCGCTCATTTTTTATATTCGGCGGTAGGTAGAAAAAAGTCCCGTGTTTGGGGAGTGGCCTTGGCCTTATTCCTCGTTTTATTGCTGGCTTGCTTATGCTGGACGTATTCCAGAAGTTCCTGGGTCGGATATTTGGTCATATTGTTTGTCATGGTATTGTTGGACCGGCGCAAAATACTTTACGCAGGGGCTTTATTATTGGTTTTTATTTTTATTTTTCAGCCTTCTTTGAATAATGTAAGGCACATGCACCTGATCAATGATGGGGGTGTTCAGAAAGAAGAAGGCGACACATCCTTTTTAAATCAAGGAGGATCAGGACGCCTTGCCTTTTGGAAGAAAGCTATTTCGATCATCCGTTCATCCCCGGTATACGGAACAGGGCTTAACACTTATGGAAGGATCATCAAGCGGGACCCTGACCCTAAAACATGGTGGTATGCCCATAATGGTTATCTTCAGATGGCGGCGGAAACCGGATTGTTGGGCTTAACTTGTTTTTTATGGATGTTATTTGTTTTGTTGCGGCAAGGCTTTAGTTATTGCAAGAGGATCAAGGACACGTGGCTGTTGACCCTTCTTCAGGGCATTGTGTCCGGCTTATTGGGCTATCTGGTCCAGAGCTCTTTTGATAATACTTTTTATACGGTCCAGCTTTGTACGCTTTTGTGGCTGATCATCGGGCTGCTGGTCGCTGTGACACGCTTGAATGCCCCTGCAGAGAGCCCGATTTCCTTTGAGAAAAAGAAATGATAAAGAAGGCGCGTAGAATAGGGATTCTGACCAGCGGTGGGGATTGCCCGGGCTTGAATGCCGTTATCCGGGCCGTGACCAAAAAAGCGATCCATGAATATGGTTATGAAGTGATCGGTATTAAGGATGGTTTTGAAGGTTTGCTTTTTAACAGGCACCGGAAATTGAATGAAGGGGATGTGTCTGGTATTTTGACCCTCGGAGGGACCATTTTAGGGACGACCAATAGGGCCAATCCTTATAAATATCCTGTTGAAAGTAAAGGTAAAGCCGAATACACGGACCTCTCGGCCCAAGTCATTAAGAATTTACGTCAATTAAAAATAGATTGTTTGGTGTGTATCGGAGGAGATGGTACTTTAGACACGACCCATCGTTTATTTGTCCAAGGTGTTCCTGTGATCGGCGTACCCAAAACAATTGATAATGATGTCAAAGGAACAGACATCACTTTTGGCTTTGATACGGCTGTTCATATAGCAACGGAAGGGGTCGATAGGCTCCACACCACGGCCGAGTCCCAGCACCGGATCATGATCCTCGAGGTAATGGGCAGGTCTGCCGGCTGGATCGCGCTTTATGCCGGCTTGGCCGGTGGCGGGGATATCATCCTTATTCCTGAAATTCCTTATGATCTGCCTCAAATCGCCCAACACATCAAAGAACGCAAAAAAAAAGGAAAGAGATTTACGATCTTAGTGGCGGCCGAGGGGGCAAGGCCATTGGGAGGCAAGGTGACCGTTCAAAGGATGGTCAAGGATGGATCAGAGCCTGTCCGTTTGGGTGGGGTGAGCCTTGTGATCGGCCAAGAGCTTGAGAAGCTGACCGGCATTGAAACACGCAATGTGGTGATGGGGCATCTTCAGCGTGGTGGTTCTCCTTCTCCTTTCGACAGGATCTTAGGCACACAATTAGGCTCGAAGGCAGTTGATTTTATCGCGCAAGGGGAATTCGGCTGTATGGTGGGTATCAAAGATAATCATTTAGTTAAAGTGCCTTTATCAAAAGTAGCGCGGGGCCCAAGGCAGGTGCCTGTGGGCCATCCTTTGATCAAGGACGCACGGGCTTTAGGAACATGTTTTGGGGATTGAAAATGAATAACAAACAAAAACCACAAATTTTTGATTTTGATTATAAAACATGTTCAAAAGAGGTCCTTTTTGAGAAATTTCAAACTTCTCCAAGCGGTCTTTCAGAGCAGGAAGCTCAAAAACGTCTTGCCGAATACGGGTCCAATGAAGCCGCCAAAAAACAGAAAAGGACCCTGGTCATTCAGTTTATCCTCAAATTTTTTCACCCCTTGATCCTTTTACTTATTGTTATATCAGCTGTCACCTTTTGGACCGGGGATGCGGTGAGTGGTTCCATTATTGGGCTCATGGCTGTCATGAGCGTTGTTCTCGGCTTTTACCAGGAATACCGCGCGGGTTGTGAAGCGGAAAGGTTAAGCGAGATGGTGCGTGCCACCGCGACGGTCTATCGTAATGGCAAACCTAAAGAGACTCCCATTAAACAGATCGTCCCCGGTGACATTATCGATCTATTCGCGGGGGACATGATCCCGGCGGATATCAGGATCATTCAAGCTAAAGATCTGTTCATTAACCAGGCGGCCTTGACCGGAGAATCCATGCCGGTGGAAAAGACACCCGTGACCGACAGTGTCGCGTTCATGGGTTCGAGCGTGGTCAGCGGCACCGCGTTAGGGGTGGTCATTAAAACAGGTTTGGCCACTGAATTTGGTGAAATTTCCAAGCGGCTTGCCTCCATTGACCAACCGACCAGTTTTGATAAAGGAATTAACAGGTTTGTCTGGCTCATGATCTGCGCCATGGTGGTTTTGGTGGGTGTTATCTGCACCATTAATTCCATTACTAAACATAATTTTATGGAAGCGCTATTGTTCTCGCTGTCAGTGGCCATCGGTTTGACCCCTGAAATGCTTCCCATGCTGGTCACGATCAATTTGTCTAAAGGCGCCATCGCGATGTCTAAAAAAGACGTTATCGTCAAACGGTTGAATGCGATCCAGAATTTCGGCGCGATGGATGTGCTTTGCACGGACAAAACAGGGACGCTGACATTGGACAGGATCGTTCTGGAGAAATATTGCGATGTGGTGAG
>Ga0206952_10263_pt1 | contig 12366 bp, 5 predicted proteins | sample Alteio_BWOrgHeat_39_FD_152966 | JGI IMG/M metagenome (GOLD analysis project Ga0206952, IMG submission 152966) | Enriched cells from forest soil in Barre Woods Harvard Forest LTER site, Petersham, Massachusetts, United States -... | ecosystem: Environmental > Terrestrial > Soil > Temperate forest >... | reverse complement strand
TCGCGGTAGGCCAAAAAAGAGTGCAAGTGATTATAGAAAAGCCATAACGGATAAAGGTGAAAGCAATACTGTAAGTGCTCTACTGAGTGGAATCTATGGTATGGTACAAAGACACTGGTCGCATAGCGGCGCCGTCAGTAAAATTTATGATATGTATGTCGCAGATACGCGAGAACAGGTACGACAATTAACTGCTGCATCACAAATCGAAGCCACATATAGTGCTGACATCCAAATCCCCACACTCGAAGGCGCTACGGCGGAAGAAAAAGATAAATTTACACAGGCATTTAAAGCAATGCCGGACTATCTACAACAACTTATTTTAAAGGATGGGATATCTTTTCAGGTTGATCCCAAACCTCAATCCACATGGCCTATTGTTAAACGTGATCAACGTACTGCTAAACTGCCTCAAGAGCAGTCCATATTTAAAGGAAACACGATAGTCATAAATAAACGGTTTTTCGGAAGTACGCCTGATGTTCTTGCAGCAACATTATTTGCTCATGGAATAGTCAACGTAGCTACTGTATATCCTAGCGATCAGTTGGTAGAAAAGGTTTGAGCTTTTGGTACCGCTGGCAATGTAATGCCAAGGGCTGGCAATAAGTCCATTTCAACAAAAAGTCGTTTTACTTACGTCATAAAAATCTATCAAGCATCCCCGAGCCTTTGGGGGCTTCCCTTCCTCCTCGGCATGATGTGAAAAGAGATGTGGCTTCTCTTGGAAGGAAAGTTTTCTTTAGCGATGTGATAAGTGAAGCTCATGCAGCCATACAAGGCGGATCATTATTAGATAACCAACCCGGCTTTAAAGGAGTGTATGATCTTTATGTTAATGCTGCACAAGAACGAGCAAAGCAATTAGAAAATCCTGCTGTTCCCATCATCGAACCTACCATCGAACAGCGCGGGACATGGGGCAAGAAATATCAGGCGACAGATGAGGCATTTACAATCAATCCCGAACCCGGTGCGCTCACCGACCCGCAGAGAGAGTATTTCCAGAAGCTCAATGAAGTAATTGCTATTCTAGGCGTTTCGCCGAAGGAATTTGATGATCAGTTTAGGTTTTCTGTTCAACACGCAGCAATGATATGCGGGCAAGATGCGCTCTTTGTAAACTTAAGAAAAATTGATCAAGATTTTCCTAAACTTTCTACAGAACAGGACAAATCCCCACCCGATTTTGGTAAGCTGCCAATCAATATCAACGGACATGTTGTATATACCTCTGGCAGAGATGAAACAAAATCACTAAATAAAGCTACAGAAGCCCTTCATCAATTACCTGTTTTAGTCCGATCAAGTTTTGGTGATATTTGTAACGTACTTGGCTCTATGCATCCTGCTCTTCCTGCGGATAGCACCCCTCAGGAACGAACAACAAATCAATATATCATTAAAGCCATAGAATTGGCTTCTATCATAAAAGAAGCTAACCATGAATTCTTTTTACAAAAGTGGGCTGCAGGATCTTTAGAAAATTACTTCATTCAAAATAGTGAAACCGGGTTCAATGTTGCATCTTGGCGGTTTCAATTGCCATCTTATATACAATTTGCCTTGGGAAGCACTCACAATGCAGCGATTCGAATTGCTGAAAGAAACCATATATCAGGCGAGCAATATGATCTTTTGACTCAAAAACTGGAAGAAATGAAATCCCTCTGGCCGCAAGTAGTTATGAGTCGGCAAGAATATGAAGGACAGGAATTGGCGCAGTTACAACGCCAACAGAAAAAAGATACTGCAAAAGAAAAAGAACAAACTGCCGCCGCCGAACGCCAGCGCATCGCCGAAGAAGCCGCCAAAAAGCCAAAATTTTATGCTCCACCAGCCTTTCCTAAAAACAGCGATGATATAGCCGAAAGAGAAGCACGCGCATTATGCGCGGCAATGGATTGCCGCATCGCGGCGCATCAGGCGCTGGGTGACGCATTATTCAAGGGGCCGATGGGCAAATTGGCTATCGCCACAATTAGCGGTAAACCTGGAGAAATTACGGCAGGGCTGGATGCGTACGGCAAAAACAAAGGCCTTCCTCTGGCCCTGCTACAGGTTCAGAATCGGCTGAGAGATGTGCTATTACTTGAGGAAAGCGTAATGGGGCCAGAAGAATGGCCGTACTACAAGGCGCTCCAGGAGCAATTGCTGCAAAGCCCGATTCTGCTGGCCAGTGCGACCGGCAAGAAAAAGCTTATCAATGCTGCATTCACCTTGGCAGAAGATGACGAAGTAAAACGACTTTTTGTTGAAATGGACTTATTGCCAGCCCTTGGCATTACATTGCCAGCGGTACCAAAAGCTCAAACATTTATAGGATCACATAATGGAGGTGAAGAACCACCTGCCATTGCCCCGGCAGATATTCCGGACGCCAAAGATGAAAGCGTCGCAGCGCTAGCGGGACTTACCGCTGCAGCCGGTGGCGCGGGTGCTGTAGCTACCGTGATACCCACCATTCTGGCTGGCGATGACAACAAGCCGCCGGAAATTGGGGTAGATGAGAAATCTCCGCCAGCGGCCGCCTCACCGCCGCCCGCCGCGTCACTGCCGCCTCCTGAACTGCTCCCTGAATCATCACCAGTATTTGATAACGATTATGACCGCTTGCGCGATAATGAAAAACGAAAAGCGGCCTATAAAGAAAGCGAAAGAGATGCTTTAGGCGGTCTACGTTATATGACAGAGCAGTGGATAGGGCAATATGATTGTAATGAGGTAGATTGCCGACCACGTATCTCTTCTTCCGGTTATGAAATCATGGTGTCGTTTGGCAAAAATGGCAAAATGCATCATCAGAAAGTTATCCCTTTACGCGGCGTTGCACATGTCGACGATGCCATGGACATTCTCGTCGCCGTCGAAAATGTCGTTTATGGCGAATATGACAAGGTTTTCCCACCAATGGCACAATTAACGGTGGAAAAACAAAAGCCCCGCAAACCGCCTATTGTCAGCATTAATACGCTCAATGACGAGCAGGTATCGCAGATGATTGTCAATCTCGATCCGGCTACGGTTAAAATTAATGGTGAGAAATCCCGGGTAGGGCCGCCTAATGGCGGAGCTTTTGTCGAGGGAGAGGTTGTCAACGCCAGCGGCATGGCCATGCTGGTCATACGCAGCTGGTTTGCCACTAAGCGCAACGGCCGGAGATACCAGGTGGCAAATATTCCTTTAGGCGTGAAAATTTCCGGATCAGAGGATGATACACATTCCATCCAGGACCACACCCGCAAGGAGATCGAAGCGCGCAAGGATTATGCCATTACGTTCATGAAAGATTATCTTGGTATTGGCGAAGCGGTTACTAAAAGAGATGTCATCAATGAACTCAAAGTTGTGTTCACTAAAAAAGATGGGGATTGGTTTGAGCCCAAGGGCGTGTATGTGGACGGCTACGAATCCCCGAGACAGCTTGCTTTCCCTGCCGATCAAATTTGGGAGCAGGGCACCAAGCTTAGCGCGGGACTATTATATCCGCCCGAGAAAGATAAAACAGATAGTTACAGACTGAATTTTTCCCTCAAAGTAAAAGATAATATCGATGGCAAATGGCATGATGCCAAAAGCCGCGGCATTAATCTCCAAACGCGCAATCCGCTGCTGGCCCAGGCGCGTGGGCGCTGGGTTATGGATCGCCTAGTTGATATGTTCGAAAACCATTTGAATGTAGGCTATAGTAAATTTGGGCTGTCCTTGCCCGCCGATCATTATTGGGCTATTGCCAACCCGGATACAGAGGGTGACCGCAAATTAGAAGGTTTTGCTGACCACTCCTCCAGAAAGCGCAAGAATATGCCAGACGATGGGGAAAGCCCCTATGCAAAACCTCATATTGACTGGAAAAAAATTGAACCCCTGATGGATTATTTCATCGGTACGTTCGACGATGACGTGACGGCGCGTCCCGTCAATATTCGGCATGAGCCAGGCAAGACCTGCTTTACCCTTCAGCTACTGCGTGCCACCCGCGAAAATTATTCAGAGAATTGGGATGAACAAGAAGATCTGACCAATCCCTATTATCGCCCACATCAGGGAAATGATCCTGAACTGTCCGGTGAATTGTTGCAGGCTGACCACCCGACACATGCCCGCCACGGGGAAAAGTTTCCAATGGAAGCCAACTTTGAAATCAATACGACCGGGAAATCCCGCGATGAGGCGGACAAAATGATAGAGGATTTTGCAGCGATGGTCGATAAGTCAGCTAAAAACGCTGTCGGTATGCAATTCAGAGCCTTTGTCATGGCAGGTAACAAAGATAAAATTAAACCGGCTCAGGACTATCGCACTGAAACCGTTGCCAATGATTTTGCGCAAGCGATACAGTCGAATCTACATAGCTTTAAAGGCAGCGGAATTGTTCTCGATAATGCGTCATTGAATGCAAGTATGCAAAAAAGGCTTGAAATGGCACAACAGAGACTGGATAGAGCGCGCGCCAATGGTACCCGTCCTAAAAAACCAGGTACGGCACAGTATACTGATCAAGCATTCGATCATATTATTGGTGAGTCGGAAGACTGGGCTGGCAAGATCGAAAGGGGTTCGCCTTTCTCTAGCCGAATACATTAACTTCAGCGACCCCCTCTAGCGCTACCGCGTTGAGGTTGTTCACCGGTGTCTACGTCTATCCCTGGTTGCTGCTTTATCCATTCTACGGCATCATGGTCAAGGCAGAATTCATTATGGGTGTTAGGTATCACTTCAGTGCGCTTATAAGCGCAACCTACCCACGTGCCGTCATCCATATCCGCACCTATATTATGCGGGTCTTTTTTGAGTGCTTCTTTATGCTTCCTTTCAATGCGTCTCCATAAGGCATCAAATGATTTATAGCTGGCATGACGAGGATGGATGTTGAGTTCCAACATGACTTCTTCCTTATTCTGCCAGAGAGGGCTTTTTACCTCAAATAACTTGTCTTTATGATCAACCCACCACTCAAGGGACTGGTCCGCAGTTGCGCCATGTGCCAACTGAAACAATTTTTGTAACCCTTCCGATGAGAAATATAATTTTGGCTGATTGCGATCGATGCAAAACTGTACGTCGTAATTCAGGCGAAAATGGATGCCATCTATATCGAGTACGCGCTGGTAATTGTTGCGCCGGTGATAGGCTTCTTCAATTTTGAGAGTAATTTCATCGATTTTTGCCTGCGGGATATCTACCAGACGCCGCGCTGACTCCTTGCTGTAGAGATATTTCTTGGGCTCTGGCAGTTTGCCAAATAAAGCGAATCGGCAGGCATTAGCCGCCTCTTTATTCATACAAAATGTCGCCTCGTTGGCCCCGGTGCGGAAATAGCCCATACCGGGATGCCTACTTGATCCCACGGCAAATCGTTGGCCATTGATAAAGACATTGTCCTGTTCCGCGTCACGGATGTCCAGTTCCTGTTGGCGACTGTGACGCTGGTCATACAGTCCTTGCAAGGGCATAAAAACGTATTTTTCGAGGATGTCTTTATTCATGCCGATCTTTTTTGCCATCTCAGCAACAGTAAGCATAAAATCAGGTTTTTTATCGCTAGCCTGAGCTTGGCGCCGCCGGGATGCAAACATTTCGATATCTCGAGTGCGGTAATATGCCCTAAGGTCTCGAATTTCCTCTGGCCAATAGGGTTCTAGGGGTTCTCCACGCGGTCCGCGTGATGTAGTAGGCGGATATTCATAGTCACCCGGCAATGAATGATAGCTTCCTGCCAGTTCACCGAAGATAGGAGAATCTTTATAGGGATCGGGGAAGCTGAAAATCGTGGCGTGCGGCTTGAGTCTGTGTGTGCGCAGAACGCGGCCGCCCATTTGCAATACCTCGATAGGCGAACCCGACGGCCAGGTCATAAAACATAGCTCTGCTCGTTCGTCATCGAACCCATGAATAAGAATATCGGCGTTGGTTAGTGCTTTAGGAGCTCCTTCGTTTCCGCGCTTATAGTTGGCAATGACGCCGTGAAATTCTCGCTTGTTCATTGTGCCATGAACTGGCTGAGCATAAGGCGCAGTTTCATCGGCATGCATGGCCGTATTGATTTGTGCTGCCAGACGGTGGGCGTGATGTATGTTTCTGCAATACCATACCGATTTCATATTTCGATAAGGTACATGCGTGATAGGATCAAACCCATGTTGCAAAATTCGTACAGCATCGTCATCACGTGCCTGTTGTCTGAGAATTCTTTTGCGTACGGTATCTTTTAATAATCTATCACCCTCAAAACTCGCATCTGGGTTATAGCCGCTCTCAACGATGACATTGCGATAGCCGGAAATCTCGTGATCCTGCACGGCATCGTTAATGCGGGTCAGGTGGATCGGTTGGTCACCGCCGAACAGGTAGTCGCCAATGGTTTGGCCAGATTTATAGAGATGCGTCGCAGTCGCACCGATGGTGAGGGTGGCGGGATCACCCAGCTTTGTTACCTGATTATTATCGTCAACTGCTTCGTTGAAGACATGTTCACGGATAAATTGACGGGTATTATCGCCACGAGGCCGTGTATGCACTTCGTCCAGCAGCGTGGCTGCAAAATCATGGACATTGACGCGTCCCTCTGCCGCAAGACTCATAAATGCATCATAGGTCATCACCACGATGTGTTTATTCAACGAATCTTGCTGTTTTGTTGGATTTGCCGTTGCATCATAGACACCGATTTTGTCTTCGGGAATATTGAAAGCATATTGTTTCTCCGGTGTACGAAATTTTTCTACGCCCATTTCGGCAGCAAATTGCTCATTGAGTACATTGGTAGGGGTCAATACCAGTACACGCTTGTCCCATTTCATTTCACCGGTTTTTTCACCACTATTGATCCCCATGATGAAATCGATGAGGCTGACGGTTTTACCAGTGCCTGTCGGACGGACAAAGTAGCCACGTGAATGGAAATCTCTCTCGCCTTCGTCACGCTCGTAGAGCCATGACAATATATCCTGGGCCAGACGCATTTGCCCGGGGCGGAGAATGGCTGAATGTTCCCGGCGTGCGACGTGTGCTCTATAGCGTTGGCGTAGGACGCGAAGCTGAGTGGAATCCATTATGGGCCTCTATAGCGATTAAGTTGCTATTTTAGCCCAATAATATAGATAAAATGTGACGGTTCTGTTAAGATTAGTAAATGTTTGATTTTTAATACTATTATCACCTCAAAGGTATCAAAAAATCTGGACTAGGATTCAAATTGAGCAAATAGCAAACTGATAGATTTATTTGCTTTGTAGCTGTTTAACGTGCCTCAAAAACGCCCCTAAACATTATCAGTGGGCCGAAATATTTCTCATGGCATTGGCCCGGATCAGTGCCATATCAGGATAGGTTGCAACCCCAAAGATTACCAATTGTCACATAATCTTCATTTCATTAGAAGACGCAATATTGCTAAAGATGGCATAGCGGGGTCATTAATCTTTATGCCCGGTAATGCTGTACCAAGAACCGTATTGAATGATGCTACATAACAAGGCATGGTATTAATATATCTCGGGGGAAGAAAGTCATGGGCCTTAATAATTATAATTCCTATAATAAAAGAGCGGTAGATAGATATACTAGACTGATCAATTCCAGGCGCATGACATCGGCAGAATTAACACTTTTGGGGGAAACTAAAAAATTGCCCGACAAAATGAGTCCCATGCCGGGTACAGAGAATCAGGAAATCAGCCGGATGGAGGTAGAGGTTGGAGAAGCGCATTTCCTCACTATGTTGACGCGTGACATCGGCCGGCAACATGACAGGCCGATGAAGGCGCTTGATATTGGGACATTCACCGGCCATTCCGCGGGAGCGATGGCCAGGGGCATGGAGAACGGCGGCACGGTTATCACTATCGATGTCAACGATAAGTACAAATCCATTGCCGAACAGTATTGGAAAAAAGAAGGCATTGCAGACCGCATTGATTATCGCATTGAACCAGTGGGCGCAGAGAGTCAGGGTGGCGCGCGGAAGGTACTGGAAGAATTGGTGAACAACTGGGAAGAATTAGGCACGTACGATATTGTGTTCATCGATGCTGACAAGACGGGTTATAAACATTACTATGAAGAGGCATTGAAACTGTTGCGGCCAGGCGGCAAGGTGATATTCGATAATATGCTCTGGAGCGGACGCGTTACTGATCCGAATGCCAACGACCCCAATACAGATGCGCTCCGTGACTTAAATATGGAGATCAGCAGGGATCCTAGAGTGGATGCCGTATTACTCAATGCCGACGATGGTATTATGATAGCAGAAAAATGTGGGTTCACCCGGCAGATAGTGAAATCCACCGAAGGTAAAGTGCCGGGTTAAACATTGGCAATATAACCGCGGAATCTTATGCCAGAGCAATCGCAGCCAAAAGAAATCGCCATCATCGGCGGGGGCCTTGCCGGCTGCCTGACTGCGCTCATGCTCGCCAAAGAACGGGTAGTGCATCCCGATAAAACGACGTCTCCCAAATATAATATCACCATCATCGAAGCGCAGTCTACAGTCTTGAACGGCGCCAGTGTGGTTGCTTCCCGCCTTCACCTGGGCGGCGAATATCCGCTCGATGAAGTAACCGCCAATGATTGTTTGAAAGGAGCGGTTATCTGGAAACTGCTGATGCCGAAAGGCATTTATACGCCGACGCCGCCGATGAAATTCCTGATCGCACAGGAAACACAGGAAGAGGGGAAACTAACCGAAACAATGTATAAGCAGGCCTATGATAAGATTAAACATAACTACGGAATAGCCATCACTAAAATTAAATACACCGCCGGACGCCGCACAGAACAAAAAGAAACAGAGCAAAAATTATTTGGTCCCAAAGAGGGTCTCTTCAAGGACCTCGACCCCAAAGACTATGCCGATTACAATCAGGGCGAGACCGAAATCGCTGCTGGATTCCGAAGCCAGGAGTTGGGACTCAATGTGCCTAAATACCTAGCCATGATCCAGCATGAACTGGAGGCGCAAAAAAATATTACTATTCTTACTAAGCATAAAGTTAACGAAAACGGCGTTTATGGCTCGCTGAAGAATAAATTCATCATTCACTGCCAAAACGGCACTATCAAAGAACATGACGGCCAGCACAAAAAATTTGATCAGGTCATCATGTCAGCCTGGCGCGGCAACCCGGCTATCACTCCTCATCTGGACAAGAAAAAACCCGTCACCGTTTTCAAGCGTGCCATGTTGCTGGTGGATTTACCGGAAGGATGGAAAACGCCGCCTGCTTTCATCATGCTGGGCCAGAATGGTGGGATGCTTGCCCCTTACAACGATAAAATAGCGATATGTTATTTGCCCACAGAAGAGGCTGCGTACCGCAAGGCTTTTCGCCTTACAGAGGCTAATGGCAGTCTCCCAAAGACATGGGACAGATTATCAAAGGACGACAGGAAGGAGTGGACGGATCGCTATTTTGCCTTACTGAAAAAACGTTTTCCCATTTTAGAAAGCGCAAAAAATCCCCGCCTACTGATCCGCGATACGCTGAGTTTTCAGCAGGATTTAACTATGCGGCGAGACGAAACAGTGACGGAAATCAAAGCGCCTGTTATGCGCGTGATCCTGCATACCCAACAAGAGCCGGAGGTGGTAATGACACAGGCTCACATGCAACATATGGAAGCCGACCCTTATGAGAGCCCCTTAGAAATCAAGCCGGGGGTGCTTACGATATACCCCACTAAGGCAACCTACAGCGTACGCGCTGCCGTTCAGGCCGCCGCCCTAGTGAATGAGCGCAGTGAGTATCCCGAGAGGAGCACATTAGTGGCACTGGAGGAGGATACGCTGGACCTTATTTTAAGAAAGCCTTCTTTTTCACTGGCGGATATGCAAGAGCTTGATCCTATTAAAGATAAAACATATTTTGAAAAATTCTTTAAGAAACACCGTGACCTTGCCGGCGGGTGGAAAATACTGGAAAACACGTGGCCTTTCCAAGAAATTCCGAATGGTACACAACCGTGGGTAGATAGATCCCAAGGAAAAGGCTGGGGACTAAACCCTATTTAAAATTTATCCCTCATTCATTATACATAAGTGATAATGGGCTAGTTCGTCCAAAAGAAAAGACCGAGCAATGACAATTATCCCTATTCTAAATCAATATCTTAATGAACAGCTGCTACGCGATCCGAAAGCACTGAGGATTATTCTTGACGCCGCCGATATCCCTATCAACTATTGCAGCGTCGACAGTACGTTCCTTTTTGTTAATAAAACCTATGCCGCCTGGTATGGGCGTACGCCGGAACAGATTATCGGTAAATCCCTTATAGAACTTTTGGGTGAGGAAGGACACGAAACCATTCGCCCTTATTATGAACGCGCCTTAAAGGGTGAGCATTTTCGCTATGAAACCGAGATCAACCTCTCCATAGGATATCGCTATATCCAGTGCGGCTATACCCCGGTAACCAACAATAATGGCATTGTCACCGGGTGGGTAGGTATTATCTACGACATGACCCAGCGGCACCTGATGGAAAAAGAGCTCTATGAAAACGAAATCGCCTTGAAGCTGGCAAAGGAAAAAGCGGAGACAGCCAATGTTGCCAAATCAGAGTTCATGGCTACGATGAGCCATGAAATCCGTACGCCAATGAATGCTGTGCTCGGCCTTGCCCATATCCTTAGAATGAGCGTACCGCTCACATCTAAGCAGGAAGAATACATCCATACGTTACAACTCAGTGCCCAATCTTTGCTTACGCTTATCAATGACCTGCTGGATTTCAGCAAGACCGAATCCAATCGTATCGATTTGGAGCATATCCCTTATCAATTTTCTTCCATTATCGAAGAAATCGTATCTATGTTTGCGGTGCAGGCGCAGGAAAAAGGCGTGACGATACATTATGTCAAATCACCCATAAGTGATGCGTCGTTTTTAGGGGATCCTTTGCGCGTCCGGCAGATATTGACCAACCTTATCAGCAATGCCCTAAAATTTACTCACGAGGGAGCTATCACCATAGCACTTTCTACCACTCCCAGCTCCGAACCGGAGAACGTTTACGTGCATGTGAGCGTCAAAGATACCGGTATTGGTATCCCCGCCAATAAAATTTCATCGGTGTTCGATAAATTCATGCAAGCAGATATGTCCATCACGCGCCAGTATGGGGGCAGCGGACTTGGGCTTGCCATTAGCAAGAACCTAGCAGAATTGATGGGCGGTTCTATTACTTTAAAAAGCGAGCTGCGCAAAGGATCGGAATTCATTCTTCACCTGCCTCTGGCGTATGCCGAGGAAAGCACAGGTTTTTCTGTCGCGCTACCGCTGACAAACAGTCCCAATACTCCCATAAGCAAAAAAAATATTTCCGTACTTCTCGCCGAGGACCATCAACCCAACATATTGGTGGCAACTACCTTGCTGGAAAGCATGGGCTATTACTGCGATGTGGCGCGTACCGGCAAAGAAGTCCTCGCCAGGTTAAAGGATCGTGCATATGATATTGTCCTGATGGACGTGCAAATGCCGGATCTAGATGGCTATGCCACAACGCGTTTCATACGGGAAATGGAACGGAAAACCGGCAATAAAAAAATTCCGATTATCGGTGTCACGGCACACGTGATGGCGGACAGCATCGAGAAATGTTTTAAGTCAGGAATGAACGATTATATAGCTAAGCCTTTCGACGCTGAGACTTTAAGACAAAAGATTTTGGCATTAGCGTAGAGTTGAACACTATCACTTTATCTCTTGTAAAAAACAGAGATACCCTCTAGGGCGTTATTTTAATAATTCGTTCTTACATTGCACACTTTATGCTATCTTCCCTCTATCGTTGCCATACCCGCTCGTGGTGCCAATGAGTTGGGGGCGATATTATACCACGCCCGATACTTCACAACATTCACAATATCGTAATACTGCTTTAGCCGCTTGCTCGGTTTTTGAGGGTAAATCCTCCCCACATTTTGAAATTATTTCTTTTGCTTCCGCGACTGCTTTTTGCGGTGTAGTTGGACAGTAATTCGCGGTGCGCTCCCACTCTGCGATAAAATCTTGGACGACTCATCCCTAACTCATCAGCAGCTTTGGTCTTATTGCCATTACAAAATCTTAAGGCGTTTATCAATATGTCTTGGAGTACGTCATCAAATGGGCGGAGCCTATCGCCTTTATTTAATTTGATGAAAATGTCAAAAGGCTTGAAAATGGGCACTTCTACATTTTCCTGCTTCATATGGCGTACATTTGATTCCTTCTTTACTGGTGGATTCATAAGTTCATCAAGGGGTATCCCAAGAACTTTAGCTATACGCGCTAATTTAACCGCAGAGGGATTACTATTTTTCCCTGAAATAACATCATAAATGAAGTAGTTTCCAACCTGCGTCCGCCT
>Ga0206952_10183_pt2 | contig 12410 bp, 15 predicted proteins | sample Alteio_BWOrgHeat_39_FD_152966 | JGI IMG/M metagenome (GOLD analysis project Ga0206952, IMG submission 152966) | Enriched cells from forest soil in Barre Woods Harvard Forest LTER site, Petersham, Massachusetts, United States -... | ecosystem: Environmental > Terrestrial > Soil > Temperate forest >... | reverse complement strand
GCCGCCGCATGTGCGGAAGCACGGCGCGATTTACGCGCACGGGGCCAAGAAAATTCGTGTCCATCAGGCGCTGCGCTTGCTCCGTGGTGACAGCTTCCTCCAGCCCCGTTAGGAAGTACCCGGCGTTGTTGATGGCGATATCGATGCGGCCGGCCTTGGCGACCGCAGCATTCACAGCCCGCTCCACCGAGGCGTCGTTGGTTACATCCATTTCAAGGACGGATATGGGCAGTGAATCCTTTTCCGCAAGCGTACGGATCTCGGAGGCATTCTTGGCATTGCGGCCTCCGGGGTCACGCATCGTCGCGAAAACCGTGTGCCCTTTGCGAGCCAGCGTTTCAGTGAACAGTCTGCCGAAGCCGGTGCTGGTTCCGGTGATGAGAACCACTTGCTTAGCATTCATGATCGTCTCCTCCTTATGGCGCTACCGTGAACCCATTTGATGCCAGAAGTAAAGCGCTAGGTTACAAGAGATGCACGGAACAGATTGGCCGGTGGGGCGCACTCGGCACGGTAAGCCACCTTGGCTGGTCTACACTTTGCGATCTTTAACTTTGCAAAGGGTGGACATTTCTGCCGCGTCCCGACCGCTTCATTCGTTCGGCGATCCTTCCACTGATTCCATGAATTGCCTCACCGTGACAATCTTGATCCCCCGATACATACCCAGTTTTAGTAAGTGCCTGTCCCCGCTGACGATAAGATCGGCCTTCCCCTTCACGGCGCATTCCAGCACGCGGTTATCGTCCGGGTCATCGACGATCACTTTGAGAACTTCTCCCGGTTCCACGATCTCGCCAAGGGTTTCCAGTCTCGCACGCAGGAAGGCCGTGTCCTCCATCGTCATTTCAAATTTTGCCCGGAGCTTTTCGTCGAGTTCGTCAGGCAGGGCGGGAGAGAGGATGAGCGTAAAGGCTCCCAGAATCGCTAGGTCGAGAACAGAACCGGGGAAGCCGCCAAATAGCAAAGCCGAAATATAGACATTCGTATCCAGAACGACGCGGCTCATCGACGCTTGCGGCGGCGATGTTCATCCGAGAGACGCTCGACATCGGCTTCGCTGGTGACGCCAAGCGCTTGACCCTTCGCGCGCGTACGCGCCAGGAAACTTTGCCATTGCGTATCTGGGGCCATGTAGCGCCTCAGGGCTTCGCGGAACAGCTCACTCATGGTCCGGTGTTCGCGCGTCGCCAATTCTTGGGCTTTGACCAGCAGCTCGGGCGGCAAAGTAATCGAAACAGTCTTCGCGGTACGCATAGTCAACATTGTAAAACATTGACAGACACTGTCAAGCAGGATCTCCCTCTGCTATCCTGTTTCTGCAGGGTACCCACGATCTCGATCGCCGCCCTCTTCCACTTCCGTCGGAAAAATCTCTTCAAACCTCCCTTACCACGGCCAAGTCGTGCCGTCGTAACTCAGGAATTTTCCCGTCAGCTCCATCGGATTCCCTTCGAGCACTTTGCGCATGCCTCCAATGCTCTGCTCCGGCGTCAGCGTCGCGTTCGCGCCTCCCATGTCCGTCTGCACCCATCCCGGGCTGAATATCACCACGCTGATTCCCCGCGGCTCCACTTCTTTCGCCAGGATGGACATCGTCATGTTTAACGCCGCTTTGCTTGTCCTGTATTGATAGGCGATTCCAAATCCGAGCGTGGTTCCCACCGTTTGCAGTGAACCCATCCCCGAGCTGATCGCGATGATCTGTTTCCGCTTGCTGGCCGCGACGTTTTCGATCAGCGCCTCGGCCACCCGGATCGCTCCCAGCACGTTGGTTTCGAAGGACTCGCGCCATCCAGCAAAATTGAGGCCGCCAAGTTTGTCCCCGTTTCGCGTATAAATGGCCGAGTTCAGGACCAGCAAATCCACCGGCTTGCCGCGCAAAGTTTCCGCTAGCTGTTTGACGGATTCATCGCTCGCCACATCCAGCCCGCGTAAAGACACGTTTTTGTTTTTCGCCAGCTGCTTCAATTCCTCGCTGCTTTTTGGATTACGCGCAGTCGCAATCACGTCCCATCCGTCCGCTGCATATTGACGCGCAAATTCCAACCCTAGCCCGCGATTTGCTCCAGTAATCAAAACACTCGGCATGATCGGTCTCTCCTCCGTGCGCCAAATCCCTGGTCAGAACGAGAGCAGGCGCAACTCCCCGCGCATATCTCTCCTAACGCGCAATCCATTGGATGCTCCATGTCTTTTTTCGTCACCCGGAGGATGGCCACGCCCGGCGCTGGTTTCAATGTTCGACCAATTTAATGGATTCGCGTCATCTCAATGAGATATTCTTCGACACTCTTTAGGTTTTTCGATTTTGCGTTCATGATTCTCTCAAGCCACACGCCATCTGCCGCAAGTCTTACGACACGAAGCTCGATTCTCGAATCAGTTCTCGAATGTCTCTTTAGGCGTTCGCTCAGCCAGTTATTCCAAACCCGCCCGACCTGATCTTTAGAGGCCATCAGACTCAAGAGCGCGCCCCAAATTTTACGTTCAGCTGCGCCTTCGGAGAATGCGGCCCTGATGTATGCGCGAGTAAAGCATCCGTCGGAATTCTCTTCCTCCGCCATCAGTCGGTCAAACTGCTTGTCCAATCGCGTCAATAGCAGCTGCATCAGCTCCGTCACCAACGTCTCTTTGCTGTCGAAGTGATGAAAGAAAGCCCCCTTCGTAACGTCCGCCAATTCGCTCACTTTGTTGACGGTGACATCCGCCATGCCCTTGGTCGCGGCGAGTTCGAAGGCGGCATTCAAGAGGGATTCTCTAACGAAGAGAGGGTCCTTCTTTTTCATGTACGCGTTTTTTACTTTAGTCGCCTTCATTTTCCAAAGTCTCCTCAACGTCTCAAAATTGTATTCCATTGCATGAGCCAGTGGCGCAAATAAACGGCTTGCTTTCAAAGATACCGTCTGGTATCTTTAGTGGGAGCGCTCTTCAAAACGGACCGCAACGCTGCTGGATCCGTTTTGGTAGGGCCATTTTGAAGACCAACTTGTGAAGTGAATCATGAACGGTTTTGGATTGAGCGGGAGGAAGACTGTCGTTGACGCGGAATTAGCAGTGGCTCACCTTGTTTTTAAGGTGGCTGACCTTAAGCGCAGTTGCCAATTCTACTCCAATCTCGGCCTTCCTCCATTTGCTGTTGACGAAAAGCTTGCAATCGTTGAACTACGTGGAGGCACTCATCTTCTATTGTTCGAAGTTGGGCTGGCTGGAGAAGAGGTAGCGGAAAGTTTGACAGGACAATTCCATGAAAGATTGTCTGAGCGCTTTGACCTCATGATTAAAGGCAAAGGCCTGAATGAATTGAAAAAATATCGGTCGGAGTTAATCAGTCGGGGAATCGCAGCAGGAGAGATCCCTGATGAATCTTTTTTTGGACATCATCTTTTTTGCGTAAAGGACCCCGATGGGAACGGTATAACAATTTACACTAGCCACGCATTTTAAACTCAGAAAGCTCAGGAACACGAACGTTTTCTCATATTGTTTAAGAACACCCGTTTTGTCCATAACGAGTGGAGATTTTCCGAATGGGGTAAACTTCCCGTCTGGTCCCCCGTTTCTACTTCTCTTCGCGCTAGGGCCGGCTGCTTATGCGTACCCGTCCGGCTTCTATTACGGTAAACGCATTACGCAGCCGCGGGCCCAGCTTCGCGACTGCCTCAACCACCGTCGCGGGCTTAGCTTGACGCGCGCGGCTATCAAACCTGACCAGAATCACTCCGGCCGAGGACCGGCCGCGCGCATATACCAATTCGCCGAAGTCCCGATCCTCCGTGATAAGCACGCGCTTCTCATTCAGAGCGCGCTCCAGAACCTGCTCGTCCGTCGCGCCTCTCGCGACTTCGGCAATCGCAACCACATCATGAGCCGCCTCACGTAGCGCACGGACGACAGGCCCGGCGCAGCTTTCGTCGGCTAGGAAGTTCCTGCTTCAGGATTTGCCAGGAATCGGCGTGTCGGGCAGCAGCACCACTTCTTCGTGAGCCACGCTGGCCGCGCCGTAGGCCACTGCCGCCCGGATGTCTTCCGTTGTGAGGTGCGGGTAGTCTTGCAGCAGTTCACCCTCGCTCGCGCCCTCCGCGAGCTTGTGCAGGATCAGCTCCACCGTGATTCGTGTCCCCCGAATCACGGGCTTCCCCATCATAATCGCCGGGTTAATCTCGATTCGCTCGGTCGTCATTGCCATCCCTTTCACTCATCATAGCGCCAATCCACAACGGAAAACATCCCGTCTGTCCCTGGCTTCCCCTTTCTGCTTTCTAGTTTCTGCCTTCTAGTTTGCTGAGGCTCCTTTCTCTCCCAATTTTCCCATTTCCGTTTTCTAAATCGAGAAACTCAGAGACACGAACGTTTTCTCATATTGTTTAAGATCTCCAGTTTTGTTCATAGTGCGTGGAGATTTTCCGAATGGGGCAAACTTCCCGTCTGTCCCCCGTTGCCGTCCATCGATGATTGAGCGTGCAGAACATGGCGTTGTGTCAGGGGCAGTCAGTCAAGCTTATTGCTGCATAATCAGTGGCGAGTAGTGGTTGAGAACCAACCGCCAGTGCCCTTGCTGCTTTACCCATACTCTCGTAAAGCGGTTGTCACGGGGGACAGCTTTGCCTCTGTCTTGACCATTCATTGTGGAGCGGCCAGTCTCGACAGCCGTGTTTCCGTAGATGCGCACCTGAACTTCGTCGGTGGTGATGGACTGAAATTTTAATTCACCGGACGTAAAATCTGAAATCACCTGCGGCTTGGTTCTCACGGCGCCGCTTGGCCCTACCCCGATAAAATCGGCAGCATAGATGCGCTCAAGGGCCGCCGCATCAGCATCGATCTGCGCCTGAATGCGTTCATGATCCAGTTGCCTTATGACCTGCTCAATGCTTCCTCTTCGATCCCCGCTCGCGCTCGGTCTTTGTCCTAGGGCGATAGAGGCCGTCGTAAGGACTAGGACGGCTATGACAATTGTTCGTCTCATGGAGAGTTCACCTTGAAACTCAGGGACAGACGCAACGGTTCCTCATATTGTTTGAAAAAGGCCCGTTTTGTCCATAACGAGTCGAGATTTTTCGCATGGGGTAAACTTCCCGTCTGTCCCTCGTTTCTTGTCCCTCGTTTCTCAACGTTAGGAGGGTTGCATGCTCATTGATGGCACGATTGCGGTTCTCTTGGTCCTCTGTGCGTGGCGCATGGCCTATCTTGGGGTGCATGCGACCATTCACCCGCCAGAATCGAAAAAAGGACGAAGCAAGAAGTCCCTTAAGAGAGAATTTTATCTGATTGGTGGTCTTTCAACGGTTTTGATTCTTATTCAAGTCTATCGTGCGGATAAAACATACACTGCCCTAGTCGGGGAAATTCAAAAGGGACGCAACGCCTCGGTGTCCATGTTTACCGTAATCCCGACCGGACGACGACAGACATTGACCGATGGCCAGTCGCTTCAGTTCGACGTGAAATTCATGGTCAGGGAAAATACGGCTAGAAACTTGAGAGACGCAGTTCAACTCTATCTGACTGATAAACCGCCTACGTTTGACGTTAGCAGGGCTGTAATCAATCAAAAGCACAGAAGCCCCACAACTAAATTATCAACCATCTCATTGCCACTGACTGAACAGCAGATCCAGGGGATTATGGATGGGACATCAACCCTGTATATTGTCGGGACTGCGCATTGGGTGAATCCCTCAGGTTCCGATGGACACTCTGACGACTGCACTTATTTGCAGACGCCGCAGTTTAGATATTTAACTTTTGAGAACGCTATCTGGCACATATGCGGAGTGTAAAGAACTATGGCGGGTGGCAACCCATAGTACGCCGAAATCACTTTGGCGGGTGGCGCACCCTTTTGGCGGGCGGGTGGGCCAGCCTCCATGCATCAAAAGTGAACGCTTCATCGCACGTCCACCGGGTCGCCAGTCTTGTGCTCCTCAATTTGGAACCGCAAGAATCGGTGGATGGCCTCAACAGCCTCTTTGCTCGCGGAAGAAATAACCACGCGTCCTCCATTCGGAGTTTCCTCGAACGAATATTGAATATCTTTCCGCAGCCGCTTCATGTCCGGTACCCCGGGTGGAACGGTATCGTGAACAAACATCGGAATATCGAAATCTCCGTTTTGAAATGCCTTTGCGATATGCCCTAAATGCATCCTGACTTCGTTTCGATTGGTAGCGTTGGCGGAGTCGTTAGCCTCAACTTGGATCACCCCTCCATTCGGCTTCAACAAGAAGTGATGCGTCGTGGCAGTTTGAGAAAAGCCCATGCCCTTTTCGCCGCGCTCATTCATCTGCGTATGCGCGGCGTGCATGGGACACTCGGTCTGCGATTCCGGTTTCTGGTTTGATTGAGCAGAAATTCCTGCTGCGAGTGCGACTAGAAGAATCAGTTTCATAGCTCCCCCCGTTTTTGAATGCCGCGACCCGCAATTCGTTTGCGGGTCTTCGGGTGAGTTGCGAACGTTTCCAGCAGTCGAGCCTGTTTGCCGCGAGGTGTCTTGGCTAGCACCCGGTCCCACGCGAAAAGCGTTGAACGTAATTCGCGTCGCCACGATTGCAACTCTCGAAGTTTCTTCTCGAGGATCGCAAGCTTTTCAGCAGCCATCCTCCGAACCCGGCGACAGGGTGCGCCCCCGCTGTTCCGTTCGCGAAGGATGTCTGCCAATTCCGCTACCGAGAATCCGATGGCCAGCCCCGCTCGAATCAATCGCACTCGAGCGAGACTCTCCGGCGGAAACACCCGGTAGCCCACGGAAGTTCGGGCGGCAGGAGACAAAAGCTTCCGCCGCTCGTAGAAGCGAATCGTGTCCGCACTTACATCGGAAAGACGAGCCAGTTCACCGCAATACAGGGGTCGAATTGTGGAAACTTTGGAACTCACACGATCAGCCTAAAGCTTGGAATCAGTTCCAGGGTCAAGCCAATTCTCACTCTACGCCACCCGGGCGTGTTGGCGCACGCTAAGTGCTTGGCACTCAATGGGGTGGCCTACGCTTTGCGGTTTTGTTTTTGCAAAGCGTGGGACACTCTTCGCTTCGTCCTGTCCCACGGATACCGTTAACCCTCCTCCCCAACCATTCGATCCCCAATTCTCCCCATTCCCTGCATTTCACTTAGCCTGTCGTCACTCCCATGCTATCCTCTTCCGTGTACGCCGAATTCCATCCCCGCCGCGCCGCCTCTCACTCCCGCGCGTTCTCCAATTCCTTCTTCTTTTCCCCGGCCTTCAACGATTCAACGGACCAACATCCAACCAACATTCAAGTGCCCCCGAAAGCACGCGATACAAGAGCTTTACTCCATCGCCGACACCCCGCCCCCCTAAGTCCTTTAGCCGCAACACTTATGGACCTCCCCGCAAGTGTTGCATACAAAAGACTTACGGAAAACCTAACTCCTTTAGATGCAACACTTACAAAAAACCGGGGGGAGGGGTGCACCCTATCTTTCACTCCGTTCCACCAAATTCCAGCCGCCCCTGTGTTTTCATTCACTTACAAATTGCCCATTTTCTATCCCCTTTGTTTTGACATTCATCCATCGAATGGGGGGGTGTACTCCCCCCTCGTCCCACATTGGAACTCAGCGCCTCAGTGGCTCCGTGCCAATCCCCTTTCCCGCCCCGATCGAAACGTTCAAACGTTCAAACGTGCCAACGTTCCTCGCCTTGCCGCCCGCCGAGAGGCGTCGTACACTTTGGTGCATCCTGACGAAACCATGAGGACTCGCCCGTGACCACACCAGCACAATTCGTTCCCGCTTCCCAACTCGCTCGCAGCGCCCGCAGCGACGAAGTCGTCGCCAAGCACAAAAAATACCTCTGGCCCTCGGTCACCAACTACTTCCAGCAGCCCCTGGTCGCCGACCGCGGCCAAATGCAGCACCTCTGGGATCTCGACGGCAACAAGTACCTCGATTTCTTCGGCGGCATCCTGACCGTCTCCGTCGGCCACTGCAACCCCAAGATCTCCAGCAAAGTCACCGCGCAAGTCAACCGCCTGCAGCACACCTCCACGCTCTATCCCAACGAACACATCGTCGCCCTCGCCGAAAAAATCGCGCACATCACGCCGGGCAATTTGCAGTCCAGCTTCTTCACCAGCTCCGGCAGCGAAGCCAACGAAGCCGCCATCCTCCTGGCGCGCATGTCCACCGGCAGCTACGACGTGGTGGCCCTGCGCCACGCCTATTCCGGAAGCTCGGCGCTAACGAAAGCCGTCACCGCGCACGCGCCCTACCGCAAAGGCGGCGTCATCAGCGTGGGCATCTCCCACGCCGTGAATCCCTACTGCTATCGCTGCCCGCTGCACCTGAAATATCCCGAGTGCGAAGTGGCCTGCGCCGATGACGTGGAAAACCTCATTCAAACGGGCACCAGCGGCAATATCGCCGCCTTCATCGCCGAACCCATCCAGGGCGTCGGCGGCTTCATCACTCCGCCGAAGGAGTACTTCAAAATTGTTTTCAAGATCGTTAAAAAATACGGCGCCCTCTTCATCGCCGACGAAGTCCAGACCGGCTGGGGCCGCACCGGCAAAAAGTGGTTCGGCATCGAGCAGTGGGAAGTCACGCCGGACATGATCACCAGCGCGAAGGGCATGGCCAACGGCGTGCCCATCGGCCTCACCGTCACCACGCCCGAAATCGCCGGCAGCTTCCAGGGCGCGAACATTTCCACCTTCGGCGGCAATCCCGTCACCAGCGTCGCCGCGCGGGCCACCATCGAATTGATCGAGGAAGAAAATCTCCGCGAAAACGCCCACGTCGTCGGCGCCTATTTCCGCGGCAAGCTCGAAGAGCTGCAGGCCAAGTATCCGCTCATCGGTGACGTTCGCGGCATGGGCCTCATGGAGCGCGCCCGCCAGAACGGCCTGCTCATCGGCAAAGGCGGCCTCTACGGCAACACCCTGCGCATGGCCCCCATGCTCAACACCACCAAGCCCGACGTGGACGAAGCCATCAAGCTCCTCGACAAATCCTTCAGCGAGGTCCGTCATTGATCCAGAAATCGAGCCAGCCTTCGAGAGCGCAATGGAAAACGAAAAGTGTGCTTGCGGCGCTGGCTCTTCTTTTTTTCGCGACCGGCGCATTGCCTCTTCACGCCCGCGCGCAGGCCGTCGACAAAAAATCTCTTTGGAAATCCGTCCCGTTCGCCATCGTGAAATTCAACGACGACGCGCCGAAATCCTGGAACATGTATCACTCGGAGAAAAAAGGCCTGCTGCTTTTGCATCTTTGGAAACGCTACTTGCTCCTGGATGTCAAAGGAGAAGAAGTCTTCGAGATCGACCCGCAAACCGTGAAGCCCGCCGGCGACGACGTCGAATGGTCGCTCACCGATAAACCCGAGCAGCCCATCGAAACTCCCGAATGGAAAACGCGCGACCTCGTCTCCGTCGAACGCATCCGCTTCCGCCTCGGCAAAAACGGCTACATCCTCGAATTGCAAATCCCGTTGCAGGCCAACGGCAAGCCAATGTATTGAGGAGCAGTTTTCAGTTTTCAGTTTTCAGTTTTGGGTTTTGGGTTTTAGATTTTGAGGTTTAGGTTCTCAGTTTTTAGTTTTGGTTTCAGTTTTTGATTATTGATTGCGAATTAAATAAAAAGGAGATCAAGACCGCACACGTGAGAGGGAGAAGGCATCAGTCAAAGTCCCGTGCTCTCTTTCCTTCGCTGAAAACTGAGAACTGAAAACTGAAAATGTTTCACAACCGCCGATAGATGCCGTAATACCACGGAATGCCGAGAGCCCCAGGCTCGACGGCCACGTTGACGGCATCGCCGTCATGAAAACGATCGTAGTCGTCGGCATCCACCGCGAGGCGCTCGATTTTTTGCCCCTCGCGCCACGAACGCACGAAGATGCGCCGCGTGCCGCGCACGATGCCCGTCATGCTGTAGCGGCTGACCACCGTCGTCGGGTGATAGATCAGATTTTTTTGCGAATCCAGTTTGCCGTTCACAAAAAGGGTGAAGGAGAGAATCCACGGGATCAAAATAAATCCCGAATAAACCCGCTTCAACACTTCCAGTTCCTGGCGATTCCGCGCGCGCCGCTCGAGAATCACCGCCAGCGTCAGCGCGATGAAAAAAATCACGCCGAAAAAAACCAGCATCAAATCCAGCTCTAATGGCGGAAAAATTTGGCTGATGTACGGAAACAGCAGCGACCCCGCAAGAAAAACCGCCGTCCGTTTCATCAGTCGCGTTCGGAACATCAACTCCGCGGCCGCCGAAGTCAGTCCGCACGAGGGACACTGGTCCGCGGTGCGCTCCGAACCGCAATCAAGGCAGCGTGTCATTCGTCTCTGGTGACCGTGATTGGCCGTGCACCCATCGTTCTCGTGGCCCCGCAACGGTCCAGTCTAGTATAAGGCGGACTCAGGAGTCGCTGCCGGAGAGTGTGGAAAGAAGATCGTGGAAGAGTTGCTGGCTGTCGGATTCGGCCACCGCCACGGCGACGCCCATGCCATGTCCCGGCTCGATGCGCTTCACGAAACAATCGAGCTTGAGCGGGCGCTCGAGATTCAAGCGCGCGCTAAAACCCGCGCCAATCCACAGCGGGTCCATGGCTTCGATAAACATTCCGTTGGCGCTGATATCGCGCGTGCTGGCGCGCAGCACCGCGGAACCCCATTCGATCTCGAGGTCGGCACGGAACGAATAGCGAGGCGCCCAGCGGCGCTCGAGTCTTCGGGCTGAATGATCCGCACTGCCCATAAGTCGGGTGCAACCCCCTGCCAGGGATTACGTACCACGGCGTCAGGGCGAGACCGCCGTTCCTCGGCTCCAAGCATACGCCTTCTTTGGCCACAAAACATACGACGCCGGAAGGCAATGTTTTGTTCCCGCCATTTTATGGTTGGACACAAAAAGGGCAGCTCTACCAATTCGTATAAGTTCCCACAATTCGAATGGCATGCTGCAACTCGAATGGATCGGCGCGAGCCGGACAGCTTCGCGGCGTTCGAATGCGATGCTTAGCCCTGTTCAGACGCGGGAGGGCCTTCTGGGTTAGCGCCGCCGCGCGCGGCTTTTTCGCTGCGGCGCGTTCTGCGGTGCACTTCGGCCTGGAGATACTTGCGAAGGCCTTCCGAGACGATTCCGGGAGAGGCGAGTTCGCGAAGGTCGGAGACTGTAATCTCTGGGAGAAATGCAAGAACCATCGCGAGCGGAGAGGACGGATGGCGCACCAGCGCAAGGCGCACGTTGTACGTGATGGACCACTTGCGATGCTGCGCGATTGCTTGAATTACGTGTGTGGGGAGTTTTTCGCGCGAAAGCGTTTTCAGAATTTGTGCTTCGGTGACATTCGCATTGTCCAGAACGATGGTGGCGATTTGTATATGGCCCTCGGCGAGTAGCGCGCCCGCGACGCGCGGCGGGCCGCGGCGCGCCAACGTGATTTTCTGTCCGAGCGGCATTTGCGGAAGGCGCGCGAGCAATTGCTCTTCGGCGTTGCGCTTCAACTCGGCGGAGACTCCCGGTGAAAGCGTGACTTGGACCAGGTCCATCAAATAGAGATCGCGGAGGAGCCGCAGGCTGATGAGGCGCGGCGTCCGCGGATGAAACGCCAGCGCGCGCTTCACGCGATAACTCTTGAGCAGTGGCTTGCGCCGTGCCACTTCTTCCAGAATTTCTCCCGGGAGATTTTTCCGCTCGAGAAGCAGGCAGAGTTGCGCATCGTCGAGCGCCGGATTATCGAGGAGCGCGAGAAGCACGTCGGTTGCGGAATGATGCAGTAGCAGAGCGAGTTCTTCGCCGGTAGCGATGCGTGCGCGTTCGCGATTTGTGGTTACGTCAGACATTTCGGTTCAATTCGTCACTTCAGCGCAATCCGTGCCGCAGCCTCCGCGGGCGAAATCGCTAAACCGCCGATTTTTGCGAGAGGCAAAGCCTGCTTCAGTGCCACATCTAGCTGCGCGTCAAAAAAAGCAGAACGCCCCACGGTCCCTCCCGTCTTCGCAATCAGGATACTCTGTCGGCCGTATCCCATGTGCTCCGCGACGGTATTCACCAATGATGATAATTCGCGCGCCGCTTGCAGCAAAATCTCACGCGCAGCCGCATCGCCCGCGTCGGCCGCCGTCGCGACAATCGGAAATACCAAAGGAAAAACCGCGTCGGGCTGCTCGGCGGCGCGCCGCTCAAGTTCCGCCCAGGAAGAATAACCGAGCTGCTCCAGAATCTTGTTTCCCAAGCTGGAGTCTGTTCCCTTCCCTTCACGCTCCTTCATCGCACGCGTAACCGCGCGGGAGCCAATATCATACGCGCTGCCGTCGTCTCCCGTTCGCGGACCCTGCCCGCCGGCACGCCAGATTTGCCCCTGCGCGTCGCGCCCAATCGCAGCCGAACCAGTTCCCGCTACATTGAAACGCTGCCGCGCCGCGGCTACCGGTTTATCGCGCGGGTGGA
>Ga0206952_10255_pt1 | contig 12716 bp, 13 predicted proteins | sample Alteio_BWOrgHeat_39_FD_152966 | JGI IMG/M metagenome (GOLD analysis project Ga0206952, IMG submission 152966) | Enriched cells from forest soil in Barre Woods Harvard Forest LTER site, Petersham, Massachusetts, United States -... | ecosystem: Environmental > Terrestrial > Soil > Temperate forest >... | reverse complement strand
CATTTACATCGCTGGGAGATCTGCCTTATTCGATGTATGTGAAGGTCAGCTGAAGCGGCCAGCCGCTTCCCGCGATCACGCTCTTGATATACTTTGAGAGTTGAAAGCCTGTAGGTTCTAAAGCGGGAGTAGTTCAGTGGCAGAACGTCAGCTTCCCAAGCTGAATGTCGCCGGTTCGATCCCGGTCTCCCGCTCCATAGAATCAACGAGATAGCGAAAAGGGCTAAGAAATCTTGGTCCACTTTTGGTCCAGATTTTCGAGGCATGCAGATTTCCCCCTATTACAACACCTGATTTTGACGGAATTCGTTGAGTCGTTGAGATACCAAGGAACTGCCAATTAGCGTTGCAGTAGATTCAGTGTGAGAATGTGCATCGGCGGGTGGGAGACTCGACGATGAGGATGGTTGAGCGGCGACCGGTTCGACCATAACGATGATCCTAATACGGGTCTTACGGACTGGATGTATGTGTCCTGTCGCAGCATCCGGCACCACGACCGGAACATCGGGCGACGACGTGAACGCGAAAGCAGCGCTCCGACCGGAATTTAAAGGAGTTCACTTCTGCGGATCGAGCGCGATACACCTCAATGGGAAATCGGAGAATTCGGCCCGTAGGGGGTGGGGTTGCACATGGAAGAGAGGAGTGCGAAGAATTTGCCGGAAGGAGCCAAGAGGACGACAGGAGGGCCGGGGATCGTGGAGCGTGCCACGTTCTCTATGTCGCAGGTCAAGGAGAGCGGGGGGCTGAACGGATGGCTTTTCTCGTTCCTTATGAATCGTTCCGGCACTAGAATAGGGCGGTTTACTTGGCCTTCCTTTGGGCTTTGGGCGTTGGCCTTTATCCTCGCGGGCGTCATACCCACTTCCGATAGAGATGCACTGTCTCCATTTTTTTGGGACTTTGGTTTTTGGGGTACCCGATTCTACTGCTTAATCGAATTCGATACCTCTGGTCCAACCAGAGAAGAGTTTGAACGAGCGAGAGAGAACTGGCTGAGAAGTCGGCCCAAGCTCACCTTGGGAAAAAAGAAGCGGAATACTTAGCCAATTGGAAAAACTACACGTGGGAAAACATGAACTTAACTATCTCAGTTCTAAAGCTGACTTGTGCTGATTTTATTCCGGAGTCTCGACGGGAGTGTTATCGGGAAACAGCCTTGGATCAAATTCGAAAGGTTCCACCGCTTCCAGCGTGACGTGATCCCAGAAGCCGACTGCCTGCGGATAGAGCACTACATTCCATACGGGAACAATCACCGATGGTATGGCCACTGCAAATGGGTTGAGGACGAATGCGAAGCTATGGGCGCTGCCGAAAGCACTCTTAGCGTGAGCAAGACTGCGATAAAACCAGAAAAGCCGCTTGTATGCGTATCGACCATCGCATTCTTACTCGTTTCCCAGTTGCCCGAAACACGGATAGTCATGAGGGCCAGATTCGAGGGAATTACATCCTTGAGTGTGTGGACCAGTCTCTCAAGGACGGTGGCACTCTTCTCCGTCGAAGTGTAGATGGCCTCCTGCCCTTGCCTGTTCCATCGGCCCGGATAGAGCGCCGCGCCCACGCCGGACAGGTTGGCATATCTCGCTCTCGCGAGGCGGTACAGGATGAGGGGATGGTTGGCGAAAAGAACGTCTGGATCGAAGACAAGGTTGTCAGGCGTCAAAAGTCGATTCCATGTTCGATGCGGACAAGGATCGGCTCAAGCACGAAGGGGCTGTAATTATCCCGCTGGGCGACCTGAAGCGGTGATTCGCCGTTCAGATCGGAATTGGGAAGCGACAGCCACCGGGATGCCTTGAGTTCATCGCCGAATACATCGACCACGCGGGCAACGAGCATCTTGTAATTTGTCAGCGGCTCGGCAAATGGATCGGTCCTTCCGCTCGCCGTGCTGGATTCCGGAGTGCTTGCCATGGCTCGCTCCTCTGCCAGAAGTATAGTTCAAAGTGCACAAAAGCTGCGCACGTCGTCGATTTCGCCCGCGCCGATTTTTTGCCCGCGATGCGATTTGAAAGCTGCACCCTTTGCGGCTTCGCTTACTCGCTGCTCTTTATCTTCTCGGCCCTCTTCGCGATCTCCTCGGCCAGCCGCCGGAGATAAGCCCGGTAGTGCTCTTCCCTCGCTGCATCGCATTCGAAGACGTTGGCCATGATCACCAGTTCGCGTCCGTCATAGTCGATGGCAATCAGTCCTGCCGGATAACCACCAGCCTCTATCGCCTCATTCAGAAACCGCAGACGGTCGGGATCGTCGGCATAAACGAGCACACTGGAATTTTCAAAGGCCACCGCTAGGGCAACCACACGATGCTTCGGCCCCGCATTATCGAGGTCCGCGATCAGGTCAGATGCGCAGCGTGCACCGTTCATACGTCATCCCGCTAATCGCCCAATAGCTCCGGACGCCAGCCCAGCAATACGGCTTCCGCATCTGTAAGCCACAGTTCCCCCAGCCAGCCTTCAATGGATTGAGCCTGACCGAGAACTTCCGCAACCTCCGCCGTACCGTGCAAGACTCGTTCGAGGACTTGGACGATCTCGGATTCGCTGTGCCATTTTTCACAAAAGAGAGCGCCTTCCATGGCTCGATCAGCGGGGAAGATGACGCTTCGATATTCCCCTCTTTCCTTCTTTTTGACAGCAAACACTTGGACGATAAACATCCTCTGCATAGGAGGACCGGGGAATTGTGCGTGCATTCAGACTCGCTTTAGATGATCAGTGAATTTCTGAAGGTACAGACGCATGAGCGTACCGGAAAAGACCTTGCCGCCGTCAAAGGGATTTCCGGCAAATCAAACATTAAGGGAAGCTTATTAAGGGAGGCTTAAGGTCATTTTCCGCTCGCTCGATGACGCATAATGCGCCTAAGCTGCACCTCAAGCACTTGCTTCCGTAATCTGCGCCTTTTTTGCGCCTCGGAGATTTTTGAATGCGGAGGTAAGAGGCGGAAAGGAGTTATAGCCATCGGCGGCATGGGGGTACCCGGACAACCTCCGCGTGGACAGTGGACAGGGACTGTGGCCGGGACTCCAGACGGCGCTCTCACCGCAGCAGGAGCAGGAAGCAGCCCGTACACGGCGTGGGCGCGTAGGCGGCGGCAACAGGGGCCACCACGGGGCGCGTGGCTGCTACTGGGACATGCGGGACACGGGGGCGCTCGCGATGGACTACGTGGACATCTACATGGACAATCGGCGGGACAATCAGAACGCATTTACAGGTGATCGCCCCGCTGATTCACGCCAGTTGCATGGTCCTCTCGGGCATCGTGGTTCACTCCGTGTCTCTGGTGCTCGCCGACCCCCTGATTCATCCTGGGCGAGATACGCGATGAGTGCGGCTATGACCTCTTGCAAGCCATGAATACCGGGCACGGCGGAAGGCTTTCCACGATTCACGCAAAAAGCGCATGGGACGCCCTGAATCGGCTCTCGGATCTCGCCCTGAGTGCGAGACCGAATCTGAATTCACCGGCTCTCGCGACGACACATGGGACCGGTAGGCATCTCAGAACTTTAGACGTGCAATAGTTCCCCCTATGACCGGCTCCCATGAGAATAGGCATCCTTCAGCGTCGTCTTGCCGCTACTATGCCGAATGTCTCTGCGAAACAGATGAGTCTGCTATGGCCGACATCAATAAAGCCATCGCGTTTACTCTGCGGGATGCCACTAGCAGTTTTGGCGTTTCAGGCGTATGATGTTTCACCGAGTGACGGTCTTCTTCATAGGGTTGTGGAAGCGAGAACTGCAAAGGTTTCGGTTTCCTCCTCCTGCAGAGAGCGCGCCGTGTCCCAGAGCCTGACACACAGCTACCGCTGTCCGGCGTCCGCCCCGCTTCACACTTCTGAATGCCACTCTAGGCTGCAACTGCGTCTTCTAAGGAGTCGCTATGAGAGTCTTTGATCCTGTATCGTTCATTTTATGTAAGAAAGGCACAGACATATGGTCCGTGCCGTCCGATGCGACCGTTTATGATGCCATGCAAATGATGGCGGACAAAGATGTTGGTGCGCTGTTGATCATGGACGGAAGCCAGCTCGTGGGTGTTGTCTCGGAGCGGGACTACGCACGCAAAGTCATTCTTCAGGGCCGTTCGTCAAAGGAAACGCCGGTGCGCGAGATCGCAACGGAGACGCTGACTACCATTCCCCCGGAATGCTCGGTCGACGAAGCCATGCGTCTCATCACGACACACCGGATCCGCCATCTTCCAGTAGTCCGCGATGGTAAGGTACATGGCATGATCTCCATCGGAGACCTGGTGCAATGGATCTCCTTTGCGCAGGATCAGACGATCGAACAACTTGAGCACTATATCGAAGGGAAATACCCTTGTTAGGCTGCCCTTCCAAGAATCAGCCGAGGTTGCGTGTCACCTCTACGATTGTGCCCCAGAACAGTGCCGGGTAGACACCCAACAGGAAGACAAGGCCGGTGAGAGCGGCGAGCGCTATAGTTGTCGGGAGCGGCAAGGGCAGAATGCTTACGTCTCTTATCGTGCCGGCATCGGCCGGTCGCGCGTACATGACGACCACGATGCGCAGATAGTAGAACAAGCCGATGGTGCTGCTCGCGATGAGGGTGAAGATAAGCACCCACCGGGATTCCGCAGCGCCCGCTGTCAGCACGTAGAACTTGCCGAGGAATCCTGCTGTAAGGGGAATTCCCGCGAGCGACAGCAACATGGTCGTGAACGCAGCTGCGACAAGCGGTTTTCGCCAAAAGAGTCCCCGGTAGCCGTCGAGCGAGGCGGCTTCCAAGCGCGGTCCAGAGAGAGCCGTCATGACACCAAAAGCCCCGAGAATAGTCACCAGATAGGCAGCGAGGTAATAGGTAGCTGCCGCTGCGCCGAGCGGTCCTCCAGCAAGCAGTGCAACGAGCAGATAGCCCATGTGCGCAATCGATGAATATGCAAGGATGCGCTTAACATTGGTTTGCCGCAGTGCGAGAAGATTGCCCGTCAGCATGGAAGCAATGGCGATGATCGAGAGGACCAGGCCCGCTGCTCCTGCTATATGCCCGCTGCTTACGTGAAACCATCGCAGAAGCAATGCAAACATTCCACCCTTCGAAACGGTTGCAATGAAAGCAGTAACTGGCAATGGCGCGCCTTCATAGACATCCGGCGTCCAGAGATGAAAGGGAACAACTGCCAGCTTGAACCCGACACCCGTAAGCACGAGCATCAGCCCGGTCACAAGAAGTGATGAGTTCGCGTGCCCGGCTGTGCGAGTCGCTGTAGCCGTGAATTGGGAAAGCTCCATGGACCCTGATTCGAAATAGATCAGTGCGAGACCGAACAGCAAGACCGACGATGACGATGCAGCCAGAACCAGATACTTGATCCCCGCCTCGATCGAGATGCTCTCGGTACGAACATAAGCGATCACAGCGTAGAGGGCCACGCTCAACAGCTCGAGGCCAAGGAAGAACGATGCAAAGTTGCGGCTCGCCACAAGCACCATTGCGCCTGTGGTCGCCAGCAGTACGAGGATGTAAAGCTCCTCCGGGTGTTCCTCACGGCAATTTAGGTAGTCGTAAGCGAATAAAAGCACAAATGCCGCAGCACCAAGCAGAATCGCCATGTAGAGAAAGGAGTAGGAATCGAGAATGAAGAAAGAAGTGACTTGTCGCGGCAGAACGGATGCCGCCAGGTCAAGACTGCCGAGCGCTGCCACCAGCCCAATCAGCGAAATGGTAACGGCAACTTTGTGATTGCGCCTTATGGCAATTGCGATCATCAAAAAGACCGCAGTCGCCGAGACGATCATCAACGGCAGCAATGCGGCAACATCGGCATAGCTCATCTCTTTATCTCCTGACAATTTCCTGCGGGGATGCACTCTGCTGCGGCAGTCAGGCTCGGACGCACTGTGTTCAAGACTGGTTGCGGATAGAGACCGATCCAGACAAGGCCGATCATCATCAGGCCAAGCATTGCCCATTCGCGCACACGCATATCCGGCAATTTCCAATGCTGCGGGTTGGGTCCTTGAAACGCGCTTTGCGCAAACCTCAATCCATAAAGAGTAGCAGCGAGAAGACCAAGTGTGGCGACAACGGTGAGAGAAACATTCGCCCGGTAGGCCCCGAGCAGGACGAGAAATTCGCCCACAAAATCTCCCAGTCCCGGAAGCCCAAGTGATGCCATGGCAAAAACGAGGCCCGCTCCGCTCAGCGCAGGCATGGTCTCCCACAGGCCCCCCATCGCAGAAATCTCGCGCGTGTGCATTCTTTCCTGCAACAGACCCGCAAGGATGAACAGCGCGCCTGTGCTGATCCCGTGACTGATCATCTGGACTACCGCGCCTTCAAGCGCGATTTGATTTCCGGCGAAAACGCCAAGCAGCACGAATCCCATATGGCTCACACTGGTATAGGCGACGAGACGCTTGAGATCAGTCTGTCCGATAGCAAGCACGGCACCATAAAGAATGCCGATGACCCCAATCGTCATCATGATAGGAGCCAGCTCACGCGAAGGGCCTGGGAAAAGTGGTAGCACGAAACGAATCAACCCATATGCGCCTGTCTTCAGAAGTAGCCCCGCCAGGATGACGCTCCCTGCGGTAGGAGCTTCGGTGTGCGCGTCCGGAAGCCAGGTGTGGAAGGGGAATGCGGGCAGCTTCACGAGGAACGCAACAAGGAATCCGAGCATCAGCAGACGCGCCGCACGAGGTGACAGCGCAGTCTCCAGCAATTGCTGATAGTCAAAAGTAAAGATCCCGGTTGACTGATGATGAAAAACGGCGAGCGCAATGATCGCAATCAACATCAGCAGGCCGCTCATTTGTGTGAAAAGGAAAAATTTGGTTGCTGCATAGATGCGCCGCTCATGTCCCCATATTCCGATCAGGAAGTACATCGGCACCAGCATCAACTCCCAAAACAGATAGAAGACGAACAAATCCACAGCCAGAAAGACGCCAGTAATGCCAGCCAACACCCAAAGCAGGTTGAAGTGGAAGAAGCCAACTCGCTCCCGGATCTCCGTCCACGAGGAAAGTACGGCCATGATGCCAAGAAAGTAGGTCAGCAGCAGCAATGCGAAGCTTAGCCCATCGATTGCCAAGTGGACGTGGATGCCAAACTGCGGAATCCAATTGAAATTGCATTCCACAAACCAGCGCTCCGGCGTGGATTGCGACTGGTCAAGGTGGGCGATCCATATTCCAACGCACACGACAAGATTTGCCAGCACACTCACAAGAGCAATCCAACGCGCAACCACTGCGTTGCGACGTGCAACGATCCAGGATGCGACGCCGCCGATAATCAAAATCAGGATGAGACACGGAAGAATCATGCCAGCACCTCAACGCGCAAACAATGCGATGACGAGGATCGCCACCGTGCCCATAACCATTCCTGTGGCATACCAACGCACCCGCCCAGTCTGCGTCAGACGCAACACGCGGTATCCCAGCACGGTCACTTGTGCCAAGCCGTGGATCGGCACATCCACAATATCCCTCGCGCTCTTGCGGGTAAGCCATTGGAATGGGCGAACGAGCAGCATGTCATACAGCCAGTCGAAACCCCAACCGGCGAACCACAGCCGCTCCAAAACGTTGCCCGCAGGCAGTCGCGCACGCTTGGGTCCGAAGACCAGATACGCCAATCCAAGGCCAAGCGCGAACACTGTGCTTGCGGAGAGTGCGGTGATGATCTCCGTAATTGGGCCGATGTGCACTTCTTCAAGCGGCGGCAACACGCTGTTCAAAAAATTGGACAAGGCAGGTATACCGCCAAAATCCGGAGGCGTATCGACATATCCGCCCACGAGCGACAAAAAGCAAAGCACGATCAAAGAGATGCGAACAGCGAGGCCACTCTTCGCTTTTACGTGCAGCTGCTGTGGACCGTAGAAGGCCAGCAGAATCATTCTGAACGTGTAAAGGGAAGTGAGCAGGGCACCCGTCATCCCAGCGACCCAGAACCATGCATTCCCATTCGGGCCTGCCCACGATTGCCACAAGATAAGGTCTTTGCTGAAGAAACCTGCGGTGACCAACGGTAATCCGGCCAGTGCTGAGCCGCCGATCACAAACGACCAGAAGGCAATGCGCAGCTCCGAGCGGAGACCGCCCATGCGATACAAATCCTGCTCATGCACTGCATGAATGACCACGCCCGCAGCCAGGAAGAGCAGTGCCTTAAAGAAGGCATGCGTCATGAAGTGGAACATGGCAGCCGACCACGCTCCAAGCCCAAGCGCGAGGAACATGTATCCGATTTGACTGATGGTGGAATATGCCAACACGCGTTTCATATCGCGCTGAGCGAGCGCGCTGAAGGCTGCTAGTAACATCGTGGCGGCACCGATGATGGCTACCAGGAATTGAATAGAGGGCGCCAAAGTGAAGAGTACGTGCGTACGCGCAATCAGATAAACACCTGCGGTGACCATGGTGGCAGCATGAATCAGAGCACTTGTCGGTGTAGGGCCAGCCATTGCGTCCGGCAACCAGGTCTGGAGCGGCAACTGCGCGGACTTGCCAACTGCACCACCCAGCAACAATGCTGCTGCCGCTACGGCAACGCCGCTGCCGGGACTCCACTGCGCTGCAGCTCGATGCATCACTTCCTGAATATCCAGCGTTCCCAAACGCGTGAACAAGAGGAAAAGTCCTACGGCAAAAGCGGTATCGCCGAACCGCGTCACGATGAAGGCTTTGCCTGCAGCACGCACATTCTGCGGCTCGCGATACCAGAAACCGATCAGCAGGAAGCTGCACAATCCGACGCCCTCCCATCCCAGGTACAAGAGCAGCAGATTGTTCGCCAGCACGAGCGTGATCATCGACGCTACAAAAAGATTCATATAAGCGAAGAACCGCGCGTAGCCCTCGTCGTCGCGCATGTACTCAGCTGAGTAGAGATGAATCAGAAAACTGACAAAGGTCACGACCAGAAGCATCAGCAACGAAACGGGGTCGAGGTAGAAGGCGATCTCGGGCCGAAATCCCCCGCTGCTCATCCATGTCCACAGGTGCTGAACATACGCGTTGCCGGCGGGCGGAGATGCAAGAAACGCTGTGCTAATAAGGAGAGTGAGGAATGCGGCTAGTCCAACGGAGCCTGCGCCCAGGAGAGCGACCGCACGGCGTGGCAGACTGGAGCCGCATAGCGCAAGCAAGACAGCACTGGCAAATGGAATCGCTACAACAAGCCACAGTAGCTGAAGCATATCAACCTCTCATCTCGCTGGCGGCGTCCACATCCAAGGCAAGCTGCTTTTTGTGAAAGAGGAGTACGAATGCCAATCCGATTGATACCTCAGCAGCTGCCATGGCGAGAATGAATAGAAACATCACCTGACCATCTGGCTGTGCCCACCGCGAACCCGCCGCGACAAATGCTAGACCACTCGCATTGAGCATGATCTCAACGCACATGAGCGTAAAAATCAGATTACGCCGCGTGAGAAGTCCCGTCAGACCCAGCATGAACAAGATCGCTGCGAGTATCAGTACGTGCTGCATCGGTACTTGTGGCATAGTGTTTCTCCTCCTTCGCAATGGCATGACGGCCCAGATGAAATGCGCCCACCAGGCCCGCCATAAGCAACAGGGATGCGAGCTCGACGCAGATCCAATAACTCCGGAACAGCGCAATCCCGACCTGCTTGGGGCCCACTGGGCCTGTGAGAGAAAGTGTGCTGCGGGTTGTCGCAGTGCCATAGACCAGCTCGCCTAACAAGATCAGGGAAAGCAGTGCAGGCCCAAGCCACTTTCGCGGCTTCAGCCACTCGCGTTCTACTTCCATCGCATGCTCTGCGAGGTTGAGCATCATCACGACAAACACGAAGAGCACCATGATGGCGCCCGCGTAAATCACAATTTCAAGCGCTGCCACAAAAGGAGCGCCCAACACGAAGAGCTCCACTGCGACTGCGAGCAGCGAAACGATCAAATAGAGGAGCGCGTGAACCGCGTGTCGCTGCGTAATAGCAAGCAACGTGGCAACGATGGCAAGAGCTCCCGCAAGATAGAAGAGTGTGGTCATGGTGTTCTCATGGCATCAGGCTATGTGTGTCGACAGGTGCGAGTTCGTTCTCGGCCTGCCCTTTGTCTTTGCCGCCGATGGCAACTCCGGCAATGCGCCAGAAGTTGTAATCGGGATACTTTCCGGGGCCGTCGATCATCAGGTCGGTTTTTTCGTATACCAGGTTCTTCCGCTTGTACTCGCCCATCTCGGTATCCGGCGTCAGCTGGATTGCATAGGTAGGACAGGCCTCTTCGCAGTAGCCGCAGAAAATGCAGCGGGAAAAATTGATGCGGAAGAATTCTGGATACCGTCGGCCATGCTCGTCCTCCGTTGCCTGGAGCGAGATGCAGGCCACTGGACAGGCCACGGCGCATAGATTGCACGCGACACATCGCTCTCCGCCATCAGGATCGCGCGTGAGAACAATGCGGCCCCGATACCGGGGTGAGAGGTAGGCTTTTTGTTCTGGATACTGAATCGTCACGCGCCGCGCAAAAGCGTGCCGGAAAACTTCCCACAGTGAGCGCACCAAGCTAAACACAGAACGCCTCCTTTATCTCCGGGCCAGGACAACGGCTCCGGTTACCAGCAGATTCACCAATGCGAGGGGCAACATTACCTTCCAGCCCCAAGACATGAGCTGATCAAATCGCGGGCGGGGTAGCGCCGCGCGAAACAGGATGAACAAACAGATAAAGAACATGGTCTTCATGGCAAACCAGAGGGCCGGCGGCAGTATGGGACCGAGCCAGCCACCAAAAAACAAGAGTGATATCGTCGCCGAGATCAGGATGACCCCGATGTATTCACCTACAAAGAACATCCCGAACTTCATCCCCGAATATTCCGAATGAAAGCCCGCGATCAATTCGCTTTCAGCTTCCGCGAGATCAAAGGGCAGGCGTCGCGTTTCAGCAACGCCCGCAATAAGAAACAGAACGAAGCCAAGACATTGAGGAAATACAAACCATAACCCGCGCTGTGCCTCAACAATATCCGTCAAACGAAACGAACCAGCCAGGATGACGACCCCAAGAAGTGAAAGGCCCATAAACACTTCGTAGCTCATCATCTGTGCGGCAGCGCGGACGCCTCCAAGGAGCGAGTACTTATTGTTCGACGACCAGCCCGCCAGAACCACGCTGTAAACGCCCAGCGAGGACATGGCCAGAAGAAACAGGACTCCAATGTTGAGATCGGCAATAACGAATCCCGGAGCGAATGGTACGACCGCGAACGAGATCAGCGCAGTAGCCACAACAATGGCAGGTGCGAGGACAAAAACTGGCTTGTCAGCGAACGGTGGAATCCAGTCTTCTTTGGTAAAGAGCTTGATTGAGTCTGCGACGATCTGCCCCAGACCGAAAGGTCCAACACGGTTGGGACCATACCGATCCTGCCACAGCGCAAGCAGACGGCGCTCGACCCAGATCAGTCCGGCTGAAAGATTAAGCACCACGAACAGAACAACGCCAATGATGAACAAAGGGAAGAGGTTCGATTTCATGATGCACCTCTCGCCGAGAGTTCAGCTCCAGCCGGCGCAAACTTGCAGAAGGCTGGCAGTATCACGCCATCGAGCGGAGGCAATCCGGCAGGCAGGCCGGCTACTCCACGAGGCAGGTCGGCTCGCAACACGACTTCCAATTCAAATTGCGAACCTTCGAGCATTACCTTGATCGGCTCGCCGACTTTCGCGCACAGCAAAGATGCTTCGAATGGATTCAAGGCAATGTACGGGCGCGGGAGCAGTTGCGCGATGCCATGCGCATGGCGACTGAGTTCCTCTGATCCGAAAATATGAAAGATGGGGACAAGCAGCCATTCACCCGGTTGCGCCCTGAATGCAGGGGGAATCACAGAAAAGTACTGCCAACTGGATTCCTGCAATGGCTCGATCAACCGAACCCCGGGATCGCCACCACGCAGCAGCCCTCCCACCTCGCTTTGAAATTTGTTCACCGCCTGGATAGAGTTCCAACCGGGCGCCCAGAAAAAAGGGATCAACGAAGACGGGGTAACTCCTGGACCAGATTCCATCGAGAACGCGAGCGCAGAATCGGGATCGTCGGGCGGCTTGGGCTCGTGCACGCTGATATTGGCGAGCATTGCAGTGCGGCCGCTATACCGGTTCGGTTCGCGAGCAATCTTGCCAACAGCGCTGTGCGATGGCGCGACCGTTGGAATCGCTCCGAATGCTGGCAACTCCGCTGCCATCGCCGTAATGAGGTCGTCAAGGCTGTGCCAATGTGTCTCATTGTCGAGGCCCGCAACCACAGAGCCTTCACGCAACCATCGCCAGCTCTCCTGTACATCGGTGCTGGGATCGAGAGCTTGAAAGAATCGCTGCGCGCGTCCTTCGCTGCTCACGAGCGTGCCGTCGGATTCGGCGAACGTGCCTGCGGGCAGCGCAAGCTCAGCGGCTTCTGTAGTGGCGTTGACGAGATGATCGAGCACAACCAGATGCCGGACACCGCGCAATAACGCTGTTATCTCGCTTGCGGGTGCACGGCGGAATAAGTCGTTCTCAAGGACGATCAGCGTGCTCGCCGACTTAGGCTGGATCGATTGGAGTGCTTCGGAGAGCGGGCGCGGGTTCATCAGCGACAATCCAAGACTGTTGCACTCTGGCGTCGTGAAACTGAGACTGGCCTGACCACCTGCTTTGCAGAGGGCCCAGGCGATTTGAGCCGCCGCTTCGATGACACTCCGG
>Ga0206952_10253_pt1 | contig 12877 bp, 13 predicted proteins | sample Alteio_BWOrgHeat_39_FD_152966 | JGI IMG/M metagenome (GOLD analysis project Ga0206952, IMG submission 152966) | Enriched cells from forest soil in Barre Woods Harvard Forest LTER site, Petersham, Massachusetts, United States -... | ecosystem: Environmental > Terrestrial > Soil > Temperate forest >... | reverse complement strand
CCCCTGAACCGTTGTCCGGTGAAAACGAAGATAAGCTTTGTATGATCGGCCTTTGGCTCAATTTCAAGCACACAGAAGCACAATCGCGAGAAACGGCCGCAAACGCCGCGATGAATGAGGCGGGTGATACGGCCGATCAGGCGGAACAATTTGAGCGTCTGAAGGCCGCCGTCGTCGAGCGGCATAAAATCATGAGAGCGCAATTCGGCCATGTCGCGGATTGCTTCGCCTGCTCCGTGGCCTTCGGGTTGACACCCCCGGTTAAAGCCAGCCAGGAACGCACTTCGCCAAACCACACTCCATTGGTTCAGCTTCTAGTGAGATGGGCTCGTGGCGACTGGCACTCTAAGACGAAGAGGCTTCAACGAGTTTGAAGCCTGCAGCCTCCGACGCGGGCGTGTCTCAAACCCGTGTCAAGCATTGAGGCAAAACAAATTCTCTAACTAGCACATGCTAAGGCGAAAAAGCCCGCCGTTTAGGCGGGTTTTCGTGTTTTGGGGTCAAGTGGACCCAACTTCCAGCACTGCAATCAGGTCAACAGCGCGCCGGCTTTAGGCTGTGCATATGCTTTCCTCCTAACCCCAAGCATTTCGTGAATTCACGAAAATATCCATGTGTCGCCCCGATGTTAAAACTGCCAGTTACCTGACATCGGGGGCATGAGGCGTTTTATCATGGCGGCAAACGGAGATTGCCATGTTGAGAACAGACGACCAGAGTGTGCTTGAGGCCCTGCTGGATTCCTGGGATCGAAACAACATCATCCTGATCAACCTGCTGAGCGCCGTACCGGAGGGTGGGCTGGAAGTCAGCGTGGCCGAGGGCAGCCCTTCGGTCGCTAGGATGTTCATGCACATGCACTATGTGCGGCTGGTCTTTCTCGCCGAGGACGCCCCCGAGTTTGCGAAAAAGCTGCCGGAGGGTGAGTGGAGGGATGAGCGCGACCGCGGCCGTGTCACTGAAATGCTCAAAGAAAGCGCGAAGGCAGTGCGCGATGCGGTAAAGGGACGGCTGGAAGCAGGCCAGGAGTTGGACCTCCACTACGACCACCCGATCCTCTTCCTCCAGCACATGATCTGGCATGACGGCTACCACCACGGCCAGATCAAACTGGCTCTCAAGGTGGCAGGGCACGCTTTTGAAGACGAGGCAATTGGCCCGGTTACATGGGATGTATGGATGGACAAGAAGTGATCTCCGGAGGCCCTGCTCAGGCAGAAGAAGAGTTGCATGGCAACTCGCCCCACATCCTGGTTTCGAGGCGTGGGTTCGGCCGCAGAGCATATGCAATCTTTTCAGCGTATGCTCAAAGAGGTAGTTGATTTTCTTTCTCTCGCCTTCACCCGCTCCAGACGAGTTGCTTTTCAGTACTCAACGCACGAGTTGGAGGTCTATGGGTACCGCCAGGAAACAACATGTCAGCAAGTCTGGGAAGAGCATACTTGCCTTTCGCCCGCAGCCGGTGATTGGCAGCGCGGGCGCTATCCCGCACGAGGCGAACGACGCTCAAGATAAGGCCAGGGCGCGGCCATTAGGCAGACCGGCTGTGTGTATTGACGCGCCTTCGGGTCCGTGCCTCGATCGAATCGGTGCACAGGATAAGTAACCCCGTCTAGAGGCAGCCTATGATTTCGCAGTGCAGTAACGATGAATGCAGAAAGCCTCTTCATTATCTCGACAACGGACGCGTGATACGAACGATCAGGCAACTGGGTGACGCGACTGAGATACAGCATTTCTGGTTGTGCGGCGATTGTTATCTGATCTATGACTTCTCCGTCACTGAGGACGTAAACGTGTCTTGCCTGCGACGGGCAAAGCCGCTGATCGTGCAGAAAGAATATTATTCCGGGCCACGGTTCGCGCCCTGAGCGCACTCACCGGATGAGCTATCTTCCTCGTCCGAAGCCAGATTCGATCAGCTCCAGACGGGCCGTACTTCCACTCCCATACAAGTGGGCACCGTCAACGAGTGGAGTTTTTGTGACCTTGATCAAAAAGTCCGATATGCATCGCCATATTTCTACTGGGTCACGTGAATCCCGCCAAACAAAGCGTCCGTATGGAGCCGATTCGACCCGGGTAAAGAGCAAACCAGTGGCCCCGCCTGCTGAGGTTAAGGCTGAGGAGACACCCGCGCCGCCCAAGGAGTAAGAGATTGAGGCGGAACTTGTGTGAGTGTGGTGGCATCACTCAAAACTGCCCCCACTCAATCCCAAAGAAGGCTTGAATAGGCCACCTCACCCTTTAGTTGTTGAATGTGGGAACTATCAGTGATAAACAATGTGGGCCTCCCAGTCAGGTGATGCTGAGCAGAGATCGTGGTTCAACGAGTGATCAATGCTCAAGGTGGCAAATGTGCGATGTGGAAAGGATAGCCTTGTGGACGAAATGGCCAGTTCTCCAGAGCCTAATGAAAAATGTTCTCCGAGACTAAGCAGGGAGCACAGCATAGCTTTTTATGAGTGTTGTCGTGAATACATCGGTCAGCAGGCGAATTGGGTAAACGCCAGGCTTACATGGATGCTTACCCTCCAAGGCTTTCTTTTTGCAGCTTATGCATTTGGTTTGAGCAGTCTTATCAGTGGCACTTCAAACAATCGTCCAGCGAACCCGCTTTTGATACATTGGGTGCTTTTTTTCGTTGGCTGGATACTTCCCACACTGGGTACTCTCGTCAGTATATTGGGCGGGTTGGGCGTACTGGCTGCCAGACTGGCAATTGAAGGAGTGCACAAAAGCTGGCCGAAAGCTGCAGTTGATGAACATGTTGCGACTTGGCCATTCAAAGGCGGTGGTAGTAATGTTGCCCATTTAATGGGTTATGCACCTCCGTGGGGAATCCCTATTGTGTTGATTCTGGTGTGGCTAGTACTTTTGATCTGGGTGAGTTTGCATTGGAATTTACTGTTGGGCATCTGTTAAGCAGCAGGATCAAAAGCAAAGGTTCCGTAGACGTCTTCCACGAGCCCACTTGCACTGCCTTCAGCTCTGTGATACAAACTAATCATTCAAGTTTGCTCCTTGTGAGCGAGCCTGAATTTCATGCAGAGTGGCTGAGGGACGGGCCCTGTGACGCCACGACAACCGGCTCAAGCAATTTGAGACATCGGTGTCAACTCTCGCTCACCTTAAGTGGTGGGGAACATGAGATTCGGGGTGCAAGCTGTATCGCATCTCGCTAAATCCCAGGTGTTAGTTGTAAGGCTGTACCAATAGAGTTTTCGTCACGCAGTGCCCGTGCATTTTTTGCACCCGTTTTTAGTTGACGGGTCTATGAAGCCGCTCTCGGATGCGAGGGCAGAATGGCTTTATCTTACGAGTTGTGTTGTCGGGAATGCGGGAAGCGGTATGGAAATCAGCCGCTCTCGATTTGTGACGAGTGTTTCTCGCCGCTGGAAGTACGGGTTGATCTGGACGCCGCCAAAAAGACGGTGACGCGCGAGTCGATTGCACAGGGTCCTACGAATATGTGGCGCTATCAGGCGTTGCTGCCGGTCCCCGAAGATTACGTTCCGCAGACACCTGCGGGATGGACGCCGCTGGTGAAGGCTCCGCGGCTGGCCGACAGAATCGGCGCGAAGAATCTCTACATTAAGAATGATGCTGTGTGCATGCCCACGCTGAGCTTTAAGGATCGCGTGGTGGCGGTGGCGCTAGCGAATGCCCAGGCGTTCGGGTTCGATACGGTCGGCTGCTCGTCAACGGGGAACCTGGCGAACTCGGTGGCGGCGCAGGCGGCGCGGCTGGGGCTGAAGACCTACATCCTGGTTCCGGCGGACCTGGAAGCGGCAAAAATTCTGAACACGCAGGTGTATGGCGCGAACCTGATTCGCATTGACGGCAACTATGACCACGTGAACCGGCTGTCGTCGCAGATTGCGGACCGCTACAACTGGGGATTTGTGAATGTGAACCTGCGGCCCTACTACGCGGAAGGTTCGAAGACGGTGGGCTTTGAGATTGCCGAGCAGCTTGGTTGGCGCTTACCCGACAATGTCGTCGTCCCGATGGCGGGCGGGTCGCTGATTACGAAGATTCGCAAGGCCTTCAAAGAACTGATTGCGCTGGGGCTGGTGGAACCGAAGGAAGTTCGCTTCTTTGGGGCGCAGGCTACGGGATGCTCGCCGATTGCGAAGGCTGTCAAAACCGGAGCCGACCACATTGAGCCGCAGCGGCCTTCGACGATTGCACGGTCGCTGGCGATTGGGAATCCGGCAGACGGCGTGTATGCGGCGCGGGCGATTCGCGAGACGGGCGGCTGGGCCGAGGATGTGTCGGATGTGGAGATTGTTTCGGCGATCCAGGAACTGGCGGAGACGGAAGGCATCTTCACAGAGACGGCTGGCGGAGTCACCACTGCGGTCACGGCGCGGCTGTATGCGCATGGGCGCATCAAGCCGGATGAGTTGACTGTCACTTGCATCACGGGCAACGGGTTGAAGACGACGGATGTGCTGGCTGGCGCGTATGAGTCGGAGGAGCCGATTCGTCCGCGGCTGACAGATTTTGAGAACTACATCAACGAGATCAAGGAATTGAACGAGCTGGTATCGGGAGGCGTAGATGTCCGTTAGAGTTTTGTTGCCGAATGCGTTTCAGAAGCACACGAATGGCGCGAAGGAGTTGCAGTCGAGCGCGTCGAATCTGCCGCAGCTGCTGGATGAGATCGAGGTCACGTTTCCGGCGTTGAAGACGCACCTGCGCGATGAGACGGGGAATGTGCGGCGGTTTATCAACTTTTATGTCAATGAAGAAGACATTCGCTTCCTGGGCAATGAGAAGTATGCCTTCAAGGATGGCGATGAAGTGCTGGTCATTCCTTCCATCGCAGGCGGGTGTGAGCCCACGTCTCTTCGAGACATGGGGCACCCGAAGTCGTGCTCCTGCTGTTCGTATTGCGGACAGGAAGACTGTACCTGCTATTAAGTTCCCTCCCCAAGGCCCTCATAAATGCGCGGATTTCGATCCGCGCATTCTTGTTTGCGGCCTAGTCTTCCATCACGTTGGCAAAGAGTGCCTGGTCTTCGGCGAGTGGTCGTAGATCGCGGGTGGCTGCTAGCAGATAACGTTCGTCGTTCATGTGTTTGTCGATAAAGTCGCGGACACGTTCTAGTACTCCGTGTTGCGTGATGTGTACCTTGAAGGCTTCGATCTTGCGCTCTTTCCATTCGCCAAGTTCGAGGATGAGTGAGTATGGGACGCGCGCAGCGTCTGCTCCTTCATTCGAGTTGTAGACCGAGATCCAGGGCGTGCTGGAGTAGTAGAGCTTTTGTGAGGCATAGGGTGTCCCTGCGTCGCAAAAGAGCTGCGTGCGCCCGGCCCAGTGGAAGGCGGCGGTTGCGGCGAGCGAGATGATGGTGTGATCGCGGTGGAGGTTGACGCCGCCGTCGCCGCCGAAGGTGAGGACGACCTGCGGGCGGTACTTGCGGATTTTTTGGACTAACACGCCTGTCAGCTCATAGAAGTTTTGCTGATCGAGTTTGCCGTCGGGGTAGTCGAGGACTTCGGCGTGAGTGATGTCGAGGAGTCGAGCGGCTGCTGCGAATTCGTCGCGGCGCAGTTGTGCGAGCTCTTCATTGCTGGTGGCATTGCCGCGAAAGCTTCCCGCCGCGCCTTCGGTGAGGCAGACGACGGTGGTTTCGACTCCTTTATCGTGCGCCATGAGCAGCGCGCCACCGAAGGCTCCGCTTTCGTCGTCGGGATGCGCGGTGAGGCACATCATGCGATAGGACAAATGTATGGCTCCTGTGAGACCGCTGCGATCTCGCTGTTTCCAGTTTAGCGAATGGGTGGTTATGCGGGCAGAATGTCGGCTGTGGGTACGTCGATGATTTCGGCAGCGGGCGGCATGTCCCATGGAAGCGAGGTTTGCGCTACGGGACGGAAGCTTTTGCGGTGGAGCGGCGTGGGGCCATATTTATCGAGCGCGGCGAGGTGCGTGGGCGTGCTGTAGCCCTTGTGTGAGGCGAGTCCGTAATCGGGGTACTGCTCGTGGAGTTCGCGCATGCGCTGGTCGCGGTAGACCTTGGCGATGACGGATGCCGCCGCTATGGAGATAGACAGCGAGTCGCCATAGATGATGCTGGTTTGCGCGCAGGGGTGGTTGAGGCGGAGCGCGTCGATGAGCAGGTGGTCGGGCGCTGGGGCGAGCTTGAGGACGGCGTTGGTCATGGCCAGCTTTGATGCCTGGTAGATGTTGATGCTGTCGATGGTGGCGGCGTCGACTTCTTCGATGGCGATAGCGATGGCTTTCTGCTCGACGATTTTCGCGAGGCGCTCGCGGTCTTCGCGCAGGAGCTGCTTGGAGTCGCGCAGGCCGCGGATGCGGGTGTTCTCGGGGAGGATGACGGCGGCGGCGACTACTGCTCCGAAGAGGGAGCCTCGGCCTACTTCGTCGACTCCGGCGATGAGGGTGAAGCCTTGGGTGCGCGCGGCCCTTTCGTATTTATTGCCGCAGACGAGGGAGCGCAACATGCGCATTTTTCTGGTTGCAGCGGAGAGGGTTTCTTCCTCTGGGATTTCTTCAGGTTCCAGAGTGAATTTTGGTGCGCGGGGCATTAGGTTGAGTTTATCGCTGCTATCGCGGTGGATGGCGGTGGAAAAGTGGGTACGATTCATTCCAGCCCCGTCTCACCAACCGCCTGTGGTCAGCAAGGTATTCCGTTTAACAAGACCGATTATGGGGGATCAATGCCAAACTGCTTTTTGACTTCTTCGAGTACTTCTCGTGACGCGATATCCGGTCCGTCGTGTTTCTGAATTGGCAAAAAAACTTCGAGTTCGTTTTTCGATCGGAGAATCTTGTTTATCTGCTTTGCGACAAATTGACATCAGTATGAAAGAGAAGTTCAGTTCCATGTTCAAGTTCATCGCATATGACGTTGAGTGAGGATAAGCCACGGAATGTGATATGAACTAACTTGCCATGAGGATTTTCATACTGTGTTTTTCCGTCCGAGCCTAAAGAAAGTGCTTTCTCATAAGCCTCGTCTGGAGAACCAGCTCGTACCAAAGTGAGATTTCGCCACACTATATTTCTCGGGTCGTCTTGCACCGTAATTTCTTGGACGATCTCAGCTAAATACCACTTGGCGTCATGCGGTATATGAACCATGCCTATTTCCTCATCTCGACTCCAATTGACAATCCATACAAACGCACAAACGCCCCGGTATTTGCCGGGGCGTTTGTGCGTTTGTAAGTAGAAGCCTAGGTGCGCTCGACTTCCTTGAGGCGGGCGGCTTTGCCGCGGAGTCCGCGGAGGTAGAAGAGCTTGGCGCGACGGACCTTGGCGGAGCGGATTTTCTCGATCTTGTCGATGACCTTGGAATTAAAGGGGAAGATACGCTCGACGCCCTGGCCGAAGCTCATCTTGCGGACAGTGAAGCTGCCCTGCGGGCCGTTCTTGCGGGCAATCACGATGCCTTCAAATGCCTGGAGGCGCTCTTTATCGCCTTCCTTGATCTTGACTTGCACGCGCACTGTGTCGCCGGCGACGAAGGGAGGCAGGTCCGTGCGGTTCAGTTTTTCGGCAAGGCGCTGCATGACTGGATGAATAGACATTGTTCTTTCCTGCTTATGAATTCAGAAGTTTTAGTTTACATGAAAATCAGGATTTTTGCTGATCGAGCGCTTTGAGAAATGCACGGTCTTCCCGCGTCAAATCAGCGTTTTCGAGCAGGTCGGGGCGGTTGCGCGCTGTTTTCTCCAGGGCGCGTTCGCGGCGCCAACGGCGGATCTGGTCATGGTTGCCACCGCTGAGGACCTCAGGGATGGCGATGCCGCGGAATTCGGCAGGGCGGGTGTAGTGGGGGTAATCGAGGAGACCTCCCGACCCGTGGGTGGAGCGGGGTGGGCCGTCTTCGTTTTCGGGGAAGGCGTGGTCGGGCTGGCCGAAGCTTTCGTAGGCGCTTGATGCCTCGTTGCCGAGGACGCCGGGGATGAGGCGCATCGTTGCATCAAGGATGACGGCGGCGGCGAGTTCGCCCCCGGAGAGGACGTAATCGCCGATGGACAGCTCCCGGTCACAGAAGAGCTCGTTTACGCGCTCGTCCACCCCTTCATAGCGTCCGCAAATGAGGGCTACGCGGTCGAGGGTGGCGAGTTCGCGGGCGGTGGCTTGAGTGAATGGCGCTCCCTGCGCAGAGAGCAGAATAGCCGTTTCTTTTTGCGTGTTTCGGCTGGATTTTGGTCCAATTTGCAACGATTCGATGGCTTCGGCCAGCGGTTCGGGCTTGAGGACCATGCCTTCGCCGCCGCCGAAGGGGCGATCGTCGACGGTGCGATGGCGATCGTGGGCGAAGTTGCGGAGGTTGTGGGTCTGGACGGTGAGCAGGTTGGAGGCGAGGGCCCGCTTGAGCACTCCGTGGGCGAGGATGCTTAAGAAGAAGTCGGGGAAGATGGTGATGATGTCGAATTGCATGAATGAGGTGGGCGCTTCGCCTTCTTAATCATAGATACAGCAGATCCTTCGACTTCGCTACGCTCAGCGACTCGCTCCGGTCGGGATGACAAAGTGGGGGAGTAGGTATTGCTGTTCAGATTTGGACGGAGGTTTTCGGAACTGAACATCTACGGTTGCATGGGGGCTAAGAGGCTTGTGCTAACCCAATTGAAATCAATGGATTTGGTCCGCTGGGCTTTGGCTGGTGGAGTGCGGGATAGTTGAGTCGGTTTTGTTGAGAGGTCGGGATGGAAACTTTCCTGCAGGATTTTCGATATGCGTTGCGGCAGTTGCGCCGGTCGCCTGGATTTGCCCTTACGGCGATTTTGACGCTGACGATGGCGATTGGCGCGAATGTCGTTGTCTTTGGGGTGATCAATGCGCTTGTTCTGCACTCGCTGCCGGTGCCTGAGGCAAACCGCGTTTACTCCATTCAGGGAAATGGGATTGCGCTCTCGTATCCAAATTATCAGGACATCCGCGACCGCAATCGGACGTTCTCCGGCGTCTCCGTTGTCCGCATCGCTCGCATTGGTTTGGACGCAAGTGGAACCGCGCGTCCTGTCTGGGGATATGAGGTGTCCGGGAACTATTTTGAAATGCTGGGCGTCAAGCCGCTGCTGGGGCGTTTCTTTATCCCGGCCGAGGACACGAAGATCAACGGCGACCCCTACGTTGTCCTCAGCTACAACGCGTGGAAGACGCAGTTCGGCGGCGATCCCGGCGTGGCAGGAAGAACAATTCGGCTCAACAAGCATCCGTTCGTGGTTCTTGGAGTTGCGCCGAAGGGGTTCAATGGCACTGAGCGCTTCATCTGGCCCGACGTCTGGCTCCCGATTCATAACGAACCGGAGATCGAGGGTTACAACTGGATCGACTATCGCGGGGCCTACAATGCCTGGGTCGTCGCGCGCCTGAAACCCGGCGTTACGCTGCAGCAGGCCAATGCCGACCTGGCCAATGTTGCCGTGCAATTGTCCAGCCAGTATCCCGATGAGGATAAGAATCTTATGCTGCATCTCGCGCAGCCCGGTTTTCTGGGCGACATGCTGGGAGGCCCGATGCACGGCTTCTTGCTCGGGGTCATGCTTCTGGCCGGGCTTGTGCTTCTGGCGGCCTGCGCCAACCTCGGGGGATTGTTTGCGGCGCGCATCTCTGACCGCGCGAAAGAGATTGGCATTCGCATCGCGATCGGCTCCAGCCGAAGGCGCATTCTTCGCCAGCTGGTCACGGAGTCAGCGTGCCTGTCTCTGTTCGGCGGCCTGATTTCCGCGTGCGCGGCCGCGGGCCTTCTGCACGCGCTCACCCTGTGGCATCCGCAATCGGATTTTCCTGTGCAGCTGCTGGTCGAGCCAGATGCCTTCGTTTATCTCTTTGCGGCGCTGCTTTCTCTCGCAACCGGCCTGCTTTTTGGAATCATTCCCGCGCGCCAGGTATGGGAAACCGATCCTAATGAGGTTCTGAAGACGTCTGGAGCCTCGGGAACAGGGCTACGCAGGTTCAGTCTGCGCGACATCCTGCTGGCGGTGCAGATCGCGCTCTGCTGCCTGCTGGTGACGGCTTCTTTTGTCGCTCTGCGGGGTCTTCAGCGTACGTTTGACCTGCCCATCGGTATCCGGCCTGAAGGCGTCACCGTCGCGACGATGGACACTCACCTCGCCGGGTATGAGCATTCCTCTGAAATCCAGAAGAGGCTGCTCGAAGCTGTGCGCCAGATCCCCGGCATTACGGGTGCTACTTTATCGAACTCCATTCCCTTGTCCCTGGATCAAAGCGGAACCGCCGTTTATCCGCCGGGAACAACTTCCTTCACCACCTCCTCGCAGGCCTTTCATGCTAATTATTATGAAGTCTCACCCGGCTACTTTGCTGTTGCCGGAACGCGCCTGCTGGCTGGGCGCGATTTCACCGATCACGATGACGATAAGTCGCCTGACGTAGCCATCGTGAATGAAACCTTTGCAAAACGTCTCTTCGGGACAGTGAATGTAGTAGGCAGGCTCTATCAGGATGGGCCGGGTCATCACTTCGTTATCGTTGGCGTTGTTGAAACCGGGAAATATGTGACCCTGACCGAGAACCCTGCTCCGGTCGTCTATTGGTCCATCGCGCAGCGCGGAAACAGCGACACGGTTCTGCTCGTTCGCTCCAATCGCAGATCGTCAGAGATGATTCCCGCAGTCCGCCAGGCCATTGCGGGTGTCGATCCGGCGCTTCCGGTCTTCAGCCTCAGCACATGGACTGACGTGCTGGGCCTCGTTACCTTTCCCGCCCGCGCGGCTACGATCGCACTCGGTGTTTTGGGTGCGCTGGCCATGATGCTGGCCGTTACGGGCATCTTTGGCATGGCGAGCTACACCGTTTCGAAACGCATGCGTGAACTGGGCATTCGCGTGGCGCTGGGGGCACAGAATCGGCATGTGCTGCGTGCGGCGCTGGGGCGGGCTGTTTTGCTGCTGGGGATTGGCTCAGTTGCCGGGCTAGTGCTGGGCGTAGTGGCGAGCCACGTGCTGGCTAGTATCGTCTATCAGGCTTCGGCAGCGGATCCGTGGGTGATTGCTGCTGTCGTGGTGACTATGGCCTTGATCGGGCTGGTTTCTGCGGCGATTCCGGCTAGCCGGGCGCTGTCTGCGGAGCCTGCGCGGTTGTTGCATGATGAGTGATGGATCCAGCTGATGCAGTATATCCAAATTTGCATCAAAAGCGGGATGATGTATCATTTTTACATTATGAGAACCACTCTGACCCTGTCGGCTGAGGCCTATGAGATTGTGCAGCGGTATGCAGAAAGCTGCGATGTTTCGTTGAGCAAAGCCGTTTCTGAACTCGTGGAGCGAGCTGCGCGAAAGAGGATGCGCATCCGGTATGAGCATGGAATTCCTGTGTTCGATGAGCCGGAAGACGGACCGAAGATCACCACAGAGATGGTAAAGCGGCTTGAGGCTGAGGACTATTGAGTCGCTATCTGCTTGACGTGAGTATACTTTTGGCTCTTCACCGGCCCAGCCATGAGGCACATCGAAGAGTCATTCATTGGTTTCACAGTGAAGGCCAGAAGGCGTTCAGTACCTGCGCCATGACGCAGGCCGGTTTTGTTCGCCTGATGATGAATCCTCAACTCTCCGAGCGAAAAGTTGCGCAGGACGAGGCCCGCCAGTTGCTCGATGAACTGACGAAGATGAAGGGCCACATTTTCTGGGCTTCCGATGTGAGCTTTCTTGAAGGAACAGTACCCTTCGCATACAGAATCCTGGGCCATCGTCAGATTACGGACGCTTATCTTCTAGGGCTCGCTATCTGCGAGAAAGGCATTCTCGCTACGCTGGATAAAGCGACCCGGCATCTTGCGGGTGACGAATTTGCCCGGCATGTTCTTGTGATTGAGTAGAGGCTGCCCGTGCCAAGCCGGCTTGATTTGCGGTACTCTGTTGGCCGTGATCGAGTCTCTGCGTCGCGACTTTAATGAACGCTTTCGGCCGGAAGCATATCGCAAGATGCTGCACAGTCTGGATGCGTGCGTGCGGACGCATGTTGAGTTTCGCGTTGCGGAGACGCCGTGCTTTCTGCCCAAAGCGATGCTGGATGAGATGGCGGCGATTGGCGCTGATCTGACGCACCGGCTGGTAAAAAACAAGACGTATCTGAAGGCCTCGCGGGCAATGATTCCGGCGCAATATTGCGCGGCGGATGAGGCGCCCCATCCACACTTTATGACGGCGGATTTTGGCCTGGCTCGCGATACCGATGGAAAGCTGGTTCCGAAGCTGGTGGAGTTGCAGGCGTTTCCTTCGGTCTTTGCTTATCAATTCGTGCTGAATGAGGTTTACCGGTCGGCATTCAATCTGGATGGCGATCTTGGGTATCTACTGGGCGGCCATACAGAAACGAGTTTCTGGAAATTGATGGAGCGGGTGATTCTGCGCGGGCACCATCCGGAGAATGTAGCGCTGACCGAGGTGGAACCGTTGAAGCAGAAGACGCTTCCGGATTTTCTGGTGACAGCGGAACGGCTGGGGATCGAGATTGTGGATATTGCCGAACTGGTTGCCGATGTGCGGCCGGGGAAGCCAACGCGCTTGTGTTATCGCAAAGGGACGAAGCTGATACCGATTCGCCGCATCTACAACCGGGCTATTGTGGATGAGCTGATACGCAAGCAAATTGAGCTGCCCTTTGACTACCGCGAGTCGTTTGACGTGGAGTGGGCTGGGCATCCGAATTGGTATTTCCATATCAGCAAATTCTCGATTCCGTATCTGGATCATCCGGCGGTTCCTCCGGCAGTTTTCCTGGATCAGTGGATGGCGGGGAAGGCGCGGCATCGGCTTCCGGAGGATCGGGAGAAGTGGATTCTCAAGCCGTTGTTCTCGTTTGCCGGGAAGGGGATTGAGTTTGCGCCGTCGGACGGGATGCTGACAGCGATTCCAAAGG